>OLGA01003099.1_pt1 | contig 10986 bp, 10 predicted proteins | sample 1604881 | NCBI WGS metagenome assembly OLGA01 (sample SAMEA3888896, study PRJEB22519) | human gut metagenome | biome: human gut; feature: human-associated habitat; material: faeces | place: Denmark | collected 2009
TAACTACTATATTTCAATTTGTAACCAAATTTACGAAAAAATTTCAAATTTTTAAATTTATTTACAAAAAACCCTTGTTTTTTTTCCTTTTTAGTATTATAATAACATCACAATGTTTTTAAAGAATTTTAAAAAAGAATTAAAACGATTTGGGAGAGAGTAAAAATGAGATTAAGAAAACAGGAACTTGGAGACAGAAACCTCGTAGGAAGCAGGGTTGAGGCTGTAAGAAAGCAGAAAGGTATGAAGCAAAAGGAGCTTCTTGCCCAATTACAGGTTAACGGCGTCGATATGAACGCATCAGGACTTTCAAAGCTTGAAGGTCAGATTCGTTTCGTAACAGATGTTGAGCTTGTTGCGCTTGCCGATATTCTTGAAGTGTCTGTTGACTACCTTCTCGGAAGAGAAAACTGATTTTTAACCGAATCTTTAAATTGCACCGTAGATTTTTTTCTGCGGTGCTTTTATTTTTTGCTGATAAATGTTGACAAGCGAGTATTTTAATTATATAATCATAACAGCGTTACATAACAATGTTATGAATTAGAGGTGACTACTGTGACTGAAAACAAGGCAGCTTACACAATTTCATTCGAATTTACTATTATACGACATACAATAATCATCAGATCAGTGGTGTGAATATGTTTAATGAGAATTTAGATGGTGAAACACTTATTTCATATCCAACGATTGAAGAAGAAATAATTCATATGCAAAATTTGTTGCATATGACGGTGACAAACCTGTCGGAATGGTTAGAATTATCGGCGACGGCGGTATGTCATTCTATATAAAAGACTATGCCGTTATTCCAGAATATCAGAGTAAGGGTGTAGGAAAAGCGTTAATGCAATTTCTTGAAGATTACATACGCAATTCTATGCCTAAAAATTGGGCAGTAAGCCTTGAACTTATCAGTTCTAAAGAAGCTGTTGCTTTTTATGAAAAATTTGGATTTGAACAAAGACCGTGCTACTGGGATGGTCCGGGAATGTTCAAAATGTTAAGATAAACTAAGGAGTGTTTCATTTGGCAAAGCAAATTGAGGGCGTTTACGAAAACATAATAGCCTGTGCCACAAAAGAATTTCTGAACAAAGGCTATGCCGATGCCTCACTGCGAACAATTGCTACTGAAGCACACACAACAACAGGTTCAATCTATACCAGATTTGGCGACAAAGAGGGACTTTTTGAGGCAATTGTAGGGAAGCAATACGATAAAATTATCGAGATGTACAAAGCCGCACAAGATGAATTTGCAAGTCTTCCTGAAGAATCACAACCTGACAATATGGCGAGCATATCAGGTAATTGTATGTATGACGGACTTTTGTATTGTTATGATAATCTTGATGTTTTTAAGCTGATTTTATTAAAATCAGAGGGCACAAAGTTTTCTCATATGATAGATGAAATGGTTGAAATCGAGGCTGAGGCTACTCATAAATATTTGAATGTGCTTAAAAGGCTCGGAAAACCGTCACCAAAAATTGATACTAAACTTGAGCATATGATTATTACGGGTATGTTCAATACCTATTTTGAACTTATAATCCACGAAATGCCGATTGAGAACGCAAAACTTTACCTTGATGAAATGCGTGAATTCTACACGGCAGGTTGGATGAAAATAATGGGGCAGGATTAAGCCCTATTATTTTTGAACAGCAGTTAGCGATAGCTAACCTGAATTTGAATGATAACAGAAAATGACTGCAGCGTTTTCGTATCAGATATAAATTATCCACTTGGAGGAGGTCTATTCTTGAAAAAGCAATCAAATTTATCAAGACTTATGTCCTACGCAGGAAATCACAAATACTTTACTTATGCTTCCTGGATTCTCTCGGGAAGCAGTGCTGTGTTTGCACTTGCTCCTTTCTATTATCTTTGGAAGATTATCAAAGAAGTACTTGAAGTAATACCTGACTTTTCAAAGGCAACAAGTCTTGTACACAACGGATGGATGGCAGTAATATTTGCCGCTGCCGCATTTTTAATCTATGTTGCAGGACTTTTATGTTCGCACAAAGCAGCTTTTCGGGTTCAGACAAATCTGCGAAAAGATATGATGCACCACATCATTAAGTTACCCCTCGGAACTCTTGAAGCTCTTGGAAGCGGTAAAGTACGAAAAACGGTCAACGAATGTTCAGAATCAACTGAAACATACCTTGCTCATCAGCTGCCCGATATGGTAACCGCATACATAACACCTATCGGACTTCTGTTTATGCTGTTTTTCTTTGATTGGAGATTCGGTCTTTTCTGCTTAATTCCTATTTTGCTGAGTTTTGTTATTATGTTCACACAGATGACAGGGCCTACACTTAAAACTAAAATGGAAGAATATCAGAATGCTCTTGAAGATATGTCAAATGAAGCTGTTGAGTATGTAAGAGGTATTCCTGTAGTAAAAACTTTCGGTCAGTCTGTTTTTTCATTTCACCGTTTCAAAAAGTCTATTGACAACTACAGCACATGGGCAATTTCTTATACCGAGAGTATGAGAAAGCCAATGTGTATTCTTACAATGCTTATTAACGGAATTTTTGCATTTATCCTTGTTGCAGGTATGTGGTTTACTTCAGGCGGAGTAACAACCGATTTAATTCTCAGCATCTTGTTCTATATTATCATAACTCCTGTATTAACCGTTACAATGACAAAAATAATGTTCCAGAGTGAGAACACAATGCTTGTTACAGACGCACTCAAGAGAATTGACTCAATCCTTAATCTTGAACCGCTTGAAAGCACAGATGTAAAAACACCTAAAGATAATTCCGTTGTTCTAAAATCGGTTTCTTACAGCTACGATAAGGGAAATAAAACAAAAAAAGCAATTGACAATATATCGCTTTCAATTAAGCCAAATGAAACAGTTGCATTTGTCGGACAGTCTGGCGGCGGTAAAACCACGCTTGCAAACCTCATAAGCAGATTTTTTGATGCAGATGAGGGAGAGGTGTTTATCGGCGGTGTAAATGTCCAGAACATTGACAAAACCGTTTTGATGAATACAGTATCATTTGTTTTCCAGAACAGCCGATTAATAAAAGGCACAATTCTTGATAATGTCAAAATGGCAAGACCTGACGCTACAAATGAAGAAGTACTTCAAGCTATTCACAAAGCACAATGTGATGACATAATTAAGAAATTCCCCGAAGGTATCAACACAGTAATCGGAACACACGGCACATACCTTTCAGGCGGTGAACAACAGAGAATCAGCATTGCAAGAGCTATTCTCAAAAATGCTCCTATTCTTATTCTTGATGAAGCTACCGCTTTTGCAGACCCCGATAACGAAGCTAAAGTTCAGCAGGCAATCAATGAACTTGCAAAGGATAAAACAGTTATTATGATTGCACACAGACTTTCCACCATTGCAAATGCCGATAAAATCTATCTTCTTGAAAACGGCAAGATTGCCGAATCAGGTACAAATGACGAACTCGTTGCAAAAGGCGGCATATATGCAAAAATGATGAAAAACTATGTTTTATCAGTAAACTGGAAAATTTCAAAGGAGGGTAAATGATGATTAAAAAACTTCAGCATAAATTTGCTCTTTCGGAAAGAGGCGCAAAAGACCTTATTCAAGGTATAATCGCCTGTGCTGTACAGAACATTTCATTTATGTTTCCTGTAGGTTTACTTTACTTTTTCGTAAATGATTTGCTAAACGGCGGCATAAAACCCGAAAAAATATGGTTCTACATTGTGGGATGTATCATAGCACTTGCTCTGATTTTTGCAGTAACATATTGGCAGTACAATTCAACCTTTCTTGCAACATATGTAGAAACAGGCACAAGAAGAATTACGCTTGCTGAAAAGTTAAGGAAAATCCCTCTGTCATTCTTTGGCAAAAAAGACCTTGCCGACCTCACAAGCACAATTATGGCAGACTGTACATACCTTGAAACAGCATTTTCTCATTTCATCCCGCCGTTTATCGGAGCTATGATTTCAACCGTAGTAATCGCAATCAGCCTTTTCTTTTTTGATTGGAGAATGGCAATTGCTTCTCTTTGGGTTCTTCCGGTTGCATTTGCGATAATCGGCTTGTCATCAAAAGTTCAGAAGAGTTTAAACCGCAAGTCAATGGATGCTAAAATGGTTTGTGCAGACGGAATTCAGGAATGTATCGAAACAATTCAGGACTTAAAGGCAAATAACGCCGAACAGTCATATATGGCAGGCCTTGACACAAAGATAGACAATGTAGAAAAACGCTCAATAATCAACGAATTCGGCACATCAACATTTGTTGTATCTGCAGGACTTGTCCTCAAACTCGGCATTGCCACAACAGCACTTGTCGGCTCAATTTTGCTCGTAAACGGACAGCTTGATGTACTTACATTCTTTATGTTTTTGCTTGTTGTATCAAGACTCTATGATCCAATGCAGTCTGCTTTACAGAACCTTGCCGCAATCATCAGCACAAACACGAATGTTGCGAGAATGAACGAAATTCTTGATCATGATGTTCAGACAGGCAACACAAGGCTTACAAATAAAGGCTATGATGTTAAATTTAAGAATGTAGAATTCTCATACAACAACAAAGATAATGTTCTCAAGGATGTTTCGTTCACAGCTAAGCAAGGCGAAGTTACCGCACTTATCGGCCCATCAGGCGGCGGTAAAACTACCGTATCAAGACTTGCCGCAAGATTCTGGGATATTAACAAGGGCAAAATCACCGTGGGCGGTATGGATATTTCCAAGATTGAACCCGAAACTTTGTTATCACTTTATTCAATCGTTTTCCAAGATGTAACTCTCTTCAACAATACGATTATGGAAAACATCAGACTCGGCAAAAAGGACGCTACAGATGAGGAAGTTCTCCTTGCCGCAAAACTTGCAAACTGCGATGAATTTGTTTCTAAACTTCCCAACGGTTATAATACCGACATTGGTGAAAACGGCTGTCAGCTCTCAGGCGGTGAAAGACAGCGTGTTTCAATTGCACGAGCATTTCTTAAAGACGCTCCGATTATCCTCCTTGATGAAGCTACAGCATCACTTGATGTAGAAAACGAAACTCTTATTCAAACAGCTCTTTCAAAACTTATCAAAAATAAGACCGTAATTGTAATTGCTCACAGAATGAGAACAGTTGCAGGTGCAGACAAAATTGTAGTTTTGTCAGACGGTGTTGTTGCAGAAGAAGGTACAGCAGAAAGCCTTAAAAAATTGAACGGAATATTTGTTCATATGATGAACTTACAGTCCGAAAGCAGTAATTGGAAACTCAATTAAATATAACCACTAAACGCAAAAGGAACAACTATAACGTTTGTTCCTTTTCTGCGTTGACATATTAAAAACAATACTGTAATATTATTTTATAGGATAACGGAGGGATGAATGTGATTGACCTCAACAACATTGAAAAATACAGAGAAAACAATCGAATAGAGGCCAAAAAGGCAACAGGCGGATTACCTAAAAGCTTGTGGGAAACATATTCATCCTTTGCAAATACACTCGGAGGAATTATACTTTTAGGTGTAGAAGAATACAGGGACAAATCACTTCATCCCGTAAATCTTCCCGATCCGGATGAACTTATTGAGGAATTTTGGGAGATAGCAAACGATATTCAAAAAGTAAGCACAAACATTCTTTCATATGATGATGTTTATGTGCAAAAAATTGAAGAAAAGCATATTATCGTTATTACAGTTCCAAAAGCAAAAAGATTTGACCGTCCCGTGTATCTTGACGGCAGCATTCATAATTCATACAGAAGAAACGGCGAGGGTGACTACCGTTGCACACTCGACCAAATTAACGCTATGGTGCGTGATTCCGAGATTAAAACACAGGATATGAATATCATCGAAAGTATGACTGCATCCGTATTTAATACCGATTCACTCCATAGCTACCGAATAAAAATGTCATCTGTTAAGCCAAACAATCGGCTTCAAAATTTGTCGGATAAAGATTTCTTGCAGGCAATAGGAGCAATCGGAATAGGGGAAGACCTTTTGTTTCACCCTACAGCCGCAGGACTTCTTATGTTCGGTAAGTCAGAGTGCATCAAAAAAGAATATCCGTACTATTGTCTTGAATATAAGGAAACAACACAAGATGATAAACACACAATTATTTCATCAGATTTAAATTCTGACTGTGAAAACCTTTATGATTTCTTTATAAAGGTCTTTGAAAAAATTTCATACGATATAAAACTGACAGCAAACATAAAATCAGACATTACACCGATTACAACTGCCTTACAGGAAGCTCTTGCAAACTGCCTTATAAATGCCGATTATTATGGTTCAAACGGTGTTGTTATTATGAAAGATGATGAAAGCATTACAATATCCAATCCAGGCGGATTTAGAGTTGAACTCGACGCCGCAAGAGCGGGTGGTATATCCGACCCCAGAAACACGGCAATTATGCGTATGTTTAATTTGATAGGAATCGGCAGTAACGACGGCTTCGGTATTTCTAATATTTTCTCCGTTTGGAAAAGTCACAAACTTGTTCTGCCGGTCATTGAAGAAAGTTTCAACCCCGAAAGCATCACCCTAAAGCTTTCGTTTGTTCCCGAAAGTAAATCAACTAATACTCAAATTTTACAAAATCGTCCCGATATTGAAACAGACAGACAGGATGCCGTAATTTCATACATTACTGACAACATCACGGTAACTTCAAAAGAAATTTCCGAACTTCTCGGAATAAGTCATAAAAAATCGAAGCAACTTCTTCACAAACTTATGGCAAAGGATTTTGTTATAATCAAAAACGGAAAATACACCCTAAAAGCATAGAAGGAACAGAATCAAATTTCGGAACAGCAATCCGCATAAGCGTTACTTATAATTGCTAGGTTGCTTATTTTTGCAAAAGGAAAACCGTCTGCTGTAAAAAAATCCAAAAGATAAATTTGCCTATATCTGCCTTTTATGTGCCGCAACAGGACTGTTCATGACTCTGCTGTTACAAAGTCTTGCAAGACGATTCCGCAGGTGCAGTTGTGCCGATTTATAATTTGAGTATGGTTGTTTCAATAATCTTTTCGTACATGATTTTCAAAAAAGTGTCCCCAAAATCAAACATAAGTATTCATATAATAATCGCAGACACTTATTTATGCTTTTACGGATTAAATTTAAAATTTACAAATTTGTGTAATTTTGCTTGACAATCACACAAAAAACAAGTACAATAAACAAGGTTAATCACCAATATTCGGAGACGTATCGAAGTGGTCATAACGGACATGACTCGAAATCGTGGTCGCTACTCGGTAGCTCCCTGACCGGAATCCCTTGATTTTATGGAGTTTTTCGGGTATTCTTAACTTAATATTTTTGCTTGTTCTCCCCATCAGTTCTCCCCGTTTTCTGAGGTGCTGATGTTGAGATAAATACGGAGCGGTATCGAAGTGGTCATAACGGGACTGACTCGAAATGCGCGTTGGCTCTGGCCGTTTTCTCCGCTGAAAACCCTTGATTTATAAGGGTTTTCGCCGGATCGAATTTCAAAATTTCATATTGTTCTTGCGTGTTTTTCTTGCATTTTCTCAGCGCACGGAAAACAGTTGAGATATACGGAGGGCTATCGAAGAGGTCATAACGAGAACGACTCGAAATCGTTTGACGGCCAAAAACCGTCCGTGGGTTCGAATCCCACGCCCTCCGCCAGCGAAAAACCCAGTCATATCAAGGCTTTGCGCCCATATGACTGGGCTTTTCTTTTTGCTAATCTGCCATTGCTGCACATGATTTTCGGCAAGAAGTCATGTCTGCCATCCGACGGCCTCGGTTTCCGGCAGGGTCAGGACGTTGTCCATTACGTTTGCGGACGTAAGCTTGGACTTATAATCCAAGTGGCTGTAGATGTTTGCCGTGGTGCTGATATCGCTGTGGCCCAGCCATTCCTGGATCTGCTTCATGGGCACGTCGTTGGCAAGCAGCAGCGAGGCGCAGCTGTGCCGGAGATCGTGGAAGCGGATATGCCGCAGACCTTTCAATTCCAGCAGCTTGCTGAAATTGCTGCTGAGATTCCGGGGATTAAAAATGTTCCCCATTACATCCACGAACACATAGCCGTCGTATTCCCGGTTGTAGCAGTTGCCGCAGATCCTCTTGTTTTCCTTCTGCTGCTCCTTCAAGGCCAGCAGCTTCTCCCGGATATTGTCGACCAGAGGAAGAGAGCGCAGACTGGATTTCGTCTTGGCGCGATCCTCGCGGACGATCTCATACTTGCCGTCTATCTTGGCATTTGTTACGATGTGTCTGATGGTGATGGTATTGCGCTCAAAGTCGATGGCGTCCCATCTCAGGCCCAGAGCCTCGCTGCGCCGGAGCCCGTAGAACGCGGTGATCTGGATCAGCAGAGAATAGGGGTGATCCTTTGTCGCCTCAAAGAGCTGCTCCAGCTCCTCCAAACGGTAGTAATCCGCGATATACTTCTGCTTCTTCGGACGCTCCACCTTGTCGGCGGGGTTGTACGGAATGAGGTCCATCTTGACGGCATATTTCAGAGCCTTGTGAATATTGGCGTGCTCGTGGATGACCGTGCTGGCAGACACGGTTTTCAGCTCGTACAGATAGAAGCTCTGAATATGCCTGGCTTGAAGCTCGCCCAGCTTGACGCCGGTTTTCCGAAAGTACGGTGCGATTTTTCCCTTTACCATCTGGGTGTAAGAGGAAAAGGTCGTCTTCTCAATCGAATTGCGAACGACCTCCAGCCAAAGCTCCATAAAGTCGGCAAAGAGCATATCGGCAGACAGCTCTCCGTTTGACTTGTGCTCGGCAGGGGGAACATAGGTCTGACGCAGCTCCAGCAGCATTTTCTCCGCGCGCTTTTTGTTGTTCTTAATTGGCAGTCCCGTTGGAAACCACGGCTGCTTCCGTTTGCCGTTGGCGTCCAAATAGCTCAGGACCATATAATAGTAGTCGTTTTTGATTTGCAGGTGTCCCGCTATCATTCATCCATACCTCCTTTTGCTGACAGCGTATGAACGGGCACCCTTTCGGACCGTAACCATTATACGGCCTACTCAGATGCCCGTCCAATGTGTCGTTTCAGTTCAAATCCGTGTCACGCTGCCGGCTGGGGATTGCCCGCCGAGAGAGCGTAGCGGATCACGTTGATTTTCGGAATGCGGTAGGCGTTTCCGATTTTCATGCCGGGGATATACCCGTCGCCAATCAGCTCGTAGGCCAGATGGCGGCTGATTTTCAGCATGGACTGGACCTGGGCAACGTTCACAATGTCGGGGTAATCCGTGAACATCACCTCATACATGGTCTGCAGCTCAGTCTTCGTCACTGAAACCACCTCCTCCGTCGTCGCGCATAAAGCTGTTGAGCCTTCTTTCGACCATGTGAAGCACATAATGGACCTCGCTTTGGCTCAGATTAAAGGACAATACATGTCCTTCTTCGTCAGTGAGATTGATGGTCATTCGTTCGTTGCTGACATCAATATCAGCGTAGTATTTCTTTAGGAATCTGTCGAAGAGGATATCCACCATTTCACAGCCGTCTTTGGAAAACACGTCAATCATATCATCCAGATAGTCCATTCTTCCTTCGTCCAAATCGAATTCAATGATTTCTTTTATGATTTCTTTCATTGTAAAATCTCCTTTCACCGGGCGTCCCGGTCTTTGCGCTGCCGCGCCAAGTGTTTGTTATAAAAGTCCATGGCCTTGACAAGTGTCTCGGTCATCTGCTTCACGGAGGTGTCCGGACGGAAAAAGCCGCGGAGCTTGTCTACCGGCACCTTGACATATTCCACCTGATTGCCCTTGACTTCGGACATGAGCTGCATCACTGCACTATCAGTAAACCTCTGCTCCTCGCTCATGCGTCGCAACCGCTGAGCCTGAGACAGCGACGGCGTCACCTCGTCGCAGTCCATAATGGAGAAGAGCGTTTCCTGCTCGGACGGCTGCAGATACGACAGCTCCACCGCCGGATTGAACGCCAGCCTGCCGTTGTCCACCATGTCCAGAAACGGCGGGATAAGCTCCGTCAAACGGATATACCGTTGTATTGTCGCACGACTATCCGGGCTCTGACTTGCCAACAATTCGTTCGACCTTCTTAACTTCGGCTCAACTTGAGCCGAAGTTCTAACCCCTTGATGTCTCATCGCCTCCAATTTCATCCGATACGCCCAAGCCTTCTCACTCGGCAGCAGCGTCTCCCGCTGCCGCAGGTTGGAATCCACCATGAGAATGGTAGCGGTATCATCATCCAGCTCGCGCACGGTCACCGGCACCTTGTCAAGTCCGGCGAGCTTCGCAGCCTCCACGCGGTTATGCCCGGAGACGATCTCATATCCCCCGTCCAGCGGCCGCACCAGCACGGGCATGAGCACGCCGTGCTCACGGATGCTGTCCGTCAGCTCCCGCAGCTTTTCATCCGTATAGAGATGAAAGGGATGCCCCGAGAAGGGCCGCAGATCCTCCACCGGCAGCGTATCCACCGCAGGCAGCTCCGGCCCCTGCGGCACGGTGGGCTCGAACAGCTTATCTAGCGGTGTGAAGGGCACGTCGTTCGCGGTCGCGCGCTCTTTCATTGGCCAGTACCTCCTCTGTCAGTTTCTCATAGGCCAACGCGGCCTTTCCCTCCGGGTCATACGCGTAAATGCTCTTCCCCTTTGCGCTGCTCTCCGTCACCCGAATGGACGTCGGGATCTCCGTGTCGAACACCTTGATGTACTCCCCGTAGTTCTCGCGCAGTTTCTCTACCAGATCGCGCGAAAACAGCGGACGGCGGTCCATCATGGTCACGAGCACCTCTTCGATGCGCAGCTCCGGGTTGAGCTTACGCTGCACCCTGTGGATGGTCTGGAACAGCATCTGCAGGTCCGCTGTCGAGAAATATTGCGGCTGCGTGGGAATGAGCACGGAATCCGCCGCCACCAGTGCGTTGACCGTCAAGATGTTCAGCGACGGCTGACAGTCGATGATTACATAGTC
>OLGA01003109.1_pt1 | contig 10961 bp, 9 predicted proteins | sample 1604881 | NCBI WGS metagenome assembly OLGA01 (sample SAMEA3888896, study PRJEB22519) | human gut metagenome | biome: human gut; feature: human-associated habitat; material: faeces | place: Denmark | collected 2009
TCCACACCATCGGCGCGGGCGCCTTTGCCTGCCGCCACGCCTTTACCGACGCGCTGGCCGATGGCCGCCCCGACTCTGACGACATGGCGGAGCTTGCAAAGCTCGGCTCGGCGGTCGTGGGCCGCATCGTGAAGATGACGGACTTCCCCGCGCCTGTCACGGTCGACGGCGACGCGGACGCGCCCTATTACCGTCCGCTGGGACTTGACGGCGAGCCGAAGGTCTTCCTGAAGGCCAAGCCCAAGACCGACACGGAAAAGTGCACCCGCTGCGGCGTGTGCGCCTCCCTCTGCCCGATGGGCTCGATCAACCCCGACGATGTGACGGAGGTCGCAGGCATTTGCATCAAGTGCCACTCCTGCGTGCGCAACTGCCCGACGGGCGCGAAGTACTTCGACGACCCCGCATTCCTCTCGCACCGCGCGATGCTCGAGCGCGACTATACGCGCCGCGCCGAGGATAAGATCTTCACGGAGTAAGATCAGTACATAAAAAGGCTCTGTTTGGGTTCTCCCAAACAGAGCCTTTCTTTATTTTGCTGTCAGCTGAGGTGGACAAGGGTCGTGCCAAGCTTTTCGGTGAAGCCCAGCGCGCGGTACATTCCCTCGTCGCACAAAGCACAGGTAACGGCAAGACTGGCAAGGTGATTTGCCCTACCGTATTCCTGTGCCGCAGACGCGAGCTGCCGCGCGGCGCCTTGCTTTCGGAACACCGGTTCGACAAAGAAATCCTCAAAGACACCGATGTCCGCACATGTGAATGTCGAAAATACGCGGCTCACGCTGCACATTCCGACCATGCGTGTTTTGCGGTAGGCGGCAAAGAGGGTGATGCGTTCCTCTTGAATGGCCTGCAAAAGCTGCGCTTGCTTCCTCTCGTCGAGCGGCGTTTCACCGATCTCAGCGAGATAGCCGTTTTCGAGTTTCCAAAGCTGCCAGTCGTCCGCACCGGGGACGAACTGACGGACGGTGATGGGGGCGTCTTCCTCCGGCGGGCGCAGCATCAGCGGTATGTTCCACTCGTCGCAGCCGTTCGGCAGAAAGCCAAGTCTGCCCCAGAAGCGCTCGCGCGGCGCGGTGTCGCAGTTGAGCTCAAAGTAGCTTGCCCTGCGTTCGCGCGCCCAAGAGAGCAGCGCCTCGCCGCAGGCGTGACCTGTACTGCTTCCGCGAAATTCCGGGTAGACGCAGAACTCCATGATGAAGCACTTGTCGTCCTCTGAACCATAGATGACCGGCATCGTAAAACCGATATCCTGCCCGCCGCGCTCGAAAAAGAGAAAGTGCAGGCGGTTTTCCTGCCGCCTGTGCAGTGACTTGAGCTGCGAGAGGTACTCATCGCTGAGAAAATAGGCGAGATCCTCGGCCTGCTCAATCTCGGGGAAGATATCGCGCCGGTGATAGGAATGCAGTTTCTCGAAAAAGCGTGTGATCTCGCTGTCCGTGATGGCCTCACGGATGAAAATAAGATGTTCCATTGTCGTCCTCCAAAGTAAAATTTCGGAGGGTCAGGAAGTGTGGACCCTCCATACACGCTGCATCATCATAACAGATCAGTCCTTTCTTCCTGAATTTGCCGCGGTACGCGGCTGAAGAGAGCATAGCATATTTTTTTGCAAAAGGGAAGCGCGCAAACGGACGTTTCCGCATAAGCTGAAAACGAAAAGATTGATTTTGGAGGGAACGCTATGCAACCGTTGCACTTTTTCCTTGGCGCAAACAGCGAAGAGGGTTTTTCCTCGCTCTATGAACAGCTCTTGGGCGGACGATTTGACGATCTCTTGATCCTCAAGGGCGGCGCAGGCAGCGGCAAATCGACCTTTATGCGCCGCGTGGGTGCGGCTGTGGAGCGCACGGGCGAGCGGGTCGTATATATCAACTGCTCGGGCGACCCCGATTCGCTCGACGGAGCGATCTTCTTAGACCGGCGCGCCGCCATCGTGGACGGCACCGCGCCCCATGTGCTTGAACCAAGCTATGCCGCCGCCTGCGAGCGATATGTCGACCTGACGCGCTTTTACGATCTGGACGCAGCCAAGGCGCGCCGCGCAGAGATCATTGCGCTGAGCGATGAGTATCGCGCGCACTATCGCAGCGCCTACCGCGCGCTGCGCGCGATGGGCGAGGTGGAGAGCGAACGCCGCGTGGCGATGCATGCGCAGATGGATTTTGCAAAGCTCCGCCGCCGCACAAGCGGGATCCTCGCCCGTGAGCTGAGAAGCGAGGGAGAGGGGAGCGGGCGCGTGGTTCGCGCCTTTCTCGGCGGTGTGACGAAGTGCGGCGATATCTGCCGTTTTGACACGGTGGAGGAACTCTGCCCGCGCGTTTACGCGCTCTGCGACAGCGCGGGATTGGGGAATGAAATGCTGCAAACCATTGCGCAGGCGGCGCAGGAGAAACGGTTCGACGTTATCATTTGCCCCAATCCCGACCGACCGGAAGAATGCCAGCATGTGCTGATTCCCGAGCGCGGCCTTGCCTTCGTCACGACGAACGCGCGCATGCTCTATGAGGGGAAGCCCTACCGCCGCCTGCGGCTCGACGCGATGGCGGAGGAACGGCTCACCCGCGCACAGAAAGCGAAGCTGCGATTTATCCGCCGCGTGGAAACATCTCTTCTGGAAGAGGCCGTGAGGACGCTCACAGATGCCGCAAACGCCCATGACACGCTGGAAGCGGTCTATCGTCCCTGTATCGACTTTTCGGGCGTGACTGCGCTTGCAGAGGAAGAGATCGCAAGACTGATAAAGTGAATTTGCTTTACAGAAATAGCCGCCCGAAAGAGCGGCTATTTCTGTCTTGATTCGATTTGTTCAGTCGTTCAGGTCTGCACGGAAGTAGAGCGTCTGCTCAGGAAGCGACAGAATGAGCGTATATTCGCGTTCCTTTCCGCCAGAGAAGTCGGTGTATTCTGTGGTGCTGACGACCGCCGTACCATTCTCTCCATATAGCGAGAGATCGTAAAGGACACCGTTTGCATCGCGCTGCACAAGTGAGTAAGTTCCGCTCTGTTCATTGCCGTCTGCGTCGGTGATCGTCAGCGCACCATTTTGCGCCGCGCAGGTGAGGGCAGGGAGGTCAAGCGGCTGACCTGCGCTGTCGATGGCCTGCGTCGATGTCCAGTCGTGTTTTTCAATGTGCAGACCGTCGTCCGTTTTGATGCCGCAGCCGACGAGCAGGGCAATGAGCAGCAGCGACAGCGAAATCTTCCATTTATCTGTCATGTGTTTTCCCTTTCCACTTCTTGACTTCCAATCCGATCAGCACGCTGAACCCTACAGCAAAGAGCGACAGTGCAGCCAAAAAAAGGTGCGAAGGGAACCGGCCTATGATGTAGATATCTGTCGCCATATCAGCGCCGCCAACAATCGAAATATCCTCTGGAATAGGCGGCCCCGCAGTAAAATACTGCAAAGCGCATACAAGCAGAATCGGTACGCTGACGGCCAGCAGCGCCCACGCGCCGATGCGCAGGACTTTTACGCGCTTGGCACATGTTTTTTCTGATATGGCTGCTGTGCTCGGCGGGGGAGCAGCACCCTCCGGCGTGCCGATCAGTTCTGCGAGCGGAACGCCGAAAAAGCCCGAGAGCGCGAAGAGATTCGCCGTGCTCGGCAGCGATGAGCCGTCCTCCCACTTTGTCACCGCCTGCCGCGAGACCTCAAGCGCCTGCGCCAACGCCTCCTGCGACAGCCCGCGTTCCTTGCGCAGCGCGCGGATGCGCGTGCCAAGTTCGTTGTCCATAATTAGGTCTCCTTTGCTTTGATGGCGTTATCGTATCAGTTTTTGCCGCAAAAGTCCACCAAGTATTCCGCTACTATCGGTAGCGAAGCGAAAACAGCCGCCCGTACGGGCGGCTGTTTGCCGGATGATCAGGACTTGCTCCAGTCTGCGCGGAAGTAGAGCGTCTGCTCGGGAAGCGACAGAATGAGCGTATATTCGCGTTCCTTCCCGTCGGATGCGTCGGTGTATTCTGTGGTGCTGACGACCGCCGTACCATTCTCACCATATAGCGAGAGATCAAAGTGTTCCGCATCGATCCTGCTTATCTTTATTTTATCCCACAGCCTGCGTCAGCATACACGTCGTTGTGTCCCACGACATGAACGGCAGAGCGATGCCGTTTTCGCCCCTGCCGATGAGCAGCTCATCGCCGCTTGGACTGATCAGGCAGGGATAGGTTTCGCTCATGTATGACGGGCCGTCCATGAGGGCGTAGTTTTTGCCACCCACAAGGGAGAGGCTGATGGTCACGTAGCTCGGCCCGTCGAGAACAGGTTCGATCGTCCAGAACCCGCTCCACATCTCTTCAAAGTCGTCCGAGTCCTCATAGGCCCAGTCCAGATCGACGGAACCGCCTGTTTCATCGTCGAGATAAAACCGCAGGGAAAAATATGCGCTGCTCTCAACGAACACCCTCGTTGTTTCTATGAACCAGCCCGTGCTTTGTGATTCGGCCAGACCGAGCGCTGTCATTCCGGTCCAACCGTCGGCAAGCCAAAGGGCAAGGTCGGGCGAGGCGCTCTGCCATGCGTATTCCGTAAAGTCCCACAGCAGGGACTCTCCTTCGTCTGTGATGCACGGGGCAAGGTAGCTGTCTGCGTCCAGTGACGGATACCACTTGCAGATATTCCCACTGCTGTCGGTGATGATGACCTGCGTGTCAGCCTCATAGGCGACGCCGTCCTGGTTGGCAAAAAGCAGCACCGGCTCACCGTTCTCCGACCGGTAAAGGACCTCCGTGACCTTCTCCGACCTTGTTTTGTTGTCCCACTTCACGCGGTTGATCGCAACGGAGGCATTTTCATCGACCGGTACGATACAGTACAGATAACCTGTGCCGCCAATGATATGGTTTTCGTCGATCTCCGCGATAAAAGGATATTCTCGCAGCATCGCTTCGTTGTTTTCCCACAGCCATGCGGGAAGTTCCTCCTCAAATTCCTCTTCGAAGAGGTCATCGGCATAGCCGAGATATGCCGCGCCGAACATCGTCATCGGAACATCGATCCGATCACGCAGCCACATCAAGGAGTTTCTCCCCTCTGCCGTTCCGGTGTGCTTTGTCGGCCGCTTCCCCGCTTTTTCTCTGTCGTTCTTTGTCGGGAGCGCAAATCCGCCGGTATTGTCCGGTTCATCAGAGTCCTCCTGTGACTTTTGCGTACAGGCGCAAAGAGACAGCATTAGAACCAGCGCCAGCAAAAGCGAGAGCACTCGTTTCAGGGTCGTTTTCATGGTCACTCCTTTCAGAACTGTTCAAAATCTTTCCCAATTTTCATCAATAAGCGCATGGCTCCCGCCCTAAATTGGGGCGGGAGCCGGTTTTGCTGATCGGATCAGCCGTTTTTCTCTCTCACCGATGGTTGCCTGAGCTCCATCAACCGATGGAGTCCGGCATGTACTCGCCAGACTCGATCATCGGCACGTACCAACTGTCATAGTACGCGGGGCGGGAATTTGCATCCAGCTCGTCCCAGTAGAGTCCCCATGGGCGCAGGTAGATCTCATAGTAGAATTCATCTTCGCCGTTTTCGTAATAACCGTCGATGCAGATCAGATCGTCAACCTCCATTGCGACCGGATTGACGACCCAGTCCTCCTGCGACAGGTCAATGTTCGTAAAGCGGCCGCTCTTAGAGATCATCGTGCCGTGCTCGCCCATGCCGTCGTCGAGCAGACTGACGCTCGCCTCAGCCATGGGGTTGCTCTTCGAATAATCCTCGTCCCAGAGGGTAACGGTACCGGTGTTGTCAGACTTGATGTCAATGACGCCGCAGATGTCCCAGCGACTATCGTCCATGCCCTCATAATAGCCTGCGCATTCGGTCATCTTCCACCAGCCGTACCAGTCGCCGTTCCACCAGTCTTTCATCTCCGAGCCGGTCTGCGTCGGGTTCTTGCCCGTGTTGGACGTGCTCGAGGCCGAGCCGCGGCTGAGCGTGGACGGGTCGATGGTGATCCTGTTGCTCTTGCTGCCAAAGCTCTCTTCAAAGGTCACTTCGACCTTGCTCATATCCTTGAGCACAAAGGCGGATTTCACTTCGAGCGTCTTGCCCGGAGCCACGTCATCAAACTGGCTGTCGATCACCGTATCGAAGGAATCCTCGCTGACATAGACCGTGGCGATCTCCAGTTCTTCGCCATTCTGTATGGCCGTTTCGGAAAGTGTCCAGAGATATGACTCATTTGAACTGCTGGTATTGGTAAAGTCCAGCGTTACAACAAGCGCATCATTCCCGTCGAAATCGTCCATGATGCACGCGCTCTTGTAGACCAGCTCGCAATCGTCGAACTTCATCACATTGCTATTTTCTTCCTTCTTATCCTTGCCGCAGGCCGTAAGGCTGAGCAGCATCACTGCCGTGAGCAGCAGGCAAAGGATTCTCATCTTAGACTGTTTCATAATTCCCTCCCAAATTGTTTTGGAAACGCACCAACCTGCTGAGAACCAATAGACCCAACCCGATCCCGATAAACAGCAGGAGTGCATACAAAAGATCGTTTCTTTTCATTGTTTTGCTTCTTTTTCTTTATGCCGCAAACTCGTCCTCGGTCTTGCTGTTCAGCACTGCGCCGTAGATGTACAGAGCCGGAACGGCTACGCCTGTCAAGATGCTCATAAAATTGAATTCTCCGCCGTTGGCCATGCTCAGGACTGTGCTCAGAATGCAGAACACTGCCACAATCGCGCCCCAGATGATGAGCTTTCCGGCTTCTTCGATGCGCTGACAGTGCTTGACGCCTTTGACACCGGCGATCAGCTGGCAGATGCCGCCGACCAGCGTCAGAAACAGCGCCGCCCAGTAGGAGAAGGTCAGGCCGGATGCTGCGCCGAGTCCTGCCGCCAACGCGCCAAGCCCGCCGACGAACACGCCCGCAAGAATGGAGATCGCAGCGGAAACGATCATCAAGATTCCGGTGATCTTCAAAAACTTGTGACCTTTCATTTTCTTTCCTCCTATTCTTTGTTTTTTGCCTTTTACAGAACACGTTGCGCTCTGCTTGCCACATTGTATGTCTCCTGTGCTGTGTTCAGTGCCTGTGCCTCCAGATCACCTGCGCCGAACGGAAAACGCATTGCATCTCTCCTTTCTAAAAAGGAAGTCGATTTTTCGCCATTTTGTCTCAGCATCTTTTTTCTATCACGCTTATCCATGAAATGATATATGCCTAAGTCCTGTTTTGAGGCAGAAATCCCAAAAACATGACTTAGGCATAGACAAAATGCACAGGAAAACGAGACGGTTCTTGTGCAATCTTATAGCGTCAGACGCAGAAAGACCGGAGAACGAAAATCCGTTCTCCGGTCCTTTTGCTGTGTTTACTTCTTGCGGCAGCTCAGTTCGCCGTTTTCCGTGTCGAGCACAAGCGTGCTGCCCGCGGCGAGGTCGCCGCGCAAAATCTCCTTGGCGATCAGCGTCTCCGCCGCGCTCTGGAGATAGCGCTTGAGCGGGCGCGCACCGTAGATCGGGTCGAAGCCGCGCTCGATGATGAGGCTCTTGGCAGCATCCGTGACCTCGAGCTTGAGGGTCTTGTCGGCAAGGCGCTTCTTGAGGCCTTCCATCAGGATGTCGATGATGCCGGAGAGATTTTCCTTCGTGAGGGGCTTGAACATGATGATCTCGTCGAGACGGTTCAAAAACTCCGGGCGGAACGCGCGGCGCAGCTCACCCATGACGGCGGCGCGGGCGTCTTCCGAAATGCTGCCGTCCGGCTGGATGCCGTCGAGCAGTTCGGAGGAGCCGAGGTTCGAGGTCAGGATGATGATGGTGTTCTTAAAGTCCACCGTGCGGCCCTGCGAATCGGTGATGCGGCCGTCATCGAGAATTTGCAGCAGGATGTTAAAGACATCCGGGTGCGCCTTTTCGACCTCGTCGAACAACACCACACTGTACGGCTTGCGGCGCACGGCCTCGGTGAGCTGGCCGCCCTCGTCGTAGCCGACGTATCCCGGAGGCGCGCCGATGAGACGCGAAACGGAGAACTTCTCCATATACTCGGTCATGTCGATGCGCACGAGGTTGTGCTCATCATCAAAGAGGCAGTCGGCAAGGGACTTTGCAAGCTCCGTCTTGCCAACGCCCGTGGGGCCGAGGAAGAGGAAGCTGCCGATGGGGCGGTTCGGGTCCGCGATGCCTGCGCGCGAGCGCTGGATGGCCTCGGTGACGAGGCGCACCGCCTCGTCCTGACCGACAACGCGCTTGTGAATGATCTCGTCGAGGCGCAGCAGCTTTTCACGCTCGCCCTCCATCAGGCGGCTGACGGGGATGCCCGTCCACTTGCCGACGATGTCGGCGATCTCGTTCTCGGTCACGGTGTCGTGCACCATGGAGTTCTCACCCGTGTGCTTTTCGGCTGCGGCCTCGGCGTCCTTGAGCTGCTTTTCAAGAGCAGGGAGGTCAGAGTACTTGAGTTTGGCGGCCTTTTCATATTCAAGGTTCGCCTGCGCGCGCTCGATCTCACCGTTCATCTGCTCGATCTTGGACTTTAGCTCCTTCACGCTGTCCACGCCGCTCTTTTCCGCCTCCCAGCGGGACTTCATGGCGTTGAACTGCTCCTTCTCATCGGCAAGCTCGCTCTTGAGCTCTTCGAGACGGTCGCGGGAGAGCTGGTCATCCTCTTTCTTGAGGGCCATCTCTTCGATCTCCTGCTGCATGATCTTGCGGCGCAGATCGTCGAGCTCTGCGGGCATCGAGTCGATCTCCGTGCGGATCATCGCGCAGGCCTCATCGACGAGGTCGATGGCCTTGTCGGGCAGGAAACGGTCGGTGATATAGCGGTCGGAAAGCGTCGCGGCGGCGACGAGCGCATTGTCGTGGATACGCACGCCGTGATAGATCTCATAGCGCTCCTTCAGGCCGCGCAGGATGGAAATGGTGTCCTCGACCGTCGGCTCGTTGACCATGACGGGCTGGAAGCGGCGCTCGAGGGCGGCGTCCTTTTCGATATACTGGCGGTACTCGTCGAGCGTGGTCGCGCCGATGCAGTGCAGCTCGCCGCGAGCCAGCATCGGCTTTAAGAGGTTGCCGGCGTCCATGCTGCCCTCGGTCTTGCCCGCGCCGACGATGGTGTGCAGCTCATCAATGAAGAGGATGATCTTGCCGTCGGACTTCTTGACCTCGTTCAAAACGGCCTTTAAGCGCTCTTCAAACTCGCCGCGGTACTTTGCGCCCGCGATCAGTGCGCCCATGTCGAGCGAGAAGATCGTGCGGTCCTTGAGGCCCTCGGGCACATCGCCGCGCACGATACGCTGGGCAAGGCCCTCGGCGATGGCCGTCTTGCCAACGCCCGGCTCGCCGATGAGCACGGGGTTGTTCTTCGTCTTACGCGACAGAATGCGGATGACGTTGCGGATCTCCGCGTCACGGCCGATGACGGGGTCGAGCTCCTTTGTGCGGGCGCGCTCGACGAGGTCCGTGCCGTACTTCTTGAGCGCGTCGTAGGAATCCTCGGGATTGTCGCTCGTCACGGGGGAGGTCTTGACCTTTGCCAACTCGTCCGAGAAGCGGCTTCTCGTGATGCCGTGGTCGGAGAGCAGCTGGCGCACGCTCTGCGAGCCCTCGGAGAAGATGGCGAGCATCAAGTGCTCAACGGAGAGATACTCGTCGTGCAGCTTTTCGGCGGTCTTTTCGGCAAGGTTCAGGATCTTGCCGACCTCGGGCGAGGCGTACACCTCGCCGCTGCCGCCGGAGATGCGGGGCAGATTGCGGATCAATGTGTCGAGCTCGGAGAGTAAGCCGTCGCAATCGACGCCCATCTTACCGAACAGTGACCCAATCAGTCCGCCGTCCTGATCGAGCAGGGCATAGAGCAAATGTTCGGTCGTTACATACTGGTTGCCGTTTTCCTGCGCCATGTTCTGCGCGGTCTTGACGGCGTCCAAAGCCTTTTGCGTATATTTTTCAGCATTCATTCAAGTTCACCTCAAATTCGTGTTTTTTACAATTAAGTGATTAAATCAGCAGCGTTCTGCTTCGCAGATCGCCGCGGTAGGCCATTTCGACATCGCTCGCGGAGAGCGAGCCGTCGAGATAGCCCTTGAGCAGCCGGTCGAAGAGCTGGACATAAGCGCTGATCGCACCGGCGACATCATCGGCAGTCAGCGCCTTTCCGCGCGGCATCGCGAGCGGACGGACGAAGCGCCCGTCGTACAGCGCGCAGGAAATGGAGCTGCCGAGAAGCGGTGCGAGGCACTTGTCTTCGATTTGCACCCAGAGCCGGAAGAAGCTCGTCATTGCGGAGATCAGCGCCGCCGACTGCGTGCGGAACACGATGTTCAGCGAGCCCATCGTCTGGGCGTCGCCATTGCTCAGGTCGACCTCGTACTTGACCGTGGGGCGGTATTTGTACGATAAGCTCGACTTGAGCGACATTGTGGACGAGCCGGGAGCGAAGAACGGCACCAGCTCGCGCGTGGGCGTCATCAGCTCTTCGATGGCCTCAAAGATATCGTTCCAGCGGCGTTCAGGCGTCGGCACGGAGACGTACTCGGCCAAAATCTGGTTGACGAGCGCCGAACGGTTCGTGCCCATCCGGTGAGCCAGCGCGTCGACCTCGCGCACCACATCATCTGACAGCGTCAGACTGTAAAGATTTTTCTTCATCATGCGCCTCCTTGGGGTTCTTTTTCTTTCTGGATGCTATCATAGCACGAGAATAAACTTTGTCAATAGATTTATATAAATATATTTACGAGTTATATGCGAATTTACACGGAGTTCATAATTGCAAAGGAAGCGGAAAAAGGGAAAAGCCGCAATGAATTTCACTGCGGCTTTTCCCTTTTGAGAGATATGAGAGTTAAGAGAATCGCAAATTTACAGAAGGCCTTGGAGCAGGATGATGACGATCAGGATCGGCAGCACCCACTGGAAATAGGGCTTGAGTTTGGGGGAGAGCTTGACGCCCGCGCCCTTGTTGACCTCGGCAATGTACTTGTCAAAGCCCCAGCCCCACTTGGTGACG
>OLGA01003114.1_pt1 | contig 10954 bp, 10 predicted proteins | sample 1604881 | NCBI WGS metagenome assembly OLGA01 (sample SAMEA3888896, study PRJEB22519) | human gut metagenome | biome: human gut; feature: human-associated habitat; material: faeces | place: Denmark | collected 2009
CGTTATCACTCTCAAGAAACTGTTTTTCTTTCCGCTCAAACCAGGACGCAGGCGCAATTTTCATAAAATACGGGCTGTTCCATTCGTCGAACGGAAGAATAACCCTGGGCCAGACGCCGTTTTCTTTTTCCGGCGCGCTGGTCATAACATGGGTGAAGCCCAGCTCCTCCGCTGCCTGCGCTGCCATCCGAAGCACTTCCGCATCCCGCCTTGTGTATGCAAGGGTGGAAAAATCCGTAATCAGGGTATTCTGACCCTCTCTCACCTGTAAAAGAGCCAGGGAACGCTGCCGTTCCTTCTGTTCCATGCCAAGGGTCAGGCGGGCGTAAGGTTCGCCGTTTGAATGGAAATCCTGAGGTTCATGGTTATAGGGGGCTGCCCGCAGCTCTTTGAAACGGGCAAAGGCGTCGGCAGGATTGGCAAAATGCTCCAAAGGCGTTTGAAAGGCCGCGTGAGTTGACCAGGTTTTCAGATCGGGAATCACATAAAACTGCCAATGAGAAGTGAAGTCCTTCATGAAAAATCCTCCTTGTCTTTAGCGTTTCTGCGGGAATTCCAGCTTGAAGTTAACATACTGCCCGCCGGAATCGTCCAGTACAATGGCCGCGTCATAGGTTTTGCCGGTCTTTGGAGAATACAGCCCTTTCACGAATGCCCGTCCTTCTTTCAGAAGGGCCGACGCTATGGCAGCAGTCAGTTCCTTTTTCTTTGCGGCAAAGAAGGGATTTTGCCGCCATAGCGCAAAGCGGCAGGCGCGGTTGCTGCACAGAAAGCCTTTGGGCCGTTCCACAACCGTGCTGCCGCATCGTGGGCATATGCCAATGCTTTTCGTTTCTTCTGCGAATAGAACGCTGCTCTCTGGAACAGGACATCCATGCCGTGCCAGATTGCGTACCATGTCTGTGATTTCTTCCATAAAAGCGCCAGGCGCTATTTCGCCTTTTTCGATCTGTTTCAGCTTCTGTTCCCATTCTGCTGTCAGAAGGGGCGACTGCAATTCCTCCGGCAAAACCGTAATCAGGGAAACGCCCTTCTGTGTGGGAAGCAGGACGCAGCTCTTTTTCCCCTTTTTGCGTTCGATCTGACCGGTTTTGACCAGCTTTTCAATGATCCCGGCACGGGTGGCGGGCGTGCCCAATCCCTTGCGTTCCGCGTCGTCCGGCGTTTCTTCCGCGCCTGCATTCTCCATGGCCGATAATAATGTAGCTTCGGTGTAGGATTTTGGTGGGGTAGTTTTTCCTTCCTGGATAGACGTTTTTACCGGCAGGAAGGTCATCTGATCGTTCAGGGAAGGAAGCTCCTGCGCACTAATTTCTTCCACAGTTACAGATTTCAGCGCATTCCGGTAGATTTTTTCCATGGATTTCCAGCCCATGTCCATGATTTGTTTCCCCTTTACGGAAAAGGAAACGCCCTCACATTCCAGCGTGACGGCGGTTTCGTGAATCCGGCAGGGCGTTCCGACGGCGCAGAGCAGACGCACCATGAGCAGGGTCAAAAGGCTCCGTTCGCCGGCGGGCAGAGACAAAAGATCATATCCGGCTATCCCGGCAGTAGGAATCAGGGCGTGATGATCCGTGACCTTGCTATTGTCGATTACCTGAGCAACGTTGCAGGGAACCGACATCTGAGCAACGTTGCAGGGAACCGACATATTTCCAGTGAATGAAAGAAGATTCGTAATGCTTGCGACCAATGTTTTGGTACTGTTTTCCATATGACTGGTCAGATACCGGCTGTCGGTACGGGGATAGCTGGCCAGCTTCTTTTCATACAAACTTTGAGCATAATCCAGCGTCTGCTGCGCCGTATAGCCCAGCAGACGGTTGGCGTCCCGCTGCAGGCTGGTCAGGTCGTAAAGCCGGGGTGGCTGTTCCAACCGTTCCTTCTGTTCCAGCTTGATGATTCGAGCTTCTTTTCCGTCGCAAAGCGCCGCAATCCGTTCCGCTTCGGCGCGCTCCGTCAGGCGTTCGCTAATAGCGCTCAACAAGCCGCAGTCCAGCTGCACCGTGTAAAAGGGAGTGGACTGAAACGCCTGAATCTGCGCTTCCCGCTCTACCAGCAGGGCCAGCGTCGGGGTCATGACCCGCCCAATATTCAGCAGCTGATGATACCTCGTAGAGAACAGCCGCGTGGCGTTGATCCCTACCAGCCAGTCCGCCTGCGCGCGGCACAGGGCCGCATGATACAGAGAAGCATATTCACTGGCAGGCCGAAGATTTCGGAACCCTTCGGCAATCGCGGCGTCTTCCAGCGACGAAATCCACAGGCGCTCCACGGGTTTCGTGCATCCGCACAGGAAGTAAACCAGCCGGAAGATCAGCTCGCCCTCGCGGCCTGCGTCGGTCGCGCAGACGATGCTCGTGACGCGGGAGTCATTCATCAGGGTACGTAGGATGCTGAACTGAGCCTTCGTACTTTTAATAACGGCATACCGCCAGTCTTTGGGGAAGATAGGAAGATCTTCGGCCCGCCATTTGGCGTACTTTTCATCATATTCGGAGGGGGCCGCCAGCTCCACCAGGTGTCCGACGCACCAGGATACCCAATAGCCGTTTCCTTCCAAAAAGCCTTTCTTCTTTACGCTTGCACCCAAGACGGCAGCGATGGATCGGGCGACGGAGTTTTTTTCTGTTACCACGAATTGCATAAGTTTTTCCTTTCGAAGTAGGTTGAATCAATCCTATTTTTGTGCTATACTGAGATGGGAGGGATGCCAAATGATGATTAACACAAACGCCATTGTTTCCATGACAGAGGCCAATCAGAATTTTTCGCGCGTTACGCGGATTGCTGATGCAAATGGTCAGGCGGTTGTATTCAAGAACAACCGCCCGAAATATCTTTTAATTGATATGGATCGTTCGCCATTGCTGGATATGACCGACGATGAAAAAATTGATGTGGTAGCAGCGCGTATTATGAAAAAATTCAAGCCTGCCTTTGAGGAACTTGCGAAATGATCCGCTTTACGACAGAACGGGTGCTTCTTTTGCATCAGTTGATGATTGCCCAAACGGGCGGTTCGGACGGGCTGCGCGATATGGGCCTGTTAGAAAGCGCCGTCGAGAGCATTTATGCCAGCTTTGGCGGACAGGAACTATATCCCAGCAAGCAGGAAAAAGGAGCCCGACTCGGATATGCCTTGATCGCCAATCATGCTTTTGTAGATGGAAACAAACGCATTGGCATGTATGCAATGCTGACGTTTCTCGAAGTAAACGGCATACGCCTGAGCTGCCGAAATGACGAGGTTGTCAAAGTCGGATTGGGCATTGCGTCGGGCGCAATGAAATATGAGGACGTACTGACCTGGGTCAACGAGCATCAGATATAAGGCAGGGGGACGGGAGGTTTTATCCTCCCGCCCCTTTTCAAATGATTTATTCGTCCTCCTTACTCGTTTCTTCCTCCTCGTCACTGTCAAAGTCATACTCCTGCACCGGCGGACGCTTCTTGCCCTTCTTCTGCTTAAAATACCATAGCGCTCCGCCTGCCGCGGCCAGCAGCAATCCCATTATACCGGCTGCTACACCGCCGCTGCCTTTAGACGTCGCTTCCCTTGTGGAAGGAACCGGCGCAGCAGTCGGAAGACTCGTGGGTTCCGGCGTAACGTAGATCACTTCCGGCTCGTCGGGAATGTCTTTCGCATCTACAATGTCCAGCAGATCGCGGCTGTCCACCAGGTTGAGGAAGTAGGTTTCATACTTTTCGCCCTTCTCGTCCAGTGGCTTGTCGTAATCAATAATCATGTAGAAAAGGTCGCCGTTTCGGGTCTCAATGGCGATAAACTGCTTGTTCGTGGCTTTGTCATACAGCAAATCCCGCGTAAAGGAATTGGCTGTGCCGGAAAAGGGAAAGCCCTGCCGGGTTTCCGTGTAGATCGGAACGGTTGCAGCAGGAAAGATCATTTCTGTAGGAGCAGCGGTAGGAACAGGGCTGGGAGTAGCCGTTGCCCGGCTGCCGGAATGCCCTTTGCCGCTGATTCCCCGATCTCCAGAAGAACCGCCGCCCGGTTTTCGGGTGGGATGAGACGCGGCAGTGGGCTGGGGCGTATTCGCAGGCTTGGGGGTGTTGGTTGGAGCAGTCGTGGGCGTGTTATGAAAGAAGGGGTTTGCCAGCGCGATGGCCCTGGAAGGATTTCCTACCTTATCGACCGCCTGCACTAGCAACTGCTCATAGGCGTCGGCATATTGTTTGAGATGAATTTTCAGCTTACCGTCCGTCAGTTTTGCCGCCTCATAACGGGTTCCATTCACCTGCACGGCGGCAATTCCCGACTCAGCGTCGCTGGCTTCCACCCAAAGATATTCGCCCTTGATGCTGGCTTTCAACATGGGCGCGGCATGGTCAAAACAGCGGATTTCCACTTTTTCGCTATGCTCCTGCCCATAGGGGTCAGTCACGATAACCCTCACCGTGCAATTGTCTTTCAATTCAATCCACATATGGCCGGACGGAAGCTCGCCGTCAATCAGAATTATACTGTTCAGGAGGATTTTTACGTTTTCCCAGCCTGTGCTGTTCAAATCGGTAATGTTCAGTTCCATGACAGCCCGGTTCAGATACCATCCTTCGGGCGGAACCATGTCAATTTTATAAGCGGCTTCCGGCGGCGCAGTCGGTTCCATGGTAGGAACGATGGTCGGTTCGGTAGCTGGCTCCCCGGTCGGTTCCGTCGTAGGTGCTTCGGTCGTTGGCACTTCAGTTACAGGCGGTTCCGTAGCGGGCGACTCCGTTTTTCCTTCATCCTCCGAATCGCCCAGAAGCGCAGGGTCTTCCAAAATGACCAGGCCATCGTAGTTTTCAGGCGTGATCGGTTCCGCCTGCGCCATCAGTGCCATGGAAAATGCAGTACTAAGTAGGACTAATAGACACAAAAACGATATCATAAGACGCATCTGTTCATTCGTGTTCTTCATCGTTTGTTTCCTCCCTATTTTCATCCAAAATCAAATCAGCATAAGGGATACGGTGCTTTTCCTGCATGGCGCGCACCAGCTCCATCAGTTCGGACAGCGACAGATTCTTACTCCGCATCATGGCGCGGATCTCCAGATTCTCCGCTTCCATGATTTTTGCGTCCAGCGCCTTTCGGCGTTCTTCTAACGCCGCTATTCTGGAGAGAATTTTTCGGCGTTCCTCCGTGTATTTTTCCAGTTTGGTGTTCATTCTTTTTCCTTTCTTTTACTCTCGTACCAGGCGGCCATAGCCAAAGAAATGCTGCTGCCAGTAGCTGTCTCTCAGATCGGCATACCCGATGGGGGACCCGCAGTGCAGCATGAAGCCGTCTCCCACATAAATGCCGCAATGGGTAATGCCGTCCACGCCCGAAATGGTTTTCTCAAAGAAAACCAGATCGCCGGGTCTGGCTTCCTCCGGCGTAATTTTCCGGCAGACTCCGTATAGGCTGGTGGCTCCCAGCCTGCCCACGTTGCGGACGCCGCTGTTGGTAAACACATACGACACAAAACCCGAACAGTCGAAGGAAGTTTCCGGACTGTCGCCGCCCCAGACGTAGGGATAGCCGATGTACTTCTCCGCTTCTTCCAGAATGCGCCGAAAGGTTTCGTCTTCCAGATAGGCTTCGGGCACGTCGTGCTTCCCCGGTTCCCGCAGGGTAGAAGCATAGGGATTGCCGCGGAACAGGTCTTCCCGGTTGCCCAGCACCGAAATATACATGGCGTAGCGGCCTACCCCTTTCCGGCTCAGCACGTAGAACGGCAGATGGGACAGGTTGAAATTCTCCAGCCTGACCGTGCAGGTTCGGTAGGTGTAGGGCACGTCTTCCAAAACCTGATAGGGCCGCCAGGTGATTTCGCCCGTTTCCGGATCGACGATCTTTTCATAATGCTTTACCCACTCTTTGCGGTAACGGGTTTCAGACTTCACCTTCTGAGACAGGGTGTACTGTTCTTCAAACAGACGATTCAGAAAGCCGTACATGCCGTCAATTTTCCACTCTCCGTTGGCATGAGCGGATATGAGGGAAATCAAGGCGTGAGGATCGTGCCAGATTCGGGCCAGATCATACTGAAATTCATCGTACTGCGGATGCTCCGCGGCATAGCGGTCGATTTTCTGCTGAAGCTCGTCTTCCAGTCCCTTGTAGTAGCGTTCGGCAGCGAGAATATCTTCGTCTTCGGCAGGATAGGTAGCGATTACCAGCGCCTGCAATCCTCCCTGCAAAAGCGGGGTACAGGAGGAAAGGCCGTTGATCAGCAGGGCCAGCAGCAGGAACAATGCACCGCCCAGCGCATAAGTCTTCTTTCCACGACTAAAAAATCGCTTTATCCTGTGAAGTGTTCGCAGCACCGGGTTCTGCCCGCCTGCTGCCTGCGCAGCGTAATAGGCTTTTCGGATAGCCTGCTTCTGCCGCCAGCGGGAGAGGGGATTGCTGGAAAGCGTGGCTTTCTGCTGCAAAGAGCGGAGGTTGGCTTTGTCCAGCTTCTGCTCAGCCTTTTCCAGTTGCCGGTACGGTTTGAGCTGGTGGGACCGGTAGGAATGTTCTGCAAAGCAAGCTGTTCTTTCAGCGGCTTCCTCTCCATGATGGGCCGCTTCTACGCCGGTATTTTCCTCCTCCACCTTGCCAATCTGGCGGTGAAATTCCGACAGAGGCAGGCCCATGATTCCGGCAGAAGAAGGCGGTGGGGTAGGCTTTGACTTTTCCTCAAAGTGCAGGCGTACCGGGGTCTCTCCGGCGGCTTCCCGATAAGTCATCCGCATTTTCTTTTTAGGACAATTTGTCCTAAACAATCCTGTTTTTGCTTGACAAGATGAATCGTCAGACATTTTCTCCGAAGAAAATCGTAAAGGTGGACGAGAAGAAGTCACTTGGGAAGGGCCTTCGTTCGTTTCTTCCTCCGAAAAGAAGAGCCGCGACCGTTCTTTTTCAGTCATCGGTTATCACCTCTTTACGCAAAGCGGCGTTCTGAAAACGCCGCTCCATCATTTGCTGAAAAGTCCTTTCAACCTGCGCGTCTGCTGCCGCGCTGACTTTGCACGCAGATAAAACCATAAGCAGCAAAAACAGCACCAAAAGTACGGTTCCGATACTCCATCCCATCATGTCCTTGTGCCTTCCTTCGGTTTGCCTTGCACTTCGCCGGGCTTGGTGGTCATCATCTTGTACAGCCTGGTGTCCTTGGGGAAGCGGTCGATGAAGGGCAAAATCGTATTGCCGTAGAACAGCAGTCCTTCGCCCTCGCCGCTGTGGGTCACATAGGAGAGTTGATGGGGCGAAATGTTCAGCTGTTTTGCCAAAATCTCCCGGTCGCCGCCCGCCTGATTGAGCATGTAGATGAAGTCGGAATTCTCAAAGATATTCGCTACTTCCCGGGAAGAAAGCAAATCCTTTACGTTCTGCGTGATTCCCGTGGGAATGCCGCCCCATTTGCGGAAGCGCTTCCAGATTTCCACGCTGTAGGCTGCCGTCTGTTCTTCCTTCAAAAGAAGGTGGAATTCGTCTGCATAGTACCGGGTGGCTTTGCCCACGGAGCGGTTGGCGGTCACACGGCCCCACACCTGATCCTGTACAATCAGCATTCCCAGCTTTTTCAGCTGCTTGCCCAGCTCCTTGATGTCGTAGCAGACCAGCCGGTTCTGAATATCCACATTGGTATGGTGGTTGAATACGTTGAGGGAGCCTGAAACATAGATTTCCAGCGCCGTGGCGACTCGCCGCGCTTCCTTTTCCTCCTGAGCCAGCAGCGCCTGATACAGGTCGCCCAGCACCGGCATGTTTTCCGGCCGGGGGTCCGCCAGATACGGCTGGTACACCAGCCGCACCGCGCGGTCGATAACGGTTTTCTCAATGGGCTGAAGCCCTTCCCGTCCGCCTACGATCAGCTCGCACAGACTCAGCAGAAAGTCCGATTTCAGCGACAGGGGATTGTCGTCGTCGCTGTAATTCAGGTTCATGTCCATGGGGTTAATGTAGTGAGGACTGGCAGGAGAAATCTTGACCACCTGCCCGTGAAAACGCTCTACCAGCGGATAATACTCGCCCTCGGGATCACAGATGATCACGTCGTCGTCCGTAATCAGATATGCGTTGGTGATCTCCCTCTTGGCGCTGAAGGACTTGCCGCTGCCGGGCGTGCCCAGAATCAAACCGTTGGGTGTTTTCAGCCGTTTGCGGTCTACCATGATCAGGTTGTTTGAAAGGGCGTTCAGACCGTAATACAGGGGTTCGCCCTCCGTCTGAAACAGCTCCTGTGTGGTAAAAGGAACGAAGATGGCCGTGCTGCTGGTGGTCAGTCCCCGCTGGATTTCGATCTGATTAAGCCCCAGCGGCAGAGAAGACACCATTCCTTTTTCCTGCTGGAAGTCCAGCCGCTCCAGCGCACAGTTGTACTTCTGAGCGATCCCCTGCGCCTGGAACACGCGGTTTTCCAGCTGCTGCCGGGTACCGGCGGTGTTCATCACCAGAAAAGTGACCAGGAACATGCGCTCGTTATGGCTTTGCAGGTCTTCCAGCAGCTTTTTGGCCTCTCCGCCGTAGGTGGCCAGATCGGAGGGCAGGATGTCGATGTCGTACCCGGCGCGGATGGCTTTCTTCTGCTCCTCGATCTTGCTTTTATCCAAGTCGGTAATTTTGCGCTTGATCTGCCGGATGGCCGCCGTCTGGTCGATGGACTGGATGTGCAGGCTGACGATCAGGCTGCTTTCCATGTTGAGGAAGTCCGCCAGCATCCGGTCGTTCAGCTCCGGGGCCAGAATTTGCAGAAAGGAAACAGCCCCCAGCGTTCCGCCCATGCGGAAGCGGCGGCCTTCCCGGAACTCAAAGCCCGTAGGCGCAATGAAATCCTTGGTGGATAGGCCCGTGCGCGGCAGCCAGTCCCATTCGAAGGCGAACTTCTCCTGGGTGTCCATATGAAAAATGGAATGAAGGAGCCGAAGCCGTTCCTTTCCGTTCAGCGTTTCCACCGCAGCGCCCAGACGTTTGAAGTTGTTGATGACGTCCGTCTCGATCCGCTCCAGCCGGGGCCGGGCGGTTTTAATACCGTCCGCCTCAACGCCGAAGGTGAGAAACTTGGTTTTCGTCAGACCGTTGCTGCCCTTCGCCATCTGGTTTTTCAGCATGGCGGCGTACTCGATCCGGCTTTCGTCGTCTGCGTCCCCCCGCAGGGGAATAGCGATGCTCTGTTCAAAGGCTTCCGTTCCGGCTGTCAGGTTCATGAAGGAGAGCTGGAAGTGGATAGATGAATCGAAATAATTGAGGAAGTCGCACCAGCCCTCAAAGATGGCGGTCTTGTCCTCGTTCTGCGCCAGCTGATAGTTGATGTCCTGAAACTGCAGGGTTTTTGTGTAAAACTTTCCGTTTGCCAGACAGATTCCGTCCGGCCAGATCCGGTCATACGGAATGGTCTGTTGAGCGGTAGAAGGATATTTGTCCTTCCGGGTACAGGCAAGAATTTCCCTGAGCCGCGCCCTTTCCTCACGGGTGAGCTTTCGTTTGACGGACAATCCTTTGCACCTCCTTTTCCATCTGTTCCTGCCGCATAAGCGCGGCGTACAGGTTGTCGGTTTGATAGGGCCGCCGCTTGGGGCGCAGGAACACCGTTTGAATCACATCGCCCAGCACTTTTTCCAGCGGCCGGCCGTTTTTCTCATACAGCCCCATGACGAACAGGGGCAGCATGGACAGCACCATGAGGATGGCAGCGGAGCTTGCACCCAAGCTGCACCGGAGCAAAAAGAAAAGCGGTACGCCGATGAGCGCGCCGCCGCCAAAGCAGATGAGCTGCCTTTTTGTTAGATTGAACAGGAGTTTCGATTTCACTTTCGTCAGGTCTTTGGGAACGGGAACGTAGGCCAATTGAATCCCTCCTTTTTGAATCAAAAAAAGCGTCTCGCTTTGGGAGACGCTTTGGGGAATGAGTTATTCATTTACTTTTCCGTGCCTTCTTTTTTCGGCTCCATGGGTTCTTCTACCAGCGCTGTTATGACGGCGTTTAGCTGAGCGGCATTAGCGGATGTTATGACGGATTGACCGGTCTCCTGCTCCAGTTCCCTGCGGGCATTGCCGGCAATTCTGCCGCCACGACGGGCCACCTGCTGATTTTCTTCGAAGTTCTTTGGTTGAGCCTGCCGGGATATATCTTTGGTTGCGGTTTCCGCCAGCATATTCAAAATGATTTCCGTCGTGCTCATATGATCCCGAAGATTTTCCTTTTTCAGCCCTTTCAGCTGCTTATACTGCCTTGTGCTCATGCCTGACCATGCGCGGGTTATTTCATCTGTCAGGATGGCATACTCGATTCCCTTTTTCACGCCGCGGCCCTGCCATTCGTCCGTCAGTTCCTTGCGAACCTGAATAGCCTGCAAGCGCTGGTTGATCCATTCGCGGGGATAACCTTTTTTCAGATAGGTTTCCAGCGCCCGTTCAATGGTCAGCTCCGGATCGATGGTTTCCTCCACGCGCTCACGCCCCACCTGCGCAAGCCACACCTTAAATGGCTCAGCTTTAGGCGAAGGAACGGACTGAATGATCCGCAGAAGCTGTTCGGTATCGGCAACATCCGTCAGTCGCTTTTTACCGTCCGCAGCGGTCATTTTCAACTGACTACAATTTGTAGTCAGTTGGCTGCCCTCCTGTTTCAAACGGGTTTTCAGGACGCTCCAATATTTCGCGGCATGGCGAGCATCCGCCTGATCCGTCAGAACGCCAATCACATCCACGATAGAAAAATACCATTCCTTTTTTTCCGTATCCCAGGCGGTACGGATCTGCTGGTTTTCAAAGAGCTGGATGGAATCCTGATTTTCCATGCACATCCTCCTTCGCAAATCAATCCGTGATTTTCTTCTAAATGATTTTACCACAGACGTTTGTTTCTTCAAAGTCAACCGGCCTTTAATGCGCTCCGAAAATCTGCTTTGCCACGCCGCCGGATTTGAACAGGGAAAAGCACAGCAGCACCGTATAGCCGATGCACGTCCAGATAGCCGC
>OLGA01003116.1_pt1 | contig 10951 bp, 5 predicted proteins | sample 1604881 | NCBI WGS metagenome assembly OLGA01 (sample SAMEA3888896, study PRJEB22519) | human gut metagenome | biome: human gut; feature: human-associated habitat; material: faeces | place: Denmark | collected 2009
GAAACATCCGCTTTGTATTCATCACAGGCATTTCCAAGTTTAGTCAGCTCAGCATCTTTAGTGAATTGAACAATCTCAAGATTCTCACGTTGAAGGATGAATACAGTAGCTGTTGTGGTATTACCAAGAGTGAATTGACTCAGTATTTCCGTGAGGGAATCGAGGAGATGGCTGAGCATAATGGGCTTACTTATGAGGAGACCTTGCAGCAACTCAAGCAGCATTATGATGGCTACCATTTCAGTATCAATAGCGAGGATATCTTCAATCCTTACAGCATTATCAATGCTTTGGACGATAAGGAGTTTAATAGCTATTGGTTTACATCTGGCACGCCTACGTTCTTGATAGAACTGATGCAGCAGAAGAATTTGGATATGCTCAATCTGGACAATCTGTGGATACAGGCATCACGTTTTGATACACCTACGGAAAGGCTTGCTGATCCTATTCCTGTCCTTTTCCAAAGTGGCTACCTTACCATTAAAGGATATGAGAAGAAAGGCAAGTTGTATCATCTCTGTTTCCCAAATCAAGAAGTAAGACAAGGTTTCTCGGAAAGTCTCGTCAGGTATTATTCTGCGCAAGACATGAACAGATATGATGCCATCGTGTATGCTTATTCCAAGAATGTGCTTATCAATGACGACATGGGAGCTTTTATGCCTCATTTGAAGGCATTCTATGATAAGTTCCCATATACGATTATCAACAATAATGAGCGTCACTATCAAGCCGTGATATTCACCATCTTCACCATGCTTGGCGAAGATGTGAAGGTGGAGCATACCACTTCGGATGGAAGAATAGACCTTGTTCTCAAGACGGATAAGAGTATCTTTATCTTTGAGCTAAAATATAAGAAGTCTGCCAATATCGCCATGGCGCAAATCAGCGACAAGGACTATGCCAAGGCTTTTGCCGATGATGGGCGGAAGGTTGTGAAAGTGGGTATTAACTTCTCGGAAAACCAGCGAAGTATAGAGGATTGGGTGATAGAATAAATGAAATAGAAGAAAGTTGGTGACCTTCATCAGGTGTATGTCACCATACTATATAGATAAAAATATGTCTGAATAGGGGCGGTAACTCGATTTTTTAGGCGGTTACCGCCCCTGTTCAGACATGTTTTGTTCTTTTTTCAGATGCTGAACTTAGATAATCACCGCCGTTCCGCTGCAAGTTACCATCAGCATGGAGCCGCTGTTACCAACGGTTTCGTAATCCAGGTCGATGCCCACGATGGCGTTGCAACCTAAGGATGCAGCACGCTGGCTCATCTCCCTGAGTGCAGTATCTTTAGCTTCGCGGAGGGTACTTTCGTAAGAACCGCTTCTTCCGCCAATCACATCACGAATACTGGCAAAGAAATCTTTCACAAAGTTGGTACCAATGATGGTTTCGCCTGTCACAATGCCACGATATTCACGGATAGGGTGACCTTCTATGGTTGGAGTTGTACTCAAAATCATAATTTTTTCCTTTCTTTTTATGTTATTACTTATGTTATCTTATAACTTAGACGATGAAGTAATAGAAAAGGTTACATGGAATTTTAAATTAACTTTTTTATTAATATCATTAAATATTTTAAAAAGACCATAGAAATCTAAACGTAATTCAATAAAATTTCTATTTGCGTATAAAAATACAGGAAAAACTGACAAAATACGTGCAAAATACAAAAAATAGTAATAAAATGTTTTGCTCGTTTAACTTTATTTGCTATCTTTGTACCAATTATTAATTTAAAACAAAAGGGACTATGAATTCTAAGAGAAAAAACTACACCATGGTCTTGAATACATCTCTTTTGTGCTTTGCTCTTGCCTCTGGACAAGCAGTCTTTGCTCAAAACAATGTAAACACAAGCCAAAAGGGAGCTGTTCAAGCTCACCGTACTGCAGTTATTGCCAAAGGTGTCGTCACCGATGACAGCCAGGATCCCCTGCCTGGTGTAAGTGTAAGAGTGAGAGGTACCAAATTGGCAACCGTTACTGACATCAATGGTAAATTCAGTCTTACTATGCCTGTAATGGAGCCAGGAAAGGCATATTACCTGGAGTTCACTTACCTTGGAATGGAAAAGAAGGTGGTACGTTACCACAATAGCAATTCCATCAATGTGAGTATGATTCCTGCTGCCACAAGTCAATTGAAGGAAGTTGAAGTTGTGGAGACTGGTTATGGCCGCTTGCCTCGTAAGGATATGGTTGGTGCCTTCACCACTTTGAAAGGTGAAGATGTGCTGATGCCTGCCTACCAGACTATCGACCAGATGTTGCAGGGTAAGGTGGCAGGATTGATGGTAGTCAATTCTTCTTCCCGTGTGGGATCTGCTCCTAAGCTTACCATTCGTGGTAAGGCAACTATTCTTGGAAATACCGACCCTCTTTGGGTTGTTGATGGAGTCATCCAGGAAGACCCTATTTCTATCGATGCTACAGCAGCGATGACTACTGATATGAAGGAATTGATAGGTAATCAGGTGTCCTGGCTCAACCCTCAGGATATAGAAAATATTACTGTGTTGAAGGATGCTTCGGCTACTGCCATCTATGGTTCTAAGGCTTCTAATGGTGTGATTGTCATCACGACCAAGAAGGGTTCTGCAGAACGTACCAGTATCCGCTATTCAGCAAACTTCTCTGTCCGTCAACGTCCTAACTACGACTTATTTGATTTTATGAATTCGCAAGAGCGTATTCAGTTCAGTAAGGAGGCGTATGATGCGGGTGTGCGCTATCAGGGTGATCCGCTTCCTCAGATTTATACTTATGAGGGATTGATGGCTATGTTTAACAAGCACATGATTTCCGAGGCCGACTTTATGAAGCAGATGGAAAGATTGGAAACTGTGAATACTGACTGGCTTGATCTCTTGACCCGTAATTCTTTCAGTCATAGTCATAATCTCAGCGTATCTGGTGGTACTCAGAGAGTAACTTATAATGCTTCTTTTGGCTACTCTAATTCTGAAGGTACAGAAATTGGTAATAGTCAAAATCAATTTACTACTCGTCTGAATGTAGGTGTGCAATTCAGTAAGCGAATCCGTGCTTCCTTTAATATTAGCGGTAGTTCACGAAATTCTTACGGCTATAGCGGTGTAAGTCCTCAGTCGTATGCTCTTAATACCAGCCGTGCCGTACCTGCTTTCGAGGAAAATGGTGAACGAGCTTTCTATAAACAATATTATACTTATCAGTTGAACAAGTCCCTCGGTTCCAACAATACTTATGGCTACAATGTCCTCAATGAGATGGATAACAGTTATAGTAAGAACCGCGGTAATACCTTCAATGTGTCAGCAAATATTGATTTCCAGCTTCTTCCTTGGCTTAATTATCAGTTGGTGGGTTCTATGGCTCATAGTTCCAACGATTCTGAAAGTTATAAGGGTGAAAGGACTTCCTACATTGAAACCAACTATCGTGGTTATGGAGTAGGTGAGGCTGAACCTGGTTCTGCTTTGTATAAAGCAGCCCTGTTGCCATTTGGCGGTCAGTTGACCAATAATAATTCCAATATGACTTCGCTTGACATGCAGCATAAGCTGGTAGCAAGCAAGACTTTCAATGAGATTCATCGTGTCAATGGTATGTTTGGTTTTGAGATGCGTTCTTCCAAAACATATGGTAAGGGTACGAATGTCTGGGGTTATGTGCCAGAGCGTGGTGAGAGTTTGATCTCTCCTTCGCTTCCAGAGGATATTGTGCCTATCGGAGGTACACAGTCTATAGGTTGGGGTGCTCTTAGAGGTCTCTTTGAGGGTGGATGGAGTAGTATCAATAATACTTCCAATTACGTATCCTTCTTTGGTACAGCTGCTTACTCTCTGAAGAATCGTTATGTTATGAATATGAATATCCGTTCAGATGCTTCCAACCGTTTCGGACAGGATAAGCGTAAGCAGTTTGATCCTACTTATTCGTTCGGTTTCTCTTGGAAGATAGCAGAAGAGAAGTTTATCAAAGACAACGTGAAGTGGCTTGACCAGCTTAACCTCCGTGCAACATATGGTATTCAGGGAAATGTAGTCAATTCCATCAGTCCGGAATTGATAGCTTCTTATGGTGGTTTGCTTCCTGGTTATAATGAATACTATACCAGCATCGCAAGTCTTCCTAACCCTTATCTGAAGTGGGAACGTACCAAGACTTGGAACCTCGGTCTCGATATGCAGATTTTCAGAGCCGTAACGATGAGTCTTGAGTATTACGGAAGACGTTCTAATGCGATTATCGAGCAAGATGTACCAGAGGAATATGGTATGGGAACATTGAAACTCAATGGAGGTATCATCGTCAACCATGGTCTCGAGTGGACAATGAATATCACTCCTATCAAGACCAAGGACTTAGTAGTAAGTATTGGATTTAATGCTTCCAAGAACTGGAACAAGACTGAGACGGATGATCGCACAGCTCGTGTTGACCAGTTGACCCATCGTGATTTCGTAGCCGGCAACAGTCAGCGCCCTTTGCGTAAGGGTTATTCTCTCTATTCTTTCTGGGCTTATGATTTTACAGGTCTTGACCATGAGACAGGTCTTCCTACCTTTAGAGGTACCCAAGTAGAGGAGTTTGAAAATCCGGATAAGACAATAGATCCATTGTCATTCTTGGTTTATGCAGGTGAATCAGAGCCTTTCTTTACTGGAGGTATCAGTCCTCATGTGCGCTGGAAGGATCTTCAGGTAAGTGCGAGCTTTGCCCTGATTTTGGGTTCTAAGAAACGCCTTCCTAACCCATATTCTACCTTTACTTATGGCAAGATGCCAAGTCCGCTGTCCAACCTCAGCAAGGAATTGTTGAATCGATGGAAGCAGCCTGGTGATGAGCTGCATACCAACATACCTGGTCTCTATACTTCGGTAGCGGATATTCTCAATCTCTATACACCAGATGGCTATTTTACCAATCGTTATGAAATGTGGGCAAATTCAACAGCACGTCTTGTGAGCGGTTCTTTCTTCCGCTGCAATCAGTTGTCTGTGTCTTATTATCTGCCTAAGAAAATCTGTCAGAAGATTCATGCTACAAGCATCTCTTTGAGTGGTAGTACAAACAACCTCTTCGTCATTGCCAGCAAGAAATGGAATGGCTTTGATCCTGAGTTGGGTAACAGTATCCAGCCACGCATTTTCTCTTTCGGACTTAGTGCTTCATTCTAAAAAATGACAATCATGAAAAAAGTTAAATTATATACAATGGTACTCTTGGGAGGCATGCTGATGCTCAATAGTTGCGGTGACTTCCTGGAGCCAAAATCCACAAGTGAGTTTGTCCCAAAGGATGTGCGCTCACTTAATGAAATCTTGTTGGGCGAGGCTTATCCTCGTAACGACATAGGTGGCTTTAATTATTTTCTTACCTTGATGGATGACGACTTAACTGCAACTCTCTATCAGGTACCTGAAGATAATTTCAATTACGATATATTGTTGGCTTCCTATACATGGCAGCCGGATATGTTTAATATGATGAAAGAGGCTGGTAGAACCTCTACGGATATGTATTATACATATTATCGTAAACTGAAGGGTGTGAATGCTGTCATTGATTATATTGATACTGTGACAGGTTCAGAAGAAGATATCCATTATGTCCTGGGACAGGCTTATGCGCTCCGTGGCTTTTACTATCTGAACTTAGTGAATATATTTGGTCAGCCATACAATGAGAATCCTGATGCTTTAGGTGTTCCTCTGAAATTAACAAGTGGTGTAGAGGAAAAACCGATGGCTCGCAGTACCGTGAAGGCAGTCTATGACCAAATTGTCAAAGACTTGCTGGAGGCAGAAAATCAGTTTAAGCTTGTTTCTGAGGCGAGACAATGGAAGAAGGATTACCGTGCAAGTCTGCCAATGGTACAACTGCTGCTCTCTCGTACCTATCTTTATATGGAGAACTGGGAAGAGGCTGCCAAGTATGCGAAGTTGGTGATGAACGATTCGCGGTTCAAGTTGCTTGATCTCAATACAGTAGAAACGGAAAAGAATGAATATGGTCAGGTGGCACGTATCTATACCAATTATCATTCTTATGATGAATCTTCTGAGGTCATCTTCCCTTATGGTAAAGTATCGGATTGGGCAGGATGGGTTGAAGAATATTCTACGGAAGACCCAACGACAGGTTTGCCTCGTAAACCTTATTTCCGTGCTTCTGATGAACTGCTCAACAGTTTTGAGGATGGTGACCTTCGTAAGCAGCTTTATATCGTAAGGAAAGAATTCTCTGGTGAACTGCTGCCTTTGGCTATCGGTAAATTGAAGGTCAATAATAATTATCGACCTACTGGTGGTACAGGTGTATTTGGTAGAAGTCTTCGTCTTTCTGAGGCATATCTCAATTATATGGAAGCAGAAGCAATGCTCGCCAAGGCTGGAGTGGATGCTAATGGAAGTCAGGAAGCACTTCAAGCTTTGGTAGAATTACGTAGTAAGAGATTTGCTGATAATTATGCTCCAAAGGCAGAGGATGTAGCAGATATTGATAAGTTGGTGGAGTATATACATCAGGAACGCCGTCGTGAACTTTGTTTTGAAAGTCATCGTTGGTATGATTTGCGCCGTTGGGGTATGCCTGAAATCAAGCACGTTTGGTATTCTACACCAACTACCAAGACAACCTATACCCTTCAGGCAAAGGATCCACTTTATACAGTCCCTATACCTGATGTAGCACGAGAATTGAACAATCAGTTGGAGCAGAATCCACTTTGTGCAAAGCGCATAGGTGAGACTTCTGAGTTCACAGTTGATAATACTAACCCGGATAATAACACAGAAGAATGAAAAGATTTATATATATCACAGTTGCGAGCCTCATCACAATGACGGCTTGCACTCCATCCGAAGATCCTATCACTCCATCGGGTAACTACTCTGTTCTTCGTATGGAATTTCCTCAAGGTAACAATTCTTGGGATGAAGATATTAAAGAAATACATGATAAATATGGTGTTTATCTGCTGTATAAGGATATTACTCCTGCCGACTTGAACAGAAAATGGACAGGTATAGGTACGGGAAAACTCTATTATGGTGATGATGTGCCAGGTACAGAAGTGCCTTACTATGTAGATTTCTTTAAGAACAACGTATTCCCTTATGCTTCTACCGAGATGATTCAGAAGAATTTTCCTGTAAAGATTTACTTGCAGAAAGACTTTAGAGGTGTAGATCCTAATCTTGGAGGAGATGATTCTGGTACTGGTGGCACAGGCGGTACAGGTGGCACAGGTACTGGTGGTACAGGTACGGGTGGTACTGGCACTGGTACAGGAACAGGCACGGGCACAGGCACAGGTACGGGAACAGGCACAGGCACTGGTACGGGCACAGGCACAGGCACGGGCACAGGCACAGGTACGGGAACAGGCACAGGCACTGGTACAGGCACAGGCACGGGCACAGGCACAGGTACAGGCACTGGTACGGGTACAGGTACCGGTACAGATACAGGTAGTACAGAAATTTATATCCCTGATGTAGCTGGCTTTACTCCAACTAAATTCGATGGCTTTGACTATTGGGCAATTAGTTTCTCCAATACGGAATTATATTGGTTGCAGAAACGCGCAGAACTTAAGGATAAGGAGAATAAGACTGATGTAGAAAAGGCGGAATTAGCGAAAGCTAATGAAACAATGGCTGTAAAGCGATTTAGTTTTATCAATCAGTTCCTTACATCTCAGCGAATGGACAATACCTTGCCAGAGCCTGAAGGATTGAGAGATGGAATGGATTTCGTTTCAAGTCTGAATAGAAGTAATCCTAACCACAAAAACTATGTGTTTAATCGTGGTCTTATCAGATGGGTAGATGATAATGGTGTAGAAGAGGAATCTTTATGGAGTATTTATACTTCCTATTATAAGCAGCCGAATTATAATTCCGGTGGTTTTTACAGAGATTTCTTCTCACTCTATATCAGAGCAGCTATGCGATTCTCTCCAGAAGAGTTCTATGAAAAATATCCGAAGGAGAAGTATCCGCTCATTAGTGAAAAATATGAGCTTGTTGTCAGATACATGAAGGATAAATATGGTATCGATCTCCCTGGTATTGCCAAGGGATCAGGTACAACAACTGAAAAATAATGAAAAGTAACATACAAATATCATGCAACAGATACAAATACTGTTGCGTGGTATTTGTTCTACTTTTGAAAATGATCTTTAATCGTAATTGTATGAAGAAGAAAATTATATTTCTGATATTCTCTTTATTTAATATCCTGTTGCCTATAATGGCTCAGGATTCAATCAGTAATAGAGGAATTCTTTTTGAAGATATTTCTTTTAAGGAAGCTTTGGCAAAGGCGAAGGCTGAAGGAAAGAAAGTTTTTATCGATTGCTATACTCAAACATGTGGTCCTTGCAAGTATATGATGAAGAATATCTTTCCTTTGCAGGAGTGTGGTGATTATTTCAATCCTAAATTCGTTTCTCTGACAAGGGATATGGATGTTGGTGAAGGACCGGAATTGGGCAAGAAATATAAGGTGGGTATTTATCCTACTTTCCTCATCATTAATCCCGATGGAACTCTGTTCTGCAAGGAGATGGGGGCGGTAAGACTCAACTCCAATATTACTTTCGTAGAAAAAATAGAAAATGCGATTCAGCGTGCCACAGAGATTAATGAACTGGAAAAGAAATATAACTCTGGTGAAAAGAATACAGTATTGGTACGCAAATTAGTTGACTTGCTGAAGGTAAGTGATTTCCAAAAGGCAGATACCGTACTCAATCAATACCTTAGTTCGCTAAGTATAGAGGAATTGTGTAAGGATGACACATGGAATATGTTTTCATCTGAAATCAATTCTCCTGATTCTCCTGTCTTTCGCAAACTCCTTGCCAACCGTGCTCATTTTGAAAAACTGTTGGGAAAGGATAGGGTAGAGGGAAAGATTATTTCTACCTATCAGAACGAGTTTAATATGTGTAAAATGTTGGATATGCATTTTGACCAGCGAATTGCAGATTTGAAGGACTTAGAGAAGAATGGTTATTCTCAAGCGCTCGCATTACGTGAGAGTATGACGCTTCGTTGGATTATCAATGAAAAGCAGGTAAAGCGTATCGGAGAAATCCTGTCAATACTTCAGAAACTGAAATCTCTTCCTTCTGATGCAGAGCGCATGGCTGTTATCAAAGAATTGAATAGCTTTGAGCGGGTAGCCAGCATAGCGCAAAGGAATAAAGCTTGTACAGAACTGCGAAATATTCAAAAGTTAATGGATGAAAAGAGTGCCAGAGCGATAGAGCGCTTTATCACTCGCATTTTACCTAAGAAATAAATAAAAGCTCCATTCGTATCATGTGACGAATGGAGCTTTTATTTATTGTTCTATGCATGAGAAAACCCATTTGGTTTCAGTAACTATTTTGTTTCCTGTTCTTCCTGCATATCCAGATACTGGTTGTCCTTATCGTAGAATTCATACTGAAGGAATGCCAGTTTCTGTGAAGCAATCACATTAAATCCGAAACCATACTTGAACTGCCATTTGCGCTTCAAAGAAATGAAGCCCTTATTGATAAAGGCAGCTACATAAGGATTCACATACAAAGTAAATTTCTTGACGCCAATCTTGTTGACTAAGCGGTCAATCTTTCTTTCCAATTGGTCGGTGAAGAGGATGCTGGACTTGATTTTGCCCGATCCAAAACAGGTAGGGCAAGTTTCCTCTACGTTTACGTCCATAGCTGGTCGTACACGCTGACGGGTAATCTGCATCAGTCCGAATTTGCTTAATGGAAGGATATTGTGCTTTGCACGGTCCTTCTGCATGTTCTTGCACATGCGTTCATAAAGCAATTGTCGGTCTTCCGCCAGATGCATATCAATGAAATCGACAACGATGATACCTCCCATATCTCTCAGGCGGAGTTGTCGGGCAAGTTCGTCTGCTGCACCTAAATTTACGTCCAACGCATTGGCTTCCTGACCGTTGCCGGATTTGGACCGGTTGCCACTGTTTACATCTACCACATGCAAAGCTTCTGTATGTTCTATAATAAGATAAGCTCCGCTTTTGTATGAAACCGTTTTACCGAACGAAGATTTGATTTGCTTGGTTATTGCAAAATTGTCGAAAATGGGAAGTTGTCCTTTGTAAAGCTTCACGATTCCCGAACGTTCGGGAGCAATGAGCGTTACATAATCTTTTACTTCATTGTAAACGCTTTCATCGTTTACATAAATATTTTCATACGAAGGGTTGAATAAGTCGCGCAGCATGGCTACCGTGCGGCTTGTTTCCTCGTATACCAATGAAGGCAGTTTGGTTGCCTTTTGTACTTTTGAGATGGTATCTTCCCAATGCTTCAGTAATACTTTCAGTTCTGCATCCAGTTCTGCAACACGCTTTCCTTCGGCTACGGTACGTACTATTACTCCGAAGTTTTTCGGTTTGATACTTTGCAATAATTGCTTTAAGCGTGCGCGCTCTTCGCTTGATTTGATTTTCTGGGAAACAGAAACTTTATCGTTGAACGGAATCAGGACAAGGTATCGTCCGGCGAAAGATAGTTCACATGTCAGTCGCGGTCCTTTGGTTGAGATAGGTTCTTTTACGATTTGTACGATGACTTCCTGTCCCTGCTGTAAAACGTTCGAAATGGTTCCATCCTTATCAATGTCGGGCAATATCGATGCTTTCGACATTGGATAAAGTTTTTTTCTGTCGCTGATGACCTGCTTCAGATACTTTTGGTAAGAATTAAATTGAGGTCCGAGGTCTAAGTAGTGAAGGAAAGCGTCTTTTTCGAAACCTACATCCACAAAACAGGCATTCAGTCCAGGCATGAGCTTGCGTATCTTGCCTACGTACATATTGCCAACCGAGAAAGACAGATTTCGTTCTTCTTTCTGGAACTCTACCAGGTTCTTGTCTTCCAAGAGCGCAATAGAGATTTCTTTAGGCTGTACATC
>OLGA01003119.1_pt1 | contig 10947 bp, 11 predicted proteins | sample 1604881 | NCBI WGS metagenome assembly OLGA01 (sample SAMEA3888896, study PRJEB22519) | human gut metagenome | biome: human gut; feature: human-associated habitat; material: faeces | place: Denmark | collected 2009
CCGTGGGGATATCTACAAGGGCACCTACAAGGGCAAATACTGCACCCCCTGCGAGTCCTTCTGGACGGAGAGCCAGCTCAAAGACGGCTGCTGCCCCGACTGCGGCCGCCCCGTAAAGGAAGCGAAAGAGGAAGCCTACTTCTTCCGCATGAGCAAATATCAGGACAAGCTGATGCAGTACATCGATGAGCATCCGGATTTCATCGTCCCCGAATCCCGAAAAAAAGAAATGATCAACAACTTCTTAAAGCCCGGTCTGCAGGATCTCTGCGTTTCCCGCACCTCCTTCAAGTGGGGCATCCCCGTGTCCTTTGACGACCGCCATGTGATCTACGTCTGGCTGGATGCTCTTACCAACTACATCACCGCTCTGGGCTACGACCCCGACGGAAGCGGCGAGAATTTCAAGAAATACTGGCCTGCCGACGTCCACGTCATCGGCAAGGACATCCTCCGCTTCCACACCATTTACTGGCCCATCTTCCTGATGAGCATGGGGCTTCCCCTGCCCAAACAGGTCTTCGGTCATCCGTGGATGCTCTTCGCCTCCGATAAAATGAGCAAATCCAAAGGCAATGTCATCTACGCCGACGACATGGTCCGTCTTTTCGGCGTAGACGCCGTCCGCTACTACATGCTCTCCGCCATGCCCTACGCCCAGGATGGCAGCATCACCTACGAAGCCTTTATTACCAAGTATAATGCCGAGCTGGCCAACACCCTGGGAAACCTTGTGAACCGCACCGTCGCCATGGCCAACAAATACTTCGGCGGAGAGATCGACGCTGCTTCTATCTCCGATCCGCTGGATCAGGAACTGAAAGATACCGCCCTGTCCGCCGTTTCCGGCGTCCTCTCCGCCATGGAGGAATACCGCACCGCCGATGCCCTCCAGAAGATCATCGCTCTGGCTCAGCGTTCCAACAAGTACATTGATGAGACCGCCCCTTGGGTCTTAGCGAAAGACGAGGCTTCCCTGCCCCGACTGAAAGCCGTCCTCTCCAACCTCATCGAAGCTATCCGCTTCATTGGCGTACTGCTCACCCCCTTCCTGCCAGATACCGCCGCTTCCATTATGGAGCAGATCGGATCCCCCGCCGCTGACCTGGATTCCCTCAAGGAGTTCGGCTCCGCTCCCGCCCGGAAGGTGGGTGAGGCGAAAGCCCTCTTCGCCCGGATCGACGAAGCGAAGATGATGGAACGGATCAACAAGGAGATCGTAGAACCCCAAATCGCTGCAGCCAAAGCCGAAGCCGCCAAAAACGCCCCTGCCGAAAAGAAGGAAGCACCCGAAGGCATCGCCCAAATCGGCATCGAGGACTTCTCCAAAGTCGAGCTCCGGGTAGCCGAAGTGTTAAGCTGCGAGAAGATGAAGAAATCCAAAAAGCTCCTGAAGCTAATCTTAAACGACGGTGATGGCGAGCGTCAGGTGCTCTCCGGCATCTCCCAGTGGTACGCCCCCGAAGATCTGATTGGCAAAAAGATCGTCCTGGTCTCCAACCTGAAGCCCGCCAAGCTCTGTGGCGAAGTAAGCAACGGCATGATCCTTGCCGCCGACTGCTCCGAGGACGATGTGAAGGTGCTCTTCGTGGATCCTTCCGTCCCCGCCGGCAGCCGGATCCACTGAGGTGAGCGCCTTGATCCACGGCATTTTTGACTCCCACGCCCATTACGACGACGCTCGGTTCGATGAGGATCGGGACGCCCTCCTCTCCTCCCTTCCGGGAAAAGGGGTCTGCGGCATCATCGACATCGGCTGCGATTTAGAATCCTCCCGGAAAGCGGTGGTCTTAGCGGAAAAATACCCCTACGTCTGGGCGGCTGTCGGCTACCATCCGGAACAGGCCGCCCTCCGCACCGATGAAGGCGTGGCGGAGCTGCGGCAGCTCCTTTCCCACCCCAAAGTCGTCGCCATCGGTGAGATTGGTCTCGATTACTACTGGCCGGAGCCGGATCATGAGACCCAGAAACGAGTGCTCATCGAACAGCTGAAACTGGCCCGGGAGCTTCAAAAGCCCGTGATCCTCCATGTCCGGGACGCCTCGGAGGACGCCCTTACCATCCTGAAAGCCCACCCCGTCCAGGGCGTGATGCACTGCTTCTCCGGATCGCCGGAAACCGCCCGGGAAGTGCTGAAGCTAGGGCTGTACATCGGTTTCACCGGCGTCCTTACCTTCAAAAACGCCCGGAAGCCTGTAGAAGCCTGCGCCGCCGTTCCCTTGGACCGCCTGCTGCTGGAAACGGACTGCCCCTACATGGCGCCCACCCCCTACCGGGGGCAGCGCTGCTGGTCTCCCATGATTGAGCAGACGGCAGCCCGTGCCGCTGAGATCAAAGGCGTCTCCACCCAGGAGCTGGTGAACGCCGCCCGGGAAAACACCCTCTCCCTCTTTCAGATCACCCTCCCCTGACCTTAAAAACTCCCGTCCTGTCATCTTCGCAGGGCGGGAGTTTTTGTGCAAAATTCGTGTAGCTTTGAAATATTTTTAGATACTTTGCCAATTTACAATCCGATCTTTTTGTTAACTTACTGCTTGAAATCCATTAAAAAAGCTGTTATAGTAAAGGCAGGAAGAGCTCTTCCAAAAAACGATCGATTCTTCATCGAAGAAAGGAGCGTCAAAATACATCGGATTCAAAAACGCTTTTGTGTTTCGTTCTTTCCCTTGCCCTGCTCTTCTGCTCGACTCCGTTTTGGCGGCAGATATGCCCGGTCCAAATCCGAACTATGAAGAAATGACCCTTGAAACCTTTCTGGAGCGCTATCCGGACTATGCAGGCCGGGAAGATCCCCGGTTTCCCTCCGGAATGATCTCCGCCGCCATCGACAACCCCGGATACGTTACCAGCAATTACTCCGGCCCCTTTACCTGGGAAGGCGATTATGACACGAAAATATTGAATTCAAAGGCAGCAGCCCTATTTTTGGCGCTAACTTGAACTGATTTGACAGGAGGTGTTTTTTATGAAAAAACTGTCTGTTTTCTTATTCGTTTGCCTTCTCACTTTCTTCTTTACGGCCTGTGGTCAAGAGGTGCTTTCCTCTCCGGAATCCTCCATTTCTCCCACTTCAAGCCTTTCTGAGCCTTCTGAACTGGAAAACAATTTTTCTGATTCGACCCCATCGGAAGGTAAAGCCGCGGAGGTCATCGAAGCCGGAACCGGCTGCGGAAGCACCCTGAAAGAAAAATATTCCTTCCACTATTACAACGTGGACGGTTCTCTCATTGATTTCATCGGTGCCGACACCTTTGACGCCTGGTGGAAGAAAAACAAAGGGCAGGATTTGTCCATTCTAAACGTCGTGCGGGATTTCCAGATCCCAAAGGAAACATTCCTTTCCGTTACCCGCCCCGAATTGGATGAAGAAACGTTGGAGCAGCTCCGCTCTCAAGGAATCACCTTGGAAGAGTGGTATCCTTATACTCTTGAAGAGATCGACGCCATCTATTCGGGAGAGGAAGCAACCGTCAACCGTGTCTTCTGCAGCCCCATCGCTGTATTCAACGAAACGAATGGTCAGATTTACACGTTGAGTTGGCTCGCTTCCCATACGGCAGAGGAGTATCAGTCGGTCGGACTTTCCTCCCAAGCCATACAGGAAGTCCTAAACCGCATCCAATCAGACGATGAGTATGCCGAATGGCGGACGGTGGCAAAACAAGTTGAACCCATTCTTGAAAAAGCGGAATCCATTGAAACCGCTGCTTCCAAAAAATTGGTTGAATAAAAGGAGCATATAATTTTATGAGACGTTTTTACATTCTTTTTCTAGCTGTGTCTTTTCTTCTTACCTCCTGTGGAAACGCCGCCGTTTCCTCCTCGGAATTCTCACCCTCTGAACCCTCCGATCCTTCTCTCCACTCCTCTGAGGCCGTTTCCAAGCCTACTTCCGATCCCGTTTCCGAACCTGAAAGCTCCATTCCTGTTGAAGAAGACATCTGCACTCCTTTTCTTTCTTGTCAGGAACACGCCCCTTCCTACCACTCTGTCCCCGGCGAGCTGATCGACTTAGTCGGAAACGATCCGGTCATGGAATGGTATAATTCCTGCTTTGAAGAGCCCGACCCATACGGTCGTCCCGGAGAAAGTTTTACCATTGCTGCCTTTGTGGAACGTTTTCAGGTGGACCGGGAAGACTTCACCCGCTGCGTTCACGAAGACCTTACCGATGAGCAGGTCGACGCCATCTACTCCGGCGATCAGAAGCAGATCAACAAAGCCTTCTGCGGCCCCCTGGCATTTGTCAATGAAGCGGACGGCGAGATTTACTCCATCTACTGGCTGGCTGACCATACCCCGGAAGAATATGTTGCCGCCGGCCTCCCTCTGGATCAGGTGCAGACCGTCGTCGAACTTGCTCAAACCGAAGAGTACGCCGACTGGAACGACCTGGGCAAAGCCGCCGAAGCTACCCTTGCCGAAGCGGAAGCCATCGAAGCAGCCGCCATCGAAACCCAATAACTGCTCCTTTCTTTAAAAACCCCATGTCCACCCGACATGGGATTTTTTTCTGCAAATCTCCCGAAAAAATTTTCGTTCCCCCTTTACAAAACAAGCGTTCTGCGTTATGATAAGAATAGATGTTCGATTAAGAGGCGATCCAAATGGATTTAATGGAAAAACTGACGATCCTTTCCGATGCGGCGAAGTATGACGCCGCCTGCACCTCCAGCGGCGTTGACCGCTCCCCCTCCCCCGGCAGCATCGGGAATTCTACGGCCTGCGGCATCTGCCACAGCTTTGCCGCCGACGGCCGCTGCATCTCCCTTCTAAAGGTGCTGATGTCCAATGCCTGTGCTTATAACTGCCAGTATTGCGTCAACCGGGTCACCAACGACACGCCCCGCGCCACCTTCACCCCCCGGGAACTGGCGGATTTGACCATCCAGTTCTACCGCCGCAACTACATCGAAGGGCTTTTCTTAAGCTCCGGCATCCTTAAAGATCCCGACTACACCTGCGAGCGGATGATCGAAACCCTCCGGATCCTCCGGGAGGAGTATCGCTTTTTCGGCTACATCCACGTCAAAGCCATCCCCGGGGCAGATCCGCTGCTGATCCGCCGCATGGGGCTTCTGGCCGACCGCATGAGCGTGAACATCGAGCTTCCCAGCGAAACGAGCCTTACTACCTTAGCACCCAATAAGAAAAAATCCGCCATTTTAGCCCCTATGGGCCAGATCCGCACCGGGATTAAGGAAAACGCCTCCGATCTGATCCGCTATCGCCATGCGCCCCAGTTCGTCCCCGCCGGCCAAAGCACCCAGATGATCATCGGTGCCTCCCCGGAAAACGACCTGCAGATCCTCCGGCTGACCGAAGCCCTCTATCGAAAATATGAACTGAAACGGGTCTTTTTCTCCGCCTATATGCCGGTGGTGGAAAGCTCCCTGCTCCCCTCCCTGGACACCAAACCGCCCCTGCTGCGGGAGCATCGGCTTTATCAGGCGGATTGGCTCCTCCGGTTTTACGGCTTCGAAGCAAGGGAAATCTTAGACGACGCCCACCCCAATTTCAATCCCTTTCTGGATCCCAAGTGCAGTTGGGCAGTAAACCACCCGGAATTTTTTCCGGTGGAGGTCAACTCTGCCCCCTACGAAGCACTGCTGCGGGTGCCGGGGATCGGCGTCCGCTCTGCTAAACGTATCGTCGCCGCCCGCCGCACCGGCACGCTGGATCTGATAGCCCTGAAAAAGATCGGCGTCGTGTTAAAACGTGCCCAGTATTTTCTCCTCCTGAATGGAAAACGCCCGGACAACGCCCGGCTCCGATCCGATAACATGATCCGAGCCGTCCTTTCCGATCAGGCGGAGGAGCTTCTCAGTGCGTCTCAAAACGAACAGCTGCGGCTTTTCGACGACCCCAAACTACTGACAAAGGAGGACCGACTCCAATGCCTTACCGGTCAACTCTGAACGCTTATATCTATGACGGCAGCTTCGACGGAATGCTCTGCTGTATCTTCACCGCCATTGCCGAAAAGGAACTTCCCGCCGATATTTTTCCGGAAACGGATCCGCAGTTTTCCCTCTGCCCGCCTCGCTTCATCGAAACAGATCCGGAAAAGGCCCGTCGGGTCCGGGGCTCCATCCCCAAAAAGATTTCCCCGGAAGCCCTTTACTGGGTAGAGAACGGATTTCTCTCCTGCGAAAAGCAAAAAGAACGGCTGATCTTGGATTTTCTCCGAAAAGGCTATCAGGCGGGCCCTAAAATCACCCGGATGCTCTGGGACAGCACCGTTTCGGAGCTGCAGAAAACCGTCCAGTTCGTAGACAACGAAGCCCACCTTCTCAAGGGATTCCTCCGCTTTTCCCAGCGGGGAACCGTGCTGGCCGCCACGATCTCCCCCAAAAACAGCGTGCTCCCCCGGCTGGCGCCTCATTTTTCTGAGCGCCTGCCGGAGGAGCCATTCCTCATCCACGATACCACCCACCAGATGGCTTTGATCCACCTGCCGGGGAAATGCGGGATCGTTCCCGCTGATTCCATCGAACTTCCCGCCATCGACGAAACGGAAGCCCGCTATCAGGCGCTCTGGCGACAGTTTTACGAGACCATCGCCATCGAAGGCCGCCTGAACCCCAAAGGCCGCATGACCCACTGCCCCAAGCGCTACTGGGTCAACATGACCGAGCTGTGCGGTGAGACAGAAGCCTCATCCTCACCGGCTCTTTCCCTGCCGGAACCTCCGGAAGCCGATGAAAGCGCCCCCTGCCAAAACCAAAAGCAAGCCGCTCATTCCACAGCCCAGACCGATCAGATCCCGCAGCGGGCGAAGGGGTTTCTTTCCTGAGTTCACGTCCTCCTCCGAAAGGAACACCTGCAAATTCTCCAAAAACTCCGGCAGCTGATCCTCCTGAACGCCCAGCGCTTCCAGCTGTTCCTTCTGCCCGTCGCTCAGCTGATCCGCAGGCGTGTCTCCCACGATCTCCAGTGCCTCCCAGTAGACCCGCATGCTGGTAGAACCTTCAAAGGGGTTCTCCCCCGCCTCGGAAGAGACCTGCTGCGCCCCGGAAATGGACGGATCCCCCGCCCCTACGAAAAAGAAAAAGCAAAGTAAAGCCGTCCCGATTGCAAAGATCCATCCGAACCGCTTCAAGAACCGTTTCACTGCACTTCCTCCTTTTCCGGTTTTTCTTTATTATAAAAGCCCTCTGTGACGGTTGTTTGAACATTGCCTGAAAAAGAGCGGAAAAGAGACCCTCCGCACCTGGTTTTCGATGCGAAGGGCCTTTTTCCGTTTATTATTCGTACTTCAACGCATTGCGGAGTTCCAAGAGCTTTGCCTGTCCCGCTTTGTCCCCGGCGTTTTGGGAGAGAAGCTCCATTGCCCCGATCAGCTCCGGAAGATGCTCTTTTCCCCGCTCCGGGAGCTGCAGAAGGCTGCCATATACCTCGCTGCAAACCGATCGATCCGTCGGATCTGCCGCCCATCCAGCATAGGCTTCCTGAAACACATGGAAGGCAGACACGCCGCCCCAGTAATCCGCGTCTTCCACGCTTTCCTGATAGTCGGAAAACCTCTGGGCTGCTTCCGCCGCCCCGACCTGCGCCAGCGTTTTCGGTTTCGATCGATCCCGCAGCGCTCCCTGCCAGAGTACGCAGAAAAGAACCGCCGCTAAAGACAAAACGGCGATCAGGGGAATGGCGATGCGTTTTTTCATACCTGCTCCTTTCCAATCGAACGAACACTTTCCAGACCCAGCATACCAGAGATCGCTCAAAAAGTCCAGCCTGAAGAGAAAACTCCCCGAAAGATCCGCAGACCTTCCGGGGAGACATTTACTTCTCCTGATAGACCACTTTTCCGCCTACCATGGTCATAGCAATGCGGATGTTGCTGTCAAAAATCACCAGATCGGCGTTTCGTCCGACAGCGACCCGTCCCAGCGCATCGCTCTTGCCAAGGATCCGAGCCGGCGTTTCCGTCGCCATCCTCACCGCATCCGGCAAGGACGCCCCAGCCAGCTCCACCATATTCCGAACCAGTCGGTCGGTGGTGGCGACACTTCCGGCAAAAGCGCTCCGATCCAAGAGCTTCGCAACACCGTCTTCAATGACGACCTTTTGTCCGTTTTTAAGGCTTCCTAAGATGCTTTCGCCCTCAGGCATTCCCGCCCCCCGCATAGAGTCGGTGATCAGAGCCGTCCGCTTCGGGCCGATGAACCGATAGACCATCTGCAGCAGCGGCGCCGGCAAATGGCAGCCATCTGCAATGATCTCTACCGTCAGATCATCCAGCAGATAAGCGCTTTCCAGCACTCCCGGATGCCGGAAGCCCTTGACCCGGATAATGGTGGAGGTAGCGGAATACAGGTGGGTCACATGGTTGAACCCATGAGGCAGCGCCTCTTTCACCTGCTCGTAAGTCGCATCGGTGTGTCCCATGGAGGGGAGGATCCCCCGCTCCCGCAAAAAGTCCGCCAACTCCAGTGCTCCTGGCACTTCCGGCGCAATGGTCCACCGCAGGATGTCCGGGCAGGCATTGACGATCTCCTCGTACTCCTCCCGCTTCGGCGTGCGAATGTATTTCGGATCCTGCGCCCCGCTCTGGGCTGGACTCAAATACGGCCCCTCCAGATGGATACCCAGAAGCCTTGCGCCCTCGCTCTTCCCCTTTGCCCGCTCATAAACGGCAAAGGACTCCAGGATCTCCTCTTTGGAAGCCGCCAGCGTCGTAACCGCCAGCCCGGTGGTCCCATGGGAAGCGTGCATTTTCGCCGCCCCCAGATAGGCTTCCTCGGTGGCATCCATAAAGTCGTGGCCGCCGCCGCCATGGGTGTGGATGTCCACAAATCCATGTGACAGGTACCGTCCGCCGCCGTCAATGACCGCTTCCGCTTCCGGTTTTGCCCCAGCCGGCAGCACCGCCTCGACCTTCTCCCCATTCACAAGGATCACGGCCGGACGGATCTGCCCATCCTGCACCAAGCGGACGTTTTCGATCCGTGTTCTCATCTTACCTGACCCCTTTCAGCAGCTCCTTCAGCGCCAGCGTGCTTTCCGCTGTCGCTTCCATGCCGCCATCGGAAAAACTGCTTCCCTGGGGCAGCCGCATCAGCTCCTCAGAAATGTGTGTTCCCACCCGATAGTGGGTCTCCAGCGAGCAGAACCCACCGTAACCGTCCGCCTTCAGCGCCGCCAAAAGCTCCGGATACCGGACGAGACCCGTACCGATCTTGACGCATTCCGGTTCTCCGGCTGCGTTTTTCACTGCATCTTTGATGTGGACATGGCGAATGTAGCCCTTTACGAAGTTGTATCCATCCGGATAAGGCACTTCGCCCAGTTCGTCATAAACATCGTTGCCGGGATCAAAAATGGCGCCCACCTGAGGAGAATGAAGTGCATCCAAAAACTCCGTCAGCAGCCGGTGATTGGTGGTGTAAACGGAAGGGTCGCTCTCCAAAAGAAGCGTCTTCCCCCGTTCCTTTAAAATCCTTACCGGTTCCTCAAACTTGGAAAGGATCTCCTCCATCCGGTCTTTTAACGTGCAGCCCGGATCCTTAAAGAAAGTGAACCCCCGGATGGTGGAGCACCCGAAGATGTCCGCCAGATCACAGAGCCGCCGCAGCTTGTCAAGGTTTTCCCGCACAGCCTCATCGTCCCCAAGGTTGCATTTGTAAAAGGAACTGGCAAGGTTGCTTACAGTAAGCCCCCGTTCGGCAAAAGCCTTCTGATAAGCCTTCGCCGTTTCCGGCGGGATGCGGTCAATGGCCACATCCTCCACCGAGCGCAGCTCTACGCCGTCGAAGCCGTACCGCTCCGCAAAAGCGAGAACCGTCTGAAAATCCTGAGTCACCTCATCGGTAATAAAGGACAGTTTCATTGCTGTCTCCTTCCGTTAAAAGAAAATTTCTTTTCCGGTGCGGGTGGATTCATAGATGGAGCAGATCACCTTTACCGCCGTAGTTGCCTCACGGGGCGGGATCATCGGCTCTCTGTCCTCCATCACTGCCAGCGCCAGATCTCTTAAAAGCTGCACATGGCCGGAAACGCCGATGTTGATGGCGGACTGAGCGCCTCCGATGGATTCGCCCACCCGATCCGGCCGCACCGGAGCGTCTTCCTTATCGATGAACTCCCACTCCACGATGCCGCTGTCGTTAAAGATAACGGTGCCCTTTTCGCCATGGATTGCAAAGGTGGTGGACTCGCCGGGATAAACGGTGGTAGCACCTTCGATCACGCAGATGGCGCCTTTGTCCATTTTAAGGATCGCAGCGGCGGTGTCCTCCACCACGATCTTCCGGGATAACGTTTCCGCCCGGCCGAACAGGGATTTCACCTGATCACCCAGCATCCACAGAATCAGGTCGACGCCGTGTACGCCCTGGTTCATCAGTGCCCCGCCGCCGTCTAATTCCCACGTTCCCCGCCATCCTGCGGAGTTGTAATAAGCCTGATCCCGGTAATATTTCAAATAAGCGTCGGCTAAGACGATCTTTCCGAACTTGCCCTCTTCAATGGCCTTCTTCACGGCGATCGCCACCGGCATGGTCCGCCGCTGGAAGATGCACTGCATTTTGGTGTGGTTCTGCTCCACCACTTGGATCACTTCGGCGATCTTTTCCGGAGTGATCTCCATGGGTTTTTCACAGACGATGGCCTTCCCCGCATTGGAAGCGGCAATGCAGACCTCCCCATGGGTGCCGCTGGGGACGCAGACGCAGACCACATCCACCTTGGGATCCTTTAAAAGTTCATGATAATCGTAATAAACCTTCTCCGCACCGTGATCGGCGGCAAACTGATCCGCCTTCTCCGGAATAATGTCGCAGACTGCATAGAGATGGCACTCCTCCGTCTGGGACATGGCTTTTGCATGGGTCAGAGCGATCACACCGCAGCCGACAATCGCAAAATTCAATGCTTTCATTTTCTTCATCCTTTCTGGTTAAATATGCTTCTATCGTCGCTTCCAGTTCCGCATTTACCGACGCA
>OLGA01003124.1_pt1 | contig 10931 bp, 10 predicted proteins | sample 1604881 | NCBI WGS metagenome assembly OLGA01 (sample SAMEA3888896, study PRJEB22519) | human gut metagenome | biome: human gut; feature: human-associated habitat; material: faeces | place: Denmark | collected 2009
GGAGCCAGATATCTGATGCTGGCATTTATCGACGGCAGTGAGCATGAGATCATCCGCGTCGGGATACAGTATCTGCATATCGAAGGAGCATTTTACTGTGGAATCGGTATTCTGTTCTTGTGGTATGGGTATTACAGAGCGGTCGGAAGACCGGAGATGTCGGTGGTGCTGACGGTGATCTCGCTTGGAACGAGAGTGCTGCTTTCTTATACACTGGCACCGATAAAGTCGATTGGAGTGATTGCAATCTGGTGGTCAATTCCGATTGGATGGTTCCTGGCAGACGTGACAGGATATGTCTATTTGCAATATATGAATAAGAAGGCAAAAATGTGCAGGAATTAATCCTGCACATTTTTTATATTCGATATATCAGAATCGATGACGAGTGAATAGTTTGTATAGTAAACGACGAATCCCGGTTTTGCACCGTTTGGTTTCTTAACGTGTTTTTTCTGAATGTAGTCGATCTCTACTTTGTCAGCACCACGATTCTTAGAATAGTAAGCGGCCAGACGACCTGCTTCTTCAAAGGTACGGTCCGGAAGTTCATCCCCGCCGCTTTTGACGATAACGTGAGATCCCGGAGCACCCTTTGCATGGAACCACCAGTCATTGCCATTGGCAAAAGAAAAAGTAAGTTCTTCATTTTGCAGGTTGTTCTTTCCAACGTACATATCATAACCATCACTGGAAATGTAATGCATTGGTTTGCTGGTCAGTTTAACTTTTTTCTTTGTATGTTTTCTGCGGATATAGCCGCTCTGCATCAGTTCCTCTTTGATCTGGGCAAGATCCGCTTCGCTCAGAGCAATGTCAAGTGCGTTGCTGATAGATTCCAGATACTGGATATCATCGGCAGTTTCCTGGATCAGCTCCGTCAATGCTTCAAATGTACGCTTCTGTTTGTTGTATTTTGCAAAATAACGTTGCGCATTCTCGCCCGGAGTCTGTGTCGGATCAAGCGGGATAGTAATCTCTTCGTTGGTATAATAATTCAGGGCAGTCAGTTCTTTTGATCCCGGTTCCAGATTATAGCCGTAAGTATTGATCAGTTCTCCGTAAACTTTATATTTGTCACGCTTTTCCGTTCCCTTTAACTGCTTGGACTGAAGATCGTATTTTTTGCGGTTCCGTTCCAGTGCTGTCTGGACAACGTGCCGGAGATCTGCACTTTTCTGATGGATTCTGGTCAGTGTGTTACGTGTGGAATAATACGTATAGAGGACTTCCGAGATGGAAAAGAACTCTTTTTTTGTATATTCGTTAAAATGTGTGACCGGAAGGGCGCTGAATTCCTTTGGTGCATTTCCATTATAATAAATAGAAGGATGGAAATTTCCCTGTCTTACGTCCTCCATATAATAGGTAAACTGACGGTACAGATGTGTCAGTACATCTTCGGAAAGATCATGCGCCGTCATGGAAGAGTCCACACCTGCAAGATAACAGATCTCTTCGGCAATGACCGGGCTGATACCTGTCATGCTGGAATAGATTGCTTTGGATACCGGCATCGGTTTTGCAAGGATTGCCGAAATGAATTCTTCCTGCGTAGCCGTCATCGGATTCTTTTTCGACATCGTATCCGGAATAAAGTAATCGCGTCCCGGCAATACTTCACGTACCGAACTCATCTGTGCAGAGACGTGCTTGATACTGTCGATGATGCGTCCGTTCAGATCACAGAAAATAATGTTGCTGTGTTTTCCCATGATCTCGATGATCAGTTTTTTCCGGCACAAGTCACCCATCTCATCCAGATGTTCAATATCCAGGTGGATGATACGCTCGAGTGATGGCTGGGAGACTGCGGTGATCCGTCCGCCTCCGATATGCTTGCGCAGAAGCATGCAGAATCCAGGAGCTGTCATCGGACTTGGTTTGTTCTCGTTGGTTAAATAGATAAGTGGAAGAGAAGCACTGGCAGAGATATAGAGCCTTTTTTGTCCTTCATTTCCTTTTATTGTTAAAAGCAGCTCATCATTTTCTGGCTGGGCGATCTTGGAGATACGTCCGCCGACCAGAGTATGTTCTAATTCCTGAACGACTGCTGCGACTGTGATTCCGTCAAAAGCCATAAAAAGACCTTCCTTTCCTTACAGAATTTCATATTTGTCTAGTATAGCATAGTTGACGAACTTTGCCAAATGTCTTATAATAAATGTTGGTTTATTTTAAATAATGAATAAGAAGAGGATCATATCATGATTAAGAGTATGACAGGATTCGGACGCTGCGAAGCGGCTGATGAGGAACGTAAATTCACGGTTGAGATGAAGGGAGTGAATCATCGTTATCTGGATGCCAATATCCGTATGCCGAAGAAGCTTAATTTTTTTGAAAGTGCCATTCGAAGCCTTTTAAAGGAAAGTGTTCATCGTGGAAAGGTGGACATCTTTATTACATATGAAGACTTTTCAGAGAGTCAGGTCTCTTTAAAATACAATGAGACACTGGCAGCAGAATATCTGGAAAAGTTTAAAATGATGGAAGAAAAATTCTCACTGGAGAATGACATCCGTGTATCCACATTGTCCCGTTATCCGGAAGTCCTCACAATGGAAGAGAAGATGGATGATGAAGAAGAACTGTGGAAAGGACTTAAGAAAGCACTGGATGGTGCGATCGCACAGTTCGTACAGACTAGAACCGTAGAGGGAGAGAATCTGAAGAGGGATCTGATCGCGAAGCTGGACGGTATGCTTGAACTGGTCGGACAGATTGAAGAACGTGCACCGAAGATCATTGCGGAGTACAGAGAAAAGCTAGAAGGAAAAGTAAAAGAACTTCTGGAGGACACACAGATCGATGAGGGACGGATCGCATCAGAGATCGTGATCTTTGCGGACAAGATCTGTACCGATGAAGAAGTGGTACGTCTGAGAAGTCATGTGGAACATATGAAGGCAACCCTTCAGTCTGATGACAGTGGAATCGGACGTAAGCTTGATTTCATTGCACAGGAGATGAACCGTGAAGCAAATACGATTCTCTCAAAGGCAAATAATATTGAAATTTCAGATGTGGGAATTAATCTGAAGACCGGAATCGAAAAGATCCGCGAACAGATCCAGAATCTGGAGTGATACAGAAAATTCGGAGGGGTTTATGAAGCTCATCAACATCGGGTTTGGCAATATGGTCAGTGCAGGCCGTGTGGTGGCAGTGGTCAGCCCGGATTCCGCCCCGGTCAAGCGCCTTGTAAAGGAAGCGCGGGAGCGCGGAATGCTGATCGATGCATCCTATGGCCGCAGCACCCGTGCAGTGCTTATCATGGACTCCGATCATGTGGTGCTCTCGGCGCTTCAGCCGGAAACGGTGGCCAACCGTGCGGCAGGGCAGGAGGGCAAAACACCAGCAGAGGAGGAACAGACCCATGGCGAACGATAAATATTTGTTTGTGGTCTCCGGCGCGGCCGGTACCGGCAAGGACAGCGTGGTGAAGGCACTGCGCGAAGCACACCCGGAGATCGAAAAGACTGTTTCCGCCACCACCCGCGCACCGCGTCCCGGTGAGCAGGAGGGCGTGGATTATTATTACCGCACCCGGGAGCAGTTCCAGCAGCTGATCGAGAACGATCAGGTGGTGGAGCACAACTTCTACAACGGCAACTACTACGGTACCCTGCGCGAAGAGGTGGACAAGCGCCTTGCAGCCCGGAAGGTGGTCGTTCTGGTCATCGATGTGCACGGCGCAGCGAATATCCGCCGCATGTTCCCCGGCGCGACCACCGTGTTCCTGCTGCCGCCCTCGGTGGAGGAGCTGGAACGCCGTCTGCGCGGCCGCGGCACCGAGACCGAGGACAGTATTCAGGAACGTCTTGCTACGGCCCGGCAGGAGCTGGCCCAGCAGGATAAATTCACCCTGAAGCTGGTCAACGACCAGGTCGATACCTGCGCCGATGCACTGTATGAGGCAATCTGCCGCCGCATCGAAAGCGCAGAATAACATTTGAAGGAGCTGGACGAATGCCCAAAACGGTAGGCGTTGCCGTCAGCAATGCGACCTTCCACTTTGATAAGCTTTATACCTATGCCGTCATGCCGGATCAGCAGAATGCGGTAAAACTTGGCAGCATGGTGCTGGTGCCCTTTGGCCGCGGCAGCCGCGCCCGCATGGGCGTGGTGCTGGCCTGCGATGCCGAACCGGAAAGCGCGAAGCTGAAATATCTTTTCGACGTGGCCCCGGCATCCGCCTGCCTGACCCCGGAACTGCTGCGGCTGGTGCATTTTCTGAAGGAACGCACCTTCTGCACCTATTATGAAGCGGTCAAGGCGGTCATTCCCTATGGTGCACAGTACAAGCCTGCCGTGGCGGCGGACGGTGTAACGCCGGTGCTGCAAAAGCAGCTCACCCGCCACACCGAGAACTCCTACCGCCTTGTGGGTGGGCTGCCGCCAAAGCCGAAGCCGACAGCCAAGCAATTGGCGGCAGTGGCGCTGCTGGGCGGCGGGCCGCGCACCCTGAACGAACTGGAAGACAAGGGCATCAGCCGTGCCGTGCTGGATAACCTGTGCGCCAAAGGCGTGCTGGAATGCAGCAAGGTGAATAAATCCATCGACCTGTATTCGTCCATTCCGCTGAAAAACGAGCCGATCACCCTCACGCAGGAGCAGCAGGCGGCTTACGATGCTCTGCTGCCAAAGCTGGAAGACGATGCACCCCACTCGGCGCTGCTCTACGGCGTGACCGGCAGCGGCAAGACGCTGGTGTTCTTAAAGCTCATTGCCCGCTGTCTGGAGCAGGGCAGGCGTGCGCTGGTGCTGGTGCCGGAGATCAGCCTGACCCCGCAGATGATCCTGCGGCTCAAGAGTCAGTTTGGCCGCCGGGTGGCGGTGCAGCACTCTGCCCTCAACCACACCGAACGCCTTTTGCAGTGGCAGATGATCCAGGACGGCGGCGCAGACATCGTGGTGGGTACCCGCAGCGCCATCTTTTCGCCGCTGGAAAACATCGGGCTCATCATCATCGATGAGGAGCAGGAGCACACCTACCGCTCGGAATCCGCGCCCCGCTATTCTGCCCACGAGGTGGCCCGGCAGCGCGCGGCGGAAAACGGTGCATTGCTGCTGCTGGCAAGCGCCACCCCCAGCACCGAGAGCTTTTACGCGGCCCAGCATGGCCGCACCCAGCTGGTGCGGCTGACCCAGCGCTACGGCGGCAACCCGCTGCCCACGGTGCAGATCGTGGATATGCGCGCAGAGCTGGCGGCAGGCAACCCGCGGGAGATCAGTCTGTCGCTGGAAGATGCCATCCGCCGCAATCTGGATGCAGGCAAGCAGACCATTTTGCTGCTGAACCGCCGGGGCTACCAGACCATGGCCCAGTGCGAGGACTGCCGCGAGGTGCTCAAGTGCACAAAGTGCAGCGTGCCGATGGTGTACCACAAAGCGGCGCACAAGGTATTGTGCCACTACTGCGGCAGCCAGATGGAACCGCCCACCGTCTGCCCCGCCTGCGGCGGCAAGCTGCAGTACCGGGGCTTCGGCACCCAGAAAGCCGAGGAAGAGCTGGCAAAGCTGTTCCCGGATGCGCGGGTGCTGCGCATGGATCAGGATTCCACTGCCGCAAAGGATGCCCACGAAAAGCTGCTGGCAAGGTTTGCGAACCACGAATATGACATCATGGTGGGTACCCAGATGGTGGCCAAGGGACTGGATTTTGAGGATGTGACCCTTGTGGGCGTGCTGGGCATCGACTCGCTGCTGTTTGCGCAGGGCTTCCGCGCGTATGAGAACGTGTTCAGCCTCATCACGCAGGTGGTGGGCCGCAGCGGCCGGGCCAGAGACCCGGGCTTTGCCATCATCCAGACCACCGACCCCGATAACCCGGTGCTGAACCTTGCCGCCGCGCAGGACTACGATGCCTTTTTTGAGCAGGAGATCGCCTACCGCAAGCTGGGCCTGTACCCGCCCTTCTGCGGGCTGTGCGTCATTGGCTTTGCAGGCGCAAAGGAGATCGAGGTGGCACGGGCGGCGGCGCGCTTTGCGGCCCTGCTGGGCCAGCAGGCGGCAAAACAGCCGGACCTGCCGCTGCGGGTGCTTGGCCCAACGCCCGGCAGCATTGAGAAGATCAACGACACCTACCGCTACAAACTTACCATCAAGTGCCGCAACGACCGCCGCTTCCGCGACCTCGTGCGCAGCACACTGGAAAGATACGAACAGGAAAAACTTCCGTCCAAGGCCACCGTTGTGGTGGACCTGCATTCGGACGGTGATATCTGATAATTTTTGGAGGTACCATTTATGGCAATCCGCAACATTGTAAAAGAAGGCGACCCCATCCTGAACAAAGTCTGCCGCCCCGTGACCAATTTTGACGACCGTCTGGCCACCCTGCTGGACGACATGAAAGAGACTTTAGAGGATGCCTGCGGTGCGGGTCTGGCCGCTCCTCAGATCGGCATTATCCGCCGAGTGGTTCTCGTTGTGGTCAATGAAGACGGGGATATGCTGGAATTGATCAACCCCGAGATCCTGGAGCAGAGAGGGGAGCAGGACGGCCTGGAGGGCTGTCTGTCCGTGCCCGGCATGTGGGCCTATATCAAGCGCCCCCAGTGGGTAAAGGTCCGGGCCCAGGATCGGAACGGCGACTGGTTTGAGGCGGAGGGCGAGGGAATGACCGCCCGCTGCTTCTGCCATGAGGTGGCCCATCTGGACGGCCATCTGTATACGGAATTGGCCGACCGGCTGTATACCACCGAGGAGTTGGAGCAGCTGGAGCGTGAGCAGGAGGAGCAGTAATGCGGATCGTTTTTATGGGCACACCGGAATTTGCCGTGCCCTGCTTGGATGCTCTGGTCGCGGCCGGACATGAGGTGGTGGGGGTGTTCAGCCAACCTGATCGCCCGGTTGGACGGCATCAAAACCGTTTGCAGCCGACCCCTGTAAAGCAGTATGCCCTGTCACATAATATCCCGGTCTATCAGCCGGAGAAGCTGCGGGACGGTACGGCCCGGACCCTTTTGAAGGAGCTTGCGCCCGAGTTGATCGTGGTGGCGGCCTATGGCCGTATTCTGCCCGATGATATTCTGGCTCTGCCGCCTAAGGGCTGCATCAATGTCCACTCGTCGCTGCTGCCCAAGTATCGGGGGGCTGCCCCCATTAACTGGGCAGTGCTCAACGGCGACGAGATGAGCGGCGTCACCATCATGGACATGGCCCATGAGTTGGATGCCGGGGACATTATCCGGCAGGTCTCCACACCGGTCAGCCGCACAGAGACCGCCCAGGCGCTGTATGACCGTCTGGCTCAGTTAGGCGGAAAACTGCTGGTAGAGACAGTGACCGCCATCGCGGACGGCACTGCCCAGCGGACCCCTCAGGATCCGGCAGAGGTCACCTTGGCCCCCATGCTGTCCCGGGAACTGTCACCTATTGACTGGACCCGGACGGCGGCCCAGATTCACGACCAGGTGCGGGGCCTGCTGCCCTGGCCCGTGGCATCTACGGACCTGTTTGGCGGTGACAAGGTAAAGATCTTTACTACGATTGAAACAGAAGATAAGACAGGAAAAGAACCCGGGACGATTCTTCGAGCGGACAAGGCCGGGATCGATGTGGCCTGCGGCGGCGGCACTGTGCTTCGCATTACGGAGCTGCAGGCACCGGGCAGCCGCCGGATGGCGGCGGCAGATTATCTGCGGGGGCATCCCATTACGGTTTGAGCATAAGCCGGCAAAATGATTCAGAGAGGAGCGGAGCAATATGGACGGAAGAGAGGCGGCGCTGCTGACCCTGAATACCTGTGAACGGCAGGGCGGTTGGTCGGACGCAATTCTTAAAAAACAGCTGAAGCAGGCGGAACTGACCCACCGGGATGCGGCCCTGGCTACCCAGCTGTGCTTCGGCGTGCTGCAAAATCGGATGCTGCTGGATTTCTATTTGTCCCACTTCTCCAACATTCCCCTAAAGCGCATGGAGAGCAAGGTGCTTCAAAATCTGCGCATCGGTGCTTACCAGATGCTGTTTTTAGATCGCATCCCTCACAGCGCAGCGGTGAATTGTGCCGTCACGTTGACCCGTGCCCACTGCAAGAATCCCCGGGCGCCGGGCATGGTCAACGCCATTCTGCGGGGATTGGAGCGGCGGCTGGACAATCTGCCGACGATTCCGGAGGGAGACAGAAGGGAGTACCTTTCCGTCCTGTACAGCCACCCCAAGTGGCTGGTGGATGAGTTCTGGCGCGCGCTCGGACCGGAGGAAACCGCCGCTCTGCTGGAGGCGGACAACAGCCGTCCGCCCATTACCGCTATGGTAAATACGGTGAAAACCGATACAGCAGCTCTGTGCCGCCGTATCGAGGAGGCGGGTGTGTCTGCGGCTCCCCATTCCTGGCTCTCCAACTGTCTGGAGCTATCGGGGACGGGAAATCTGGAAGAGATCTCCGCCTTTCAGGATGGACTGTTTTACATTCAGGACCCGGCGTCAAGGCTGGCGGTGCTGGCCTCCGGCGTGATGCCCGGCATGAAGGTACTGGACTGCTGTGCTGCCCCGGGAGGCAAGAGCTTTGCCGCTGCCATTCAGATGGAAAACACGGGCGAGCTGATCTCCTGCGACCTGCACCCCCATAAAAAGACGCTGATCCAGAAGGGCGCCCAGCGGCTGGGCCTGACCTGCGTCACGGCCATGACCGCCGATGCCACGGGATTCCGCCCGGAGTGGGAGAACGCCTTTGATACAGTTCTTACGGATGCCCCATGTTCCGGCCTGGGAGTGATCCGGAAGAAGCCGGATATCCGCTATAAAGACCCGGAGCCTTTAGCCGGGCTGCCTGTTGTGCAGTTGGCGATCCTGAACAACGTGAAGCGGTATGTTAAGCCGGGCGGGGTGCTGCTGTACTCGACCTGTACCGTTTTGGAACAGGAAAATGCCGGGGTGGTTCGGGCATTTTTAGCGGAAAATCCCGAGTTCCAACGGGAGGGCTTCGCCCTGCCCGGACCGGTTGGCCAAGTGGAGGACGGAATGGTCACCCTGTGGCCTCACCGCTGCGGCACAGACGGATTCTTTATTTGTAAGTTAAGGAAAAGGGGAGAGTCCCTGTTATGATCGACCTTAAATCTATGACTCTGGAGGAGCTGACCGCCTTCTTCAAAGAGATGGGGCAGCCTGCTTTCCGCGCAAAGCAGGTGTTTCGCTGGCTCTACCGGGGCGTCACATCCTTCGAGGAGATGACCGACCTGTCCAAGGGCCTGCGGGAGCAGCTGGAGGCCCGGTGTTTCATCACTGCGCCGAAGGTGGCCCGGAAGCAGGTGTCTGCCATCGACGGAACCATCAAATATTTGTGGGAACTGGCAGACGGAAACTGCATTGAGACGGTGCTTATGCGCTATCAGCACGGCAACACCGTCTGTGTATCCAGTCAGGTGGGCTGCCGCATGGGCTGCGCCTTCTGCGCCTCCACGCTGGCGGGAAGGGTACGGGATCTTACCCCGGCGGAAATGGTGGATCAGGTGCTGTTTACCCAACTGGACAGCGGGGCGCACATTTCCAACATCGTGCTTATGGGCATTGGAGAGCCTCTGGACAACTTTGATACGGTGATGCGGTTCCTGACTCTGGTGAACCACCCGGATGGATTGAACATCGGAATGCGGCATATTTCTCTGTCCACCTGCGGTCTGACGGAGAAAATTGACAAATTGGCCCAACTTGGGTTACAATTGACGCTATCCGTCTCCCTCCACGCCCCGGATGATGAGACACGTTCTAAAATCATGCCCATCAACCGCTCGGTGGGGGTGGACAAGCTGATGGAGACCTGCCGCCGGTATTTTAAGACCACCGGGCGGCGCATCTCCTATGAATACGCGATGATCGACGGAGTGAACGACTCTGACCACCAGGCGGATCTGCTGGCCGGACTGCTGAAGGGCTTGCCCGGGCATGTGAATCTGATCCCCCTGAACGATGTGGAGGAGAGTCCCTTGAAGCCCAGCCGCCGGGTAGCTCAATTTCAGAAGCGGCTGGAAAACCAGGGCGTTACCGTAACGGTGCGCCGCCGTCTCGGCAGTGATATTGATGCCTCCTGCGGACAGCTGCGCCGCAAGGCCATGAAGGAAAAACAAGCAGACTGAGATTCTTTGGGCCGGTTTCCGGCGGAAAAGAGGATGACCCATGGAAGTGTGGGGGATCACCGACCGCGGTGTTGTGCGGGAACAAAATCAAGATACCTACGGAATCAAGCGTTTGTCCGACGGGCGAATCGCCGCGGTGGTATGCGATGGCATGGGCGGAGCCCGGGCGGGCAACGTTGCCAGCGCTATGGCGGTAGAGAGCTTTTTGGACACCTTGGAGCAGCCTTGGCCCGAGGAGGAAAACGACCGTGGGTTTTTAGAGCGCTCAGCGGCCCAGGCCAATACGCTGGTGTTCCAGCGCTCGATTCACGATATGGATTGCACTGGCATGGGTACTACCTTAGTGGCCGCCTTGGCAGGGGAGGAGCAGACTTCGCTGCTGAATGAAGGCGACAGCCGGGCCTACCATATCACCCAGCATGGGATCACCCAACTGACCCGGGATCACTCTCTGGTGCAGGATCTGGTCCAGCGGGGGGAACTGACCCAGGACGAGGCCAGAAACCACCCCAGAAAGAACCTGATCACCCGCGCTTTGGGGGCGGAACCCGAGCTGAACGCAGATTATTTTCTGCATCCGGTAAAACCGGGGGAGTTTGTATTGCTGTGCAGCGATGGACTGAGCAACGTGGTTACCGACCAGGAGATGCTGTATGAGGTGATCCACGGGGGAAGTCCGGATACCTGCTGCCAGCGCCTGCTGGACATTGCCCTGCACCGCGGGGCGCCGGATAACGTCACTGTGGTGCTGATCCAGTATTGATGGCCCGGAAGACCAAGGATAGGAATTAAGGAGGGGATTTACCGTGGATCAATATATAGGTAAATTACTCGATAACCGATATGAAA
>OLGA01003132.1_pt1 | contig 10918 bp, 10 predicted proteins | sample 1604881 | NCBI WGS metagenome assembly OLGA01 (sample SAMEA3888896, study PRJEB22519) | human gut metagenome | biome: human gut; feature: human-associated habitat; material: faeces | place: Denmark | collected 2009
CCTCCTGGAAGGCATCGCGCTGCAGATTCATGCTGACGTAGTAGGTGCCCAGAATGGTGTCAACATAGAAGTCGCCGCCATCCTCTGCCTTGGTCAGGCTGGGGATCTCGTCGGTGGGCACGTCCTTGATCAGGACAGCCTCACCGCTGTTGTAAGCAGCGAAGGCAGCGGAAGAGTCCTCCAGCAGCAGCAGGGTGATGGTGTCAGAGACGATCTTGGAGCTATCCCAGCCGCCAACGTAGTTGGGGTTCTTGGTCAGCACGATGCGCTCGGACGGGGTCCAGTCGGTGATCATGTAGGGGCCGTTGGAGACGAAGGTCTCAGCGGAGGTGCACCAGCTGTCGCCGTTTGCCTCAACAGTTGCCTGCTGGACAGGGCTCATAGCTGCGAATGCGGCCATCTTGTCGAAGTAGGAGCAGGGATAAGCCAGAACGATGGTCAGGGTCTTGCCGTCGTCGCTTGCCTTGACGTTCAGAGCATCGGTATCACCGGCCTGTGCTGCGTCAAAACCATCAATCATGCCCAGGCAGGTCTCTGCGTAGGGAGCTGCGGTGTCGGGGTTGACCATACGCTTGAAGGTGTACTCGAAGTCCTTAGCGGTCAGATCGGTGCCATCGCTCCACTTCAGACCGTCACGCATGGTGAAGGTCCAGGTCAGGCCGTCCTCGCTTGCTTCCCAGCTCTCAGCCTGGCCACCAACAACTTCGTTGTTCTCGTTGATGATCAGCAGGGGCTCGAAGACGGTGATGATGGTGTTGGCGCCATCAACAGCGCTGTTCAAAGAGGGATCCAGAGTCTCGGGGTTGGGGCCGTACTGGACGGTGAAGCCAGCGGTGTTGACACTGCCGGTAGAAGAGCCAGCAGCGGAAGAAGCAGTGCCGGAGGTTGCGGTAGAACCGGACTTGCTGCCGCCACAGGCTGCCAGACCCAGAGCAGCGGCACCCACGCCTGCAACCTTGAGGAAATTACGACGAGAAATGCGTTTCATAATAATATCCTTCCCTTATATCAAATTTGAGTGTGCCAGGTTCCCCCAGCCGCCTCTATATTCGATCCGGTGCAAATGTACACCGGAGGAACACGAATGATTATAATGCGTTCTCATGCCGGTTACAAGTCCAAAACTTGGACTGTAACCATTTTGTGACAACATTTCAGCGCTAAGTTGAATTGTCTTCACCTTTTACTGGTGTGAAGTGTTCTCACTTCACGCGGTCAAGGTGATGGCAGGCTGCCCAGTGACCGGTGGAGACCTCCTTGAACTCGGGCACCTCGTTTGCGCACTGCTCGTCTGCATAGGGGCAGCGGGTGCGGAAACGGCAGCCGGACGGCGGGTTCAGGGGGCTGGGCACATCGCCCTGCAGCACGATACGCTTGGACTGGCGTGCCGTGATGGGGTCTGCCACCGGGATGGCAGAGATCAGGCTGCGGGTGTAGGGGTGGATGCTGTGGGCGATCAGCTCGTAGCTGTCGGCCAGCTCCACCATCTTGCCCAGATACATCACGCCGATGCGGTTGGAGATGTGCTTGACAACGCTCAGGTCATGGGCGATGAACAGGTAGGTCAGACCCATCTCCTGCTGCAGATCCTCGAACATATTGACGACCTGTGCCTGAATGGAAACGTCCAGTGCAGAGACAGGCTCGTCACAAACGATGAACTCGGGGTTCACGGCCAGTGCACGGGCAATGCCCACGCGCTGACGCTGACCGCCGGAGAACTCGTGGCAGTAGCGGTTTGCGTGCTCGCTGTTCAGGCCCACGCGCTCCAGCAGGGCGATGATCTTATCGTGACGATCTTTTTCGTTCTCAGCCAGATGATGGATATCAATGCCCTCACCCACGATGTCGCCGATGGTCATGCGGGGATCCAGACTTGCGTAGGGATCCTGAAAAACGATCTGCATACGGCGGCGGTAGGGCAGCATATCCACTGCGATCTTGTTGTCCTTATCGAACAGCAGGTTGCCGTCATAGTAGATCTTACCGCCGGTGGGCTCGTACAGGCGCAGCAGGGTGCGGCCGGTGGTGGTCTTGCCACAGCCGGACTCGCCTACCAGACCAAGGGTCTCGCCCTTGCGGATGGCAAAGCTTACGTCATCCACAGCCTGAACGTACTTGCGGTTCTTGCCCACACCGCCGGCGGGGAAATACTGCTGCAGGTGCTGGACTTCAACCAGCGTCTTGTGTTCACTCATTCTGCCTTTTCCCCTTTCTCAAATGCAGCCTTCTGCTGCAGCCAGCAGTAGGTATAGTGGGTGTCGCTGAGCTCGGTGCGCGGAGGCATCTTGCTCAGACAGATCTTCATGCAGTTCTTGCAGCGGGGCGCAAAGGGGCAGCCGGCCGGCGGATTCAGCAGATCCACAGGGGTGCCCTCGATGGGCACAAGGCGCTCGTGCTCTGCGGTGTTCAGCTTGGGGATCGAGTTGATCAGGCCCTTGGTGTACTCGTGACCCGGCTGGTAGAAGATCTCGTCGGTGGTGCCGTACTCCACAATGTGGCCGGCGTACATGACGGCGATCTTCTCGCACATCTGGGCCACAACGCCCAGATCGTGGGTGATCATGATAATGCTCATGCCCAGCTTCTTGCGCAGATCCTGCATCAGCTCAAGGATCTGTGCCTGAATGGTCACATCCAGTGCGGTGGTGGGCTCGTCGGCGATCAGCAGCTTGGGCTCACAGGCCAGTGCAATGGCGATCATCACGCGCTGGCGCATACCGCCGGACAGCTCGTGGGGGTACTGCTTCAGGCGCTTCTCGGGCTCGTTGATGCCAACCAGCTCCAGCAGCTCCTTGGCGCGTGCCCATGCATCGGCCTTGTTCTTATCGGTGTGCAGGCGGATGACCTCCACGATCTGGTTGCCGATGGTGTACACGGGGTTCAGGCTGGTCATGGGGTCCTGGAAGATGATGGAGACCTCGTTGCCGCGGATCTTGCGGAAGTCCTTCTCCTTCATGTTCTCGATCTCGTGGCCGTTGAACCACACCTTGCCGCCTACCAGCTTGCCGGGATAAGCGGTCAGGCCCATAACGGAGTAGGCGGTGACCGACTTACCGGAGCCGGACTCGCCCACAACGCCCAGAACATCGCCCTGATTCATGGTAAAGGAAACGCCGTTCAGTGCCTTTACTTCGCCCGCGGGGGTGAAGAAAGAAAGGCGTTCTTCTTTGATATCAAGAATTTTCTCGCTCATTTCTGTTCACCTCATCAATTCTTCAGCTTCGGGTCAAAGGCATCGCGCAGGCCATCGCCGAACAGGTTGAACACAAGGATCATCACGCTGATCATCAGTGCGGGGGCGATCAGCAGATGGGGGTAGGTGTTCATGCCTTTGACGGCATCGGTAGCCAGAGAACCCAGAGAAGGCAGCGGGGCTGCAACGCCCAGACCGATGAAGCTCAGGTAGCTCTCGGTAAAGATGGAAGCCGGGATCTGCAGGGTGGTGGTAACGATCAGAGTACCGATGCAGTTGGTGAGCAGATGCTTTTTGATGATACGGCCGCTGGATGCGCCCAGTGCGCGGGCAGCGGTAACGTACTCGCTCTCCTTCAGGATCAGGATCTGGCTACGGACGATACGCGCCATGCCGACCCAGTACAGCAGAGCAAAGATGATGAAGATGGAGATCATGTTGGGGCCAAGGGTCTGCATCCACTTGAAGCCGGGCTTGGTGGCCAGACTTTCCAGGGGCTCCTTCAGGGCCATGCCCAGCAGGATGATCAGCAGGATATCCGGGATGGTGTACAGGATATCCGTGATACGCATCATGATGTTGTCCACCCAGCCGCCGGCAAAGGCCGACACAGCACCGTAGGTGGCACCGATGATCAGCACCAGCACAGAAGCGATCAGACCGACAGACAGGCTGACACGGGTGCCCATCATGATACGCACAGCGAAGTCACGACCCATACGGTCGGTGCCCAGAATGTGCGGGAACACCTTTTCGCCCGCGTCGATACGTGCCTGCTCGGAGGCAGAGTACTCGAAAGGCTTCAGGTTGTTGCTGCCCTTCATCTGCTCGGAATAGCTGTAAGGCCAGACGGCGGGCAGCAGGTAGGCAAAGATGGCAATGGCAATGATGAACACAAAGCTGACCATGGCGATCTTGTTCTTCTTCAGGCGGCGCAGACCGTCCTTCCAGAAGTTGACGCTCTCGCGCATGACGACAAGGCTTTTCTTCTCGTCGTTGGACGCGGGGGCAAAGTCCTCAACGTTGAGTTGCAGGCTCAACGGATTCTTTTTCAGATTTTCCATGTGTCTGCTCCTCCTTACTTCAGCTTGATGCGCGGGTCGATGATCTTGTACAGGATATCCACGATCACGTTGGCCACGATGACCATGCTGGACAGCAGGATGGTGGTGCCCATGATCAGGGTATAGTCACGGTTGGTGATGGCAGACACGAAGTCGCGGCCCAGACCGGGCACGGAGAAGATTTTTTCCACCACGAAAGAACCGGTCATCAGGCTGGCCAGCATGGGGCCGACGTAGGTGATGACAGGCAGAATGGCGTTGCGCAGTGCGTGCTTGAACAGGATCATGAACTGGGACACGCCCTTGGCACGGGCGGTGCGCATGTAGTCCTGACCCATGACGTCCAGCAGGCTGGAACGCATCAGGCGGGTGATGTATGCAGAGGGGTAGATCGCCAGTGCGGTGACCGGCATGATATAGGCGGCTGCGCTGTTCAGACCAACGGTGGGCAGCACCTTCATTTTCATACCAAACTGGTACAATAGCAGCACGCTGGAAATAAAGCTGGGGATCGCGATGCCACAGGTAGCAAACACGATAATAACGTTATCCAGCCACTTGCCGCGGTTGTAAGCGGAAATGCAGCCCAGCGGGATGCCCACGCACAGAGCCACAACCACTGCAATGCCTGCCAGACGGCAGGACACCGGCAGCTTGCTGGCGATGATCTGGTTCACGGTACGTCCGCGCTGACGCAGGCTCAGACCCAGATCGCCGTGCAGAAGGCTCTCCATGTAGTTGACGTACTGCACACCCAGCGGCTTATCCAGGCCATACTTTTCGGCCAGAGCCTGCTGAGCAGCGGCACTGATGGACTTTTCTGCCACGAACGGGCCACCGGGGACCAGGTTCATGACAAAAAAGGTAACCGTGGCCACAATGAAGATACTGAAGATACCCATTGCGACACGCTTGATGATGTACTTTGCCATCGTTTGATGCCACTCCAATCCTATCAATGAATTACTATTTTTGCTCTCAGGCCGAGCCATACTTTCCCGCAGTCTGCCAGCCTCACACATAGCGGACGTCTGTCCTTGGCACACGGACAGAAAAAGCGAATAATAAAACGATGGCATCTTGCGGTCGCATAAACACCATCGTCCATACCCGAGAAACACTCTATATATTATAAGGATAACCACGGATTTTGTCAATTTACATGAAAAAAATTCACTTCATTTCAGCAAAGCATGAGCGAAATATTATACTTTATACAAATTTTCTGTATATTTGTAGGTAAAAGTGCTACTTCTTCGGCTTTTGGGTTGATTGTTCCGTTGGTGCGTACAATCTGCCCTCCCCTGTCGGTGCAAAAAGCAGTGTCTCTGCCCCGGAACCATCCATCCATACCGTTAGTATTTTTCTCCATATTGCAGCAAAAACGGCAAAACAAAGCCACCCGCAGCCTTTTTCCGGTACAGTCAGTGCTCGGAGAAACAGTTGCGGGTGGTCATGGGTCGTTTTGCGGGTCAGGAGTACAGTTTTGCGGTCAGCTGGGAGTACATGGCGCTCTTCTGTGCTTTATAGGAGGCCATGGCCTGATCTGCCAATGCGGTGCTCTGGCCGTTGGCGGTCAGAATGGCGCGCATCTGGCTGACGATGCTCGCCACTTCCTTATCGTAGGACGCCTGCATCGCATACAGTCTGCCGCTTCTTGCCAGTACGATGGAGATCTTGCGTGTCTGTGTCTGCTGAGACTCCGGCAGCGACTTGAACTCTGCTTTTGCTCCGGCAATGCAGCTGTTCAGTTCTGCCTCGGCACGCGCCTTAACGCTGTACAGCTGTTTCAGTAACACCTTGACCTCGGCCTCGTAGCCGGCCTCCTGTTTGCCAGATGAGGACGCCGGTTTTTCTGTACCGGAATTGGCTGCACCGGCAGTCTCCTGCTTGCTGGAGGACGCTGTGCTGCTGCTCTCCGTCCGGGAGGCAGCGCTCCCCGAAGAAGCAGAAGAACCTGCCGGAGCGGACACTGAATCCGCTCCCTCCTGCGGAGCACTGGCTGATGCTTCCTGTTCCCCACTGTTGGACGCAGCGGCTTCGCTGGTCAGTTCTTCCAGCGTGATCTCGCCGCTGAGCAGCTTATCCAGATCTTCATCCGTCAGGGTGAGCTGTGTACTGTCCGCCGGGGCATCCGGCAGGGTTTCCGGCAGACCGGCTGCCATACTGTGGAGATAGAACAGCACCCCAAGGACTGCTGCTGCCAGCAGAACCACCAGCGCACCCAGCACGATCAACACGATTTTCAGGACCTTATTTTTCTTCATACCAAAATCCGCTGCCCGGGCAGAGTACACCTCCGCCCGGGCAGTTTTCTCCTTGTAATAGGATCAGACCCATCTGCCCAAAAACTTTTTGGGCTGATGCAGGGTCGCAGCGTCCAGCTCCTGATCGTGGAACAGCTCATCGCCGTTATGCACGATGCGAGTGGCAGTTTCCTTACCCAGCAGCTTTTCCAGCTGCTGCACGCCCTGTGCCATGTGTGGCGGGCGCTTGTCCGGGGAATGGGTATCGGTGGAGATGACATGAACCAGTCCCCACTGGATGAACTTGCACAGCTTTTTGCAGAGCTTGGGTTCCAGCAGGGCGCCCACGTTGATCTGTGCATAGGCACCGGCGGCTACCCAGTCGTACAATAAGGTAGGATCCTCCAGCACATAGGGATAACGCTCGATATGCGCGATCAACGGCACGATGCCCTGCTGCTGCAAATTGTACAGGGTCTGCCGAATAAAATGCGGCTTGTGGGTGGTGGGAAACTCCAGCAGCAGATAGGCGGTGTCCCCCATGCACAGCGCTCGGGTGTCCAGCTCGCACAGACCGGGAGAGAAGAACACCTCTGCACCCAGCTTGAAGTCGAACTGCATGGGCTGCCCTTCCAGTGCGGCGGTCAGCTGTTCAAAGGCAGTCTGCCGCTTTTCCGTAAAGGCTTCTACCGTGGTGCGTTCGCTGTTGAAGTGGCTGGTGAACGCGATATTGCGCACACCATCCTCATATTCCCTGCGCAGCAGCTCCAGCGAGACTGCCGTATCCTTTGCGCCGTCATCCATGCCGGGCAGAATGTGACAATGCAGATCGGTCATAACAATGCTTCCTTATTATTTACCGGCAGTGGCATCCTGCTTGCCGTAGGCATAGTTGTAGTTGTAAGCATAGCTGTATGCGTAGCTGGAGCCCTTGAGTGCCTTCTTCATGTCGTATCGGGTCAGCACGCTGCCCAGCACCCGGACACCGGCATCCTGCAGCTTTTTCACTGCGCCGCGCACCGCATCGGTGGGGGCGTAGTCGGAGCGCACTACAAAGATGGCACCATCCACATAGCGGCCGATGACGGCTGCATCGGTGACCACCGACACCGGGGGTGCATCAAAGATGACAAAATCGAACTTCTGGCGCAGAGTATCCACCATAGCCTGCATCTGCGGCTGGCTCAGCATCTCGGAGGGGTTCGGCGGCGGGGTGCCTGCGGGCAGGAAAGTCAAGTTCATTTCCTTCAGCTCCTGCAAAGCCTCGTCCAGCGTGCACTGGTTGGACAGCACGTTGGAAACGCCCTTTACATTGTGACCGGCCTTCAGATAGCGGTGCAGCACCGGCTTGCGCAGGTCGCAATCCACCAGCGCCACCTTTTTGCCGCTTTCGGCCAGCGTCAGCGCCAGATTGATTGCCACATTGCTCTTGGATTCCTCCGGCACGGTACTGGTGATGACCAGCGTGTGCACGTCCATGGAGCCTGCCATAAAGTCCAGATTGGTGCGCAGAGACTTGTAAGCCTCCACATAGCCAAAGGGCATCTTTTTATCGGTGATCAGCTGCAGGGTGCGGTGCTCACCTTCTTTTTTCTTTTTACCAAACGGATTCCACATCGTCTTACACCTCCGGGATCAGGCCCAGCACGGGCAGGCCGAGCTTCTTCTGAATATCTTCGTCATCCACAATGGTATCATGCAGCAGATGTGCCAGCACCAGCACGCCGCACACCAGAACAGCGCCCAGCAGACCGGCCATTACAACGTACTTCTTGGTCTGGGGGAACACCTTGTTGGGGTTGATAGACACATCGCTCACCGTCTTGCAGGAACCGGCTTCCACCTTTTCCACCAGCACGTCGGGCACGATGTCCGCAATGGTCTGTGCGATCTCACCCGCACGCTCTGCATCCGTATCGGTGACCGTGATCTTCATGATCTGGGTAGCGTCCACATCGGCAACATCCACCATGTCGTACAGCTCGGCGTAGGTCATGTCCAGATCCAGCTCATCAATGACCTCGTTCAGCACGGTGTTGCCCTTGATGATGACCGCATAGGTGCTGATCAGGTTCTTAGCCGAGTTGAAGTTATCACTGGTGAAAGTAGTGGTCGTGTCCTGCCGGGTGTTCACGATCATGTTGATGGAAGCCTGATACTTGGGTGTAAGCGCAAACATACACACCAGCAGGCAGATCAGCGCTGCCGCAACAGCTGCAGCCACGATCTGCACAGCATGAGCCCACAGCAGGCGCGCCAGTTCCATCAGATCAATGGTCTCTTCGTCCTCCATGTTCCGGAGCGACTGTCCCATAGTTGTTTTTTCGTCCATAATAGAGAAACTCACCTTTCTTGTTTTTCCGCAGTGCAAGAAATGTACACCGGGTTCCTATAGATACACATTCGTTCTTTAATGATAACATATCTCGTTGTATTTTACAAGCAAAAATGCCATTTTCTACCGGCAAATACATGGATAAAATGTGCCATCTCCCGTACAAAAAAGGCATCCGCAGCACGTTGATGGCTGCGGATGCCCTGATTTTATGGATTTTTAGCAAAAGCGCTTAACGGGAGCCCTTGTCGTAGGGGATACCCTCGGCCTTGGGTGCCATGCTGTTCTTGGAGGTGAAGGCCAGAATGACCATGGAGGCCACGAAGGGCATCATATTATAGATGTTGCTGGACCAGTGCAGCTGTGCAAGGAAGGTGGAGTCTGCGATGTTGGCAAGGCTCTTGAACACGGCAAAGAACATTGCTGCGCCAAAGATGTGGAAGGGCTTCCACTGGCCAAAGATCATAACTGCCAGTGCCAGAAAGCCTGCACCGGCCACGCCGACTTCAAAGTTCCAGGTCTGCACCGGGGGCACGATATAGGCCAGACCGCCGACGGCGCCCAGCGCACCGGAAAGGATCACACCGGCGTAACGCATCTTGTAGACGTTGATGCCCACCGAGTCTGCAGCCTGCGGATGCTCGCCGCAGGCACGCAGACGCAGACCGAAGCGGGTCTTATACAGCACGATGTAGCTGACCACCAGCAAAATCAGCCCCAACGGCACGAACACGCTGAGCTCCAGCCCGCCGATGCTGAACAGGAAGGGCTTGTTGGAGTAGTTCAGCTTGGCGCTGCCGCTGTCGCTGAAGTTTTTGGCAATGACGACGGCCACGGCGGTAGCCAGCAGGTTCAGGGCCGTGCCGCCGATGGTCTGATCCGCCTTCAGGTTGATGGAGGCAAAGGCCAGCAGCAGACTGTACACCATACCGGCCAGTGCCGCCACCAGAACAGAGATCAGCACCACGAGGAAGACCGGCATTTCGGCAGGCAGCATGGTCAGGGTGAGAACACCCGCCACACCGCCAATGACCATGATGCCTTCCAGTGCAATGTTGATGATGCCGGAGTGCTCACTGAACATACCGCCCAGTGCCACCAGCATCAGAACGATGCCATACAGCAGCGTATATTTGATCAGAAGCAGCATATCACTTGCCCTCCTTTTCGGTTGCAGATTTTGCAGGAGCAGCAGGCTCTGCGTTCACATTGGTTTTATCGGCATTCTTGAACAGCAGTGCGTGGATCTTGCCGCGGAACAGCATGGAGAATGCACACAGGTAGATGATGATACCGCTGATCAGGTCCGAGATCTCAGTGGGGTAATACTTGGTGGAAAGGAAGGAGCCGCCCACCGAGATATGGGAAATGAAGATTGCCGAGAAAATGGTGCCAATGGGGTTGGAGCTTGCCAGCAGTGCAACGGAAATGCCGTTGAAGCCCATTGTCGGCAGGCTGGTGGAGTTCAGCGGGTTCCACTGGGACACGTTGGAGAGGTAATACAGGCCTGCACCGAAACCGGCCAGCGCATATACGAAGACTGCCATATCGACCGTCTGCGCGCGATTTGCTGCTTCAAGAACGCCGGCATGACCATTGACGATCTTAAAAAGTTCTTCGTGTATGAGTCCAATGAGCCCGAGCATATCGATGAAATCCTTGATCTGCTGGAATCTCGCCGCGAATCCTTGGACGAGCAGCGCCGAGCCCTCAACGAGGCGGCCATGCACGTGCAGCGCAAGCTCCATTACTATGGCGACATCAAGCGTGCCATCGACGCCGGTGAAGACTGGCCGGATTGGCGCGAGTACAAAAACCGCGCCTATTCCATTGAATGCTGAGACCATCGAATGCTGAAACCATCGAGTGCTGAGCTGGATGCCGGCTGGGCACTAAGACCGATGCGCGTCGATCGTGGGCGCGTCTATCCGAGTAAGGCCTTGCTCGGCAGTGCGCGGTCGAGCAGCCAGACAACGAGCGATATCACGAAGAACGCTATGGCCAGCTTGCCGCAGCTAATGCCGAACCCTTGCCAGTCGAGTGCGTCGAGGTTGATGAAGTCGTACGGATACGGACT
>OLGA01003138.1_pt1 | contig 10898 bp, 9 predicted proteins | sample 1604881 | NCBI WGS metagenome assembly OLGA01 (sample SAMEA3888896, study PRJEB22519) | human gut metagenome | biome: human gut; feature: human-associated habitat; material: faeces | place: Denmark | collected 2009
TAGATATTTCCTGCAATGTTAGGTCTCTTATCAATGACAAGAACCTTCTTTCCTCTCTTATTTGCTTCATGCGCAAAGATTGCGCCATAAAGACCTGATCCTACTACTAGATAATCATATTTACTCATCTAAGTGTCCTCCTTGGTTAAATAGTAAATCATGTAATACTGGAATAATCATAAAACAGAATATTGATAATGTGATAGAAATAATTCTAGGATTCAATAAACTGAATGTTGTAATAACGAATGAAATAAATAGTAATCCATCTTTTTTATTCTTATAAAGATACCAGATCACTATAGCTGCGATTGTGAAGAAGGCAATAAAGAAGATCCATCCATTTTCAAATAAGATTCTCATATACTCATTATCAATGAAGTTACTTCTAATAATGGCATCCTCATTTCCTTTAGTAAGTGAATACCCAACCAAATCTATATTCGAACCAAATAAACTAAATCCATAACGTTTAAAATCATAGAATGTCTGATAAAGTCTATTTGAGAATATATTATTTAACTTCTGAGCAATCTTGAATACAATGCCATTCACATTCATTGTATTAAAGATTAACCCATACAACATTACAATCACAAAGCTTCCAATTGGATATAATGGGAAACATACTGTAAAAGCCTTCTTAAAGAATTCTACAATATTCTTAAATCTTCCTAATATACCTGTAGACTTCATAAAGATACAGATAAGAATACATTCTGATACAAGTAATTCTGTTCTTGAGTCTGTTAAGAAATAAACAAATACAATAAGCAGCTGGTATAAACCTAACTTTTCAGGACTGATCTTGAAATCTTTCTTATAGGAATAATAGAGAATTAAGAACATAACAAACTGAGAAAGATAAGTAGGGTACCCAAAACCTAAAGAATGTCTCATTGTCCCATCGACTCTACTGTTAACATAATCATGCATCAGTCCTAAAGAACTTAATGTCACAATAAGAATCAATGAAATAAACTGCGTAGAGAATAATGTATTCACAACATCATCAAACTCAAAACAGCTTGCATAAATCAATGTGAATAATAAGAAAAACAATGCTTTATTTCTAGTAAGAACTAGATTAGCCACAATACTCACTAATGCGACAATAACGACTCCTGCAATAAAGTACTGTTTCTTATTAAAATTTTTAATCTTCTCTTTACACTCATTCAAGTCTAAAGACTTGAATTTCTTACAAATCATAATCAAGAAATATACATAACAAATATATCTCAACAGCTTACATAAAGTGGCAGCCTTCGCAAAACTATAGCTTAAAGTTGTCATATCTAATAAAAGTGTGAAGTAGTAAATAGATAAAACAGCCAAGCCTATTTGAGGAGTCACTATTTTCTGAATAAATGTTTTTATTTTATTAATCATACAATACTCTCCTCAATTAACGCATATACATATATCTAAAGCTATATGGGGCACCACAGAAATTACGAATCAAATCAGTGACACTCATATTAATTAAGTATCTCTGTCCCTGATGAACAACTGGAATGAATGCATAATCACGCATTGCGACTCTTTCTGCATTTAAGAATGCATAGTAACGTTCATCTTGATCCTTTGCGTTCACTGCAGTTCTAAAGTAGTTATTGAATTCATTATTCGCATAATGATTAATACCCTGGTTATTGACTGCAAGAGGGGCTAGATAATCATAAGCATCATTACATACACCCTTGATACGTAATAAAGAAAGTTCTGCCTGATTATAATCTACAGTATTTACTTCTTTTAAATACACCTTGATTTGTTTTGTTGCTTCAAGATCTTCTTTAATCTTACCCGCAATTGCCTTAGTTGCTGGATAATCATTTGTATAAGTTAAAGTAAATGTGAATTTCTTCAATTGGTATTCATTAAGAAGCTTGCTTAAAGTTTTCTTTGCTTCTTTCTTGTCATACTTTAATTTATATCGAGAAGCATCTCTAATAAACTGCTTGTTAGAGTTGAAACAGATTCCCATAGGAAGTAATCCCTGTGCCTTATGACTTCCATCATGCAATACCTGTTTATTGTATTTCTTTCTTTCAAGTAATAAAGACATTGCTTCACGTACTCTTGTATCTGATAAATACTGATCCTTGAAATTAGGCACTAAATCCCAAATAACACTATCCGAATCTGCAGTACTTGAATCTTTACCATCATACTTCTTCGCATTTTCACCAGTCACTGCCGCAAAGTCAATCTTGCCTTCATCAAACATCTTGATCTTGTCTTCATTACTGATTCCAAAATACATATTCACAAGATCGATGTTTGTCTTCTTTGCGATATAACATGTCTTATTCTTCTTTAAAGTAATCTTATCTTTAGAGATAGAAGACACCTTATATGTCCCACATGACAATAATGTCTTAGGAGAAGTTGCATACTGATCTCCCTGTGCTTCTACAAACTTCTGATTTAATGGGAAGAATACTGGCTGAGTCACTAAATCCATAAAACGTGATGTCTTATAAGCGAGGTTAACGACTAACTTCTTATCCTTCACATAAACCCCTAATGTATCTGCAGACTTTCTACCGTTGTAGATTTCATCTGCTCCTGCAATGGCTGCACCATAAGAGGTAAGAAGCTTAGATGCATCAGAACGCATAGATAAGGCTCTCTTCCATGCATATACAAAGTCTTCTGCAGTCACGGGATCCCCATTAGACCATTTCACATTCTTTCTAATTTCAAAGGTATATGTTTTACCATCATCACTGACTTTCATGCTTTTCGCAATGGCAGGCTTTAACTTACTTTTCACATTATAAGCATATAAACCATCACCAAAAGCCTGAATCACATTCGTAGATGTTTCATCAATAGCCTTTGATGCATCAAGTGAAGTCACATAACCAGAATCCGCAAAATTAAATACCTTCTGTGCACCTGCATTATTCACAAATGAACAGCCTGTCATCATAGTTAATACAAGTGTAAGTGTAATTATTCTCTTAAATAAACTCATTAGAAACTCTCTCCATACTTCTTATGCAAGAACTTAGCCTTTAAAAATCCCATTCCCTTTTTAAACATGTTGATCTTTTCCATGTATACAAATGGCACTTCCTTACATGCATAGCCGTTCTCCATCATCCATACATCTAATAATAATTCACTAATTCTACCTGGATAACGTGCATGGAAACTATTATATTCAGCATCTTCAAATCTCTTTGTCAATTCAAATAAAATACCGAATAACCATTCACAATAAGCATCAAAATATTCTTTCTTCATCACAAACATATTAAAAGCATGCATTGTCTTTTCTTTCATATGTTTATCAAAAGCTGGTAAATATTCTGGACACTTCTCTTCAATAATCTTTCTTGTTTCATCGAGTGGTTCTGGATAAAGTGTATGAACATAATGATCATAAATTGTTTCAATATAATAATTACGTCTTTTAGTCACTAAGATATCATTATCCTTTAATAATTCTTCTGCTTCCTTAGAAGTAAGAACACAATCAAATGGATCCTTTGTTTTCTTCTTACCTCTAAAATGTCTACGATAATGTGCTAAACCTACATAATCTGCATCTAAATTCTTCCAAGCCCAATATAATCCTGTTAACTCACAGAACTGTGGGTTTAAAGAAGAAATATTATCACCTGTATTATCACGTGTATATCCAAGATCATCTTTACCTTCTGCACCTACCTGTACAGGAACATACATCTCATCATCAGGCATACGATACTTCTTATGTGTCGCAATAATAATCTTTACTGATGGCATATTCATTACTCCTTTACATTGATCCTTCTTTTTTGAAAACAACCTGTACTGTCTTCAATAAGATATGAATATCAAGACTGAACTTCCAGTTCTTGATATATTCTTTATCTAATCTTGCGATTTCTTCAAAATCAGTGATGTTACTTCTACCACTTACCTGCCACATACCTGTAATACCTGGCTTAAATGCAAGACGTGCTCTATGACGTAATTCATACTTATTCCATTCATCAAGAGTAGGAGGTCTAGTACCTACTAAACTCATATCACCCTTTAATACATTAAAGAACTGAGGGAATTCATCAAGAGACCAGTCTCTAATAAAGTTACCCACACCCTTCTTAATAGTTCCATCGGCTTTCTTCTTACAGCCAATAATACGAGGGTCATATTCAAGCTTAAACATCATACCGTCCTTGACTCTATTCTGCGCCATAAGTTCTTTCTTACGCTCTTCAGCGTCCATATACATACTTCTAAACTTATACATATTGAACACTTTACCATTTCTACCAACTCTCTTCTGTTTAAAGAAGATTGGTCCTGGAGACGCAATAAAAATTGCAGGAGCTAAGAAAATTGTTAGAATGAGTGTAATTAAGCAGCCCACTAAACCACCTAAAATATCTAATATTCTCTTGGCAATCCAGTCGTATTCATTAATAGAGTTCATGCTGACAGTCAATACCTGGTTTTCACCCATTCTTTCAAACTGTTTACGATAACCCTTTAATGAGTTATATTCACTGATTTCTACATGTACTGCAAGACCCATTTCAGCTAAGTCTTTAACTAAAGAAGTTGAGAAAACATCTTCCCTAGGAAGAATAACCAAAGCTTCATCCATCCACTGTCTCAATACATAATCTATGACAGTATCCTGAGACGCGACAATAGACCAGCCATTTGATTTCTGACCTTCCATATTCTTATCTAGAACCGCAAATCCAACACTCTGATATTCATCTAAACCAAATGTTTTCTTATTCTCTGTAATAGAATCAATATACTCAGACTCTGTAATCACAATCAATGACTTCTTATTATTCTTTCTTCTACGTCTTACAATTGGCTTCATAACACAATGCACAATATAAGTAAACATTGCATCAAATACACATGTAAAACCTAAAGTTAAACGTGATACATCATCCTTCTGCGCATAGAAAATATAAGCAGTAGATACAACCATTAATAATAACGATTTCTCTATTACCTTTATCATTTCTGTAACGTTATTACGCTTTAAAATATTCTTTAAAATATTAAAGAATATAATAATCAACATATCTAATAGTGTCATAACTATAGCGATATTTACATACAATGATCTAGTATATAAATCAAGTATTCCATGACGCATATAGTAAGCTAGAAAAATGGCTAGCTGTAAACAAATCAGGTCCGCAATTAAAAAGTCTAAATGCTTTGCCCATCCTCTTAGTTTCCTTTTATACATCTTATATTCACATCCTTATTGTTAAGTTCGTACTAAGTTAACTATACCACAAAATGGCCTGTAATTCACTCATTGCCGTTATTATACCTTATTACAAGGCTATCTATGTGTAATTTTTGTGTAATTATGGTAATACTTTCTTTCCCACTCTTAATTTTCGAATTAATGCAGTTAAAATAATCGTGATAGGAATCACAACGAGCGGCATACCTAAACGATAAATAATTGAAGTTCTATAGTTTACAAGCCCAAAGTACTCATTGAACACTTCAATTACATAAAAGTGCAACAAATAGATTGAGAAAGTATATTTCTTTACAAAGTGTACTATTCCAGCGAATTTTGTATTCATCACTTTAGAAGCAATTTGCTTAATAAATAGGAAAACTGCACCCGAATACATCAAGACGGGAGCCTGAGTTAATTCCTTATAAATCATGCTTACACCACCTAATGCATATGATTCAAAATAAGTACCACCAAAATGCATTAAGAGACCTGCCAATCCTGCCACATAAATAAGACATCTTTGGTTAGGTGTAAAATCTATTTTATGAATTAAATAGCCCATGATTGTAAATATACTATAACCACTCACAACATAAATTGACACTGGCCAAACTAATTTTAGATGAAATGCATTAATAATAAATGGAACTGTACCATTAAAAATAAATCCTACCACAAATATATATTTGAATATTTTAATTCTTTTTGATTCTTCAATAGATGCAAATAAAGGAAGACATGCATAAATAATGAATAATGGTGTAAAAAACCAATAATAATCACAGAACTGATTATTAACAAATCCATCATATAATAATCTCAATGATAAATCAGAGAAAGAAATCTTTTTTAAAACAACTATATCAAATACTAAAGAAAATAATGTCCAAAACAAAAAAGGAATAACAGTTTTTGTAAAACGTTTTCTTAAATAAGTCTTCGTATCATATCTCTTTTGATAATCCATCAATGTCACACTTGAAATCATGAAAAATACAGGAACCGCAAAAATAAACACACCTTCAATAAAACTAGCAGTCAGCCAATATCTTGATTTACTAAAATCCCAAAAGCAACTATTCGTATGTAAAAAAACAACCGCAATCGCTGCAATGACATTCGCCAAATCGATATATTCTATCTTTTTCGTTTTCATATTCTTTCTCCCTTATTCTAATCACTCACTCTTGAAAACAAATAATTTACTAATAACATAATTCGCAACAACTACAAGAATTTGTGCGAATACTTTCACAATAATACTATTCATGAATAATATATTTATTCCTACATACAACACAGCCTCTTCCATGAGAAGAGTTGCAACACGTCCGCCAAAGAAAGAAATCATTTCTTGAATAATACCTTTTATATCTTGTGCTGTATGTTCAAAAACCCAAATACGATTTGTGACATAGGCAAATAATACAGCTAATATCCAAGAGAAGATATTCGCAATCATTGGATTCATATGCATACTTATATCAAAAAAGGCATAAGAACCAATGCTGATGATAGTTGTTAAACCGCCAAAAAATAAATAGAGTAATACTTCCTTATATTTTTTATAAAATGGATTAAATATACGTAAGATTTTCCATTCCATAATTCTATCAAATATATCTTTTTCTTTTTTCATAAACCCTCCAAAAAATGCTCATATAAGTCAAGTATACAACATTTTAAATATTTATCCCAATTAAATTACATAACACAAAAAAGTTCCTTCATTCATATGAAGAAACTTAGAAAATCTTAAACTTTATAAGAGTGACTGATTAATTGTATAGAAAATATCATTTTTCCTTGGCTATTTTCTATAAATTATCCCCACATATAATTACTACATCTTTTTGCTTTCAAATGTATTTTTCATATTCATCAATTGCATTTCAAAATCTTGTCTGTTCTTCTGAGTCATCGTTGCTAGAATCAGTCCTGAGAATAATGACTGAATAGCTGCTAACATTGTAAAACCACTCACAATCAATGTTGGCATTTTATCAACAACTCCTGTTCTAAGAAAAGCAACAAATACCGGAGTGAAAAATGCTGCACTAATAACTGCCAATACCAATGCTAGCAAAGAAAAGAACTGCATTGGTTTATAGTTTTTAAACAAACGGAATATAGTTCTTAACACTTTGAACCCATCTGAATATGTATTCAATTTTGATTCACTGCCTTCTGGACGATCTCTGTAATCAATTATCACATTTTCAACAAATAAATTCTTATCTACAGCATGAATACTCATTTCTGTTTCAATTTCAAATCCTTTAGACAATACAGGGAATGTTTTTACAAACAAATAACTAAATGCACGATATCCTGTCATAATATCTTTGATATTACTCTTAAATAAACGGTTAATGCTACTACGTACAATACTGTTACCAAAGTTATGAAATGGTCGTTTATTTTCTTCAAAATAAGTTGATGATAAACGATCTCCAACTACCATATCCACATTTCTTTCTAATACCTTATTAGCCATTTCTCTTGCATATTCAGCTGGATATGTATCATCGCCGTCTGTCATAATATAACATTCAGCATCAATGTCTCGAAACATTCTACGAATAACATTACCTTTTCCTTGCTGATACTCATAGCGAACTACTGCACCAGCAGCTTCTGCGATTTTATCTGTTCCATCTGTAGAATTATTGTCATATACATAGATGGTTGCTTCTGGCAACTCTCTTTTAAAATCTGTTACAACTTTTTCAATTGTCTTGCTTTCATTGTAGCAAGGAATTAAAACTGCTATTTTATCCATTCTTATCTACCTTCTTTATTCTTGTGAATTCTGCTAATATTAACGGAAATGTGTATATTACAGGGAATGCATATCTAACATGCCATCTAATACAAGGCGCAGCAATTATAATTAATACTGATAAAAGCAATGGGATAAAAAAGAACATACTTTCATAATTATGCCTTTTCCATGAAAAAATCAGTAAACAGAACATTCCCATAATATATAATGCCATATTGTTTAATAAACTAATGATTGGAATACTATGACATTTCACTAAAAATTTAAAATACTTATCTTGCAACAATACTATTTTTTGTGGTGTTCTAAAATACTGCTCCTTTTGATAGTTGTAATTATCGGCATTACTATTCAAATAGTAGACATAATTATTATATCCTGGGTATATTAAAACAATATTCTGCTGAACTGTTGCTTCCACATAACATGTTGGATGCTTTAGAAATTGCTTCCACCAAACATTTAAATATTTTATTAATTCATCTTTAGTTGCATTCTTGTTAAAATGAGTTTTTACCGGATCAGAAATATATGGATTATATAGCTCTCCTAACTGATTATACGGCAAAACTTTACTTATTATCTGTTTTTCCTTTTCCGTAACTTCGTTTCCATATGTCTTTACATACCTTGACGTTTGTTGAATAGGAACAGATAACGCTTCTGCAATGCTCCCCTTCTCCGGTTGATAAATATGAGTCAAAGCCTTCGATGCTGTTACTGCCAACATACATGACATCGCAATAATTACAATATGTTTTATAAACTTATTATCACGCATTTTAAATTCGTATACAATTAACACCAACGCTGTCGGTGCACACATATATAAACCATTATTTCTAAATAGGACCATTCCAACTGTAGACACTACAAATAAGATACTATAGTAGCTTTTACTCCAAAACAGTTTACGATCTATAGCATATATAATCAAAGTTGTAATATATAATACACACATTGCTGTAAAATAAACGTCCTTAATTACAGTTCCAATATATCCAGTAATAAACGGGCTAAACCCAAAGAAAATAACTGCAAGTAATACGCTCCAATACTTTGCTTGAAGATCCACCAAACATTTAATTGCAAAAGAAAAAATCAGTGCCAATATAATTGCTTCAACAACACAAAACAAAAAAATTCCAACATTTGCAGAATGTAATTGCATACCAAATTTTATAAACCATGTCATTAACATTGTATGGAAAATCGGATGATGAGATGTCAATGGTGTGTTTCCCATTCCCTGATCTATCTGCCAGCTTGCATCCCAGCAGATTCCCGCCGGATATTTCAATATTATTGGAATTATCCAACAAATACATAGAAATATAAATGTAACTATAAAAGGGTGTTTCCATATTATCCATGATTGAATTTTTTTATTTTCTTGCAAATAATCTCCTTGCACCAAACACCAGAATATTTGTATCAATACATGATATATCAAAACACCTACTAGCCATGCTATTATATATTTAAGTGCCTGCATACCCGAATTGATATGCTTCTCTTGGAGAAAAATATACCCAAGTATATATCCAGTACTGAAAATTATACTTAGAAGCCAACTAAATCGTATTTTTGTTTTAAATATATTCTTTATATTTTGAATCATAGTTTTCTCTAATTTCCTTTTTTATGCTGTAATTTTTTTTGTTCCCAATAATTTTTACGCATTTTATAATAGTTCAGTCCTAAAATTGTTCTAATTCCTGGAATCATTGAAAATATCTCTGTTATTATAATAGAACCTATCATAACAATAAGAGCCTGCAAAACAAGTATATATACTCCTGTTCTAGACGTTCTGTTGATAATCCATGGTGAAAATAAATAGGCTAACATCATATGTGCTGCATAGATTCCAATTGTACGTACTGAAATAAATTTCATAATAGAATTTATTTTTGTTATTTTCCAATCAAAAGTAGCAAATAAGGAATATACTCCTGCTGCCATAAGTAGGGTGGCAAATCGCTGATAATCTCCCTGCAATGGCTGGTAAACTCCACCTAAAGTACCATTTTGCATATAATATTCAACCATTAATAAAGCAACACCCACAATAGCTGTTCCTAATGCAATTATTCTATTTTTTTTCTTTTTATCTGATTTATAGAAATATTGATGTAGTAATGGTCCTAACAAAAAGAACAATAAATAGTAACCAGCTTGTGCAAATGGAAAATAAGCACTTCTAATTACCGAAAATGAAATATTTATATTAGTAATATTTGCTATAAATGCATCTATTTCTGTAATAACTGGAATAAAAAACAGCAATGATATCAAATAAAAATAATATGTTTTCTTTTCTTCATAAATAGCTGCAAACAATGGAAATACCAAATATACTCCAATTAAAGCATACATGTACCAGAAATGTTCTGCCGGCACATATGGATTTGATAAATTTCCTCCACAAAAATAGTTCCACAGATCACTTATCTTCCAGATACAACTACCAGCTGGCAATCTTATATATTGAATCAATAAATATACTGCTTTCCAGGCAGCTGTTGTTACGATTAGCATTCCTATTTTTTTCAAATGTTTACGCAGCGAAAATTTTCTTTGGAACATTAATGCACCATTAGCTAAAAGAAAAATGGGTACACCAAAACATTTCGCAAATAACATATACATATTCGCAGACACACCATTACCCATCACAGCATAATAGTGGCAACATACCACGCAAAACATGGCAATTGTTTCCAAGTAATCAATATATGTTAATCTGTTTTCTTGCTTTGCTATCACTTTAAAAAATTCCTTCCTGCATTTTTCTACTTTTAAGAATGAAACTATCACTTTAAAATTTTTTTTGAATACCCACAAACCACAGGTTAGTGAAAATTAAATTTCATAAGCACC
>OLGA01003142.1_pt1 | contig 10891 bp, 10 predicted proteins | sample 1604881 | NCBI WGS metagenome assembly OLGA01 (sample SAMEA3888896, study PRJEB22519) | human gut metagenome | biome: human gut; feature: human-associated habitat; material: faeces | place: Denmark | collected 2009
AGTGCATGGAGTGCGAGGCCTTGACGAGCATCGCCGTCTCCGCCGTGAACGCCGCCTTGACGGCATTCATCGCCTCGTCCACGCTCCCGAACCACTGCGCAGATGGGTTCCCTTCTGTAAAGTATTTTGCCCGTGCACCGATTGCGATGACAGTGTCAATGCCGAGCTCTTGGGTGAGTGCTCCGATTTCCCTGTGCGCGCGCTCAGTGAGCTCGCCGAGCTCCGCCATATCGCCGATGACGGCGGCCTTTTTGCCGCCGCTCGCGCCCAATACGCGCAACGACGCCGCCATCGACTGCGGACCCGCGTTGTAGCAGTCGTCGAGCAGGCGGCGGTTTTCAGAGAACGTGATGACGTGCATGCGTGAGCCCGCGGGCTCGTAGGCCGCAGCGCCGCGCTCGATCTCCTCTTTGGTCTCGCCAAGGTACTCGCCGATGGCCGCGGCCATCGCCGCGGAGTAGACCATGTGCTTTCCCGGCGCGGGGATTGCGAGCGCGTAACGCTCCTTTGCCGTCGTCACGACGCAGCGAATGCCGTCGATGCCAAGGTCTTCGACCTCGCTGACGCGGACATCGCAGTGCTCGGACAGGCCGCAGCGCAACGTTTTCTGCGGCAGAGAGACGGTGTTCAAAAGCTCGTCGTCGCCGTTTAAGACGGCGAGGCCGTCTTTTTTGAGGTTTTCAAAGATCTCGCACTTGGCCTTCAGAATGTTCTCGCGCGATCCGAGGTATTCAATGTGCATGTCGCCGACGTTCGTGATGACGGCGATATCGGGCTTCACCATCTCGCCAAGATACCGGATCTGCCCCGCGCGGTCCATGCCCGTTTCGATCACCGCCGCCTGATGCGCGCGGGAGAGGCCCAGCAACGTCTGCGGCGTGCCGATCTCATTATTATAGTTGGCCGCGGTCTTGAGCGTATGGAACTTCACACCCAGCACCGAGGCGATCATTTCCTTCGTCGTCGTCTTGCCGACGCTGCCCGTCACCTGCACAAAGGGGATAGAAAACTGCGCACGGTACCACGCGGCCAAGTCCTTGAGCGCAAGCAGCGTGTCAGGCACCTTGATGTAAAACTTTCCGGGCAACAGTGTTTCCGGCACGCGGGCGCACAGACAGCCCTCCGCGCCCGCGGAAAGCGCCTTTTCGATATAGTCATGCCCGTCGAAGCGCTCGCCGACGAGCGGCAGGAAAACTTCGCCGCTCTTAACGGTGCGGCTGTCGGTGTTCACGCCGAAGATCTTCGCCGTCCCCTCGCCCTGCAGCAGCTCGCCGTGCACCGCCGCGAGTAGCTCTTTTACCGTGATGACCTCCATTTACAGCCCTCTTCTCTGCTTCAGCGACTCTTCGACGATCTTTTCACACAGTTCCTCGTAGCCGATGCCGACCGCTGCCGCCTCCTGCGGAAGAAGGCTCGTCTTCGTCATGCCGGGCAGCGTGTTGATCTCAAGGAAGTACGGCGTACCGTCCGGCGTGACGATGAAGTCCGCGCGGGAGTAGACGCTCAGGCCGATCAGGCGATAGACCGTCTCGGTCGCGGTGCGCACGCGCATCTCCCAGTCCTCGGGGATGGGAGAGGGGCAAATTTCCTCCGCCGCGCCAGCCTGATACTTGTTCGCGTAGTCATAAAAGCCCGTCTTCGGGATAATTTCGATGGAGGGCAGTGCCTTGCCCGCGATGATACCAACCTGAATCTCGCGGCCGGAGATGTACTGTTCGAGCACGACCTGCGCGCCGAACTGTAAGCACTCTTCAAGCGCTTTTTTGAGCTCCGCGCCCGTATGCGCGATGGAGACACCGACAGACGAGCCGTTGGCGACCGGCTTGACGACGCAAGGGAGCTTCGTTTCCGACACAAGGCGCGCGATGTCGCCTTCCGTGTAGCGCACGGTGCGCCACTGCGGCGTGATGACATATTCCGACACAAGACGCTTCGTCAGGTCCTTATCCATCGCAATGGCGCTCGATAAGTAGCCCGCACCAGTGTACGGGATGCCGAGCAGGTCGAACGCGGCCTGCACGCGGCCATCCTCGCCGCAGGTGCCGTGCAGCGCCAGAAATACGACGTCCGCCTTGGCGCACACATCGAGCACGTCGGGACCGAAAAGGCTCTTGCTCTGGTCCTTGCGGCTCGCGCGCACAGCGGCGAGGTCGGGCTCCGCCTCGGCGACGGAATAGTCGCCGCAGAAGCCGTCCGGTGCGTCGAAAACATCTTCGAGCTTACCGTCATAGTCCTCAAAGCCCATGAACATATCCACCAGAATGGCCTGATGTCCGCGCGAACGCAGCGCGCGGCAGATTTTGTTGCCGCTCGAGAGCGACACATTGCGCTCCATACTCAGCCCACCTGCTAAAACAACGATACGCATACCGTTTTCCTCCTTATTTTTGAAAGGGACGTCGCCGCCCCCGTTTATCCATACTATATTAGTTTATACTTTACCACAGCTTTTTCCCAAATACAAGCAAAAGAGAGCGGCGTGAAAACCGCTCTCTTTTGTTCGCTTTTCTCACTTTTTGCCCTTAGCCGAAAATGCCGGAGAGCAGTCCGCCCTTTCCCGCGCGTCCGTCCTTGAGCGTCATCGCCGCGCTGAGGATCTCTGCCGCCTGCGCACGTGTCACGCCCGAGCGCATCTCGTCAGTGGAAAAACGCCCACTCTCGATCACGCTGACGGACTGCAAATTCGCCACCGCCTGTGCGCACCAGGCGTTGTCCGCGTCCTGCACGTCGTAGTCCGAGAGGTCCACGTCCGTCACGCGAAGCAGCCGGTTCAGCACGACCGCGGCCTCATTGAGCGTAATGGCGTCATTCGCGTGGAACGCAACGCCCTCCGCCGTGCTGACGCCGGACACAACGCCCGCGTTCAGCGCGCTCACGGCATATCCCTTCGCCCAGGTCGGGATGCTCGCATCGTCGCAGAAGCCGGTCATCTGCACATCCTCCTCGCTCACGTCCATTGCCGCGAGCGCCATCGCGACAAATTCACCGCGCGAGAGCGTGCGCTCGGGCTCAAAGAAATAGCTGTCCCCGATCTTTGCGCCCACAAACACGCCGTGCTCGGCGAGATCGACCGCCGCCGTATGCGCACGGCTGCCGCCCATATCAGCGTAGCAGACGCCGCTATATGCTTTTTCAATCGTGATACTCACCGTCGCGGGCAGCGAGGTGTTTCCGTAGGCGTCGATCGCCGTGTAGGTGAAGCTGTCCGTCCCCAGCTTGCCGCCCGGCGTGTAGACAAAGCCGAGGCCGTCCTCCGTCAGCGCGACCATGCCCTTTTTCGGCTCCTGCGCGATGGCGAAGGTCACCTCATCGCCCTCGTTGTCCACCGCGCGGAATTCGCCCTCATACGCGACGCCGCGGTAGACCTTGATCTCCATGTTCTCTGCCACCGGCGCGCCGTCGACAGCTTTCGCCTCCTCTTTTCCCTTGCCGAACAGCGCCGACGCACTCTGCATCGGCACGAGGGTAAGCAACAGCAGCGCCATCACAAACGGCAGCGCGCGCCAGAGTTCTTTTCGCTTTTCCATATTGAAATGCTCTCCTTCCAAATAAAACTTGCGGAGTTATTGTTTACCGCGCGGTGAAAAGTATGCAAAATTGCATTTCTACAGCGCAAAGCGCTGCTCCTTGTTCCCAGCGCCGCGCAGGGGACGCGGACAAGGGGGCCATTCTCTTTCGCAAAAGAGAATGGCCCCCTTGAACCCCCAAGAGAAAGGTTTTGATCGGCAGTCTCAGGCTTGAATGGCCCTTGTGCCTCCGGAATGAGAATACCTGCGCGCGGCGTTGCCGCGTTTGGTGTTGCTATACGACTTAGCCTACTTCTACTACCCGCTGCCGCTCTGCTCATCTTGTTTTTGTGCAACCTAATCACCTACTATCGGCAATACATATCGTCTTGGTAATGCGTACTGCGGCGAGCGAAGCAATGCCGCCTTGGCAGGCAATAGCAAGTTTGTGCAAATCCGAAGTAGACGGAGATTGCGTAAGGCTAACGACACGCAGGCAAAGCGACAGCGAAGATAGAAGAAAGTCAAATCGTTTAGATACATCATCAAGCAGGCACCTGATTGCGCAGCGCGTGCAGTTCTTCAAGCTGCAATCTGACAATACAAAGTCTTTCTCTTGGGGTTCCAAAGGGGATATTCTCTTTTGCGAAAGAGAATATCCCCTTTGATTCGTGCAGCGCCAAAGGCGCTGCATCCCCCTCGCACCCGTGCGAGAACATGGCACTATGTACTATTTCTTTTTAGGGTAAGGAGCCCGCTCCTCCGTGAGCCCCACAAGATAATCCACACTCGTGTGGTAAAACCGCGCGAGCCTGATGAGCACGTCGCTCGGGACGTCGCGCTTGCCGGTCTCGTAGTTGGAATAGCAGACCTGCGAGCAGCTCAGATAGTCCGCCAAGCTCTTTTGCGTCAGGTCGCTGTCCTCTCTCAAGTCTCGAATGCGTCGATACATTTTGCTTCACTCCATCCAGAATTCGTGTTTAGATTCTGCAAAGAAGTATACGTAAAACAAAATGTTATATTGTTCTATATAACAAAACGTTATATAATTTTCAGAGGGTGGTTCTATGACGGACTACAAGGCAATGTATCTGCTCCTCTTCAACGCCGTGACTGACGCGCTGGAGAAAATGGACAGGCAGAACTATGGCGAGGCCAGCGCGCTGCTGATCGCCGCGCAGCAGAAGGCCGAAGAGCTCTACATGGACTCGGACGGCGAATAACACTTGAACAACGTAAAAACGGAGAGGCAATGCCTCTCCGTTTTCTCGTTCTGCTGTTTTTACCGGTCGAGTCCCGTGTCGAGCCAGCCGGGCTTTTCCTGCTCGACGGGCGGCTCTGTGGTCGTGCCGGGGTCTGTCACGCCGGGGACAGTGGTCCCGGGATCGGTCGTGGTGCCCGGGTCAGTCGTGGTACCGGGGTCGACGGGCGTTGTCGGGTCCGTCGGCGTGGTCGTGCCGGGATCGACAGGTGTGGTCGTCCCCGGGTCCACCGGCGTGACCGCCGCGGACTTGCCGACGAGCACGATGCGGTTGCGCGCCTTATAGTTGCTGCTCGCCTCGAACGTGGACGAAATGAGCTTGCCATCACCGGAGTAGACGTTGCGGTACGTCTTGACCTTGTAGCCGGTGTAGGCGGTCTGCTCGACCTTGCGCTCGCCGGGGGCGAGCTCGTCCGTCTCGACGATCTCCTCCGTAAACGGGATGGTTTCAAGCACTTCGGTCTTGATCTTCACGTAGCTGTCGTCGACCTTCGTGCCGCGCAGCGTGACCTTGAGGAAGTCCTTGCCGCCGCTCGTGTAATATTCGGCGATGACCTTGATGGGATACATCGTGTTGTTGCGGAACTCAAACTCAGGCCCTCCCTGCGCGACCGTCGCGTCGAGGCCAAGGCCGATGTAGTCGGACGCGAAGCCGTGGTTCGTGCGCTGCACGATCTCAAGGTTGGCATAGAGCGCCGCAGCGTAGAGCGTGGAGCTCGCCTGGCACGCGCCGCCGCCGACCATGTCGACGGTCTTGCCCTGCAAATAACCGGGCGCGGTGCTGTAGCCGTTCGCCGCCGTGAACGGCGTGACGAGTGGGCCGTATTTCATCGTTTCGCCGGAGTTCAATATGTAGCCGGTGATGCGCGAGGCCGTCAGCTTGACGTTCGCGCGGCGGCCGGACGCGCCGCCGACCTTCGTGGTGTAGGTACTCAGCACATCGCGGAACAGGACCTTTTGGAGCTGCTCTGCCGTGACGTCCGGCGTCTCGACCGTGGCGTTCGGCAACTCGACCGTCTCCCCCGCCGCCGCGGCGTTGTAGGCGGATTCAAGGTCAGAGAGCGAGAATTCCACACCCGCGTGGCCGGGCGTGACCGCGCCGGTCTCCTTATCATACATCGCGTTGACCTTCTGGCCGATGACGGCCTCGCGCTGCGCGCTCAGGTCAACCTCCTGCGCGGGGATGACGTCGTAAACGCCGCCCTCGCTCGCGGGCTGGAGCACGATCTCGGACGGGTCTCCGCCGCTCAAATACGCGCCGTTTAAGTATACGCCGATCTGATCTCTTGCGACGTCGGTCGTCGCGCGGCCGTCCTGCGGCTTCGTCACGCTGACCTTGCCATCCTCTGTCACGTTGATGGCGAACTCCACAGGGTCGCAGTTGATGCTGTCGCACACCGTGTCGACAAGGTTCTCCATCAAATCGGGCGAGTAGGCCGCGTCGACCACCTGCGCCGCATCCTGCGGCTTGAAGAGCGCACGCAGATACTTTGCACCCGCGGTCAGAAAGCTGTCATTGCAGCCGTAGACGTTGTAGATGTGCTTGGCGAGGCCGTCGAAGTCGACATACTCCGGCATCGCGTCGAGCGACACGTGCGCGATCTCCGTGCCGTCCGGCAGGACAAAGTCGACATCTGTGCCCTTCGCCTGCGCGACGCTCGCTTTGAGCTGCTCGGCGACCTGCTGCTCGGTCATCCCGCCGTAGTTGGTATCGCCCATCATCACGTTGGGATAAATTTTATGGCTGGCCGACGCCCACGCGCCAAGCCCTAAGTACGCCACGACGAGCACACCCGCGACGATGCCGACGACCTTGCCGGCCTTGCCCGATGTTTCACGTGGAACGCGCGGCGGCTTCTCCGCGTGGGGCGCTTTGGGCGCCTTCGCGGCCTTTTCCGGCTGCATCAGGCGCTTGCCGCCCTTTCTTCTCTTCTTTTCCTCAAAGGCGCCGTTCATTTCATCCATGCTGGCTCCTCCTGTTTCTTCCGATCTTCCGGACAGGGACTTCCCTGCCAGTCGTTTCAGTATATCACAGTTTGTGAGAAAAAGAATCACAATTTGGTGACAATTTTGCAGGATTATCCGGCCTCTTTTGCACGTTTCGGGATGCGGATGGTTAGAAGGATGCCATCGTCCGTGTCCTCGCGCTGCATGTCGGCCTCGACGCCCGCGCGCTGCATCAGCCCGAGCGAGTGGCGGATGGTGTTCAAAAAGATGCGCACGTCCTTGACGATGTAGGTCGGAAGGCGCGGCGGGGGCGTTTTCTGCTTGAGCTTCAAAAGCTCTTCGATATACGCCTCGCTCTGCGCGACGTTGTAGCCGCGTGCGGCGATAACTTGCAAGGCTTTGAGGCGGTCTTCCTCGTCCGTCAGGCGCAGCAGCGCCCGTGCGTGCCGCTCGGAGAGGTCATGCTCGCGCAGAAGGCGCACACAGTCGGGCGACAGGCGCAGCAGCCGCAGCTTGTTGGCAATAGCGGACTGGGACTTCCCCAGCCTTTCCGCCGCCTGCTCCTGCGAAAGGCCGTAGGTCGCGATCAGCCGCGCGATAGCCGCAGCCTCCTCCAAGTAGTGCAAATCGCGGCGCTGGAGGTTTTCGATCAGCGCGAGCAGCGCGCTCTCCTCCTCGCTTGAGCGCGCGAGCAGGCACGGCACCTCGCGCAGCCCCGCGAGCTTTGCCGCGCGCAGCCGTCTCTCCCCCGCGATGAGCTCATAGCCCTCGTCCGTGCGGCGGACAGTCAGTGGTTGGAGGATGCCATAGCGGCGGATGCTGTCGCTCAGCGAGCGCAGCGAGGCCTCGTCAAACTCGATGCGCGGCTGGTTGGGGTTGGGGCGCAGCGCATCGATGGGCAGATCGAGCACGCGGCGCGGGAGCAGCGGCTTTCTTGCGGACATTTCCATGGATTTCCCCTCCTTTTTCTCCACTTTTAGCACAAAAAGTGTGCAAAAGTGGGCGAAAGTCGGCGGAGAGATCAAAAAATTCGCACCGCAAGGTGCGAATTTTCGTTTTCTCATTTATTTCCCGTCGTGCTTGACGTGAATGCGGCTGATCGCGCGGGCGATGCGGGCATTGGCAATGGCCTGCTCCTGCGCGCTGCGCTTCGCCTTGAGCTCGGCGCGCGCCTCGGCGGCCATTTCCTCGGCGCGGTGGAGGTCGATCTCCTCCGGCCGCTCGATCGTGTCCACCAGCACGAGCGCCTCGCCGCGCTCCATCTTGAGCACGCCCTCGGACACGGCGGCGATCTGCTCGATGCCGTCGGCGTCCCGCAGCGTCAGCTTGCCGGGAACGATGGCGAGCACGATATCCTCGTGCTGCGCCATCAGGCCGTACATACCGTCGATGCTCGGCACGGTGAGCGATGTGCACGCCCCGTCAAAAAACGTGCGCTCGGGCGCGAGGACGCGGAGAGGAAAGGTCTTCATCACGCTTCCCCGCTTTCCATCTTCTTCGCCTTGGCGAGCGCGTCGTCAAGCGTGCCGACGTTGTAGAACGCCGTCTCGGGATAGCCGTCCATCTCGCCGGAGAGAATGGCTTCAAAGCCGCGGAGTGTCTCCTCAAGCGGCACATAGACGCCCGGAAGGCCCGTGAACTTTTCGGCCACGAACGTCGGCTGGGCCAAAAAGCGCTGGATCTTTCTCGCGCGGTTGACCGTCACCTTGTCCGTGTCGCTCAGCTCCTCCATGCCGAGGATGGCGATGATATCCTGCAATTCGCGGTATTTCTGCAAGGTCGCCTGCACGCTGCGCGCGATGCGGTAGTGCCGCTCGCCCACGATATCCTCTTCCAGAATGCGGGAGGACGATTCGAGCGGGTCGACCGCGGGATATAAGCCCTGTTCGGCGATCTTACGGCTCAAAACCGTTGTCGCGTCGAGGTGGGTGAACGTCGTCGCCGGGGCAGGGTCGGTCAGATCGTCCGCGGGAACGTAGACCGCCTGCACGGACGTGATCGAGCCGCTCTTGGTCGAGGTGATGCGCTCCTGCAGCTCGCCCATTTCGTTGGCGAGCGTCGGCTGATAGCCGACGGCGGAGGGCATGCGACCGAGCAGGGTCGAGACCTCGCTGCCCGCCTGCACAAAGCGGAAAATATTGTCGATGAACAGCAGCACGTCGCGCTGCTCCTCGTCGCGGAAGTATTCGGCCATCGTAAGGCCTGTCAGCGCCACGCGCATACGAACGCCGGGCGCTTCGTTCATCTGGCCGAAGACGAGCGCGGTCTTGTCGATGACGCCGCTCTCGTGCATCTCGTTCCAGAGGTCGTTGCCCTCGCGGCTGCGCTCGCCGACGCCGGTGAAGATCGAATAGCCGCCGTGCTCGACGGCGATGTTGTGGATAAGCTCCTGAATGAGCACCGTTTTACCGACGCCCGCGCCGCCGAACAGGCCGATCTTGCCGCCGCGCGGATAGGGCTCCAAAAGGTCGATGACCTTGATGCCGGTCTCCAAGATCTCAACGCTCGGGCTCTGCTCGTCGAAGGCGGGGGGCTTTCTGTGGATGCTACGGCGCGGCTCCGCGCCGCCGATCGGCGCGCCGCCGTCGATGGTATCGCCAAAGACGTTGAAAAGCCGCCCGAGCGTCGCCTTGCCGACGGGCACGCGAAGGCCGCTGCCTTCGCCCGTGACGGTCATGCCGCGGCTGAGGCCCTCGCTGCCGGAGAGCATGATGCAGCGCACCGTTTCGGCGCTCAAATGCTGCTCCACCTCCATCACAAGGCGCTTGCCGTTCAGCTCGACGGACAGCGCCTCGCGGATGCGCGGCAGCTCGCCGTGCGGGAAGCGCACGTCCACCACGCTGCCCGATACCTGAATGATCTTACCTGTGCGCATGCTGCGCCTCCTTCTTCATGTGGTTCTTCTTGCTGCGCGCGCCGGCGGAGACCTCCGTGATCTCGCTCGTGATGGCGCCCTGCCGCTCGTGGTTGTACTCGAGCTGCAGCTCGCGCAGCATGTCGTCCTCGTTCTGGTTGGCCGAGTCCATGGCAGAGGCGCGCGCGTTCTGCTCGGCGCAAAAGCTGTCGACCATCGCCGAGTACAAAAAGCCCGTGATGTACGCCGGCACGACCCTGGCGAGCACCTCCTCTGCCGAGGGCTCAAAGCGGATGGGCTTTTCTGCCGTCTCCTCTTTGGCAAAGTGCTCATCCTCCAGCGGCAGCAGGCGCACGGTGCGCACGTCCATGTCCACGCCGTTGCCAAGGTCGGTGTAGATGATAAAGAGCTTGGAGATCTCGCCCCGGTCGAAGAGATCCAAAAGCTTCGCCGTGATCTCTCGCGCGCGGCGGAGCGTGGGGCTCTGCGCATCGTAGCGGAAGCTCTTTTCCACCGGCACGCCGCGGCCGGAGAAGAAGTGCCGCCCGTTGCCGCCCACCACAAAAAGGCGGCTGTCGGGGTGCTTTTCAAGGCGCTTCATCGTCTCCTGAATAACATTCTGGTTGTAGGCGCCCGCAAGGCCGCGGTCCGCCGTCACCACAAGATAGGCGTATGTTCCCGGCTGGGCCAGATCGTCCGCGTTGCCCCGGTAGAGGTACGGGCTCTCGATCTCGCCCGCGTGCTGGAAGATCTGCTCGATCTGCGTCAAGACCGCGTCGAAAAACGGGCGCGTCTTGGCAAGGTCTTCTTTCGCCCGCCGCATCTTGGTCGAAGCGATGAGGTACATCGCGTTCGTCACCTTCTGCGTGCTCTGGATGCTCGCGATGTGCTCGCGGATCTCCTTCATGCTCGCCATGTACCTGTCACCTCACTTTTTATTTGGAAAAATAGCTTTGCACAAATTCCTTTGCGATCTCGATGATCTGCGACTGCTGATCGTCGCTGAGCTGGCCGGTCTGCTCGATGGCATTGCACAGCGCGCCCTGCGTCTCGCCAAAGTGCTGCAAGAGCGCGGGGATAAACGCGTCAAGCTGCTCTGGCACGATCTCCTGAAAAACATGGTTCAGCCCCGCGACGAGCAGGATGACCTGCTCATACTGCTTGTAGGGGTGGAACTGCTTCTGCCGCAGCATGCGCATCAAGCCCTGACCGTAGGATAAAAGCTTTGCCGTCGACTCGTCGAGGTCGCTTGCAAACTGCGTGAACGACTCCATCTCGCGGTACTGCGAAAGGTCGAGGCGGATGGTCTTGGCCGCCTTTTTC
>OLGA01003145.1_pt1 | contig 10887 bp, 5 predicted proteins | sample 1604881 | NCBI WGS metagenome assembly OLGA01 (sample SAMEA3888896, study PRJEB22519) | human gut metagenome | biome: human gut; feature: human-associated habitat; material: faeces | place: Denmark | collected 2009
GCGGCGCCATTTTGATCGCCTCCGGCCGTGTGCCGAAGACGGACATGACTTTAATTTTCCGCATGTTTTTCCTCCTGCGAAGCGGAAGACGCATCTTCCGGCTGATTGGGCTGTTCGGACTTCTGCTCCTGCGTCGGCTCCTTCGCGCCGAAAATCGCGCGCATGCCGATCGCGCCGACAACGAAGATCGCGCCAATTAAAATCAGCGCCTTGAGTTCGCCCGACGACGTAAGCAGCACAGCAGCTAAGCCCAGAATGCCCGCCAGCATATAGGAAATCGCGACAGCCTGCTTCTGCGAAAAGCCCATGTCGATGAGCCGGTGGTGGACATGCCCGCGGTCCGCTTTCATGGGGTTCTGCCCCTTAGCAATGCGGCGCAGGAAGGCAAAGCAGATATCAAAAATCGGCACACCGAGAATGAGAAACGGCACGGCAAAGGAGATGATCGCGTACATCTTAAAGAGGCCGGTCACGGAAAGCGTCGCAAGAATGTAGCCCAAAAATGTCGCGCCCGTATCTCCCATGAAGATTTTTGCCGGGTTCATGTTGTAAGGAATGAAGCCGAGGCACGCGCCAAAGAGCGCCGCAAGCACGACAGCGACATTCGTCTCGGCGACCATGAGCGCGATGACCGTGATTGAGGCCGTCGAGATAGCGGACACGCCGACCGCTAAGCCGTCGAGGCCGTCAATCAGGTTCACCGCGTTTGTGATCGCAACGATCCAGATGATCGTGATCGGATACGACCACCAGCCAAGATTCAGATACGTCATGCTCGAAAAGACGTTGGGGTTCGAGACAAACTGGATGACGCAGCCGTGATAGACAGCAATACCGGCAGCCAGAATCTGCACGATGAGCTTCGGCAGTGCGTTCAGCGCCATGATATCGTCCATCACGCCCAGCACAACGATCATCGTCGCCCCAAGCAAAATTCCCTGCATCTGCCGGTCGATGTTCGCGAAGACCAGAACCGACAGCAAAAACGCCAGAAAGATGGCAAGGCCGCCCAAACGCGGAATCGGCACCTTGTGCATGCGCCGGTTGTCCTTCGGAACGTCGATGGCGCCAACCTTATAGGCGAGGCTTTTGACCATCGGCGTCGACAAAAACGACACCACTGCCGCCACACCCATGGCCAGCAGCATGGTAATCGCCGTATCGGTGTTCATACGTCACACTCCCATCAGCGGGCAACAAAGCCCACCTTTTTGTATACTTTGCGAAGCGTCTTGTTGGCAAGATACGAAGCCTTTTCCGCGCCCTCTTTGTAGATGGACTCGAGATACGCCTTGTCGCCGAGCAGCTTTTCCGTCTCCTCCCGGATCGGGCGCATGAGCTCCACGACCGCTTCGCCGACGGCGGGTTTGAACACGCCGTAGCCCTGTCCCGCAAACTCGGCTTCCGCCTCGGCCATCGTCTTGCCGGTTGCCGCGCAGTAGATCGTCAGCAGATTCGAAACGCCGGGCTTATTCTCCCGGTCATAGCGCACCGCCGTCTCGCAGTCGGTCACGGCGCGCTTGAATTTGCGCATAATGTCCTCGGGCTTATCCATCATGTAGACGCAGCCGTCGGGGTCGGATTTTGACATCTTGTTTTCCGGCGAGCCAAGGCTCATGATGCGCGCGCCCATCTTCGGGATGAAGGGCTCAGGCAGCGTGAAGGTGTCGGGGAAGGAGTTATTAAAGCGGCTTGCGATATCGCGGCAAAGCTCGACATGCTGCTTCTGGTCTTCGCCCACGGGGACAAGATCTGCCTGATAGACAAGGATGTCTGCCGCCATGAGAACAGGGTAGGTAAAAAGGCCGGCCGTGATGTTGTCTGCGTGCTGCTGAGACTTCATCTTGAACTGCGTCATACGAGACAGCTCGCCGAACTGCGTGTAGCAGCCCAAAACCCAGCTCAATTCCGCGTGCGCGGGCACGTGGGACTGGATGAACATGATGTTCTTCTTGGGGTCCAGACCGCAGGCAATGTACTGCGCGAGCTGCTCGAGGCTTCTTCTTCGGAGGTCTGCCGGAACTTGCCGCACGGTGATCGCGTGCATGTCCACAATGCAGTACAGGCAGTCATACTCGTCCTGCAGCGCGACCCAGTTTTTGATTGCGCCCATATAAGAGCCAAGCGTCAGATCGCCGCTCGGCTGAATGCCCGAAAAGATGCGTTTTTTCTGTTCCATATTGTAACCTTCTTTGCGTAAATTTCCATAGTTGAGGTTATCTTATCACAAAGCTGCAAATTTCGCAATCCGTCATTGACTACTGACGAAAAAAACTATATATTATGGAAGATAAAATATAGCATTGGAGGAATCCAAGATGGATTTTTTTGAAGAGATGGAAGCGCGCATCCCGAAGGGTGAAGCACGCACCCGTTTTGCGCCCAGCCCCACGGGCTATATGCATGTCGGCAACCTGAGAACGGCGCTCTATACCTGGCTCATCGCCCGCCACTTCGGCGGCAAGTTCATTCTCCGCATTGAAGACACCGATCAGGGCCGTCTCGTGGACGGCGCGGTCGACGTGATCTACAAGACCATGGCAGAATGCGGCCTGACGCACGATGAAGGTCCGGATGTCGGCGGCCCCGTGGGTCCCTATGTCCAGTCGGAGCGGCGCGACCTGTTCGGCAAATACGCCAAGCTCCTCTGCAAAAAGGGCGGCGCATACTACTGCTTCTGCCAGAAATCTGAAGAAGAACCCGCGGACGAATCGGACAGCAAGGAGATCAAAAAGCACGTCTGCGCCTGCCGGGATCTCCCGCTTGCCGAAGCAGAAGCGAGAGTTGCCGCCGGAGAGCCCTTTGTCATCCGTCAGCGCATCCCGCAGGAGGGCACAACCACGTTCCACGACGTGTCGTTCGGCGACATTACGGTCGAAAACAAGGAGCTCGAGGATCAGGTGCTCTTAAAGTCCGACGGTCTTCCCACGTATAACTTTGCAAACGTTGTCGACGACCATCTCATGGGCATTACCCACGTCGTGCGCGGCAGCGAGTATCTTTCCTCTGCGCCCAAGTACAATCTTCTCTACGAAGCCTTCGGCTGGGACATCCCGACCTATGTCCACTGCTCGCCCGCCATGCGCGATAGCCAGCACAAGATGTCCAAGCGCCATGGCGACCCCAGCTACGAAGACCTGATTGCCCAGGGCTATCTCACGCCCGCCGTTCTCAACTATGTGGCGCTTCTCGGCTGGAGCCCGAAGGGAGAAAACGCCGAGCGCGAGTTCTTTACCCTTTCCGAGCTTGCCGAAATTTTCGAGATTTCTGGCATCTCCAAGTCCCCTGCTGTGTTTGACATTGAAAAGCTGCGCTGGATGAACGCTGAGTATATGAAGAAACTCTCGCCCGAGGAATTTTTCGAGAAGGCCGAACCGTGGCTCAAAAAAGCCATCTCGAACCCGGCGATCGATCTTCGCAAGGTCGCGGCGCTCGTGCAGTCGCGGTGCGAAATTCTCTCCGACCTTCCCGAGAGAGTCGACTTCATCGACAAGCTCCCGGAATATGAACCGGAGCTCTATATCCACAAGAAGTCCAAGACGAATCTCGAGAATTCCCTCGAGACGCTCGAGGTGCTGCTCCCCATCCTGCAGGCGCAGGAGGATTGGAGCAACGAGGCGCTCTATGAGAAGCTGGTCGCAGTCGCGGCGGAGCGCGGCGTGAAAAATTCTGTCATCCTCTGGCCGCTGCGTGTGGCCGTATCCGGCAAGGCCTCGACCCCCGGCGGCGCTACGGAGCTGTGCGCGCTGCTTGGAAAAGAGGAATCCATTGCGCGTGTAAAGGCAGGCATTGCACTGCTGGAGAAATCATAAAAAATAAAACGCCCGTATCGAAGCCACCTTCCCTTGCGTTCAAGGAAGGGCTTTGATGCGGGCATTTTGTAGGGGCCGATGCCGGTCACAGCCGTTCGCGACGAAGGAGCGCTACGGATGTGGGTCTGCCGCTTGCCGGTACACATCGGCCCGTTGGGAAGCTGCGAATTCGCCGGAGATTTCATAAAAATCAGTGCATCCTGCGGGCGGACAGAGTCGTCCGCCCCTACGGGATACGTGAGAAAATGAAGTTTCGCTGTAGAGGCCAACAACTCTGTCGGCCCAGTGGGAAGTTACGGATTTGCCGAAGACTTCCGTAAAAACGGTGCATTCTGCCGGGTCGATGTGGGCATCGACCCCTACGCTGGCGCGGTGGAGCCTTTATTCTGCTTATTTCGTTTATGATACCCGCAGTCGCAGTAGGGGCCGCCGGAGGCGAGGGTGTATTCGCGCACGAAGTCGGACGCGCCGCCGGCGTCGCTCATGGTGTAGTCCAGACGGCACATGGCGGGCGTGAGGTCCTTCCGGAACGAACCGGCGAACAGCGTCCACATCCCCATTGGCATTCCGGCATATTTCATAGTGTTGTCTCCCCTTCCGCAAATTCCAGCCGGACGATCTGCATCCGCATCATGCCGTCGCCGACTCTTGCCAGAAACCGATAGAAGCCGGGCACTGACGGGTCATTCAGGCTCTGGTAGCCCAGCATATAGCCCCGGCTCGACGCACGCAGACGCGGCGACCAGGCGGAAAGCTCCTTTTTTGCGTCGGAAACGGCGAAATACGCACCGACATCCTGAATTTCGGCGGTTTTGATCCACGTTTTGAGCATCAGGCGCACTGCTTTCTGATTCGCCGCGTCGAAGACGAGCCTGCCGCCAGGGAACGCTTCGGCCATGGCCTGCACAAGCGCCCGCACCTGCTCCGTCAGGAAATAGTAGAACACACCGGCGGCGAAGAAGACCGCGCCGCCCGACGCGTCGATGCGGCGGAACCAAGTGGTGTCGTTCAGGTCGCAGGCGATATTTTCCTCCCGCTCCCCTGCGGGCAGGAGCGCGTCGCGCACGGCGATCACGCCGGGAAAATCGAGGTTATAGATCCTGCAGGAGCCGTTGTCGCAGCTGCGGCCCGTGTCGTCCAGTCCGCAGCCGAGGTTGACGACCGCCGCGTTCGGATGCTCGCGCAGATAGTCCCGCACCTCCCATGCAAGGTCGTTCTGGCGCATGGCGGCCTCCAGAAAGCCGAACTGCTGCATGAGGCTCTTTGATTTTTGGGACAGAAGCGAAAAATCGTAATCGATCTGATCGATCAGGCGCAGGGCTGTCTCGTCGCGGTAAAGGTTCGGATACAGCTCCGAGCACATTTTCCGCCCGTAGAGCGGAATGACGAGCGTTTCCTGCACGGTATTCTTCTCAATATGGTATTTCATCGCTTCCTCCGTATCAGTTAGTTGCATCTAACCGTCGTGCTGTCAAAACACCGCCGGGGCGGTTTTCTTTATTTTGACACAGCTTTCGGCTTTTTTCAAGAGGGTGGGACAAATGCGGTATATTTTTTTCAAACCGCTTGCAAATCACGCCCATATCGTGTATAGTAGCAGACGGAAAAGCACAAGATTTTGCTTTTTCTAACAATTTGATATTGCCATCCGATGTACAGTAACCGAAGCACGCCGCAGGGCAGGCTTCGGCGCAAGAGAAAGGGAAAACCACTCGACCGGAGCTGTGCGCACAAGACCGTTCCGAAGCAGCGAAAGCTGTCTGGACGAAAGTCAGTCATTGCGGAAGCGATTCCGTGAGAAGACAGGAAACGGGCGCGGAAACAAAGAGTTTGTTTCCAGAGTGCAAGTCAGAAGAACTGCTGTCAGCGCTGCATTTGCAGTGAAAGGATGAATGCGTGGGACGAGCTCTGCCTGTTGCATTTTTTGAGACAAGTGCGCCGTTTTTCACATGGAAAACGGCGCTTTTTGTCTCGATAGGGTTCGTCCGCCATTTCTGCGTGCTGCGTAGAAATGGCGGACGTTTTCTCCAGAGACCGTCTGCGCCCTTGTTTCTGCCCCGCTTCGGGGCTGGCGATAGATATTATGATTCTGGAGGAATGGAACGAACATGAGTAAACGAATGGTAGCACTGCTTCTGGCCCTCGTCATGCTGCTGGGGCTTCTGCCCGCAGGCGCACTGGCAGCAGAGCCGGAAAACAACAGTCTCGGCACGGTCCGCGTGATCGTCGAGAATATGACGGCTAAGAAGGGCCAGGATCTCGGCACGGTCGGAACCTGCCCGTGGGCCGGCAAGCTGGTCGATACGGATGTCGAGATGGAAGCCGGTGACAACGGGATCACGCTGGTTGCCAAAGCGGTCAAGAAGACAAATGAGAGTTATGCCGTGCTGGATGGCGAAAACAAACCTGTTGATAAGGACGCAGCCTATATCGCATCGATCAACGGCCTTGCCGGCAGTGACTTCACGGAAGGAGAGAATAACGGCTGGATGTGCACGCTGAACGGCTGGTTCACATCCTCGGGTTTGAACGCTTATCAGGTTGGTAGTGGAATTGCCGACGGTGATGAGATCCGCATGATGTACAGTATGACCGGCGGCCCGGATGTTGGATGCACCTGGGATGACCCGTCTACGGCGCTTGCCAGTCTGAATATCTCCGGTGGTACGCTCTCTCCGGCGTTTGCGTCTGATGTGACGGAGTACACGCTGACGCTGGATGATGGCAGCAAAGCTGTGACGCTTTCGTCCGTGCAAAAGGACAAGAGCATGCAGGTCCGCACCTATAAAGGAACGACCTATGACGCGATGCAGGCTGGCCTGACCCGCGGCAACCGTAAAGCGACAATCGATGTAACGGCGGGCGATACGCTGCTGATCGTTGTTGGTGATCAGGCGTGGAATTCGTACCAGACAATCAAAAAAACGGTCTACACCCTCACCATCGCTGCCGCTCCGCAGGGGTGGGACGGCAAGACGGCCACGCAGCCCACAAAAGGCGACGGCAGCACGGAGGATCCCTACCAGATCACCAGCGCCGCAGAGCTTGCATGGCTGCGGAACAATATAAACACAAGAGTTGCCAGTCAGGGCGGTCATGGCTCTATTACCGAAAAGGAAGCCTACGGCAGCGCAGTGCTGATGAACGATATCGATCTGAATGATCAGGCATGGGTCCCCATCAGTGTTGTGACAAGCAATGGAGCAGAGAAGGGTTACACTGGCACCTTCAACGGCAACGGCCACACCATTTTCGGTCTGAACGCGATCGTCGACCCGAATACGACTGACGCGGTCGGCGCGGCACTGTTTGGCCATGTCTATGGCGGTACGATCAAGAACCTGACTGTAAAAGGAATATCCAACGGAAAGAATTATACGGCTGGAATTGCGGCTATTCTATTCAATGGTACGATTTCTGACTGCACAAGCGATGTTACAGTAAATGGGGCCAGAATGATTGGCGGTATCACCGGCTATATGTCAAATGCTGACTGCAAGCTGATCCGCTGCGCGAATACCGGTAATATAACCGGTAATGATACGGGCGCAGTTGGCGGCGTCTGCGGTACAGCCAACAAAGGCGAAATCAATGCGTGCTACAACAGCGGTACTGTTACGTGTACAGGCAATAGGCGCCAGACTGGCGGTATTGCTGCTTCTGGTGCAGCAAAAATAACTGACTGCTATAATACGGGCAATGTTGTTACCAATACAACAAAAAGCAAACAAGTAGGCGGCATTGTTGGCTATTATAGCGGTACCAGTCTTTCGAATTGTTATAATACAGGCGCGATCACTGCATCGAGCAATGTGGGCGCAATTCTTGGTGGTGGCGGAAGCGGCATCGAAAACTGCTATTATGACAATACAGGAAAAGATGCGAACGAGGCTACAACCGCCCTCCCCGCGGCGGACATCAACACTGCCCGTTTCGCAACAAAACTCGGAGCCGCGTTCGGCTCTCTTGGTTCGGGTGCGCCGGTGCTGATGTGGCAGACGGGCGCAAAGGCCGTTGCGGCGTTTGACGTGAAGCCCGAAGACGCAGTGGTCACGCTGACGCCTGCCGCAAAGACCGCGGCAGGGGAGAATAATGTCTTCCTGCTGACCTCCGGCACAAGCTATACCTACACCGTCTCCGCCTCTGGCCGTGCCGACGCTTCCGGTGCGCTGGAGACCGGGAGCAAGCTGTACACCATTGAACTCCCCGCCGCACAGGCATACAGAGTCTGGTTCAACGTAATGGACAAGGAGAGCGACGAGAAGATCACCGGCTATACCGTCGAGGTCAAGTCCGGCGATACCGTCTGCCCGGCGGGCGAGGACGGCAAGTACAGCCTGTACGCGGGCAAATACACATATACCGTCTCCGCCTCCGGCTATGAAACCGCCAAGGGAGAGTTTACCGTTACCAAGACCAATCGCGGCGTCGACGTCTCCATGGCGAGGCCTGGCGCATGGGACGGTACAACCACCGAACAGCCGGAACAGGTGAACGGCGTCTACCAGATCGCCAACGCCAAGCAGCTGGCCTGGTTTGCCCAGAAGATCAACGCGGGCGGCAGCCGTTCGCTGTGTGCGGTCCTGATCTCGGACATTGTGATCAACGATGCGTCTACAAGCAACGAATGGACACCGATCCAAGACGGTATCTCCGGTTACGGAGCTGCTGAGGAAGACCGTTGTGAATACACCGGTACGTTCGATGGAAAGGGACATACGGTCTATGGCCTGACGGCCCCGCTGTTCGGCAATGCGGACAAAGGCAGCATGATCAAGAACGTCACGGTCACCGGCACGATCACCGGCTCTACGAACGTCGGCGCGATCTGCAAAACGACCTACGGCAATATCGAAAGCTGTGTCAGCTACGCTACGATCACAGTGGACGGGAAGCGCACGGGCGGCATCGCAGGTCTTGTTTACGCAGGCGGCAGTATTACAAACTGCATCAACTACGGTGCCATTACATCGACCTATGCAACGCCCTCTCTTGCGCCCGATGCGAAGGAAGCGTATATCGGCGGTATCGTGGGCTATGCCTACGTAGGCGTTGAGACCTGCGCAAACTTTGGTGAAGTCAAGGCGACCGGTGACGGCATCAGCTGCGTCGGCGGTATCGCCGGCTACGCACGTGTCGGCTACGAAGCCGAGGCAGGCAGCGCATACCTTCTGAACTGCTACAACACCGGCGCAGTCTCTGCGGCAAGCAAGACCGGCGGCATCGTCGGGGAAGCCGCTGTCGCTGTGACCAACTGCTATAACACCGGCGCCGTCACCGGCGGCGCGATCATTGGCAGCAGCGCCACCGGCAGCAGCATGAAAAACTGCTACTATCTCACCGGCTCCTGCACCGACGGCGGCAGCGCAGCGGAAAAGACGGAGGCGGAAATGAAGTCCGCAGCCTTTGTCCTCACGCTGGGCGAAGCATATGGCCAGGATACAACGCCGAACCAGAACAAGGGCTACCCCATCTTCACCTGGCAGGGCGGCACCAAGCCCACCATCGACCCGGATGAAGAAGCCGTCGCCAAGGACGCCGCAGCCCTAACCGTTCCCGAGACTGTCACCGAGGCAGGCGACCTGCACCTGACCACAACCGGTGACAACAGCTCGACCATCACCTGGAGCAGCAATAACAAGACGATCATCACGGACGCTGGCGTCGTGACGCTCCCCACCATGGCGGATGAGACCGTCACCCTGACCGCGACGGTCACCAAGGGCCTCGCATCGCAGACCCGCACGTTCAACATCCTGGTCAAGACTGATACCAGCTTCCGGCAGGAGGAGCTTGCAAAGATCGAACAGAGTCTGCCCAAGAGCCTCGTCCCGGTCTATGGCGCGGATACGAACGTCAATGAACTGCTGCGCAGCAAGCTCGCTGCTGCCATCAAGGCCAGCGGCGCGGCACTGAAGCCCGAAGATATCACCGTGAAGCTCACAAACGGCGGTAGGAATAACAGGAATTCCTCGGATACCACTGCATACCTGAATGCCGGGGAAGAAAACAACGGCGCCATCACCTTCTACTATAACGACCCGGCAACGGATACCCGTGGAGGCGAGACTGTGGTCGGAGCGGTCTTCCAGCTCACCTCCGGCGCAGCCAGTGTCACGCATACAATGACCACGATCCAGATCCCGTGGGACGTGAATAAGGTCAAAGCGGACATGCAGGTGCGGATCGCGAAAAATCTGACCTTCGACCTGATCAAGGGCAGCAACACCAGCGAAGAGGACATCACGTCCGACCTTACGCTTCCGTATCATCTGGACAGAGACTTGTGGTGCCACTTCACATGGAGCAGCGCGAACTCTGCCATCACCATCGATGAAGAAAAGGACCAGCCTACCATCGCCGCTAACGGCACCGGGCATGTCACGCCGCTGGCCGCCGACAGCACCGGCAAGGTCACAGCGACCATCATCTTCAACAAAACGGCGAGCAGTCCGTACGAAGAACCGCCGATCACCATCACCAAGGACTTTACCCTCACGGTCAAGAGCGGCTCGAGCGTCGCAGTGGATCAGATCAAGGCCGCCCTCGACCTCTATACGCTGGATAAGCTGAGCTATATCTATCTGACGGATACGTTTGATCCTCAAAATGTCCTCGGAGATGTCCAGCTGCTTCGCCCGAGGCAACTCGGCCTGGACGGTTCAGAATACTCGATCACCGTTACCTCTGACAGCAGCTATGTGCAGGTCAACGGCTACCGCGCCAATATTTTGCCGCAGTTGGGACAAAAGACGGCCGTTCAACTCACCGTTACGATCAAATATAAGGCGAACGAAACGATCAGCAGCAGCAAAAAGCTGACGATCCAGCTCGCTCCGCTTTCCCAGGAGACGATCGATCGGGAAAAACTGTTGATCCAGAAGGTCAGAGCTGCACTTTTTGACGGCATGAAGGGTGAAAATACCTCGCCTGACGCTATCACGAAGGACCTGCACTCGTTCCAGGAGGTCTACCTGGACGAAAACAATGAACTGGTCTGGGTTTATGACGTCAAGGAAGTGACCGGCATGGGCCTTGTCCCGGGTGATATTCCGGGATACGATCCGATTACTTT
>OLGA01003149.1_pt1 | contig 10878 bp, 9 predicted proteins | sample 1604881 | NCBI WGS metagenome assembly OLGA01 (sample SAMEA3888896, study PRJEB22519) | human gut metagenome | biome: human gut; feature: human-associated habitat; material: faeces | place: Denmark | collected 2009
CACCTGACTCTTAATCAGGGTGTCCAGGGTTCGAGTCCCTGAAGGTGTACCATCCCACTGGATGGGAGCACCATCCAGTGGGGACCCCACGACGCAAGGCATGGCCCGTTGGTCAAGTGGTTAAGACAGCGGCCTCTCACGCCGTTAACATCGGTTCGAATCCGGTACGGGTCACCACTTAAAAAGTGTCTTGACAAAAGGCGCGAAGGACAATATAATATAGTTTGTTTTCGAGCAGTGCTCGATGACATATAGTTGGTGCTGATTAGGATGAGGGTCCACCCGTTCCCATTCCGAACACGGTAGTTAAGCTCATTTCTGTCCACAATACTTGGCTGGCAACGGCCTGGGAAGATAGATAGCGCCAACACTAAGCGACGGTCTTTTGACCGTCGCTTTTTTGCTCCTTTTGGAAATAGCGGACTTTTTCAAAGAAAATGATAGCGATAAACTTATGTAAACTGCCAAAATCTTCTGGAAATTTTTCGCGCAGTGTGGTATCATGAATTTACTTATGAAATTTCGCGAGGAAGTGATGTTATGTCGCTGTTACATTCCATTTTATTGGGTTTGGTTCAAGGCGTGGCAGAGTTTTTGCCAATTTCCAGCTCCGGACATCTGGCAATCGTAGAGCAGATATTAGGTGTGAAGGGCGCTGCGGAGGTGCCTGGATTTTTTGACGTCCTGCTGCATTTGGGCACATTGGCGGCGGTCTTTGTGGCTTACTGGCCGGAGATCTGGGAGATGATCCAGGAGTTTTTCCGGGGGATCAGTGACCTGATCCACGGCACAACGCCTACTCCGGTGCCTCCGGCGCGGCGGATGATCCTGTTGGTGATCGTGGGTACACTGCCCTTGTTCGCAATTTTGGGAATCAAGGACTGGATCGAGAGTCTGAGCAGTAATCTGTATGTGGTAGGCGGTGCGCTGATCGTGACAGGCTGCCTGCTGTTCGCTTCGGACCGGGTGCGGAAGGGACGCAAGAATGAGCATAGTGCCCGGATGACCGATGCACTGATCGTAGGTGCTGCGCAGGCGCTGGCTACCTGTCCGGGACTGTCACGCTCCGGTACGACGATCTCCGTGGGCTGCTTCCTTGGCTTTGAGCGGAAGTTTGCGGTCCGCTATTCCTTCATCATGTCGATCCCTGCTGTATTAGGTGCGAATATTCTGAGCCTGAAGGACGCACTGGGGGGTGAGGTCATCTGGAAAGATGTACCGGTGTACCTGCTGGGCGTTCTTGTGGCGGCTGTTGTGGGCTATGCCTGCATCCGGCTGCTGAAGATGATTGCGGCAAAGGGAAAATTCGGAGCCTTTGCCTATTACTGCTGGGCAGTGGGTCTGCTGACTGTGATCTTGACGCTGGTCAGAGGCTGAGCGAATTTTCCCTGATGCGCTCTGCGCGTTCGCCGCGTTTGCGGCGCCAAGCGTTCTGCAGAAAGCAGAACCTTGAAATGGCCGGGCTTTGCCTGGACATTTGAATTCAATGACGGGGCCCCACAAAATTCTTGATTTTGCGGGGAGTAAATTCGGAGCCTTTGCCTATTATTGCTGGGCAGTAGGTCTGCTGACCGTGATTTTGACGCTGGTCGGGGCGTGACCCCGAGTTCGGTAGGTCTATTTGGCACATCCATGGATTTTTCAATATGCGGAGGGTTTGATCGTGGCTTCCACATCACAGAAGAAAACAACAAAAAAAACAAGCGGCAAATCCGGCAGCCGGACTACCGCTAAAAAGCCGCAGCCACGGCCTATCCGCCGGGAGGTAGGCGGCGTGGTATGCCTGGTCCTAGCACTGTGCGTATTTGTCAGCTATTTTGGAATCAGCGCGATCTTCATTGACTGGCTGGCTGTTCTCATCAAGGGCCTGCTGGGGTATGGCTACTGGCTGTTTGGACCGGCGCTGGTGCTGGCGGGTTGCATTCTGCTGTTCCACCATGGACGGCCTGTGACTTTGCGGGTGACCAGCGCGCTGCTACTGCCGGTGCTGCTGGGAACGTTGTGCCACATGCTGCTGGTGAAGGAGGCATATGCTTCCTCTATCGGGATCATTCCGGCCATGTGGAAAGACGGCGTGGCCTTGAAATGCGGCGGCGTGATCTCCGGCGCACTGGGCCAGGGGTCTGTGGCTGTATTTTCCAAAATCGCGTCAATAATCATCTTTACGGTGCTGTTTGTGGTGCTGCTGATGGTGGCGCTGCGGCTCACCGTGGGGGCCTTGATCGAGAAGCACCGGGAGCGGCCCAAGTACGAGGAGGAGCCGGAACCGGAGAAGCCTGTCAGAGAGGCGAAGCGGCCGCAGGAGACCGTTGCTGCCATCCCGGCAGAAAGCGCCCGGTCCCGGATTGATATTCCGGTGGACGATCCGGTGAATGCTCCGGCACCCAAACCGGAAAAGACTGGCTTTACCAGCTTTTTCCGGCATAAGTCCGATAAGCAGAAAACCCCGGCGCAGGTGGTGGAACAGTCTGGCACTGCGGAACCGGTGGTCAGCGTGATGGAGGACGAGGGCGATCCCTTTGCCAATGCGCGGGTCCATCCGTCTCCCGCACCGGCTCCGGTGCCTATCGGCCAGCAGCCCCCGGCCAAGGCAATCCCCACCATGGAGCCGGTGGTGGTGTCTACGTCGGCGGAGCAGCCGGAGAATGCCCCGGTTCCTGCCGCAGTAAATACTCCCGCGCAGGGGACGGCGCCTGCTGCCGCACCTGCTGTGCAGGAGCCGCTGACCAAAAAGGCGGCGGCCCAGGCCGTAGCTGCGGAGACAGCTGCGGTTTCGGCGGAAATCGCCGAAAATATGGCGGGGAGCGAGGCGGAATACCGCTACCCGCCGGTGAGTTTGCTGCATGAAAATGGCGGGGAGAACCACATGGCTGCCGGGGCGGAGCTGCGGAACAATTCTCGCCGCCTTGCGGAGACCTTGGCCAGCTTCGGCGTGGACGCCAAGGCAGGCGACGTGATCCACGGGCCGTCGGTCACCCGGTATGAGTTTACCTTGGATCAGGGGGTAAAGCTCTCCAAGATCACTAATTTGCAGGACGACATCGCCTTGGCGCTGGGCGCCAGCGGCGTTCGTATTGCCGCCGTGCCGAATAAAATCTCTGTGGTGGGTATTGAGGTGCCTAACAAGACGGTGACGCCGGTGCTGATCCGGGATGTGATCGAGTCCCGTGACTTTATGGAGCATCCTTCCAAGACGGCTTTCGCCTTGGGCCGGGACATCGGCGGACGGAATATCATCGGCAATATTGAAAAACTGCCCCATGTGCTGATCGCCGGTACCACCGGCTCCGGTAAATCCGTGTGCACCAATTCCCTCATCATCAGTCTGCTGTATAAGTCTACGCCGGACGAGGTGCGCTTTATCATGGTGGACCCGAAAATGGTGGAACTGGCCCCCTATAACGGGATCCCTCACCTGCTGATCCCGGTGGTGACAGATCCGAAAAAGGCGGCGGGCGCTTTGCAGTGGGCCGTGTTTGAGATGATGAAGCGCTATAAGACCTTCTCGGAAAACGGCGTGAAGAAGCTGGAGGAGTACAACAAGCTGGCCGCCGTTAGAGAGGATCTGGAAAAGCTGCCCAGCGTAGTGGTGGTCATTGACGAGCTGGCGGACCTGATGCTGGTGGCGGCGAAGGAGGTGGAGGAATCCATCTGCCGTGTGGCCCAGATGGGCCGTGCCGCCGGTGTGCATCTGGTGATCGCCACCCAGCGGCCCTCTGCTGATGTCATCACCGGCCTGATGAAGGCCAATATCCCCAGCCGGATCGCTTTTGCAGTGGCATCCTCTCTGGAATCCCGGATCATTCTGGACACCACCGGTGCGGAAAAGCTGGTGGGTAAGGGCGATATGCTTTACGCCCCGCTGGGTGAGGGAAAACCCACCCGTGTTCAGGGCTGCTTTATCTCTCCGGAGGAGATCGAGGACGTGGTGTCCTATGTGAAGGAGACCGGCGAGGCCAACTACTCTCAGGAGGTCATTGCCCAGATCGAGCAGTCCGTTCAGGAGAAGGAGAACAAGGGCGGCAAGGGTGCCTCCGCTGCCGCCGATACGGAAAGCAGCGACGAGGACGAGCTGCTGCCCGCCGCTGTGGATGTGGTGCTGGAAACGGGACAAGCCTCTGTGTCTATGTTACAGCGGCGGCTGAAGCTGGGGTATTCCCGGGCGGCCCGCTTGGTGGACCAGATGGAAGAACGGGGGATCGTGGGGCCATTTGAAGGCTCCAAGCCCAGACAACTGCTCATCACCCGCGCACAGTGGGACGAAATGCAGATGGGGGGCGCTCCAGCAGTTGAGGATGCGCCGCCGTTTGACACAGGCGATGAATAACAAAGGCGGCGGGAATTCCCGCCGCCTTTTGTTTGAAAATTAACAGGCTTTTTCCACTTGACAAATGTCAGAAAGTGTCTATAATGAATTTCAAATCGACAAAAGCCATGACAAAGTCAGCCGTTTCAGACCGACCGTCAGCGAGGGGGGACAGTGCAAGCCCCCGGTCAGGAGAGATGGTACGCCGCTTTGGAGCAGCCCGCGAGGAGCGGGACGACCCATCCCCGTTACAGGATGACATGAGATACCCGCGCAGCGCGCGTGCGGGTAGATCAGGGTGGTACCGTGAAATACTATTTCGCCCCTGACAGTGGTCAGGGGCGATTCTTTTTTTACTTTGAAGGAGGAGTATTCCCATGAAATTTTCCAGTAAGGTTCAGAAATGCCAGCTGTCCCCTGTGCGCCAGTTCAATCCCTGCGCGGCGGAGGCAGAGGCCAAGGGCCGTACCATTTATCATTTGAATATCGGCCAGCCGGATATCAAAACACCGGACGCTTTCTTTGAAGCGGTTCGGAACTTCAAGAAGCCGGTGCTGGAATATGCCCCCACGCCGGGCCTGCCGGAATATCTGGATGCCGTCCGCGGCTATTACGCAAAGATCGGCATCAAGCTGGACCGGAGCGACATTCTGGTGACCTCCGGCGCCGGTGAAGCGCTGGAATTCGTGCTGGCCACCATTCTGGACGACGGCGACGAGCTGCTGGTGCCGGAGCCTTTCTACGCCAACTACAATACCTTCGCCTACATGACCGGCGGTTCCATCCGGCCCATTCCCACCTCCCCGGAGGAGGGCTACCGCTATGCGGACAAGGCCCGCATTGAGTCTCTGATCAACGAGCATACCCGCGGCATCATGGTGACCAACCCCGGCAACCCCACCGGTGTGGTGCTGACCCATGAGGAGATGCAGACCATTGTGGACGTTGTCAAGGAGCACAACCTGTTCCTTGTGGCGGACGAGGTGTACCGCGAGTTCTTCTATGAGGGGCAGGGCCTGACCACCTTTGCTTCCTTTGAGGACGCCAAGGAGAACCTCATCATTGCGGATTCCATCTCCAAGCGGTTCTCCGCCTGTGGCGCCCGTATCGGCGCCATGATTTCCCGGAATAAGGAGTTCATGGCACAGGCCATGAAACTGTGCCAGGGCCGTCTCTGCCCTGCCACCATCGACCAGCTGGGTGCGGCAGCCATGTACCGTTCCGTGGAGCCCAGCTACTTTGAAAACGTCCGCACGGAGTACAAAAAGCGGCGGGACGCCGTGGTGGAGGAGCTGGCCAAGATCCCCGGAGTTACCTTCAGCGTGCCGGACGGCGCGTTCTATATCATGGCCACCCTGCCGGTGGATGACGCGGAAAAGCTTCAGTACTTCCTGCTGGAAGAGTTTGAGGACAACGGCGACACGGTGATGTACGCTCCCGGCAGCGGCTTCTATGCCGATCCTGCCAAGGGCCGCAGCGAGATCCGCATTGCCTATGTGAAGAACTGCGACTATCTGCGCCGTGCTATCCAGCTGGTGGGCAAGGGCGTGGCCGCATACAACGCCAAGCGGGGCGTGTGAGATGCTGCGGCATATTGTCATGTGGAAGTTCCGTCCGGGAACGGAAACGGAACGGGAGCTGTTTCTCACCGGCCTGCAGGGCCTGTACGGCGAAATACCGGAGCTGAAGCGCTGCGAGGTGCTTCGCGGCACGGAGCGCAGCGACTATGACGCGGTTCTGATCTCAGAATTTGCGGATCAGGCGGCGCTGGAACGCTACAAGGCGGATCCCCGGCATCAGGCGGTATCCGCCCTGTGCAAGTCCATCCGGACAGACCGGGCGGCGGTGGACTGCACGCTGCCGGACGGGGAAAACTGAATTCGCTGTAATATTGCGATAAAGCGGACAAACGCCGGCATCTGCCGGCGTTTGTATGTAAAAGGGAACAATCAATACAATTTGCCGTCCCACAGGCAGGCGGTGAGATCCACCCGGCCGTCCGGGGTGAAGGGAACGCCCTCTGCTTCCAGCAGGGCGCGCTGGGTGCCGGGGGCGTAGACGTCGAAGCAGCGTTTGGTACCGCCGAAGCAGCGTTTGGTACCGCCGAAGCGGTCTACCACCCGGTGGCAGGGAACCGACGGATCCTGACAGGCGGCCATGGCGTAGCCAACGATCCTTGCACAGCGGGGCATCCCCGCCAGACGGGCGATCTGACCGTAGGTGGCTACCTTTCCGGCGGGGATTCGCCGGGTGATATCGTTAAAAGCACCGAAAATATAACCGCTCATGGGAAAACCTCCTGCCTGAAAATGCGATTCCGCATCTGACAGGATAGCACAAAATAAGAATCGGAACAAGAGAGGAGCACCGGTATGGCAGTTTACACGGAAACCAGAACCTATCACACCAAAGCGCATATGGGGATGATCGACGTAACGGAGGACTTCCGGCACGCGGTGGAAGCCGCCTGCCGGGAAAAGGGGATCTCCGCCGGAACCATTACCGGCTTTACCACCGGCGGCGTGGCGGCGCTGACCACGCTGGAATATGAGCCGGGACTGGTGGGACATGATCTCAAGGCGGCGCTGGATGTGTTCTCTCCCTATCAGGACGAAAAGGGGCGGGTGATCCCTTACCGGCACCATGATACATGGCACGATGACAACGGCTCATCCCACATCAAGGCGCTGTTGCTGTCACCGTTCATTACGGTGCCGTTTGTGCAGGGACGCCTGACCCTTGGCCCGTGGCAGAATCTGACGCTGGTGGAGTGCGACACCCGTGACCGGGTGCGGGACATCGTGTTTCAGGTGATGGGCGAATAATGGAAGCGGCAGCGTGTTGAAAAAGCCTTTCGACACGCTGCCGTAAGTTTTTCCGCCGCCGCACAGCATTTTCGAGTTGATGGCCAGTCTCAGGCAGCCCATGTGATATGGGCTGCCTGAGTATTTTCAGCGGAACGATTCCCCTGCCTCACCGGGGAATACCAGCGTATTCTGGAACCCGTCGGCCCCGGTGCAGACCACATCCCCGGCTACCGGCAGATCCTCGCAGACGTACAGGTTCAGCTGTACCCCGTCAGGCCGCTGCGGGTAGTTGGTGACGGTATAGGTATACCGGGTCACCTGCTTGCCGCAGCACGGCTCCAGATCGAAACCCTGACTTTTTTGCAGCGCGTTGTAGGCTACATAGTCCCCCTTCAGCTGGGGCGGCAGCAGGAATTGCAGGGTGGTGACAGGCTCCTCCTCCACCTGCCAGCCCATTTCCTGCAAGTAGGCCACCCGCTCCGCGTTGCCGGTCAGCTGGGGGCGGGACGGTTCCTCTCCGCTGCCGCCGCGGCCCAGAATCAGGATCAGCGCAGCCAGAACCGTACCGGCTGCAATCACGGCCAGCGCCGCTTTTTTTCGTGTCAGTCGAACCGTCTGGATCATCATAGTCATCCCTCCTGCTTGTTTCTATTCCATTTGCCTGCGGAGTATGATAAAATCGGCTTACAAATCCAAAAGAAAACAGGGGAGGAACGGCTATGGCAGCCCAGCGTCTGGATAAAATCATTGCCTCCACCGGGCGGTGGTCCCGGCGGGAGGTCAAGGAGCTTGTGCGGCAGGGACGGGTAACGGTGAACGGCGCGGCGGCCCGCTCCGCAGAGGAAAAGACCGATCCGGAGACGGCCGAGATCACCGTCAACGGGGAAGCGCTGCCGTGGCGGCAGTATACATGGGTGATGCTGAACAAGCCCGCAGGATATCTCTCTGCTACGGAGGATGGCCGCGGCGCTACGGTGCTGGATCTGCTGCCGCAGGAGCTTCAGCGGCAGCATCTCTTCCCGGTGGGGCGGCTGGACAAGGATACGGAGGGGCTGCTTCTGCTGACCAATCAGGGAGATCTGGCCCATGACCTGCTGTCCCCGAAAAAGCACGTGGATAAGGAGTATGGCGTCCGTGTGGAGGGGCGCCTGACCGCGGCGGACTGCGCGGCGGTGAAAGCGGGGCTGCATCTGGACGACGGGCTGGACTGCCAGCCCGCAGAGCTGGCGATCCTGCCGAACACCGGCGGCAGGGAGGCCCACATCACCATCCGGGAGGGAAAGTTCCACCAGATCAAGCGGATGATGGCGTACCTTGGGAAGCCGGTTCTCTATCTGGAACGGGTCCGCATGGGCAATTTGACATTGGATTCGGCGCTTCCACGGGGAAGCTGGCGCTTTTTAACAGAGGATGAAGTGCGCGGTCTGGAAATAGCTGTTGGAGAAGCAGAAAAAAATCGAAACTTCAACAAAAAATAAAGCGTTTTTTTGTTGAAAAAAGAAAAAACGACTTGCATTTCCCTGAAAGAGCCGCTATAATAACAGTATTGACACATTGCACAAAGCTGATTGCGAGGGTCGTTTCCACGTGATTTTGAGTGGTTGAGGAGGAACAGTCATGTCCGGGAGAATCTTTCAGAACATCGTACTGCAATTAAAGGAAAACACGGATCGCACTGTCGGCGTCATTGACGGCGAGGGCGTGGTCATTGCCTGCAGCGAGCTTTCCATGATCGGTCAGCGTTGGAGCGAGTATGTGGCTGCCGTCAACGGTGCGGCAGGCAGCATGGTCTGCTTTGACGGCAAGACCTTCAAGGCGCTCAGCGGCTGGGGCAATCAGTTTGATTACGCAGCCTTTGCTTTTGGGGACAATGAGATCAGCAAGACCATCTGCTCCATGGCGACGGTGGCGCTGAACGCGGCCAAGAGCTATTATGAGGAGAAACACGACCGCGGCTCCTTTGTCAAGGACATCATCTCCGACAACATCATGCTGGGCGACATCTATATGCGGGCCAAGGAGCTGCGGGTGGCTACGGATGTCAGCCGGGGCGTGTTTACCGTCCGGGCGCTCCAGAAGGGCGAATCCGTTCCCACGGAGACGATTCAGGCCATGTTCCCCGACCGGCAGAACGATTTTGTTCTCAGCGTGGGCGAGGGCGATGTGGTGCTGATCCGCCAGCTGCCGGATGGTGCCGGCGCCAAGGAACTGAATAAGATCGCCGCTCAGATCGAGGAGGCCCTCCGGGTCAACGGCGAAAGTACTGTGGTAGTGGGTATGGGTACGGTTGCCACGCACCTGCGGGATCTGGCCAAGAGCTATAAGGAAGCGCAGATCGCCATTGAGGTGGGCAAGGTCTTTGACACGGAGAAGTACATCATCAATTATGAAAATCTGGGGATCGGCCGCCTGATCTATCAGCTGCCCACGACCCTGTGCGAGATGTTCTTACAGGAAGTCTTTAAGAAGAACCCCATTGACGCGCTGGATAAGGAGACACTGTTCACTATCCACAAGTTCTTTGAAAACAATCTGAACGTGTCCGAAACGGCCCGCAAGCTGTTCGTCCACCGCAATACGCTGGTATACCGTCTGGAGAAGATCAAGAAGCTCACCGGGCTGGATCTCCGGGAATTTGACGACGCCATTACCTTCAAGGTGGCGCTGATGGTAAAGAAGTACCTCACCAGCCGGGGCATCGACTCCTGAAAACCGAAAATGAACCCCTGTAATGGGGCGATCCCGGCAGACGCTTTTGCGTCTGCCGGAATTTTTTGCCGCTGCTGGCGGACGCTTCCGCGGCACGGTTCTGATTTTTCGGCGCAGGATCCGTGAGGGAACGCTTTTCAATCGGCCGTTCCTTTGCGTAAAATGTACAATATTTTTCCGCTTTAAACGGGGAAATATTGTAGAACTGCCTGTTTTCTGCTTGCTAAACGGACTTTTTGAGATAAATAGTGCCGCCTATGGCGGGAAAATTCCGGAAAAACCAAACTTTTTGACGGAAAATTGTTTCGTGTGCCAAATATGGAAGTGATTTCCATGGGCATTTTGTGAAGTTATGGGAGTTGACAAAAAGTAAAATTGCTCTTATGATAGACGCAACACAAAGGCGTGTGACCGGAAGTTCCGGACACACGCCTTTGTGTTATTTTCAGACCAGAAGGAGGAATTCCGATGAAAAAGAAGAATATGTTATCCCTGATGCTGGCGGGCTGTCTGGCCCTCAGCCTGACTGCCTGCGGCGGCCAGTCCGAAAGCGGCGCAGGCGATGCTGACAGCAGCGCCCCCTCCGGCGACGGCACCATTACGCTGGGCATGATCGGCCCCCTCACCGGCAGCGTGGCTGTTTACGGCACCCACATTGAAAACGGCGTGAAGCTGGCCATTGAGGAGATCAACGCCGCCGGCGGCGTGACCCTCAGCGACGGCGCACACCAGCTGGCCGTGGAGACCAAGGACGATCAGGGAGACGCCACCGAATGCGTCAACGCCATGAACGCGCTGATCTCGGACGGCATCCAGCTGGTTGTCGGTTCCGCCACCTCCGGCTGCACTTCTGCCATCACCTCCATTGCAAACTCCGAGGGCGTGGTGATGATCACCCCCTCCGGCACGGCGGATTCCCTGACCACCGCCATGGACTATGTGTTCCGTACCTGCTTCCGGGATTCCTTCCAGGGCGAGCTGGCTGCCCAGTATGCGCTGGACGAGGGCTACACCAAGGTGGGCGTGGTCTATTGCTCCGCCGATACCTACTCCGCC
>OLGA01003153.1_pt1 | contig 10872 bp, 8 predicted proteins | sample 1604881 | NCBI WGS metagenome assembly OLGA01 (sample SAMEA3888896, study PRJEB22519) | human gut metagenome | biome: human gut; feature: human-associated habitat; material: faeces | place: Denmark | collected 2009
AAGCCTTCGATGAGAAGCCCCCCGAGCTTGCCGAGCGCCGCAAGGAAGCCTTTGAGGACGTGCTTGAAAAGCGCAGTGAGATAAACCGCGAGGTCAAGGCGCGCGAGGATGAGAGCCTTGAGGCTCTGCGTGCGAGAAAGGCTGAGCTTGAAGCGAAGCTCGAAGCGCTCAGAAAGCCCAACATCATCTCCGAGCGTATCGCCATGGCCTACCCGAAGCTCTCCGAGGGCCGCCATTACGGCCGTCAGATAGCCAGGATCAGAGAGCGCCGCGCCCAGCGCAAAAACGGAGGCAAGCAGTGAGGCTCTATCTTCACGGACATGAATATAAATACGCCGTCGAGCAGATGCTGCTGACGATGTTTCCCGCTGAGCGCCCCGAATATCCCGACGGCAAGCCCGAGGGCGAGCGGCTGGAAATAAGCCTCAGCCATACCGCGCAGCGGACTACCGCCTGCTGTACCCTGCGCATAAACGGCGGCATATACAAAGGCCGCGCCCAGTGTGCAAACACCGCGATGACGGACGCTCTGCATACCGACCGCGTGTGCCAGCGGCTCATAAAGGACGCAATATACCGCGCGGCGCTCCGCTCCGGCTGTCCGCGTCCCGCATGGGGCGCGCTCACCGGCGTGCGCCCCGGCAAGGTGCTAAGCAGCCTGATAGCCGAGGAGCACAACGAGGATAAAGCCCTGCGCCGCTTCATCAGGGAATATGACGTCAGTCCTGCCCGCGCGCAGCTGTGCATGACGACCACGCGCGAGACTCTGCGCGCCGCCGCTTCCCTCTCGCCGAAGGACATTTGCCTCTATGTGGGCATTCCTTTCTGCCCCACACGCTGTGCTTATTGCAGCTTTGTGAGCCAGTCCGTTGAGAAGAGCATGAAGCTCATCCCGCCTTTTCTGGAGGCTCTCGAAAAGGAGATCGCCGCGACTGCCGCGCAGGTCAACGCCTTGGGGCTGCGCGTCGTGTCCGTCTACATGGGCGGCGGCACACCGACGACGCTCTCCGCAGAGCAGCTTGACCGGCTGTGTTCGGTGCTTGAGGATGAATTTGACCTCAGCGCTGTGCGTGAATACACTGTCGAGGCAGGCCGGCCGGATACCATCAGCGCCGCCAAGCTGCGTGTGCTGAGAGCGCACGGAGTCGACAGAGTCAGCGTAAACCCGCAGACGATGAGCGACCGTGTGCTTGAGCTCATCGGCCGCCGCCACACCGCGGCGGATATCGAGCATGCACTTCAGCTCGTGCGCGAGACCGGCGGCTTTGACGTGAACATGGATCTCATCGCCGGACTCCCCGGAGACAGCACCGAGGGCTTCCGGGATACTGTTGAAAAGGTGCTCGCCCTGGGTGCGGAAAATATAACCGTCCATACCCTGTCGCTGAAAAAGGGCTCGCGCATCACTCTTGAGGAGGTCCCCATCCCGGGTGCCGATGAGGTCGCGGCTATGCTCGACTTTGCCGGGGAGCGTCTCAGTGCTGCCGGTTACGCGCCCTACTATCTCTACCGGCAGAAATTCATGTCCGGCGGCTTTGAAAACGTCGGCTGGGCCAAGGATGGCCGGGTGAACCTGTATAATATCTGCATCATGGAGGAGCTGTGCAGTATAATAGCAATGGGCGGGGGCGGCTCGACGAAGCTCATCCGTCCCGACGACGGGCGCAATATCCGCATCATGGCTCCGAAATACCCGCTTGAATACATAAACAGTATCGGCAGTACCTGTGCCGAAAAAGCAAAGATACTCGATTTTTACAACGATTTCTATAACAAATAAGGAGGAAAAGTTATGGCGTTCCAGCTTGAAGATATCAACTTCAAAACCGTCGCCGATCCGAAAGGCTTCATTGAGGAGGGCGATCAGGCCTATAAGGACAGAGTCGCCAAGGCCGCGGATAAGATAATCAGCAACCGCGATAAGAGTCCCATTGTTCTGCTCTCCGGGCCGTCCGGTTCAAGCAAGACCACGACCTCGATGAAGATCGCCGAGGAACTCAACCGCCGCGGCATCGGCACGCACTACATCGGCATGGACGATTATTTCAAGACCATCGACGATAACAGCCCCCGCACACCCGAGGGCGATCTGGATCTCGAGTCCCCGCTCTGCCTTGACATGGAGCTTATGAACCGGCACTTTGACATGCTCCCCAAGGGTGAGCGCATCTACGTGCCGAAGTACGAATTTGCCCGGCGCATGAGGAGCCTCACCCCCTCCAAGTCCATCCAGCTCAAGAAGGACGAGGTTGTCATCGTCGAGGGCATCCATGCTCTGAACGACATGATAACGAACGCGCACCCCGAAGCTTTCAAGCTCTATATCTCTGCGCGCAGCGATGTGCTCTTCGGCGACCGCGTAGTCTTCAAGCGCACATGGTTCCGTCTTGTGCGGCGCATGGTCAGAGACTATAACTTCCGCGGCTCCTCCGCTGCCGAGACGATGAGCATGTGGGCAAACGTCCGCCGCGGCGAGAAGCTGTACATCTCCCCGTACAAGAACAAGGCCGACTATCAGTTCGACACCGCGCTTCCCTACGAGCTGCCCGTGTTCAACGAGACGGCAACTCAGCTGTTCCAGTCCGTGCCCGAGGGCATCGAGCGCTTTGACGAGCTGCGCCAGGTGCTGCCCGCGCTTCAGCTCTTCGGGGTCATTGACCATAGCCTGATTCCCAAAGAAGCCATGATACGCGAGTTCATCGGCGGCGGCATATACGAATACTGATAAAACTACCGGAGCGGTTCAAAGCTGAACCTCTCCGGTTGGTTTTTCTTATTTGATTTATCCGATATTCAATGTCGTAGGCTTTGTGACCTGCACAGCGTCAAACTCTGAGAGCGTTATGCTGACGGAGACTTCATAGACCTTCGTGTTCACACCGATCCCGATGTCCGTCTTCTCCATCGCCTTATCCACAAGAACGGGAACAAGCCCCTGCATCACATCCGACATATCCATTTCAATGCGCACTATCATGTCCGACTTCACATCGATCCAGATAGACACCGGCACATCACCGAGATCCTCAAATACATCGTCGTCAAGCTCGACATCAAGGCTCTCCTCAAGAGCCTGCTTGGCGTTTGCAAGCTCCAGCGCCTGCCTGAGCTCATCGCTTGTTATTTTGCCGTTATAGCGGATGGCGTCCGAGCCGTTTACCTTTTCCTTGCCATATTCCTTGAAGCTTGCGGCGCTTTCAGAGAGCAGCAGGAACAGCGATTTCCCATCTGCCTTGCTGTTCTTTGAGCTGTCATCGTCTTCAACGCTGCCCTTTGTCCAGCTATCTCCGCTGTCGACGGAGGAATAGACATCAAAGCCGTCGTCACGGCCCACGCCGTAAAACAGCAGGTTCTGTTCAAAGCCAGCTACTTCCGCCATCAGGTTCACATACACCCGCTCAGGGTCGCGCTGAATATCCGCGCCGCCCGTAATCGCGGCGTCGGCATTCACATCCTGCCCAAGCAGGGATATCCCCATGCCGATCTGCATCTCAACATCCGCGTGCAGGCTATCAAGCTTGCTCATTTTGATCGCCGCTTTTGCAACGCGCGTCCTGAACATACCGCAGCCGCAGAGCGACAGCAGCATCGCCGCAAGTATTGCAAATACAAGTATTCTCTTTGCTTTTTTCATAGGCGTCTCCTGCATTATAATGTACAGTCCGGTTCTGTTGACATCCGAAGCGTTTTGAGCTATAACAAATCACAAAGGGCGATAACGTTACCGTCAGCTCTGAGATGGTTCAGAATTTAGGCCGTCACTTGGCAGAGTGGCGGTTTCTGCCTTTAACGATGGCGTCCTTTGCTTAAGCTTACTATACCATATCGCCCATTCCATATCAAGCTTTTCGGCGCAGGGCACATATTATGTTTGACGCGCCGGCGCTTTCAATGCTAAAATACTTTTTGTTTATATACACGGAAACGAGGCAATGCAGATTGATAGAATATAACGCGGGAAAATGCGATATAGCCGTTATCGGCGCAGGGCATGCAGGGATCGAAGCCGCGCTTGCCGCGGCGCGCATGGGGCTTGACACCGTGTGCTTCACGGTGAATCTCGACAGCGTCGGCAACATGCCCTGCAACCCCGCCATCGGCGGCACGGGCAAGGGTCACCTTGTGCGCGAGCTCGACGCGCTCGGCGGCGAAATGGCCAAGGCCGCGGACAAGGCCTGCATCCAGTACCGCATGCTGAACCTCGGCAAGGGCCCGGCGGTTCACTCCCTGCGCGCACAGGCCGACCGGCGGCGCTACCAGCAGGTGATGAAGCACACGCTTGAATTGCAGGAAAACCTCAGAGTGAAGCAGGCCGAGGTCGTGGACATCGGCCTTGACGAGCAGGGCGCGGTATGCTCGGTGACGACAAACACCGGTGCGGTATGGTCCTGCCGCGCGGCCGTGATCGCGTCGGGCACATATCTCGACGGGCGCACGATAGTCGGCGAGGTGCTGCGCTCCTCAGGGCCTGACGGGCTCGCCCCGGCGATACCGCTGGCGGAGCGCCTGCGCGCGCTCGGGCTGAGTATGCGCCGCTTCAAGACCGGCACGCCGCCGAGGGTCAACGCCCGCAGCGTGGACTTTTCAAAGATGGAGCTCCAGCCCGGCGACGCAGAGCCTGAGTCTTTTTCATTCTCGACCGAGACGGTTCCGGAGAACCGCGCTGTCTGCTACCTCACCTACACCAACGAGCACACACATCAGATCATCCGTGACAATCTCGACCGCAGCCCGATATACTCTGGCGTCATTCAGGGCGTCGGTCCGCGCTACTGCCCCAGCATCGAGACAAAGGTCATGACCTTTGCCGACAAGCCGCGGCACCAGCTCTTTGTCGAGCCGATGGGGCTTGACACGGAGGAGCTTTATATCCAGGGCTTTTCCTCGTCGCTGCCCGAAGAGGTGCAGGTAGAGATGCTGCACACTATCCCCGGCTTGGAGCACGCGGAAATGACCCGCTGCGCCTACGCGATAGAATATGACTGCGTCGACCCGACGGAGCTCTACGCGACGCTTGAGAGCAAAAAGATTCCCGGCCTCTACGGCGCGGGGCAGTTCAACGGATCCTCCGGTTATGAGGAGGCGGCAGTGCAGGGCTTCGTCGCAGGCGTCAACGCAGCGCTCAAGATACTCGGGCGCGAGCCGTTCATCCTCCGCCGCAGCGACGGATATATCGGCACGCTTATTGACGACCTTGTCACCAAGGGCACGAACGAGCCCTACCGCATGATGACCTCCCGCAGCGAGTACCGCCTGCTGCACCGGCAGGATAACGCCGACCTGCGCCTTTCGGGCAAGGGACTCTCCCTCGGCCTTGTGAGCGCGGAGCAGTATAAGCGCGTGCAGGAGAAGTACGCCGCGGTCGACTCAGAGCTCAAGCGGCTTGAGAGCACGCATCTTGCCCCGACGGAGGAGCTCAACGCCATGCTCGCGTCCCACGGCACCGCACCTGTCGCGACGGGCTTCTCCCTCGCCGAGCTCATACGCCGCCCGCAGATAAGCTATGCCGACACCGCGCCCTTTGACCCGGCGCGCCCGAAGCTGCCGAAAGCCGTGACGGAGCAGGCCGAGATACGCCTGAAGTACGACGGCTACATAAAGCGCCAGCTCAAGCAGGTGGAGGAGTTCACCCGCATGGAGGAGCGCGCGCTGCCGCCGGATATCGACTACAGCAAGGTCACCGGTCTGCGCATCGAGGCACGCGAAAAGCTTGAGAAGATACGCCCCGTGAGCTTCGGGCAGGCAAGCCGCATTTCCGGCGTGTCCCCGGCAGATATCTCGGTGCTGATGGTATACATGGAGAGCAGAAGATGAGCAAGGTAGTTTTAGGTTTTTCCGGCGGGGTCGACTCTGCCGTGTCCGCCGTGCTGCTGCAAAAGGCGGGGCATGAGGTACACGGAGTGTATCTCGACAACGCGGAGGAGAGCGCTCGGCTTGACGCCGTGTCCGCCGCGGAGCGCATGGGGATAGCCCTGACAGTCATCGACGTTAAGCGCGAGCTTGAAGAGAACGTCTGCCGTCCGTTCACCGAGGCGTACCTTCGCGGTGAGACGCCGAACCCCTGCATCATCTGCAACCCCAGCGTCAAGTTCAAAACGCTTATCGCCGTCGCCGACCGTATCGGTGCGGAGCTTGTCGCGACCGGGCACTATGCCCGCGCGGAAAACGGCACGCTCTTTAAGGGCATGCCGTCGAATGACCAGAGCTATATGCTCTGCCGCCTGACGCGCGAGCAGGCCGCGCGCGTGACACTGCCGCTCGGCTCCCTCGAAAAAACGCAGACGCGCGCGCTGGCCGAGGAGTTTGGCCTCCCCGCGGCGCACAAGCCCGACAGCATGGAAATTTGCTTCATCCCCGACAAGGATTATATCGGCTGGATATCCCGCCGCGCCGCCATGCCCGGCGCTGGGAAGTTCATCCTGCACGGCGAAGTCATAGGTGAGCACGACGGCATCTGCCGCTACACGGTCGGCCAGCGCCGCCCGGGGCTTGTTGACGGGCGCAAGGTGTATATCTCGCGCATCGACGCTGCGACGAACACTATTGAGCTTGCACTCTGGGAGGAGCTTTTCAAGACAGAGGTCTGGGCGCGGAACTTCAACTGGCTCATTGACGAGCTGCGTGAGCCGATACGCGCGAGTGTGCGCGTGCGGCACACGAAATGGGAAAACCCGCCCTGCACCGCGACGGTGCAGGACGGACTTGTACACATCGTATGTGATGAACCTGTGCGCGCACCGGCGGCGGGACAGTCCGCCGTGCTGTACGACGGTGACCGGCTGCTCGGCGGCGGGTTCATTGTGCAGCATTGAAAGATATTGGTTCTAAACTAAAAAGTTGGGGTAAACGGAGAAGACCGGGTGCACCCAGCTTTTTTTATTCAGAGCTATTCATTAGACGGCATCAGAGTGAGGTTCCCCGCAAAGGGCTTGCCAATTCAGGCAAGCCCTTTTTGATTTACCGGGAGCAAATCTTTTTCGGGATAATGCCAGCCCGCCCGGTTTAGAATCCAGCAAATATGATGAAAATTTCTATTGAGAGGAGATGGTCAATGATTGGAGATAAGCATAAACGATGAACGCAGCACAGTCGAAGTCTGGCTATCGAACAAAGAGAAAAATGATTCCGCCGTGCGCCAGCGCCTCAAACCGCTGTATGCAGAGTACGCTGGAAAGAAATATACCGTCGCTGTGTTTATGTCCGGCAGTCAGGACTTATACTCTCTGACAAGCGGCCTGCTCTGCTACAACAGAAAGCGCATCGCGGAGCTCGAAGTGGAGCATGAAAAGGAACAGGGCATGGTGATGTAAACGGACGGCTTGTAGTAGTCGTCCGTTTATTCTTTTCTGTTGCTTTCCGAAAGCTCATGTGATACAATATTATCAGTAAATGTAAGATTATATATGTATAATATTGTAATAGTCTGAAAAGTATCTCAAGGGTGAACACAAATGAGAGAACACTTTGACATTGCCGGGTACTGCCGCATCTCGGTCGACGAGGAGGCGGGGCGCGACAATGTGTCCATCGAAAACCAGAAAGCCATCATACAGGACTATGTGCGCCGCACATTCCCGGACAGCACGCTCACCTTCTACGAGGACCGCGACCGCTCCGGCTACACCTTCGAGCAGCGTGAGGGTTATCAGGAAATGCGGCGAGGGCTGATGAGCCACAAGTACGACATTCTTATTGTCAAAGACTTCTCCCGTTTCTCCCGCCGCAATTCCCGCGGGCTGGTGGAACTGGAGGATCTGCGGGACGCCGGCGTGCGTATCATCTCCATCGGAGACAACATTGACTTCCCAAACGACGATGACTGGTTGAAAATTCAATTTCAGTTTCTCATCAACGAAATGCCGGTGACGGACACCAGTAAGAAGGTAAAGTCCGTCATCCGCCGCCGTCAGGCAGACGGCGCGTGGCTGTGCGCCGCACCTTATGGCTATCTTCTCAACAAACAAAAGCAGTTTGAGATCGTCCCCACGGAGGCGGAGATCGTGCGGGAAATCTTCCGGCTCTATCTGGACGGCTGGGGATATAAGAAAATCGCCAACCACCTGACAGATACTGGTGTGCCCACCCCTCGGATGTCAGAGCAGCTTCGCAAAGAGGCGGAGGGGGAGGAATCCCGCCGCACGGTGAAAAAGGACTGGGCTATTGTTACGGTGCAGGGTATTCTGGACAATGATTTTTATATTGGCACGCTCCGGCAGGGCAAGTACACCCGCGCCAAAATCAACGGTAAGGATGTCAAGCGGGATGAGTTGGAACACATTGTTATTGAACACCACCATCAGGCCATCATCGACTACCGCACCTTTGCCACCGTTCGCGCCCTGCGGGAACAGCGCTCTACCAACCACTACCGCGGGAAGAAAATCAATGACAATGTGTACTCCGGCTTTTTGGAGTGCGGTGACTGCGGCAGTCCCATGTTTGCTATGAGCCGCCGGGATCTGCGCCCTGCCTACACCTGCGGCACCTATCACCGCCGGGGACTGTCCGGCTGCACCAGCCACCACATCCGGGTGGACAAGCTGGACGAGTTGATGAAGCTGTATCTCAAAAAGGTAAAGGACAACTCCGCCAATATGCTGGAGCGTCTCAACGCCGACCTTGCCCACGAGCAGGAGGACATAAGTGAAACGGAACGCACTGCGGAGAATCTGGAAACCCTGCTGCTGGACGCACAGGAGGAACTGAAAGCCACCAAGCGCCAGCGTATCCGGGATATGGCGCGGCACCCGGAGCAGGAGGCCATTTTGGAGGAGACCTATGACGAGCTGGAGCATGACCTGATTCAGCGCATCAACGGCTTGCAAAACCAGCTGCAAATGGCGGCGGACAAACGCAATACCATTATCCAAGTGAACCGTGCGGCGAAAACCGCCATGGAGGTCTTTGATGACCTGCTAAGCAAGGAACATCTTGACCGCAAGGATCTACAGCTTATCATTGAGAAAATCAAGGTCTATGAGGATCATCTGGAAATTCGGCTGAAAGCCGACATTGACTGTCTGCTCCGCTGCGGAGAGCTGCCGCATGAGGAGGACTTCGTTGCCGCCATGGCCCGTCAGGGGGGCAACGTAAATTTTCCTGACGGCACGGGAGATATCTCAACCATTACCATCGTCCAAAGCGCAAAAATGCGTCCGGACAAGGTCTTTCGTGCCAATGTTATCAGCAACGGCGACCCGTTGGAGATCTACACGAGCAAGGAGGGCGAGGTCATCTTCAAGAAATACTCGCTCATGGGCGGTGTGGACGAGTTTGCCGCACAGATCTGTGAAACACTCAACAAAACCACCGGCTTGACCGTCGCCGTGACGGACCGCGACAGTGTGGTGGCCGCGGCGGGCAGCGCGCGGCGCGATCTGATCGGCAAGCGCATCAGCACCGAGCTGGAGCAGATCATGGAGGACCGCGCCATCTACCGCGCGCAGGGCAGCGAGCGCAGCGTCTACGTCACCGACACGCTCGACCGCTGCTGTGCCGCCATCGCCGCGCCCATCATTTCCGAGGGCGACGCGCTGGGGCTGGTGCTGTTTGTGGAGAACGAGGGTGAGAACCACGTCGGCGAGACGGAGTACAAGCTCGCGCAGACCATCGCTTCCTTCCTCGGCAGGCACATGGAGAGCTGAAAAAGGGAAGCGTCCCGCAGGCGGGGCGCTTCCCTTTTTTCTCTTTTCTCAGTCGTTGACGACCTTGATCTGGCACATCTTCATCGTCTCGAGCGCGTGGCGGTGGCTCTCCGGCGTGACGCCGGCGCAGCAGCTCGCGTCCACGGTGATGGGCGCTTCGGGCATCGCCGCCTTGAACAGCAGCGCGTTGGACACCACACAGATGTCGGTGCAGAGGCCGACCAGCTCGATCTCCAGCGCCTCCTGCGCGCGCTCGGTCATCAGAATACCGGCGAGCCGGTTGGAGCCGAAGGTGGGCTTGTCGATAACGGTCGCCTTCTCCGCAGCCTTGGCGACCGCATCGTTGAGCTGCCAGCCGTGGGTGCCCTCGATGCAGTGCTCGACGGGCAGATTGCGGCCCTCCTGCGTGTCGAGATAGTTTTCGTAATGCGTGTCGCGCGTGAGATAGATGTTCCACGGGTCGTACTCCTTCATCTTCTCCACAACGCGCGGAACGATCTGCTGCGCCTCCTTCGTGCCGAGCGAGCCGTCGATGAAATCGTTCTGCATATCAATGACGACGAGAATCTTACGCATGGCAATGCCCTCCTGTTTTTTTCAGATGTGCTTCCACTTCGCGCCGTTCGGTACATCGGTCACCTCGATGCCCTGTGCCTTCAGCTCGTCGCGGATGCAGTCGGCCCACATTTGCAGCCAGTTCATGTAGAGCGGCGCGGCGTCGAAAAGTGTCTGGAACGTGCGGCACGAGGCGTTTCCGTCGCCTCCGTAACCCATGCGTTCCAGATGCGGGCAGTCTACCACGTAGCCTCCGAAAGCCAGATTGCGGAGCGTATATTCCACCATGTCGTAGATGGCGTTCAGGTCGGTGTCCGAGCACTCGAAGGTCGAAGCGTCGGCATAGCCGCCCTGGATGGCGTATCCCGCGAGCATCGCCGGTTCTTCGGCCAGCCCCCTGATCCGGAGGTATTGGAAGGCGTGGTGGTCGAAGCGGTTGCGGAAGACCTCCGTCCCTTCGCCCGAGGCGATGTAGAGGTCCTCGAAGTTGGAGTTGTTTTCCTGCGGGCGGTACGATCCGTCGTCGTTCGTCCAGTCCGAGTAGTCGATCGCTATGCGCTGCCCTTTTTTCAGTCCGGTCATGCGCAGTTCGATCCAGCCGTTGAACTCGCGGCCCATGTCGGCGACCCATACGCTGTCGGCGATGCGGCGGAGCGATCGCGGACGCAGCGTA
>OLGA01003159.1_pt1 | contig 10859 bp, 10 predicted proteins | sample 1604881 | NCBI WGS metagenome assembly OLGA01 (sample SAMEA3888896, study PRJEB22519) | human gut metagenome | biome: human gut; feature: human-associated habitat; material: faeces | place: Denmark | collected 2009
TGCACCAACCGGGGTCTCTCTGGGCAGACACTGACAAGGTACTTGTTCCCTTCAACGTCTTTCAACGGAAATCAGTTTAGCACAAATCAGCAGGGTTGTCAATCACCGGTTTCATGCTCGGCCAGCCCCAGCATCTCTCGAGCATTGGCACGGGAAAGCTCCGTGACATGGTCACCAGAAATGATATGCGCCAGTGCGTCCACTCTGCCCTCGGTATCCAGCGGGTGGATCTCGGTATAGGTGCGTTCATTCGTGATATTCTTCTGGATAAGCAGATGGCAGTCGGCCAGTGCAGCGATCTGCGCTGTGTGGGTGATGCAGAGGATCTGGTGATCCTTTGCACTCTGTTTGAGCACCTCACCGATGCGGCTGGCTGCCTTGCCGGACACGCCGCTGTCGATCTCATCGTAGATGACCGTAGGTACTGCGTCCTTATCGGCCATGGCATTTTTGATTGCCAGCGTGATACGGCTCAGTTCACCGCCGGAAGCGATTTTTGCCAGCGGCTTGGGATCCTCACCGGGGTTTGTGGAAATATAAAACTCCACGCTGTCCTGGCCATGGCTGGCCAACGGGCCGCGGGTATGGCGCAGGGTCATGCGGACACCGGGCATGTTCAAAAAATCCAGTGTGCCGGAGATGCGCCTGTTCAGCTCCTCAAAGGCCTTCAGACGGGTCTGGGTCAGTACCTCGGCCTTATCCCGGGCCAGTACATAGAGCCGATGCTTTTCAGCCTGCAGATGCTCTGTCCGCTCTTGAGAGAACTGGATGCGGTTCAGCTCTTCCCTTGCCTGCTGTCCAAAGGCGATGATATCTTCCACAGTATCACCGTATTTTCGCTTGAGCTTGTAGATCAGATCCAGACGCTGCTCAATCTCGTCCAGCTCCGCATCGTTGGTATCATAGGAATCCAGCCGACCGATCAGATCTGCGGCAACATCCTTTGCATTGTAATACAGATCCAGCAGCTGACTGGATGCACCGGCAAGTGCATCATCCAGCTGCGCGGCAGCATCCACTGCATTGGATGCCTCGCCCAGCAGATCGACTGCGCCGGAGGCCTCGTCATCGCCCGAAAGCAATGCATAGCTCTGTGCGATCTTATCCCGGATGGCAGATGCATTGGCAAGGATCTTGCGGCGGCTTTCCAGCGTCTGTTCCTCTCCGGCGGTCAGTCCGGCATCCTCGATCTCCTGCACCTGATAGCTCAACAGATCGATCCTGCGCTGCTTTTCGGCTTCGTCGGTGATCATGGCATCCAGCTCCCGCTTGATGCGCACAAGCTCCCGGTACAGGACATAATAGTCCTGAAACTCCGCGCTGTTCTGCGCATAATCATCCAGAATGCCCAGATGTCTTGCCGGGTTCAGAAGGCCCACAGAGTCGTGCTGACCGTTGATATTGATAAGTCCTCCGCACAGCTCCCGCAGAACCGCAGCCGTTGCAGGCATTCCGTTGATGCGGCAGGTGCTTTTGCCCTCGGCTGTGATCTCGCGGCTGAGCATCAGTGCATCCGAGCGCTCGTAGCCCGCCTTCTCAAGGCTGTCCAGTACCGTACCGGGCACCTCCTCAAAGGCTGCACGGATCACCGCCTTGGAGGCCCCTGTGCGCACAAGATCCTTTGAAGTGCGGTTTCCCAGGATCGCATTGATGGAATCGATCAGGATCGACTTGCCGGCACCAGTCTCACCGGTAAGAACATTCAGGCCCGGCTTGAAATGTACTTCAGCCTTCTGGATCACAGCAACATTTTCAATTTGCAGGCTGCTCAGCATATCTTTTCTCCCGCGTTATTTTTATCCAATGTGTCTCGTCAGTTCCGAGCAGATCGTTTTTGCATCACGCTCCGACCGTGCAACGATCAGGAACGTGTCGTCGCCCGAAAGCGTGCCGACCACATTTTTCCACTGCAATGCGTCAAAAACCTCGCATGCGGCGTTGGCCATGCCAGAATAGCACTTTACCAGCACAACATGTCCGGCGTAATCTACCCCCAGCACGGATTCATGAAAGATCGTTTCAAACCTTCCCTGCGTTTTGGGGTTGAAGCTTTCGTTCCGGCTGGAGACATAGCGATACCCCTCTGCCGTGGCAGCTTTTACCAAACACAGCTCCCGGATATCGCGGGAAACGGTGGCTTGTGTTACCTCGAATCCCTCTTTGGAAAGGTGATCCAGCAGAACTTCCTGCCGGCTGATCGGGTGTTCCTGCACAAGCCGGAGAATCACCTGCTGACGTTCTCCCTTGCTTTTTACATCTTCCTTACGGCTGCGCGCCATCGTAAACTCGCCTCCCCTTTATCGTCTGCTGCGAAGCTTCTGGTCAATGGCCTGGAACTGATCTGCTTTTCCGAAGGTGATCAGCTTTACCACCTGATCGGAGAGCCTTACTTCAGCCGTTGCGCCGGCCTTGAGCGGACAGCCAGCTCTGCCATCGCAGCTGATAAACACTTCATCATCGGCCACCTGTCCCACACAGATATTCAGCTTGCGCTCCTGCGCAAACACCATGGCCGGGCTGGCCAGACTGTGCGGGCAGATAGGCGTTACAACAACGCCCTTCGTCTGGGAATCCAGGATCGGCCCGCCCGCCGCCAGCGAATACGCTGTGGAGCCGGTGGGCGTTGCAACGATCACACCGTCCCCACGGTAGTGCTCTACTAAAATATCATCGCAGTAAATGCTGAAATCGATCGCCTGCTGCAGGCGGCCCTTTGTGACCACCACGTCATTCAGGGCGTGGCCCTCCCAGCCATCGTGGCCAAGAACGCGGACATACAGCAGCATCCGGTTGTCTACGCTGAACTCTCCCCGTGCAACAGCGGAGAGCTTGGCTTCCATCTCGCTGACTTCGCAGGTAGCCAGAAAGCCACAGCGTCCCAGATTGATGCCCAAGATCGGCTTTGCGTACCGGAGCGAAAGATTTGCCTCATGCAGAATGGTGCCGTCGCCGCCAATGGTCAGGATCACATCTGCCTGCTCAAGGCATTCCTCCAGCGGCAGATAAACCACTCCGGCCGTGCTGCAGCTTGTGCGTGGCTGTTCACACATCAGAACAGCTGCACCATGGTTCATTAGAATCTGCGCCGCGCGCAGTGCGATCTCGTTGGCAGAGGTCTTGCCGGGATTCGGCGAAATATAGATCGTCATGCGGGAAGCTCCTTTTTCTGGTCTGATGGCGGAGCCACTCAGCGGTCCAGCGTGCTGTGGCTTGCCGCCACCACCTGCTCTGCAACGCTGTCGTCCAGCACGGAAGGCTCACCGCTCTTCTGCACGAACATCAGGTATTCAATGTTGCCCTCAGGTCCCTTTACCGGGCTGAAATCCAATCCGCGTACAGCAAAACCGTTTGCAGCAGCATAGCCCATGGCATTGTGCAGCACTTCACGGTGGGTAGCAGGGTCGCGCACCACACCGTTCTTGCCAACCTTTTCGCGTCCAGCTTCAAACTGCGGCTTGACCAGACAAACGCCCATGGCATCCGGCGTTGTGATTGCCTGTGCCACCGGGAAAATATGGTGCAGCGAGATAAACGAGACATCCACACTGAAAAACTCGATCTGCTCGGCAAGATCCTCCGGTTTGACATTGCGGATGTTCGTGCGCTCCATGTTCACAACGCGTTCGTCTGTGCGCAGACTCCATGCAAGCTGTCCATAGCCGACATCCACCGCATAAACCTTGACGGCACCGTTCTGCAGCATGCAATCCGTAAAGCCGCCGGTAGATGCTCCAATGTCCATGCAGACCTTGCCATTGGGTGTAAGCGGGAAACACTTCATAGCTTTTTCCAGCTTCAGGCCGCCGCGGCTGACATAGCCAATGTCGTGCCCGCGCACTTCCACCTTGGCATCTTCCTTGATCATCTCTCCGGCCTTGTCCACCTTTTGCTCATTGACAAAAACGATGCCGGACATGATCAGCGCCTTTGCGCGCTCACGGCTCTGTGTCAGACCATGCTGAACAAGATATTGGTCCAATCGAATCTTCACAGTAAATTTTCTCCTTTCGTCACGGCCATCTGCACGGCCTGTACAAGATGCGCTGCATCCAGACCGGTTGCCTGTTTGATCTGTGCCACACTGGCATGCGGAAGACACGCGTTCCGCACCGCACAATGGATAAAACGCCCATTCCATCCGTTTTGCTGCAAAGCATATTCCAGATGCTCACCAATGCTTCCGTTTGCAATGCATTCTTCCGCAAACAGGATTGTTTTATATTTCAACAGATCAGCGATTATTTTGTCTGTAAAGGGATAAAGCTTTACAGCCTTTATCACATCACACACAATACTTTTCTGCTGTAATTCACGTTCTGCCTGCAAAAGGTCGGCCAGTTCGTCGGCGTAACTCACCAGAACGATTGTTGCATCATCCGCCTTGCGCAGGAAATCATAATCTTCGCCGGTGCAGCCAAATTCCGCCAGAGCTGTATCCTGCCCACCGCGGGGATAACGAATTGCCCGTGGACCATGGAAGCGGTCACTCAACAGCTGCTGCAGCCAGTAATTCAGTTCCTGATAATTGGAAGGCGCATACAGCGGCATTCCAAGCTGGCTCAGGAAAGCGGGATCGTAAATGCCCTGATGCGTTTCGCCATCCGCTGGGACAAAACCGGCGCGGTCGATGGCAAAAACTACATTCTCCCGCAGCAGATTTACGTCGTGGATGATCTGATCATAGGAACGCTGCAGGAAGGTGGAATAAATGCATACCACCGGCAGCATGCCCTGACTTGCAAGCCCGGCAGCAAAGGTCACAGCGTGCTGCTCTGCCATACCGACATCAAAAAAACGCTCCGGGTGGCTGTGCGCAAAAAACTGCAGGCCGGTGCCATACTTCATTGCTGCAGTGATGGCGCAGATATTCGGGTTCCGGTCGCCTTCCGTCACAAGAGCATTGCCAAATACCGTCGAGAACGATTCCTTTGGTGCCACCTCCGGGTCGGGCATTCCATCCGGATCAAATGCCGACACGCCGTGATAGTTGCCGGGGTTTACCTCGGCCGGCTGATAGCCCTTGCCCTTTTTTGTGATCACGTGCAGAAAATGTGGCCCTTGCCGGTTGCGGATGGTGCGCAGTGTGCGTTCCAGCTCTTCCACGTTGTGGCCATCCACCGGCCCGATGTACTGGAAGCCCATATCCTCGAACATGGTAGAGTGGTACATTGCCCGACGCAAAAGCGTCTTGCACTCGGTGATGTTTTTTTTCAGTGGAGCGCCCACCAGCGGTACTCCATCCAAAAAGCTGCGCACATTATCCTTGGCATCAAAATAGGCCGTGGTCGTGCGCAAATGAGTCAGATAGCGGGCAAGTGCACCGACATTTTTAGAAATGGACATCTTGTTGTCGTTCAGGATCACAAGAAGGTTGTCCAGCTGTTCAATGTTGTTCATGCCCTCGTAGACCATGCCGCCGGTAAAGGCACCATCGCCGATCACCGCGACCACAAGCCCTGCTTCATGATGCAGCTTTTTGGCCCACGCCATGCCGATCGCAAGCGAAAGCGCCGTGTTTCCGTGCCCGGCAATGAATGCATCGTGTTCACTCTCGTTCGGGTTCGGGAAACCGGAGATCCCGTCGAGCTGGCGCAGTTTATCAAACTGTCCGCGCCGACCCGTAAGGATCTTGTGTGTATAGCACTGGTGACCGACATCAAACACGATTTTGTCCTGTGGTGTATCCAGAACACGGTGCAACGCAACGGTAAGCTCTACCACGCCAAGGTTTGAGGCAAGGTGGCCGCCCGTCTTGGAAATATTCTCCAGCAGAAACTGGCGGATCTCCGCGCACAGCTGTTTCACCTGCTGTTCATTCAGTTGCTTTAAATCTCTGGGCTGATTGATGCTGTCCAGCAGCAATGCTCCCATAAATCACACGTCCTTCAAATGAAGATTTTCTGTTGCTGCAGTGCGTTCCTGCGTGAAAAAAGAATGCCTCAAGCCAGCGGATACAGGAAACCGACGGCTGCGCCGACCAGTACGCCTGCCACGACCTGCAGCGGCGTATGGCCGACCATCTCCTTCAGATGCATGTTCTGCAGGAAAGGAGCATTCTTCTCGCTCACTTCGATCCACTGATCGATCATCTGGTTCAGGACCTTGGCCTGCTCGCCAGTCTCATGCCGCACGCCCATGGCATCGTGCATGGTAATGATCGCCACCACGCTTGCCACTGCAAAAATGGCAGAGTCAACGCCCACACAGCGTCCGGTTGCAATGACCATGGCACAGACCGTTGCGCTGTGGGCACTGGGCATACCGCCATCACCCCACATGCGTTCCAACTGGAACTTGCCCAGCAGGATAAAATTGATGATGGTTTTAAGCACCTGCGCCACAAGCCAGCCGAGCAGTGAAACCGTAAGGATCTGATTGAAAGACAGGATGTTTTGAATAAGCTGCATAATCTTTTTCCTTTATTCTGTATGGATTATTTTTAGTTTTTACGCACAAGAAGCTGCTGCGCAAGCTGTTCCAGAAACGCAGCTTTTTCGCCAAAATTCCGGTGCAGTTCCGTGCAGGTCTCCTGATTCAGGTCATGTGCAAGCTTCATGGCACCTTCCGCACCATAAAGGGTCACAAAGGTAGTCTTTCCATTTTCGCTGTCGCTGCCAATGGGCTTGCCCAGCTGTTCCGGTGTGCTGGTAACATCCAGCACATCGTCCACGATCTGAAAAACAAGACCCAGACCATAAGCATACTGTTCCAGCGCTCTGCACTGTGCTTCATCCGCTTTGGCCGCAGCCGCACCCATCTGGATGGCTGCATTGATCAGCGCACCCGTTTTATTGCGGTGGATCAGCCGAAGCTGGTCTTCTGTTGCGGCCAACGCTTCGTATTTCAGATCCAGTTCCTGCCCATAGACCATGCCGCGGCTGCCAGCGCCTGCACCCAGTGCCCGCGCTGCCTGTACACAGACAGACGCATCTGCCGGGGCATTGGCGACTGTCTCAAATGCCTCTGTCAGCAGCACATCACCGGCCAGCATGGCAGTTGCTTCGCTAAACGCCTTGTGGCAGGAAGGACGGCCGCGGCGCAGATCATCATTGTCCATGCAGGGCAGGTCATCGTGAATGAGCGAATAGCAGTGCAGCATTTCTACAGCAGCTGCAAACTGCTGTGCCGCCTGCATACTGCCGCCCAGCATATCGCAGACGCTGAGAACAAGAACTGCACGGATCCGTTTGCCGCCGCCCATCAGGCTGTAGCGTGCCGCACGGCACACCTCGGATTCTTCCGGCAGAAAACGGCCGCAGGCCTTTTCCAGCGCGGCCATTGCCTGCGCCAGATAATTCTGATACTGCTCCTGATAGTCCATTAGCTTTCCTCCTGCACTGTGCCCGCAAGCTTTGCGTCGATCTCGTCGATCTGCAGCGATGTTTTTTCCAGTGCAGCATGGCAGTACTCCATCAGAGAAGCGGCCTCTGCATACAGTTTGACCGAATCTGCAAGGGTCGTATCCTCGCTCTGCATCTGTGCAAGGAGCGTATTCAGCCGTTCCATGCCTTCCTCAAAACTTTTGGGTGTTCTCATTGATCTCCTCCACCGCTTCCACCCTGCACTTTGCACGGCGGGAAGCGCTGCGAACATAGATTGTTTTTTCCGGCTGCAGATCATCTGCATTTAAAATAGTGCCGTTGGCTGCTGTGACCATCGTGTAGCCGCGCGCCAGCACCTTGTATGGATCCAGCGATCCAGTAAGTGCTGCCGCATGACCCAGCTGCAATTCTGCAGAATGCAGGCGTTTCTGCATCTGCTGACGGATGGCATCCTGCACCTGCTGCAGCTGACCCTGACTTTTTTGCCAGTTTCGGCGTGCAAGGCCCTGCTCCAACACAAAGTTGTATTGTTCCAGACCATTATAGCATAAATCAAAACGTTTTTGCATATTTTTGCGAATATTTTGCTGCAAATCCAGCAATATCCGTTCCTGCTCTGCCCGATCCGGTACAGCCAGCTCTGCTGCAGCCGAAGGTGTGGGGGCACGGCAGTCTGCCACAAAATCCAGAATGGTATAGTCGATCTCGTGGCCGATTGCGCTGATCAGTGGTTTTTTGCAGCGGTATGCAGCCCGGGCGATCATCTCTGCGTTAAAGACCCACAGGTCTTCCCGGCTGCCGCCTCCGCGTGCAACGATGATCTCGTCCACCTCTTTGCGCTGATCCAGCTTTTTGATGGCATCGGCCACCTGCTGCGCGGCTTCAAACCCCTGCACTGTCACCGGACACAGCAGCAGCCGTACCGATGGCCAGCGCCGTGTGAGCACATTGCGGATGTCCTGCAGGGCAGCTCCCGTCTTGCTGGTAACAACACCGATGCATTTAGGAAATTCCGGCAGCGGCTTTTTGTGCTCCGGTGCAAACAGGCCCTCCTGCTCCAGTTTCGCCTTGAGCTGTTCCAACGCCAGCTGTGCGGCACCAATGCCATCCGGGAACATATCGTTCACGTACAGCTGAAATGCGCCGTCGCGCTCATAAAGGGTAGCGCGGCAGCGCACGACTACACGCATTCCCTCTTCCGGGCGGAAAGCAAGGCGGCGTGCATCAGTGCGGAACATTACCGCTTTGACGCTGCAGACATCATCCCGCAGAGAAAAATAGCAGTGCCCGCTGCGCGCATTCTGTACAAAATTTGCGATCTCGCCGCGCAGGGCAAGGTCAAACAAAGCATCGTTGGCATCCAGCAGCGTTTTTACATAACGGTTGAGTGCTGAAACGGTAATCACTTCAGCCATAATCCGGCCTCCCGCGCTGCCAGGATCGAAACACCGATGGCATTATCGCTGGAATACTGTCCCGGCACAAAGTAGACCTGCGGCAGACGTTTCTGCACCCATGCACGGATGATATCGCTGCTCATCACTCCGCCAGCACATACCACCGGCAGGCCGGGGTATTCCTTCTGTGCAGCTTTGGTCATTTTTACCACTGTATCCGCCACACAGAGCAGGCAGTACTTGCACACATATTCCGGCGTTTTGCCTGCGGCAAGCAGGGCATTGCACTGGTTTTCCAGCCCGGAAAGGCTGCATTGCATCCCCTTCACGCTGGATTTTGGCTTGATCTCCTCAGTGCACTGTGCAGCCAGACGGGAAACCTCGGCACCCGCCGGGAAGCCAAAGCCAAGCCTAACCCCCACACGGTCCACAGCCTGTCCGGCATAAAGGTCTGTGCTGGTGCCAAGCGTTGTGATCCGGCGCACCTGATCGCAGAGCAGCAGGTCCGTGGTGCCGCCGGAAATATGGAACAGCAGAACTTTTTCAGCAAACAGCTGTTCCCCCTTAGCTGCAAACAGCGCTGCGGCAGCGTGACCCTGCTGATGGGTCGTCAGCACAAGTGGGATCCCTTTTGCATGTGCAAAGGCCGTTGCAGCATTGACACCTGCAAGAAAGCAAGGCATATAGCTGCCTTCTACCGGGCGGGGCTTTTGCGATACGCCCACAGCATCGATCTGCGTCAGATCAAATTCCTGCGCCAGTTCCTGCATCATCTCCGGCAGCGCGACCGTATGATGAAACAGTGCATCGCTTTGCCGCAGGCCCAGCTGGCCCGCTTTTACCGGCAAAAAGCGCTTCTTTGCGCAAACAACCTCTCCAGCTGTATCAAACACTGCCAGAGAGGTTGCATAGTTGCTTGTATCAATGCCAAGCGTATAACGGCTCACTGTTCGGCCTGCTCCGCATCCAGACCGTGATCCCGGGCCACTGCGCCAAGCAGACCGTTCACGAACTGGTAGTCTTCGTCCGCACCATACTTTTTCGTCAGTTCCACCGCCTCGTTGATGGCAACACCGGGCTTATTCTCGCCGCCAAACAGCATCTCGGCAACTGCCAGACGCAGGATGGTCAGGCTGACACGAGGCAGGCGCTCCATGGTCCAGTTGCGCAGATGGTCACGGATGAGGTCATCCACCTCAGCCGAGTGGCCGTAGTAAGCGCGCAGCAGGCGCTGACCAAACACATCCACAGGATGCTCTTCGTCGCACTCTGCGTGGTTATCGAGTGCTTCTTCCAGAGCGATATCACCAAAGGTCTGAGAAAATGCCAGCAGAAAGGCGTTTTCGCGGGCTTCACGACGGGGCAAAATTTTATCCATAATATTCCTCTCGCAGCAGGGAGTTCCGCGGCCACAGCCGCAGAGGCCCTGCTTTTGTTTTTATTCACATTCTTTGGGGTTGATCAGTCGATTGCGGCATCCTGTGCCGGAGCAAGGCCCGCGATCACAAGGTCTACACGGCTGACGGTGACGTTCGTCATGTTCTGGACGGCTGTTTTGACGTTTTCCTGCACCTTTTCCGCCACGGAGGGGATGCGCGCGCCGAATGCGACGACGAGATGCAGGGTGATCTCAGCCGTGCCATCCCGCATTTCTACCGTAACAGGAGACTGCACGTTCGCACGCTCCAAAAAGTCTTTTACTTTCCGGTTCTGGCTACCGCAGGAAACTTCTGCAACGCCCGCTACTTCCAATGCGGCACAACGCGCAATCTTACCCAGGACTTCGGTCGAAATCTGCAGGCTGCCGCCTCTAAGATCCATATTCTGTAATTCCATTCTATGGTCCTCCATCCAAAATGAGCGCAAACTCATTCTATTTTGTTTTGGTCTGTGCAGAGAATTCTCCCTGCCATTGAATGCTTACTGTTATTATACCATTCTTTCTGCATTTTCACAACACCTTACTTCACTTCTACCACAGTGATATTCTGGGCGGTCACAGAGCTTTTACTCAAAACGATGTCCCGGATCTGTGCCACCTGCGCGGCGGTCAGAGCGTCGCCGGAGGTCATGACGGTCAGATCAGCCCGGCCGGACTGCAAAAAGCACAGGCAGTCTGCAAAACCTTTGGCTTTGATCA
>OLGA01003163.1_pt1 | contig 10852 bp, 8 predicted proteins | sample 1604881 | NCBI WGS metagenome assembly OLGA01 (sample SAMEA3888896, study PRJEB22519) | human gut metagenome | biome: human gut; feature: human-associated habitat; material: faeces | place: Denmark | collected 2009
CTTATTGATATGGATAACGAGCAGGTACTCGCAAAGGGTCTTTGCGAAAGAATCGGCGTTACCGGCGCTATTTCGCACAAAACAGCCGATGGAAGAGAATACTCTGCCGAGACCCCCATGCCCACCCACAGTGAGGCTTTTGAGGCGGTTGTGTATGCCCTTACAAAAAGCGACGCAAAGGTAATCGATTCGTTCGATGAAATTTCGGCTATCGGTCACCGTATAGTGCAGGGCGGCAGCATTTTCCCGAACAGCTGCCTTGTAACACCCGAAGTTATCGATAAGATTGAGGAGCTCGGCGCTTTAGCCCCGCTTCATAACCCGGCTCATGTGCTGGCTATCCGCGCCTGCATAAAGACCTTCGGCGATAAAATTCCGCAGGTGGTCGTGTTTGATACATCCTTCCACCAGACAATGCCGCCGAAAGCCTATATGTACCCCCTGCCCTATGAGTATTACGAGAAGTACGGCGTTCGCAAATACGGCGCGCACGGCACTTCCCACCGCTTTGTAAGCGACAGGGTCGCCGCAATCGAGGGCAAGCCGAAAAAAGACCTTAAAATAATAACCTGCCACCTCGGAAACGGCTGCTCCATTACCGCCGTAAAGGACGGTGTCTGCGTAGATACATCAATGGGCTTTACCCCGCTTGACGGCTTTATGATGGGCACCCGCTCGGGGACGCTCGATCCTTCGGCGCTGACCTACATAGCCGAAAAGGAGCATTTATCCCCCGAGGATGTAAATACAATCTGCAATAAAAAATCGGGTATGCTCGGAATTTCGGGTATTTCAAACGATAACCGCGATATTTGCGCCGCAGCCGAAGCGGGCAACAAACGCGCGCAGCTTGCAATAGAAATGCAAAGATATGAAATTCTCAAATTTATAGGCTCTTATATTGCCGCTATGGACGGCGTAGACGCCATAGCATTTACCGGCGGAATCGGCGAGAACGACCCCGAGCTTCGCAAATATGTTTGCGGAAATTTGAGCTTCATAGGTGTCGAAATTGACGACGCGCAAAACAAGCTCCGCGGGAAGGAAGTTAAAATTTCCACCGAAAACAGCCGCGTAAATGTTTATGTTATCCCCACAAACGAGGAGCTTGCCATCGCAAGAGATACACTTGCCATAATTTCAAAATAATCGGAGGCTATTATGAATATCACCGAAATCAAACAGAAAATCGAAAACGGCGCTTTTGATAAGGATTTTTCAATGCTTTACGGCGATGTGAGCGCCGCCCGCGCGCGCTATACCGCCGCGTGTGACAGCTTTTGCGATATATTTTCGGAAAGGGATAATATTCGCCTTTTCTCCGCCCCCGGCAGAACAGAGGTGGGCGGCAACCATACCGATCATCAGCACGGCTGCGTGCTTGCCGGCGGCGTTAACCTCGATGTTATAGCCGTGGTTGCTCCCAATAATGACGGCAAGGTTCGCATTAAGTCCGAGGGCTACGATATGGATACCGTGGATATCTGCAAGCTTGAAAAGGATGAATCCGAGCACGGGTGCGCGTCTGCGCTTATCCGCGGCGTGCTTTCCCGCTTTAAGGAGCTTGGCTGCACCCTTTCGGGCTTTAACGCCTACACCACCTCAAATGTTTTAAAGGGCTCGGGGCTTTCCTCATCTGCCGCGTTTGAGGTTTTGGTCGGCAATATTGTAAACGGTATGTTCTTTGAAGCAAAAGCCGATGAGATTACCGTTGCAAAAATCGGGCAGTATGCCGAGCGTGAATATTTCGGTAAGCCATGCGGTCTTCTCGATCAGATGGCAAGCTCACTCGGCGGATTTACCTATGCCGATTTCTTCGATCCTGCAGAGCCGATAACCGAAAAGATTAACCTTGATATTCATTCATTCGGCTATACCCTATGCGTTGTCGATACCGGCGGCAACCATGCAAATTTAACGCAGGATTATGCCGATATCACCATAGAATGCAAAAAAATCAGCAACGCGCTGGGGGTTGATTTCCTGCGCGACGCCGATTCCGAGCGTTTCTATAACAGTATCTCCGAGCTGCGCCGTTCCTGCGGCGACCGTGCAGTGCTGCGCGCTTTTCACTTCTTTAATGAACAAAACCGCGTAGAAGCGCAAAAGGCAGCGCTGAAATCCGGCGATTTTGAAGGCTTCTTAAGGCTTGTAAACGAGTCCGGCGAATCCTCCTATGATTATCTGCAGAATCTTTACTCCAATTCGGATGTCGCAGAACAGGGTCTGCCGCTTGCGATAGCGCTCACAAAGAAATTCCTGAATGGCAAAGGCGCATGCCGAGTCCACGGCGGTGGCTTTGCGGGAACTATACAGTGCTATATCCCCACTGAAATTTTAGCGGATTATAAAAAAATGATCGAGTCGGTTTTCGGGGAAAACAGCTGCTGCGTTCTTAATATACGCCCCGTCGGCGGCTATGAGATAAAATAATTCGCCGCAAACCATTGCCTCCCCAAACACCGGGGAGGCAGAGGTCTGTACAAACTATAATCTATCGTCTGATATCTAAATTCTAAAAATCAGTAAACCCCGCGGTAGTAAAGACCGCGGGTATATTTTTCGGGCGCGTTTCCTCCGCAGGTATATGCGTTAATTATCTTTTCCGCCTGTGCGGCGGTTTCATCGGTGAAATAAAGCGTTAAAAAGTCGAGCGCTTTAAGCTCACTCAGCCTGTCCGCAAGCCAAACGGGCACGGAATTCAACAGCTCCGAATGATTTTTTCTGCACTGAACGGGAAATACCGTTCCTTTGCGGTCGGTTATCGTGCTTTTTCCGCCGCATTCGCTGCAGTCTTTGCCGTTCCTTACCGGGCAGCACCTGTAAAGCATAAGCGGCAGCTTCCCGTAAGCGGCAATTCCTATCGGAACAGGGGATAAAAGCCGCGAAATATCGCTCAAAAGCATTTCATCGGAGAGGGTTATCTCGGCGGCTCCCATATTTTCCGCTTCCGCCGCGCTCGCCGAATTGTATATATTAAGCCCTGTGTCCGCAATAACCGCAAGACCGCAGTCCTTTGCAATCTTGACCGCTGCGATATTTCCGCAAAGCGCTTCTGTAAAGCCCTGATTTTTAAATAAATCAAGGCGGTTTTTAATATATTCCTCGTTTATGATTATTCGCGGCAGCTCTGCGACCGCAATGATTCCTTCGGGAATTTCCGGCGGGTCTTCCTCTATCGGGAAAATTATTTTGCTGATATTGTTGAGCCTATCCGGCAGCTGATATCGGGAGGAAAATCTGGCGTACAGCCTTTGCGGCTTTACGGCTGAATGGGACTTTTGCGCGGTAAAGCCGTGAATCGGCGGGCAGTCCCTGTCGGTTTTGCTGCGAGCCGAATCCAATTTTTCGGCGGCAGCTCTGCGGAGAGAATTAATTCCTGCGGCAGGTATGAACAGCCCGTCCTCGCAAATGACATCGATCTTTTCGGGCAAATACGGCGTTGAGCCGAATTTGTCAACCGCGGCTTTAATTCTTTCGGCGGTAATAGGTTTATTCTGCGCCGCTTGCGGTATTTCACCCTCGGCTGTTACGGTATGCTCGCCGTCGCTTAAGGTGAGGCGCAGCGGAGTTTCGGCTTTCGCGGTCAAAGCAACCGAGATTTTAACGCTTTGCCGCTCTCCGCGGTAAAGCGAGTGCAGCGCCGAAAAAGCGGTGTCGGCGGCGGTGACATCCTCCTTTGTGCGGATGCCGAACATATCGCGGCCTAAATTTTCGGTATAATAGCCATCGGTAAAGCCCGAGCGTGAAAAAACATTTTTTAAAAGATCTTCAATATCCTTCGGAACGCAGCCCTTGTCTCGTGCGGCATATGCGGCGGCAGTGGCGGCGGCAACATATTCGGGGCGCTTCATCCGCCCTTCTGTTTTGAAGGATGTAACACCTATATCGCATAATTCCGACAGGTGATTCAGCAATGACAGATCCTTAAGGCTTAAATCGTGCCCGGTGCCGCCTTCAACGGAAAAGGGGAGTCTGCACGGTCCTGCGCAAAGCCCGCGGTTGCCGCTGCGCGAGCCTAAATACGCCGAAAGCTTGCATTGTCCCGAGACGGACATGCATAAAGCACCGTGTACAAACACCTCGGTCTCGAGCTCTGCCTTTTCCGCCTCGCGGCAAAAAAATTTAAGCTGCGGTAATGACATTTCGCGTGCTGCGACCACCCGCTTAAAGCCTGCTTTTTTAAGATACGGCAAAGCCTTGGGGGACATGACCGACATCTGCGTGGAGGCATGAAGCGCAAGCCCCGGCACGGCTTTGCGGAGGATAGAGGCAAGCCCTATATCCTGAATTATAACGCCGTCAATACCGGCAAGATATGCACCGCGCGCAAGCTCGCACGCCGCGCCGAGCTCGGAATCCTTTATCAAAATATTTAAAGTGAGATATGCTTTAACTCCGCGGATATGGCAGTATTCGGCTACGGTCTTCAGCTCCTCCGCAGTGAAATTTTCTGCGTTTCTGCGGGCGGAAAAATCCTTTGCGCCGAGGTATACCGCGTCCGCTCCGCAGCGCACCGCCGCCTCAAGCATTTGAAAATTTCCCGCAGGTGATAGAATCTCGCCCTTTTTTTTGTTCATTTTATTGATCACACTCCCGCGCTCCGATTTTGCGGGAGCGCCATTACACTCTATAATATAACAAAACCGCGCAATTTTAAAGTTTTTTTTTAAATAATGCCTGCTGAACAATTCAAAAGTACCTTAACCCGAGCATGTTGGTGTAAACTTTTGAATTGTTCAGGTGCAAGGTTTTTGCGCAATTTTGCGAAAAAACCTTGCACTTTAAAAAGAATCACATTTTGATTCTTTTTAAAATCAGGCGACAATCAATGGATACTGACGGTCAAAACAAAGGTTTTGACCCATAAAATCGAGATTTTAACTCGATTTTATATAATTGCATTTGCTAATGCAATTATTCAGTAGACATTAAATATGTCCTACAGCGGAAATCGGGCGAAAAAATTGCCTTTTTATTACATTTTCACTTGAAATTTTTGGGACACCGTGATATAATTCAACTGTAATGTAAAGTGGCGCGTCTGTATGACGGCTTCGGAGTTTATATCGGCAAACCTGTTCCTAAAAAAGCTATAGGTTTGCCGTTGCTTCGGGGTGTTTTGTAGCAAATGCTTAAAGAGGTTGAAAAATGCTTTACAAAAAGGATGTTAACGAAACGCGCAGGCGCGAGCTGATTAGCGCGGCAATAAAGGTCATCGCCGAAAACGGGCTTGAAAACACGGCGACCAATATGATTTGTGCCGAAAGCGGCATCAATGTGGCTTACATATACCGTTTCTTTGAAAGCAAGGAAGATTTGATAGCGAAATCGTTTGAGTATGTCGATGATGAGTTTTTGGGCGTGATACTTGAAAATTTTCCCGTTTTGAATTATTACAGCATAGATTTCGAAATGCGCTGCCGTGTGCTCTTTATGAAGTGTTGGGATTTTCTTATGACTCATAAGGAACAAACGGTGATTTATGTGCGCTATTATTACTCCTCAAGCTTTCAAAAGTATGCCCGCACAGAGCATATGCGGCGCTACAAGGTGCTTTTGGAAAAAATTGAGACCGCCTTTCCCGAATCGACCGATGTCGACTCGCTCATGCACCATATTCTTGATACGCTTTTGGGCGAAGCCATGAAGCAGCTTAACAATCCGCGCGCGGGCAATGATGAAATTGCCGAGAGGAATTTCAAGCTCATTTTCAGCGTTATCAGGGCGTATATAAAAAGTGAAAAAATCAACAGCATCGATGCTGAGGGGGATGGCAATGAAAAATAAAAAAATTAAAATAACCATTATTTTGCTTTCGGTCTTGCTGTGCATAAGCATAGCGGCGCTGGCGGCCGTATTGATTCGCAAAGGTAAGGAGTCGGTCCCGGCAACGGTTTCCGTGCCGGACAACCTGATAACCTCAAGCAGCGAAAGCGGCTCATCGGGGGAGACGAAAACCGGTGAAAACGAATCATCCTCCGTTACGGCAGCCGCTTCCTCGGGGAACACCTCCTCTGCTGTCAACAGAGAAAAAGCAATCGCCGAGGCACTGCGGCTTTATAAGAAAAATCCGCAGGAGAACGAGCCGTTTAAGGTCACCAATATGTTCCCGGGCGACAAGGAGACCAAATATTTCTGCGTCCGCGTTTCACATAACGGCACGGTGACCGTCCGCTATCATGCGGATGTGCGGCAGGGCAGCGAAAAGCTGGCGGAGGTGCTAAAGGTCAAAATAACGCTTCTCACCACCGGCGAGGAAATGTATGACGGACTTATGCGCGACATGCCCAAGAGCCTTTCGCATACGCTTAATTCAAACGGCGACGCGGAGGATGAGCTTTACTACGAAATCACCGCCTATCTTGAAACCGATACCGGCAACGAATATCAAAACAAGCAGCTGACAGCCGATTTCAAGTGGTGGGTCGAGGAAACCGGAAACCTTATTCCGCCGAAGACCGGGGATAGCTCCGCCGTTCTTCCGTGGGCTGCCGCCGCGGCTGTGTCGGGTTGCGTTATAATAGTTTTAATCGCCCGCAGGCGCAGGGAGGAAGAAGAAAATGCATAATTCAAAAACCGGTAAGAAGCTGACAGGCGGCATAATCGCAATAATATTGCTTACCGTTTGCTTGGCAATCACCACCTTCGCGTTGGTTTTCGCAAGCGTTTCGGTGGATAACAATATTTTCAAAACCGGTGAAGTTAAAATCAATCTTAACGACGGCAAGCCCGTAATAAACGAACACGAGTTCATTTTCGAGCCGGGCATGACCGTTAAAAAGGATTTCTTCATCGAGAACGACAGTACATGGGATGTTTACTATAAAATATATCTCTCGGATGTTTCGGGCGGTCTTTCAAGCGTGCTTGATATTACCGTTTCCGACGGCGATAAGGTTCTTTATTCCGGCACGGCGGAGTCGCTTTCGCGCGAGGGCGTGAAGGCGGCGGACGATACGCTTAAAACTAATGAGCGAAAAACACTCACGGTTACCTTCCGTTTCCCCGAGGAAAAAGGTAATGAAGCGCAGAACCTTGATTTGCAGTTTACAATGTGTGCCGACGGCGTTCAGACCAAGAATAACCCGGGCAAGCTTTTTAGTTAAAAAGGAGAGCTATAAATGAAAGTATGGAACATAATTAAGAGCGTGATAGTCTGGCTCATTGTGGCGCTTGCCGCCTGCATGATGATTTTCACGATAGTGTCTGTCGCAACCTTCGACCGTGCCGACCGTAATCTTTTCGGCTTCAAGGCGTTTATAGTGCTTTCCGATTCAATGAAAAAGACGGATTTCAACGCGGGCGATTTGGTGCTTGTAAAGGAGGTTGACCCCTCAACCCTTAAGGAGGGCGACATCATCGCCTACACCTCGCAGAACAGCTCAAACTACGGCGAGACCGTAACCCATAAAATCCGCCGCCTCACGACCGACGCAAACGGCGAGCCCGGCTTTGTAACCTACGGTACAACGACCGACACCGACGATGAGACCATAGTCACCTACCCTTATGTTTTGGGTAAATACAAATCGCATATTCCGAAGGTAGGAACATTTTTCCAGTTCCTTAAAACCACACCGGGATATATAGTCTGCATACTTATTCCCTTTATGCTTTTAATACTTACCGAGGGCATACGCTGCATACGCCTCTTCCGCACTTATAAGGCGGAGCAGCAGGCAGAGCTGCAGGCGGAGAGGGATAAGATAGAAGCCGAACGCGCCGAAGCCCAAAAAATGATGCAGGAGCTGCTGCAAATGAAGGCGCAGATGGCGCAAAATCAGCCGCAGCCCGCAGAGCAGGAAAAACAGCCCGATTCGGATAGCACACCAACGGTGTAAACGCGGAGACACGCGATTACATATTGTCAAGTGGGATTCATTTATGACAATTGCACAATTGACAAATTTCACTCTGGGTGGGGGGTAATGTTAACCTCGCGTTAGTCACTTTGACGAAAGCGAACGGAAAAACAAAGCTCTCAACCTGATACCTCCGTTTTTGTCGGTAAAGCGGAGTGTATTCGCATTTCCCACCGACGGAAAAATAAGGAGGTCATTGAAAATGACAAAAACAAACAGCAAAAAAGCATTGCTCTCAAGTGCTTTTGCACTTGTTTTAAGCGTTGCAATGCTCATCGGCACCACCTTTGCGTGGTTCACCGATACCGCAAGCACAGGTATCAACAAAATTCAGGCAGGTAATCTTGATGTAAAGCTTATGTACAGCACGGACATGGTGACATGGAAAGAAGCCACCGATCAGACCAAGCTCTTTAACGACAATGCTCTGTGGGAGCCGGGTTACACACAGGTGGTCTATTTGAAGGTCGTGAACGCCGGCAATCTGGCACTTAAATATGAGACCGGTTTTTCCAAAAACTACACCTCCAACAGGGGCAAAAATGTTAACGGCGATTGGTACCGTGTGGATAATTATCTGAAGATCGGCACTGCCGAGACCGAGACCAAGTTCGCAAACCGCGAGGCTGTTTGGGCTGCTGTTGCCGCCACCGAAAAGACTTTGTCGAAGGATGTTATGCTCACAGACGAATGGATTACACTGGAAGCCGGAAAAGCGTCCAAGCCCTTCGCTGTAGCAATCTATATGCCCACATCTGTCGGCAACGAAGCCAACGCTTCAAGGCTCAGACCTTCCTCTGTTTCCGGTCTCGGCATTGAGGTTCGCGCTACTCAGGCGACTGTGGAAAGCGACAGCTTCGGCACTGATTACGATGCAAATGCGGCTACCGTTCTCAATCGTGTGGAATATACTGACGGCGAGCATACAGTGACCGGCAACATTCAGGCAAACGGCACAGCCGGCGCAATTCACGGAACGGGTACCGCAAAGATTACCGTAGATGCTACAACGGTTTACGGCACCTATGTCAGCAACTACGCGATGGCCGTCTGCGCCTCCAGTAGATCCGAGATTATCATCAAGGGCGGCGAATTTGCAAACCAGGCTCCCGCGGGTTCCACGCTGTCCCTGATTTATGCGGAGGATAGTGCGAAGATCACCATCGAAGGCGGCACCTTTAAGTGCGTCAGCCCGGAGTGGACGCTGAACTGCAATGACAGCGACCCTGCCACTATCACCGTCAAGGGCGGCTCGTTCTACAAGTTTGACCCGTCCAATGTTACTGTCGGCGAAGGCGAAATCATCGTCGCCGCAGGCTACAAGGTCGTTCAGAACGGCGACTGGTACAATGTTGTTCCGGAATAATCTATAAGCTTCAAGTCCTCTCCGCCCTCGGGCGGAGGGGCAATCAAAGGACATAAGCGTGGGCTTGTGTTCTTTGATTGCCCGAAATATAAAAAATTTCGGCATTCCGAAAAACAGGGAGGAATTCTTTGTGAAAACTGCATGATCGGCTAAAATCATCATGGGAGGGGTAATGTCAGCCTCGCGTTAGTCACTTTGACGAAAATACCGGGATGTAAAAAACTCTCAACCTGATACCTCCGCTTCTGTCGGTAAAGCGGAGCGTATCCGCAAACCGATTACCGGCAAAAAATAAGGGAGGTCATTGAAAATGACAAAAACAAACAGCAAAAAAGCATTGCTCTCAAGTGCTTTTGCACTTGTTTTAAGCGTTGCAATGCTCATCGGCACCACCTTTGCGTGGTTCACCGACACCGCATCTACTGCGGTAAACAAGATCCAGGCGGGAAATCTGGACGTAGAATTAGAGTACAGCAAAGATTTCACCGAATGGAAAAAGGTGAACGACACAACTAAGGTGTTCGAGGACAGCACGCTGTGGGAGCCAGGTCGCACAGAAATTGTATATCTCCGTGTCAAGAACGCAGGAAATCTTGCACTGAAGTATACGCTCGGCATTTATAACCTTTACAATAGCACCGGCAAAAATGTTTTTGGCAATAAATATAGTCTCAGCGACTATGTGAAGTTGGGTGTAGCGGAAGCCGATGCTGCATATGCAGACCGTGCGGCGGCTATCAGTGCTGTGCAAGACAGCGCCAAAACGCTTAATAGTATTGGAGACACCGGTGTTGTCGGTGCAGACCTTGCTACCAACACTACAAAGGTCTATGCAATGGTACTTTATATGCCCACAACAGTAGGAAATGAGGCAAACCCGAAGAATAATGATCCGTATTGGGCGGCAAAGGTTTCCTTCGGTATCAGCGTTGACGCTACACAGGCAATGTCTGAATCGGATTCGTTTGGTAATACATACGATGAAGATGCTGCCACCATTCTGTCTGCAATCAGCTTTTCTTCCGGAAAGCACGAAATCACCCAGAATATGCAGGCGAACGGACGCTTTGGTGCAGTTCAGGCGGAAAGAACCGCTCAGTTTACGATCAACGCCGATGTATATGCTGTGTACAATAGGGATACGAGCGGCACTACCGGCGGAGCTATGGCTGTGTCCGCCGACGGAAACAGCAAGGTTATCGTCAACGGCGGTGATTTCCGTCAGGTCGGTGTGCCTGCCGATGACCCTGTTTGTGATTTGATTTATGCGCTCGGCAACGCTACTATTGAAATCAACGGCGGCACCTTCAAGGCTGTTACACCCGCAAACACGCTTAATGTTAAGGATGATGCCAGAGGAAAAGCCAAGATTATCGTAAACGGCGGACGCTTCTATAAGTATGATCCGTCCCATCCGACCCTCGGTGATAACGAAATCTTCCTCGGCGAAGGCTGCACGGTTACACCGGACGGCGACTGGTTCGTTGTTTCAAAGTAATTTATATTAATATGTAATCCCTTTGGAGGGAGGATGCAAAATTCTCCCTCCGAAGAGGGTCAAATATTCACCGTCTACTGTTTAAACAGTAGGGGCAATCAAAGGGCATAAGCGTGGGCTTGT
>OLGA01003171.1_pt1 | contig 10839 bp, 10 predicted proteins | sample 1604881 | NCBI WGS metagenome assembly OLGA01 (sample SAMEA3888896, study PRJEB22519) | human gut metagenome | biome: human gut; feature: human-associated habitat; material: faeces | place: Denmark | collected 2009
AATAAAGTCTGTAATATGCCGCTGTACCTTTTGGAACACTGCTGTTAATGTCAAAACTCTGACCTATGTACAGTACAATTTCACTTGCGTTAAGTTTAAGAGATGTTGCAAGCGGCTTGACCGTTACATTACAGGTTGCTTGTGTACCGTTTGGCATTTTGCATCTCATAGTTGTGGTTCCTGCCTTTTTTGCGGTCATCAAACCTCCGGCTTTTTGAACAAAAGCAATATTCGGATCATCTGAATAATAAGAACGATAATAAGCTGCTGTTCCGCTCGGCACATAGCTTGAAAAATCATACTGTTCACCGACTCCAAGTATAATACTTGTCTTATCAAGCTTTATGCTATTAGCAAGCTTTTTAACAGTAACCTTACATTTGGCTGTAAGTCCGTTATAAGTTTTTGCTGTAATTGTAGAGACACCAATGCCCACAGCAGTCATTTTGCCTTTATCGTCTACAGTAATTACCCCACTATTATCTGTAGTAAACTCTACTTGCGAAATATCTCCATTTTCAATAGTAGTAATAAGAGTATATGACTCCCCTACCCCAAGTGTTATTCCATTCTTATTGAATTTCACACTTTTAGGCGGAACAGTTGGTTTTGGCTCTGTAGTAGGCTGTTCAGTAATCTGCTCAGTATACTCTTCTGTTGAAGGTTCAGTAACTTCTTCCGTAGTTGTTTCAGTCGATTCTGTTGATGGTTCATCAACAATTGTTGTTTCCTCAACACATTCTGTAGTAGTTTCAGTATATGCTGTAGTTTCAGAATATTCAGTTGTTACTTCAGTACAAGCAGATGAGAAATTCGATATCGTTGTTTCTGTGGATGCTTCAGTTCCGTAAACCGAAGTAGTTTCTGTCAAAGATGACGGTTCTGATGTATCAAATTGAGATCCAACAATAATTTTCTGAATATTAGTGGCATCAATAACGGTCAACACATTGTCGCCATTAGTATCGTAAAGAAATTTCTCATCATCAGTTAAGTCAATCATACCTACAACATACTTTTGGACCTTGGTTGCATCCATAACTGTAAATTCGTAATTACCACCGTTAACGATAGTCGCTGCATATGGTATTATACATATCGCAGATAACAGCGTTATGATTAATAATATTGATATTGATTGTATTATTTTTTTCATGTTTTTTGCTCCCTTATCTGTGCCTGTTGTAATAGTCTTTGTCTGACCGTTTACAAATGTCTTTTCTACCGTATTACCGTCTGAATCGGTAACAATGTAATGAGTAAGACTGCCGTTTGATGATGTGCGATATTCACTTTCAAGCGAACCGTCAAATGTGTAATAGTAATATGAGGTTTCACCGCTTGAATAGGTAGGCTCAAATGAGCCTACCTACCCACATTCGTTTTAAATTTTTTCAAATATAGTTAGAATTATTAATCAATCTAAAATTTATGCCTATTTTTTTCAACTCATTAAATGCACTCAAATTGGTCTCATTGACTAACACCATTTTTTCATGTGAAATACAGCGAAACCACGGTATGCAATTTTTATAAAAAGCCAAATCTTCAGGATAATCATAAGCATTCCAAGAGGAAAAATCTATAGGTTTCATCAATAAAGCCGTTGTTATTTTATTAATTCTGAAACAATGGATTTGTTGTCCTGCAGTATATCTGGGTGTTTTTATTTTACCTAATGGAATTTCATGATTTCTAAAACCATCCAAGAAATTAAAATATTCATTAGAATGATCCTTTTTATGGATCTGTCTCACAGTAAAAAAACTAAAATTCTCACTATAGCAAGTGGCAACCTTTAAGGTTTTATCTGACGAAATTCTGTCTTTTGTTGCAACTGACGATGTTGAATCCTATGAATCGGAATTCCCTGAACAACCAGCAAATAATGTTGCTGTCATTGCAAGTGTGAGGAACGCACATAGATTTTTTTGTCCGGGCATTGTCAATAAAAGTTTGTAAGTTTTAAAGAAGATTGAACTTTTTATTGTTCAATCCTCTTTGTTGTTTATTACAGACTGCATATCTTCGGGAATTTCGGCAGTAACCGTAATGTATTCATTTTTTATCGGATGATAAAATTCAAGCCTTGCACAATGAAGTGCCTGCCTTGAAATTTTATCAAGTTTTCCGCCGTACAAGTCATCGCCCATAAGCGGATGCCCTAAATAAGCCATATGGCAGCGAATCTGATGTGTTCTGCCGGTTTCAAGCCACAATTCAAGCAATGTAAAATCTTTTGTTGCAACAAGCGGTTTGTAGTGCGTAACTGCTTTCATTCCGTCATCACGGACAATTCGCACCATTTTGGAATCATCACGCAAATCCATTGGCTTATCAACTATACCTTCAATATTTATTTCGCCCTCGCATAAAGCGTAATAGACTTTGTGCGTTTTATTTTTTACGGCATTGGCTGTAAAACGGTTTTTGGCAATGAGAACAAGCCCTGAGGTATCCTTGTCAAGTCGATTAATTGCCCGAAATACAAACGGCTTGCCGTTTTGACTGCAATAGTACGAAACAATATTTGCAAGCGTATCGCTTTGGTGCTGCTTTACAGGATGAACTGGCATGGAATGCGGTTTGTTTACCACAAGAAAATGTTCATCCTCATATCTTATATCAAGTGTACCCTTTGTCGGTTCAATTTCACATTTTTCATCGGGAATTGCAATTGAAACGGTTTTACCGCTTTGCACACAGTCAATTGTTCTTAAAATTTTCCCGTCCATCAAAATACCGTCTTTTTCTCTTTTCAGTCGTGTTATTATTCTTGCAGAAAGCCCGCATTTATCACGCAGAAATCTTTGAGCAAGCATATTGTCACATTCGTCAGGTACGGGAAAATACAGTCTGTCAGACATAAATCATCCTCCAAACAAAAAACAGAATTATCAGCTGAATAATAAATATTATCGGTATGCCGAGCATAAATTTAATGTGTCTTGTTTTGTGTCTGATTAATTGCATTGTAATGTACATTGCAACACTTCCTCCGAGTGCGGAGAGAATCAGCAATGTGCTTTCTCGTACTCTCCATTTGCGGTGAATTGCAAAGTATTTGTCACAGACTGTTACAATAATTGATATCAGGCTGATGATGCAAATGTATATGATGAAAATTTCCATGAGAACTCCAAAGGATGATTTGATTGAAAAACAAAAAGATTGTTCCGATTATAGTATCTATAATAGCTATGTTAAGCGTTATCTGCATAAGCTCATTTACAAGAGAAAAACCGCCTAAAAAGCAGAATGATATCGACAACATTGCAGCCTTATCATCAAAGGCAACTGCCGACACACCCAAAAGTGATGAAGAAATGCGTGGTGTGTGGGTATCGTATATGGAGCTTTCTATGGAAAATGAAAGCTCAAAAACACAAAAAGCGTTTGAAGATAAATTTACCGAAATAGCACAAAAATGCCGTGACAGCGGTTTCAACACGCTTATTGTACAGGTACGCCCCTTTTGTGACGCATTATATAAGTCAAGTTATTTTCCGTGGTCACATATTCTCACGGGTACGCAGGGTGAAAATCCTCAATATGACGCACTGCAAATTATGTGTGATATATGCAAAGAAAACAATTTGAAAATTCATGCGTGGATTAATCCATACAGAGTCAGTTCAAATGAAACTCCGAAAAAACTTTCAGACAACAATCCTTACATAAAGAATTCCGAAATAGGTATAAAAACCGATAACGGAATTTTTCTTGATCCGTCAAATGAAACTGCACAACAGCTGATTAGTGACGGTGTAAAGGAAATTGCGGAAAATTATGATGTTGACGGAATACAGTTTGACGACTATTTCTACCCTACTGAGGATGAAAGTTTTGATAAAAAGCAGTATGAGGTTTATATTGAAAAATACGGTAAAGAAAACTGTATGAGTCTTGATAATTGGCGAATGCAAAATGTAAATACGCTGATTTGTAAGGTTTACAGAACAATAAAAAGTGTGGATTCGTCAGTTGAGTTCGGCATATCACCGCAAGGCAATATAGGTAACAATGACGGATTGTATGCCGATGTAAAATCGTGGTGTACCTGTAAAGGCTTTGCAGATTACATCTGTCCGCAAATTTACTTTAGCCTTGAAAATCCTGCTCTTAATTTTGAAGATTGCCTTAACAGCTGGACATCTCTTGATTTTGACGAAAATGTAAAACTGTATGTCGGTCTTGGCGGTTATAAGGCAGGTAACGGCGAATATGACGAAGAAACATGGCTTTTAAGTGACAGTATCCTTGCCGATGAATACGATATTTTGCGTAACAACAAATCTGTCAGGGGCTTTATGCTTTACAGCTATAATAGCCTTGAAGATGATACTGTAAAAAAAGAGATTAATAATCTGATTAACGCTTTAAACTAATTCAGCATCACAGTAGTCATCAAATGATTTTGTGATTTTCACATCAATAATTTTACCGCAAAGACTTGTATCTTCGGAATTAATATGAACAGGCGTGTAGTTCTTTGTGTAACCCTCAAGATAACCGTGACGAAGTCTTTCACCGAGAACAGATTCACAAAGGCCAACCTGATCTTTAAGAAATTCCCTTCTGGTTTCATCGCAGACCTGCTCCATAATTTTGGCTCTCTGCTCTTTAATTTGCGGATCAATTTGATTTGGTGCTTTATCGGCAACAGTACCTTTACGGCGTGAATACGGAAAGATATGCACCTTTGCAAAGCCGATTGACTTAACAAAATTAAGAGATGCGTTGAAATCTTCCTCTGTTTCACCTGCAAATCCAACCATTACATCGGTTGTCATAGAACTGTTTTCAAAAGCGTTTCTGAGATTTGTAACAATTTCAGCGTATTCTGCACAATTGTAGTGACGGTTCATTGCTTTGAGTGTGTTATCACAACCGCTTTGTAGTGAAAGATGAAACTGCGGACAGAACTTTGGCTGTGCGGCAAGACGGGCAATCATTTCTTTATCCATTCTTTCCGGTTCGATTGACCCGAGTCTTACACGGTCGATTCCGTCAACGGAACAAGCACATTCCACAGCATCCGCAAGATCAAAATCTTCGTCAAGACCGTAGGCGGAAAGGTTAATACCAACGAGAACAACCTCACGGTAACCGTTTGCGGCAACCTGAATAAGCTCTGCCTTTAAATCTTCAAGAGATTTCGAACGCACTCTGCCCCTTGCATACGGAATAATGCAGTAAGAACAAAATCTGTTGCAACCGTCCTCTATTTTAATGAAAGCCCTTGTATGCTCTCCGAGTGACGATACGGAAAGGTTTTCGTATTTTTCGCCTTTTCCGATATGCTCTGTTATATGAACAAATTTCTGTTTTTCTTCGAGAAACTTGTAAATTGAAGGAACGAGTTCGGCTCTCTTTGCATTGCCGAGTACGATATCGCAATTTGAAAAGTTCTCGCTTTCTTCGGGGAAAGCCTGTGGCATACAGCCGGTGAGAATAACAATTCCGTCAGGATTTTCACGGCGGACACGGTTGAGAATCTTGCGGTTTTTTGCGTCACTTACGGATGTTACCGTACAGCTGTTAACGATTGTTATGTCTGCCCTGTCCCTGTCATCCGAGAGAAGAAATCCGTTCTTCAGCATGTCTTCACGCATTGCCTGTGATTCATACTGATTAACCTTGCAGCCGAGTGTAATTATATTAAAATTCATTCACTAACCATCCTTTTTTGGGTAAATAGTTGAAATTGCAAAAATTCATTAATTCGTTGTTGATTTAGACAAAAATTAATGATAAAATATAAACAAGATGAACAATGGAGGTGAGATCTTGTTTTCTGTACCGGTTTCCGTTAAAAATAAAAAAGAAATGATCGATATGTTTGAAACTCTTGCTCACTTTCCGGATACAGTAATGATGCTAAGAAACGGCGATAATACTGTTGATGCTCATTCGTTGATGGGATTTTTTGCAATTGACGAAAAAATTCCGATTGAACTTCTTCTTGAATCAGAACCTGATGATAATCTCAAACAGGCGATTTCTAAATTTGCTTTTGTTAATGCATAAAAATAATATATACATACTGTTAAGCCCTATGACCAAAGTCATAGGGCCTTTTTGTTTGTGCTTTTAGTTATGAATTTTTGTCAACAACATGGAACTTTTTAAGGTTTCCTGTCTTTTCGCTTCTCTTGTCAAGTTCGGCAAGAACATCTTCAAGCGGAATGCCGAGCTTTACCATCATTACAGTAAGATGATAGATAAGGTCTGCAATTTCATAAACAGTTTCGCTGTTATCATCATTTTTTGCCGCAATGATTGTTTCACTGCACTCCTCGCCTACTTTTTTAAGAATCTTGTCAATTCCTTTATCAAGAAGGTAGCAAGTGTATGAACCCTCTTTTGGATTATCTCGTCTGTTTTCTACTGTAGCATAAAGTGCTTCAAGAACTTCTTTGTCGTTCATATTAAAATTCTCCTCATTTTAATTTTTTAAAAAAGCAGGAATGATTTCCCGTGTGGCAGGCTGCACCTGTCTGTTCAACTGTGATGAGCAATGTATCGTCGTCGCAGTCGGCATATATATCAATTACCTTTTGTAAATGACCTGATGTTGCACCCTTGTTCCAAAGCTCCTGACGGCTTCTTGACCAGAACCATGTGTAACCGGTTTCAAAAGTTTTTTGCATACTTTCACGGTTCATATATGCAAGCATAAGTACCTCACCCGTTGACTTTTCCTGAATAATTGCGGGAATAAGTTCGGATTTTACAAAATATTTATCAAGATCCATAATTACCTCAGATTTTATTTGTTACTTCGATCGCCTGTTTCAAATCGAGCGAACCTGTATAGACAGCCTTGCCGCAGATTGCACCGTAGACATCGAGTTCTGAAAGATTAATGATATCCTTGAGAACTGCAACACCGCCGCTTGCGATAATATTACAGCTGACTTCGTGAGCAAGAGCATCAAGCTGTTTAAGGTTAGGACCTGCAAGAGTACCGTCCTGATCAATGTCTGTGAACACAATAGTCTTTACTCCGACATTTTCCATACGCTTTGCAAGCTCAATGTAGTTGATTTCCGAATTGTCAATCCAACCTTCTGCACGAACCATGCCGTCCTTTGCATCAATGCCAACTGCAATTCTCTCACCGTATTCTTTTACGGCATCAATAACAAGCTGCTGATTTTTAACTGCGGCTGAACCGAGAATAACACGGTTTATTCCTCTTGAAAGATAATATTCAACCGCTTTCATATCACGGATTCCTCCGCCGACCTCAACAGAAAGTCCCGAGGCTTTTGCAACATCCGCAATAAGATCGGCATTAACAAGCTTTGCGTCTTTTGCACCGTCAAGGTCAACCATATGCGTCCACTCTGCACCTGCGTCGGCAAAGCCCTGAGCGGCAATATACGGGGACTCTGCTACCTTCTGAACGGTTGCATAATCGCCCTTGAAAAGACGGACACAATTGCCGTCTTTTATGTCAATAGCGGGTAAAATAATCATTATAACACTCCTTTAGTAGAAAGAAGTACATTCGAAAAATTTTGCTTTACTGCAAGACGGAGTGCGTGTGCGCAAGCCTTGTACAAAGCCTCTGTGATATGGTGAGAGTTGTCACCGTAAACAGATTTGAGGTGAAGTGTGATTTGTGCGTTAAATGCAAATGCACGCATAAATTCTACTGTCATTGAACAGTCGTAGCCGCCGCATCTTTCCTGCGGGAAATCAGCGTCGAATACAAGATAAGGTCTGCCGCTGATGTCAACAGATGCAAACGCAAGCGCTTCGTCCATAGGAACATAAAAACTGCCGAATCTTTCAATTGACTCTTTGGTTGAAAGAGCCTCTGCAAATGCTTTGCCAAGAACTATACCTGTATCTTCAACGGTGTGGTGTTCGTCAACATAAAGATCGCCTTTTACCGAAACCTCAAGTCCAAATCTGCCGTGAGTGGCAAACGAATTGAGCATATGGTCAAAAAAGCCTATGCCTGTATCAATTTTAATATCGCCGCCGTCAAGATTTAGTTTTAGCTTTATGTCGGTTTCCTTCGTTTTACGCTCAACATATGCACTGCGCATATAATCACCTCGATAAATAAGTTTTAATGCAACTTATCAGTTCTTCGTTTTCTTCTTCTGTGCCAACGGAAATTCTGATGTAATCGCCCATAAAACGGATTACAATTGAGTTGTCCTTGAGATAGTTCCACAAGTCTTTGCCGAATGATGTTTTAACAAAAACAAAGTTTGCACAACTGTTGTAAACCTTAAAATCATCGGAAAGAGCGGACAACTCCAGTAAGTCATTATACAGCTTTTCTCTGTTTCTGACAATTGTTTTTTGTCTGTTTTTGAGATAATCTTTATTTTTATATATTATACTGCCGACAACCTGAGAAAATGTGTTCACATTGTACGGAGATTTTACCGCTTTTACAGCTCTTGAAATTGTTTCATTTGCAACGGCAAAACCGAGTCTGAGTGCCGCTGAGCCTACTGCCTTTGATGCGGTTCTGAAAATAATGAGATTTGAATACTTTTCAACCTCATTTATAAGACTCTGATCCCAAAAATCCATATATGCTTCGTCAAGAATTACAAGTGCATTTACGCTTGTAACAAGTCTGTGTGCATCTTCGGCGGTCATCCCCTGCCCTGTTGGATTGCATGGGTTTGAAAAAAGCAGAAGTTTGATATTGTCTCGATTTACCTTTTCAATAAGTGCATCCGTATCAATTGAAAGGTCGTCGGATTTGATAAATGTGTCACATACAACCTCACAGATTGATGAATAGAATTTGTACATTGAAAAATCGGGAGCAACGCAAAGCATCCTGTCCCCTTTTTCCATAAATGCGGCTTCAATCAAAAAGATGAGTTCATCTGAGCCGTTGCCTGCGGTTACATATTTTGGATTGATTCCGTAATAATCCGCAAAAGCCGTAACAACCTTTTCCGCAAGCGGATCGGGATAGCGGTTGAAATCAATTGTATCAATTGCATTTTTGATTTCTTCTTTGATGAAATCGGGATAATTTTCGGGACATTCGTTTGCATCAAGTCGAATTTTATATGTACCGCTGATTGGTTCATACGGTTCAAGTTCACGGATTTTTTTGTTTAATTCATAAGACATTGCATAACTTCCATTCTTATTTCATATCAAAACGCACTTTAATTGAATTTGCGTGTGCTGTAAGTCCTTCTGTTTCTGCAAAGCGAACTACATCTTCGGCATCTTTTCTCAAAGCGTCTTCCGTATAGTAAATAAAGCTTGATTTCTTTACAAAGCTGTCTACCGAAAGAGGTGAGAAAAATCTTGCCGTGCCGCTTGTCGGAAGAACATGGTTAGGACCTGCAAAATAGTCGCCCAGAGGCTCGGGACTGTAGTTGCCGAGAAATACAGAACCGGCATTATCAAGCTTGCCGACATACTCCATTGGGTTTTCACAACAAACCTCAAGATGTTCGGGAGCAAGCTCGTTAGCAAATTCAATCGCCTGTGACATATCACTGCATACAATAACTGCACCGAAATTGTCAACCGATGAACGGATAATATCTTTTCTTGAAAGAGCGGTCATCTGCTTTTCAAGCTCTGTTTCAGTTTCTTTGGCAAGCTCTTCGCAATCGGTAAGCAGAATTGCAGACGCAAGCCGGTCATGCTCTGCCTGACTCATAAGGTCTGCGGCAAGGAATTTTGGATTTGCAGACTTATCGGCAATGATGAGTATTTCACTCGGACCGGCAATCATATCAATGTCAACTGTCCCGTAAAGAAGTTTTTTTGCTGTTGCAACAAAGATGTTGCCGGGGCCTACGATTTTATCAACCTTTGGTACGGATTCTGTACCGTATGCAAGTGCGGCTACTGCCTGTGCACCGCCCATAAGGAAGATTCTGTCAACGCCTGCTACCTTTGCGGCGGCGATGATATTCGGATTCGGTGTACCGTCCTTCTGCGGAGGTGTACACATAATAATTTTCTCAACACCTGCAATTTTAGCGGGAACTGCGTTCATAAGAACTGATGAGGGATATGCCGCAGTGCCGCCCGGAACATAGATACCTACTCTTTTAAGGCCTCTGATTCTCTGCCCCATCATTACGCCGTTATTCTTTGTTGTGAGCCAGCTTTGCTGAACCTGTCTTTTATGGAAGTCTGCAATATTTGCGGCTGCCTTTTTGATTGTTTCGAGATAATCCTTATCGCATTTTTCAATAAGACTGTCGATTTCATCGGAAGTGATTTCTACCTTTTCAGGTGCTTTTCCGTCAAATTTAACGGTATATTCCTTTACGGCTTTATCACCGTTTTCTGCAACATTTTCGATGATTTCCGAAACAATCGGAACTACATTTTTATCTGAATTCTGCGCTCTCTTTTTGAGCAAATCAATAAATTCATATTCGTTTTTTCCGTCTGCTACAACAGTTGTAATCATTTTGTGACAGCCTCCAGTTTCTTCTGCAATTCTTCAATTTCAGCCTTGCGCAGTTTAAGACTTGCCGTATTGGCAATAAGTCTTGCCGAAATATCACACACCCATTCAATTACTTCAAGTCCGTTAGCCTTGAGCGTTGAACCTGTTTCTACTATATCTACAATACCGTCCGCAAGACCTACAAGAGGAGCAAGTTCAACGGAACCCTCAATCTTAATAATTCTTACATCCATATCTTTATCGTCAAAAAAAGCTCTGGTTACATTCGGATACTTTGTTGCGATAGTTTTTGTATTGTAACCGCTGTAAAAATCAGTATCTTTTTTTGTTGCAAGGGCAAAACGGCATTTGCCGAATCCTAAGTCGAGAAGTTCATAAAAAGATGAACCGTTTTCAAGAATTGTGTCCTT
>OLGA01003179.1_pt1 | contig 10811 bp, 9 predicted proteins | sample 1604881 | NCBI WGS metagenome assembly OLGA01 (sample SAMEA3888896, study PRJEB22519) | human gut metagenome | biome: human gut; feature: human-associated habitat; material: faeces | place: Denmark | collected 2009
GAACGCCGATTTGCGCACTTCGCGGTCTTCCGAACGGATAAACTGGGAATATGTGCCTTCGGTCAGCTCAGCAGTCGTGCCGTCGGGCATCTGCACGGGCGGGAAGGACATATCCACGTCGGTCAGCATCCCGAAGATGTGGTTCGGCGCCTGGGCGACCTGCCCCATCATGGCGAGCAGCTTTTCCTGCTCGGCGGGCAGCGTGTGCGGCTTCTGGCGAATCAGGTTGCGCAGGAACGCGTCATAATCCGCCATTGCCGGATCAGCGGCGATTTCCGCCAGCAGCGCATCATCCAGCGAGAGCAGCTCCGGCTCAAAGAAGGACATTGCGGTGGACAGCTGTACGCCCATCTGGGACGCGCGGGCGCGAAGTCCCTGCGCAACCGGGTCGCCGTTGTCCGTTTCGCCGCGCAGGAACGCGTAGGAGAAAACGGGCTCAGCCTGCTGATTCAAGTCGAAATACTCGCGAATGGCCTGACGGGGATTCTCGGCGACTTTGCCCTCCCACGCGGCGAACTTCTTGCCGGACGCAAGCACATCCGCCAAAGCGGCCTCCCACGCGGCATCATCAGGGTAAATGTGCGACAAGTTCCATTTGTACTGCGCGGGGATTTCCTCACGCTTGCGGAGCTTTGCAGCCATTTTAAGACCTCTTTCTGCCGGAAAAAAACCGGCGTTTCCATTCCATTTCCTAGAGTGTGTTTCTAAATTCGCCCGGCAGCATTTTCGGCATCTTTTCATGCACTTCTGCGTCTTCAAACCTCGATTTACCTTAAGTAAAACCTTCGGTTTTCATCCTTGAATTGCAAGAAAATCTGCTCGAAACTGCACCGGTCTCATTTTAGAAACACACTCTATTGTACACGTATTAGCGGAAAAAAGCAAGGCGTATCAGCGGTGCTTTTTCTCGTACGTCAGCGGGCGGCAGGCGCTGGCGCGATCCGACCCGTTGGGGAAGAACGAAATCGCGCCGTCCAGCATCGTGATTGCGCCCGTTGAGCCGCGCACAACCTGTTTTTCCAGCAGCAGGCGCAGCAGCTTTTCCGTCAGCATCGGCCCGCCGCCGCGCGTCAGGCAGTCCTTCCAGAGGGTGAAGTGGCAGCCGTCCGCCGCGCGGGAGCAGAAAAACGCCTGCGGGCTTTCCAGCACGCCGCCCTTCCGGCAGACCGGGCAGACGCAGCCGTCAATTTTCGTGCCGCGCGTGACGAACGACTGCGTGCGCTTCTTTCGATGCCCGTCGTCGGGAAAAACGACATCGGCGCGGTTATTCCGGGCGAAATTTACCAGAAATGTGGAGAATTTGCGGATGCTGTCCATGAACTTGTCCGCGTCTTGCTTGCCGTCGGTGATTTGGTCGAGCGCCAGTTCCCAGCGCCCGGTCATTTCGGGGGAGGACAGCTCCTGCGGCACAATTTGAATCAGCTGCACGCCCTTGTCGGTCGCCAGAATCGTCTTGCCCTTGCGGATGGCGTATCCGACCTGAATCAGCCGCTCGATGATGGCGGCGCGGGTCGCGGGCGTGCCGATGCCGCTGCCCTTCATTTGCCGCGCGATTTCCTCGTCGGTGGATTCGCGCCCGGCGGTTTCCATCGCGGAGAGCAGGGACGCGTCGTTGTGCTGCGCCGGGGGCTTGGTCTGGTCGCTTTTGACCTCGGCGGCGCGGACGGTGCGCGTGTCGCCGGGGGACAGCGGCGGCAGGGCGGTTTCCTCCTCGGCATCGGCGGATTTTTTCTTCGCGCGCCCGGCTTTCGGCGGATTCGCCAGCGGCGGTACATCCCGCCAGCCGTTTTGCAGCACGACGCGCCCGTTCGTGCGGAATTGGTGCTCGCCGACCCCGGTGATGACCTTCGTCGCGTCGTACTCGCACGCGGGATAGAACGCCGTCAGCATCCGCCGGACGACCATATCGTACAGCTGCCGCTCGTCTTCGGGCAGGCTGTCCAGATTGATTCGCTTCGGCGTGGGCAAAATCGCGTGGTGGTCAGTGACCTTCGTTTCGTCAATCGTGCGCTTGCTGACGGGCAGCTTTCCATCCGGCAGCGCGCCCGGCACAAGCGCCTGATAGCTTTCCGGCAGCACCTTCATCGTCTGCACGACGCGCGGAATCATGTCCGGCGGCAGATAGCGGCTGTCCGTGCGCGGGTAGGTGAGGGCTTTGTGCGTTTCGTAGAGGGACTGGGCGAGCTTGAGCGTCTTGTCGGCGGTGAAGCCGAGCAGGCGGTTCGCGTCGCGCTGGAGGCTGGTCAGGTCGTAGAGCTGGGGCGGCAGGTCGCGGCGGCGGGTGGTTTCGGCGCTTATCACTGTGGCGGATTGATTCTTGATTTGCGCGGCGAGGGCTTTCGCGTCGTCGATTTTGGGGATGTGCGTGTCCGGCTCCAAGCCTTCGCGGAAGTACATGCCGCGGTAGTCGCCGAAATCCGCCGTGACGGTCGCGTATTCCTCCGGCTTGAAGTCCTCGATTTCCTTCCGCCGCTTGACCAGAATCGCAAGCGTCGGGGTCTGCACACGCCCGACGGACAGCAGCGCGTCATAGCGCAGGGTAAAAGCGCGGCTGGCGTTCATGCCCACAAGCCAATCCGCCTGTGAACGGCACTGCGCGCTGCGGTACAAGCCGTCGTAGTCACTGCCGCTGCGGATGGCGCGGAAGCCTTCCTGAATCGCCTCGTCCGTCATGGAGGAAATCCACAGGCGGTCGAAAGGCTTCTTGCAGCCCGCTTTTTCGTAGATGTAGCGGAAAATCAGCTCCCCCTCGCGCCCCGCGTCGGTTGCGCAGATGAGGCGGTCGGTTTCCGGCGCGTTGATGAGATTGCGGACGACGGCAAACTGATCGCGGCTGCTGGCAATCACTTTCAGGGGGATTTCGGCGGGCAGAATCGGCAGCGTATCAAACGACCAGCGCTTGTACTTTTCATCGAGCTCGTCCGGCTCAACCAGCGTCACCAGATGCCCGACCGCCCACGTCACGACCCAGTCGCCGCCCGTCAGGCAGCCGCGCCCGCTGCTCTGGCAGCCAAGCACGCGGGCAATATCGCGCCCCACGCTCGGCTTTTCCGCAATGACTACTGTACGCCCCATAGGTGAGAATCCTCCTGATGATGTATATCCGTGCCTTTTTTATGCAGAAATCCGCATGAACAAATTCCATTATACCACATTTGACGGCTTGAAGCAAGCATGGTATAATAGGAGGGAAACCTGTCGGAAGATGGTACGGAGGTCGGCTTGCATGGCGATGTTTTCCTTTGACGAGCAGGCGGCGCTGTTTGACGTAACGCCGCTGCCCAACCAGTTCATCCTTAATTATCTGCCCGAAGCGTCGGGGGACGCGGTGCGCGTGTACCTCTTCGGCTTGGTGGCGTGCTATCATCACGAGGCCATCAGCGATTTGCAGCAAATGGCGCGGGAGCTGAACATGACGGAGGATGATATTCGCGCGGCGTACCGCTACTGGGAGCGCAAGGGGCTGGTGCAGCGCGTGGCGGATAATCCGCCGCAGTACCGCTATCAGAACATCTATCAGGTGATGATGACGGGCGCACAGGCGCAGATTGACCCCGCATACGAGCAATTCGCGGAAGCCATCTACGGCGTGTTCGACAACGACCGCCGGCTGCATGGCAAGGACGTCAGCCAATGCTACGAGTGGGTGGAGCAGATGCACCTTCCGCCGGACGTGGTGATTGCCATGATGCGCCACATGGTGCAGAAGCACGGCAAGAACGTGAGCATGAAGAAAGCCGAGCAGATGGCAATGCGGCTGGCGGACGAAAAGGTGCAGACGGTGGAGGAGGCGCAGGAGATTTTCCGGCGCGACCAGACCGTTTGGAGCGGCAGCAAGAAGGTGCTGGAGAAGCTGGGCCTGCGCCGCTACCCGACCGAACCGGAGCAGACGATGTACAGCAAGTGGCTGGTGGACTGGCAGTTCACGCCGGATGCAATCCTGCGCGCGGTGGATGAGACCATCAAGAGCAGCAACCCGTCGTTTGCGTATCTGGACGGGATTTTGAAGCGGCTGCACGAGCAGGGGAATGTGCGCACGGAGCAGGATGTGTCGGGCGATATCGAAGGCAGCCGGAAGGAAAACGAGCCTATCAAGCAATTCCTGCGCGCGCTGGGCAATTACAGCATTACCATCAACGACACGACGAAAGCGACGTACAAGAGCTTCCAGACCATGTACCCTGACCCGGTGATTCTGCTGGCGGCGCAGCAGTGCGCCAAATGGGGCATGACGACGCTGCAGGACGTGATGCAGACGCTGATGGCGTGGCAGAACCGTAGCCTGCGCACGCTGCCGGAAATTGACGCGTACATGCGGCAGATTGACGAGCAGAACGAGTTCCTGATTGTGCTCTATCAGGCGATGCAGCTGGACGAAAAGACGAAGCCGAACGCCGCCGACCGTGCCCTTGTGAAGCAGTGGACGGAGGAATGGCGGTTCGCGCAGATGTTTGTGCTGGGCTGCGCGCCGTGGGCGGCAGGGAAGAAATCACCGATGGCATACCTCAACAAGATGTTGAAAGTTTTCCGGGAAAAAGGCATCACGACGATGGAGGCGGCAAAGGCGGAGCGCGAACGCTTCGAGCAGCAGCCGAGCCAATCCACCGCACCCGCCGCGCGCACGCCGAAGGTCGTCGGGGAGCAGCAGTACACCCAGCGCACCTACACGCCGACGCAGGATGCCATGGACGCCATGATGCAGGAGTGGGAGGAAAGCCATGCGTAAGGAAATCATGCAGGCGCTGCAGCAGGAGTACGAGCAGCAGCGCCTCAAAAATTCGCAGGAGGAGCTTCGGCGGCGGCAGGAGGTTATCACCCGCTGCCCGGAGATTGGGCAGTACCTCGCCGAGCGGCAGAACCTGATTTTCGGCGGCGTGCGCGGCATTCTGAACGGCAAAGCGGCGGCGGATGACCTGCCCGCCCGCATGGACGTGATGAACAAGCGCATCGCCGATTTGCTCCGCCAAAGCGGCTTCCCGGCGGATTATCTTGACCCCGTCTACCGCTGCAAGCAGTGCCGCGACACGGGCTACGTTGGCGAGCCGATTCGCGAAATGTGCCCGTGCCTGCGCAGTGCCTTCTATGCGCGGCTGTACCGCGAGGTCGGCTTGGGCGAAAAAGCGGAGCAGTCGTTCGCCGCGTTTGACCCGAATGTGTTCTCCGACCAGCCGCTGCCGGGCAAAAAGTACAGCCAGCGGCAATTGATGGACATGCTGCGCCACCAGTGCGAGCAGTATGCCGAAAAGTACCCCAGCGCCGCGACGATGGATCTGCTGCTGATGGGGCAGAGCGGTCTGGGCAAAACGTACCTAATGCACGCCATCGCGAAGCGATTGCTGGAGCGCGGCTTCAACGTGATGATGATCAGCGCCTACCGCTTCCTGGACGTCGCCCGCCGCGCGTACTTCTCCGGCAAACAGGAGGAAATGGACACGCTGATGGATACCGACGTGCTGATGATTGACGACATGGGCGTTGAACCGCTGATGGAGAACATCACCATCGTGCAGTGGTTCAACCTCATTAACGAGCGGCAGCTGCGCGGCAAAGGCACGGTCATCAGCACCAATTTGAACGTGGAGGAGCTGCGCCGCCGCTACACCGAGCGCATCACATCCCGCCTGCTGGATGGAAAGCAGTGTATGCTGCTGCAATTCTTGGGCGACGACGTAAGGAGGAACAAGGCGTGATTCAGCTTTATATCAGCAAGAAGAATTTCGATGCGCAGAAGGCGGAACGCTTCTTCAAGGAGCGCCGCGTGCAGGTGCAGGTGATGGATTTGAAGAAGCACAAGCTGGGCGAGCGCGAATTGCAGACGATGGCGAAGGACGTGGGGATGCAAGGGCTTCTTGACCGCGAGGACAAGCGCGCGAAGGAGCATCCCGCGTGCTACTGCAACATTGACAGCGTGATAATGACCGCGATTCAGGAAAACCCGTGGCTGCTGAAATCCCCCATCGTCCGCAGCGGACAAAAATGCACCATCGGCTACCAGCCCGCCATTTGGGAAAGCTGGCTGAAGGCGGACAAATAACGGCTCAGGCGAAGCACCAAAAAGCTGCACGCGGGCAGAGTAAGGAAGAGAACTCAACTCAATCGCGCGAAGGGGTCAAGGGGGGATCCCCCTTGCGGAGTCCAGAGGCAGAGCCTCTGGTGGGGTTTGGGGCAACGCCCCAACTGTTACACCGTTAAATCTACTCCAAGAGAAAAGGGTAGTATGGCAACTTGGTCGCAGGCAGCGAAGCGTCCCTGCGCAGTAACTTTGCGCGTCCGCAGACGCGCCTCCAAGCTGCTTTTTCCACCAAGATAAAAAACCGCCTGCCCACGCCAATCACCGCATGAGCAGGCTTTCCTTCATTCTAAATAGAGTGCTGATGCCGCCGCGACGCCCGCATCGTGCGTAATCGTCAGCAGCAGATGCCCCGGATAGCGCAATGCCGCGCCGCCGGATAGCACCGCCGTCGGCTGCCCCTGCGCCGTGTGCGAGATGGCAATCTCCGTCAGCGGGAAGGCAATGCCGCAGCCGAGCGCCTTGACGATGGCTTCCTTCGCCGCGTACAGCCCCGCCAGCGTGTCCGCCGCCGACGCGCCGCGGCTGCGCAGGTACGCGATTTCCTCTTTCGTCAGGATGCGCTGGAGGAAATGCGTGTTGTCAAGCTGCTGTGCCATGCGGTCGATGCCGCAGATATCCAGCCCGATGCCGCGCAGCTCAGACATAGCCCATGACCCCGCGCACAGATACGTCGCCGGACAGCACGCGCTGCAATACGCCGCTTTCGTCGCGCACCAGCAGCGCACCCGTCTCGTCAATGTCCTCCGCCGTGCCGATGAAGTCAATCTCTGTGCCGATGACGTGCACCCGGCTGCCCAGCGTGCAGCAGTGGCGGCGGTACGCTTCCTGTATGCCGGGGAAGCCGTGCTCCTCCAGCAGCGTCATGTTGTCCTCCAGCGCCTTCAGGTAGTGCACGACAATCTCCCGGCGCACGGGCGGATTGGCGAATTCCTCCAAGGCGGCGGCGCGGTCAGACAGCTCCGGCGGATATGCCCCGCGCAGCACGTTCAGCCCCGTGCCGACGACAACGTACTCAATCTGGTCGAGGTCGGCGCTGATTTCCAGCAAAATGCCGCACAGCTTTTTGCCGGAGAACACGAGGTCGTTGGGCCACTTAATCTGCGCGTCAATGCCCGTCACTTCGCGGACAGCGTGCGCCATCGCCATCGCGGTCGCGAGGGTAATCAGCGGCGCGTTTTTCGGCGGGAGCTTCGGCCGCAGCGGGAGCTTCGGGCTGGGGGTTGCTCACGGACACGAAGTTGACCTTCTGCTTGTTCATTTCGTCCAGCAGGGCATTGGTCACGTCCAGGGCGGGATCATAGGCCACGGCCACGTCCGTGCCCAGCACCACGCTCAGGCCGTTGGCCTTGCGGTAGTTGTTCACCAGACGCTGGGTCAGGTCCAGCAGCTGGCTGACCACGTTCTGCTGTTCGGCGTTGATGCGCTGCTGGCCACCCATGTAGATGGCCTGCAGTTCACGCTGCAGGGCTTCGTTCTCGGGGTCTTTGCCCAGACGGGCCTGCACGTCGTCGATCTGCTGCTGGATCTCTTTCTGCATGCCTTCCAGGAAGCGGCTGGCTTCCTTGCCGGGCTCGCTGTCACGCAGCAGGCGGTTCATATCGACCACGCCGACCTTGACGGCGGGTTCCTGGGTCTGCTGGCAGCCGCTGACGGCGAGGCAGAGGACGAGCAGGGAAAGGACGAGGAAACGAATACGCATGGGGAGTTCTCCTTGGATCATCCGCAAGATGTGCGGTTTCAGTCTGAATGGCCTGCTTGTACGATGTTTTGTTCCGGGACTCAACTCTTTTCCGCCGCCCCGCTCCGGCGTACGGCCGGGACGGGACCTCGTGCAAGACGGCACGCGCATTGACAAAGGTTGCGATATTGTTATTCTGAACGTTATCCTTATTTCATAAGATCTTCAGGGCGGACCTGCCGCCAAGCGAGAATTTTCGTGTCATACCACTCCCTGCGCACCCCGCGCGAAGCCATCACCGAGATCGGCGCCACGCGCCGCCCGAAGTGCGTCCTGCCATCATCGCCCTTATCCGGGCCGCCTACCGCTCCCTGAAGCGCGGCTACCAGCCCGATGTGCGGGCCGTGCCCCTGCGCAGCTGGCGCTCGCTGCTCCAGCTGCTCTCCTCCGTCGCCGCCATGCAGAGCGAGACGGAGACCCTGCTGCGTGTCTCCAACGACCTGCTCTCCATGGCCGACCATATGGCGCCCCCCGGAGAAGTGCTGCGCCAGAGCGCCGAGATCCTGGTCCATGCCCTGCATGCCGACCTCTATGTCTGCCGTCTGCGCAACCCCCAGGGCGAGTGGGTGGTGCAGGCCGCCGCGCGCCGTGACGGCGGCGGCATCCCCATGGTGGTCCCCGCCCTGGAAGAAGGCATCCGCAACCACCCGGTCATGCGCACGGTCAAGGAAGGCTCGGCCCGGCATGTGGTGTCCAACAACCTGCGGGGCATCGAACGCGGCGGCGAGTCCTTCGACTGCGTGGTCTACAAGGCGGGCTACCGTTCCCGTCTGGCCTTCGTGCTGCGCGAACGCAACGACCGGCCGCCCTTCGGCCTGGTGCTGCTCTACACCCAGCGGGAATACGGCTTCGAGATGTACGACGCCCACTTCCTGTCCAAATGCGCCCGCATCGTGTCCCTGACCACGGGCCGCCGCCTGGCCGTGGCCCGCGACACGCTGGAAAAGGCCGCCGGCGCCATGGCCCACTACGGCAACAATGCCCTGAACATCATGCGCAACCAGGCCGAATACTGCGGCGAGCTGGTGGAAGACATCGACAACAACCTTTCCCGTGCCCTGCGCCTTTCCCGCGAACTGCGCGCGGAGTTCCACGAGGATTCACGCGGCCAGCGCCTGGCCCTGGAACTGGAAAAGCGCGGCCACGACGTGCTGCTGACGCGCGAACCGGGCGGCTGCGGTCTGGGGCGCGCCCTGCGTCCCATCCTGCTGGACGCCCGCAATTCCGGCCTGTGCAACCGGGCCGAGCTCTATCTCTTCCTGGCCGACCGGGCCCAGCATGTGGCCGAGATCATCCGTCCGGCGGTGGAAGCCGGACAGATCGTCATCTGCGACCGCTATACCGACTCCACCTTGGCCTATCAGGGCTACGGCCGCGGCCGTGATCCCGACCGCCTGCGCCGGGCCAACGATCTGGCCACCGGCGGCCTGCAACCGGATCTGACCCTGCTCTGCGACCTGCCCGTGTCCGTGGGGCTGGAGCGCGCGGGCCTGCGCAACCGGCGCGAGGGCACGGTGCTCTCCGAGGGCCGTTTCGACAGCGAGAGCCTCAATTTTCACGAGCGCGTGCGCCAGGGCTATCTGACCATCGCGGCGGAAGAGCCCGACCGCATCGCCATCATCGACGCATCGCAACAGCCCGAGGACGTGGTGCTGCAATGCCTCTCCGCCGTGGAGCGGCATCTGAAGCAGCGCGGCAGCGGACTGGAATAAGACGTAAGGATATTGCCATGAGCGAACTGTATACCGTCACCGCCGAGGAAGGCCGCCTGCGCTTCCTGCCTCGTACCGATGCCGCCCTGGAGCAGGCCGTGCTGGACGAGAGCCCCCTGCCCGGCTGCGAATTCGTTTCCCGCCTGGGCGATCCCGGGCTGCTGCATTGCGTGGTCTTCCGTCATGAGCAGAAAACCGGCGGCGTCTTCGTGGTGGAAGACGACAACGGCCTGCTCTTCGCGGCCGTGGCCGAGACCAATCTTGCCTATGCCATGGCCCTGGGCCGTCTGGGCAAGATGATCTCCTATGCGCGCTACAGCGCCGACATTTTTGCCGAAAACATGCTGGACGACGATGACTGATCCCCTGAGAGCCCGTAACCGGCTGGGCGTGGTCTTCTTCCCCGCCTTCGACTGGGCCATCTCCGCCACCCATCCCGAGCGTGAGGAGCGCCTGCTCTATACCCGCGATCAGCTGGCGGAAGAAGGCCTGTTCGACATCCCCGGCATCACCGAGTACCGCCCGGAACTCGCCACCAACGCCCAGGTGGAGCGCGTGCACTTCTGTCTGCCCTCCACCGGCGCCGTGGTCACCGATTCGCACCGGGCCTCGGCGGGCGGGGCCATCACGGCCGCCCGTCTGGTCATGGAGAAGAAGGAAGACAAGGCCTTTGCCCTGGTGCGTCCTCCGGGCCACCACGCCATGCGCGTGACCCACGGCAACCGCGGTTTCTGCAACATCAACAACGAAGCCGTGATGGTGGAGTACATCCGCGATCACTATCCGCATCCCACGGGGCGGCCCCTGCGCATCGCCATCGTGGATACAGACGTGCACCACGGCGACGGCAGCCAGGACATCTTCTGGAACGACCCGAACACCCTGTTCATCTCCCTGCACCAGGACGGCCGCACCCTCTATCCGGGCACGGGCTTCCCGCAGGAATGCGGCGGGCCGGGCGCGCTGGGCCGCACCATCAACATCCCCCTGCCGCCCGAGACTTCGGACGAGGGCTACCTCTACGCCATCGAGCACGCCGTGCTGCCCATGCTGGCGGACTTCAAGCCCGACCTGGTCATCAATTCCGCCGGGCAGGACAACCACTTTACGGATCCGCTGGCCAACATGAAGCTCTCGGCTCAGGGCTACGCGGCCCTCAACCGCGCCCTGAACCCGGACATCGCCGTGCTGGAAGGCGGCTACGCCATCCGCGGCGCCCTACCCTATGTGAACCTGGGCATCTGCCTGGCGCTGAACGTGTCCCATGACCTGACGCTGGTGCTGCTGA
>OLGA01003180.1_pt1 | contig 10811 bp, 5 predicted proteins | sample 1604881 | NCBI WGS metagenome assembly OLGA01 (sample SAMEA3888896, study PRJEB22519) | human gut metagenome | biome: human gut; feature: human-associated habitat; material: faeces | place: Denmark | collected 2009
TAAAGGCGCGTGATGAGCCCGTTTTCATCAAATTCAACCGTGTAGAACGGCGTCGTGATCGTGCTGCCGTCAATGTGCAGCGGGTTTTCAAAGCTGCCTGCTTCGACCGGCGCAAAGCACTTGTAGCCCTTCGGCGGCAAGTCGGGCAGGAACGCCACAGCACCGTTTTCGGTCTGCTGCACGGGATAAGTATTTTTGCCGTCGGAAAGTGCATTTGCGGTGCAATCTTCAAGTACAACGATATCGCTGCGCGTTTTACCCGTCGTATTGAACACCGTGATGCCTTCTCCCTGCGGCGCAAGCACCTGCATGCGGTCGGCAGAAAGCGCAGAGATCGTCTCCGCCATCGCATCGTATTCCTTTTTCGTCTGCTCGTAGACCTCGTGAATGGCGGTGCCGGGCAGAATATCATGGAATTGATTCAAAAGCGTGTTTTTCCACAGGCTGTCGAGCGCTTCCGCGGGGTAGGGGAGCTGCGGTGCTGCCAGTACGCTCAAAAGCTCCAAGTCCATGAGTCCCAGCTCTGTTTTGCGGTTGCCGCGCTTGTTGCGCGCCATGGAGGTGTACGTGCCGCGGTGATACTCGAAGTAGAGCTCACCCTCCCATGTGGGCAGTCGTTTGCTGTCTTTTACGCGCTCGTTCAGCTCGTCAAAATACTGCCGCGCGAAGACCTGCCGCACCTTCGGGATGCCCAAAACGCCTTTTTCCATGCGCTTGCTTGTCTCCAGCATATCGCGGGTCGGGCCGCCGCCGCCGTCACCGTAGCCGTAAGCGATGAGAATATCGTTGTTGATGTCTTTGTTTTGGTAGCGCTCCCAGCCGCCCATAATGGCATCCGGGTGCAGCATGCCGTTGTAGGTGGTGAAGAAGTTCTGCACGTTCTGGCCGATGCTGAGCGTGGTGATGAAATGCGTCAGCACTTCGCTGCCGTCAATGCCGCGCCACTCGAATGTATCGAACGGCACTTCGTTGAACTGGTTCCACGAAAGCTTCGTCGTCATAAAGTAATCGATGCCGCTCTTTTTCATGATCTGCGGCAGCGCGCCGGAGTAGCCGAACACATCCGGCAGCCACAAAATGCGGTTATCCACGCCGAATTCCTCGCGGAAGAAGCGCTTGCCGTGAATGAACTGGCGCACAAGGCTTTCGCCGCTCGTCAGGTTGCAGTCGGCTTCCAGCCACATGCCGCCCTCCGGCTCCCAACGCTTTTCCTTCACGCGCTCTTTCAGGCGCGCATACAGCTCCGGATAACGCTCTTTTAAGAAATAATAAAGCTGCGGCTGACTGGACATGAAGCGATAATTCGGGTATTCGTCCATAAGCTTCAAAACCGTCGCAAAGCTGCGCGCGGTCTTTTCACGCGTCTGGGCGACCGTCCACAGCCATGCCACATCGATGTGCGTGTGGCCGATGCAGCTCGCAATCACGTCGTCGTGTCCCGCAAGGTCGGTGTAGACCGCTTTTTTTAGATATGCGGAAGCCGCGCGCACGGAAGCGTAAAATTCCCCGCTGTATGGCGTGCGCAGGTCGAGCAGGTTTATGCCTTCGTTCAGCGCGTTTTCCAGCAGCATGCGGTTTCGGTCTTCCTTTTCCATGCGCGAAAACGCCTCGACCGGCACCTTCAAGTCATAATACAGCGCTTCAATCTCCGGGTCAATCTCCTGAATTTCCATAAAGAGATTGAATTCGTTGTGGATGGTGCCGGTGTACGCTTGCAAGTCGAACACAAGCTTTTCGCCGGAAATCGCTTTCGGGGAAAGCAGTACGTCACGGTGATTCACGTCCATGCCCTGCACGGGCACGTTGTTCACAAACAGCAAAAACTGCGGGTTTTTGCCGTCGTCCCCTTCGATCTGCGTGCGCACATTCAGCCACATTGCCTTGCCGTTAAGCGCTTTCGGCACGGTGAATTCCGTGCGGAACCAATAGTGCTCGTCCGGGCCGTACCAGTGCATGGTGCGGCTGTCAAACGACGTCCACGGCGGCGTAGCGGCATCTGCTGCTTCGGGGCGGATATACGTGCCCTTTTTGCAGATAAGGTCGGTCAGCGGAATGCGCTGCACGATGCGCAGACGGTAAAGCTCATCACAAATGCGCTCCACACGTTTAGCGAGATACCTCATAGTTGCAACTCCTTTTCTATAGCGGTTTGGGGTTTCGTAAAGACTGGCGCTTTTGACTTGATTTTAGCATAATAAGGTACAGAAAACAAGATAAAATGCACAGATTCTTCCGGCCTTTCACACATTAGAATTGTCTTTATGCACACGTCGCGTCGAAAATGCAGAAAAACAAGTTATTTATGCACAGAACACAAAAAATAATTGAAAATCAGCGGAAAGTACGCTATACTAAATCTATAAATCAAAGCGTATTTTGAGAAAAGCAACGGTGGCTCAGCCCCGAAAAACAGCGGTTTTGGAGTGCCGCATTCAAATCACATCACATAGAAAACAGAGGAAAAAATATGCGAAAAAAGGCTTGGATCCTTTTGCTTTTTGCCACGCTTATGGCGCTGCTTTGCGCATGCAGCGATACGGCACAGCAACCGGAGACGGAAAAACCGAAAATACGTATCGGCGGCACAACGTATGCGCCGTATTTTTACCGCAATATCGGCGGCCACTATACCGGCATCGACGTGGAGATTGCCGAGGAAGCCTGTGCGCGTATCGGGTATGAGCCGATCTTCGAGGAGCTCGATATCGACAAGGGCTTTGAGCTTTTGAATGAAGATTATGTGGATTGCCTTTGGTGCTGCCTGACGATGGAAGGCAACGAAGATAAGTTTATTTGGGCAGGGCCGTATATGTACACGCAGCGCGTGGCCGTGGTGCCGGCGGACAGCGAGATTGAAACGCTTGAAGACCTTGCCGAAAAGTGCGTGGCGGTGCAGGCCGGCTCTATAAGCGAGGAGATCATTTTAAAAGGGCTGAACCCGAATTTGCCGGAGATTACGGACCTTTCCACATTCAGCACGGTGGGCGAGGTGTTTACTTCGCTGCGCAAGGGCTATGCGGATGCGGCCATCGGGCATGAAAGCTCGCTGAAGTTATATACCGACGAATACCCGGACGGCTACCGCTACCTCAACATGAACATGTACAGCGACGCCGTGGGCGTGGCATTTAAACCGGACGGCGATGCAGTACTGGCAGAAAAGCTGACGCAGACGCTGCTTGAAATGCGCGAAGACGGCACAACGGCCGCCATTGTGAAAAAATATGGGTTGGACGCCGAAAAAAGCGTGAACGGAGGTACCGAATGATGCCGAAGTTCAAGGGAAAAACAAAACCGAAGCTCCATAAGCCGAGCATGGAAACGGTCATGCGGTGGATGGTCACGCTTCTTCTCGGCTTTGTTGTGCTGCTGCCGGTATTTGCAGGCGTAACACAGTATGAACAGAACAAGGCGAAAGCGGATGTTGAGGACGTACTCGCTTTTATGCAGACGAACTGCCGCAAGTACGACAACTACCGCTTGGCCAATACCACCGAAGCGCTGCAGGATGTTTTGACTAAAGTCAAAACACTGACGGCGTACCGTTACGAAGAGGAAGATGCGCTTTTAAACGAAAACCGCTTACAGAGCTATGCGAAATTTCAGTATTTGACCGGCATTTTTGTTTTGGATGAAAATTTCTCCGTGCTGGCTCATTACGACAAAGCGGGCAAGGATGAAAGTCTGCTGCTCAGTCAGATAATTGGGGACAAAAATGCGGCGGATATTTTGAACTATCCGCAGAAAACCTATGCCGACCAGATCTGTATAAACGACAATACGTATAACTACGCCATTTCCGCACGGCAGGATAAACCGGGCCTCGTTATTTGCTATACGGATATCACGCGCTTTCAAAACGATAAAAATGAGCTTTCTCTCTCCACTATGCTGGATGCTGAAATGTTCCGGCAGGATGTGACCGTCGTCATCACGGACGGCATGCGCGTTATCAGCACGAATTGCGAGCAGCTGGAGAACACGCTTGTGCAGTATTATCCTATTGCTGACGTGCTCGTTGGAGGGGAGCAACTTACACCGGACACATTGCTGCAATTAAAAAACGACAACGGCACATGGTACGGTATGTTCACCCAGTACAGAGATTATTATTTGTATGCCTTTTTCCCGAGTCGCGTAGTCTACGCAAGTCGCCGCGGTTGGATGCTGCTGTTTACGGCAATCTACCTGTTTTGCGGCATGGGGTACCTTATTTGGAGGCAGTACAGTAAAAAGCGCCGCTTACTGCGTATGGAAAAGGAATATCACCTTGTCAGCGCCATTTCGAGCATTTACCTGTCAAACCTGCTCATTCACCCGCAGGACGATACATGGGAGCCCATTGTGCAGAGTGAGCGCATGAAAGCAGTCACAAACGGTGTTTTAAGTGCAAAAGCCATGCTGGAAAAGTTTAACACCGAGTGCGTAGCCGAGGCGTACCGGGAGGAATTCCGTGCGTTTACGGACCTCGATACCGCTCAGCAGCGCTTAGAGGGCAAGGCTTTTGACGGCTTCACAATGGAAAATGTGGAGGGCAAGTGGTACCAGCTGCTTCTTGTGCCGCAGCGCCGCTTTACGCGCCGGGAAAAGCCGAGCTCACTCATGCTTTTGTTCCGCGATGTTTCGAAGCAAAAGGAGCGCGATATGGAATATCAGGAAAACCTGCGCCGTGCAGCAGAGGAAGCTACCCTTGCAAACGCCGCCAAAACGGATTTCCTGCGCCGCATGAGCCATGACGTCCGCACGCCGATCAACGGCATCCGTGGCATGGTACAGATTGCCGACCGTTTCCCGAATGACGCGAAAAAGCAGGCGGAATGCCGCGCAAAGATTATGCGGTCTTCAGATTTTCTTTTAGAGCTTGTAAATGATGTGCTCGATATGAGCAAGCTGGAATCCGGCGAAATGCAGCTTGAGGAAGTGCCGTTCAATTTGAACGAGCTGCTGCACGATGTGGGCACGCTGCTCTCCACGCAAGCGCAGGCGCGCGGTATTACGTGTACCCTCACAATGGAAGATAAGCGCGAAAAGCATGTCATCGGTAGCCCGCTGCATTTAAGACGGATCTTTCAAAACATCGGCGGCAACGCCATCAAGTATGGCAGAGCCGGCGGCTATGTACATGCTGCGTGCAGCATCGTTTCACAAACAGAGAACACCGTTCGCTACCGCTTTATCTGTGAAGATAACGGCTGCGGCATGAGCGAAGAATTCCAAAAGCATATGTTTGAGCCATTCTCGCAGGAAAATTCCGGTGCACGCACGACGTATCAGGGTACGGGGCTCGGCCTTTCCATCGTGAAAAAACTCGTGGATGCCATGGGCGGCACCGTCACCGTGGTCAGCGAAAAGGGCGTGGGCACCACATTCATCACGGAGATTCCGCTGAAGCTCGACCCCGCGGCGTCTGATGCCGAAAAGCCGGAGGAAGAGATCGATACCACCGTGTTCCGCGGGCTGCATGTGCTGCTTGTGGAGGATAACGAAGTGAACATGGAGATTGCGGCGTTCCTGCTTGAGGACAGCGGCGCCGAGGTCACAAAAGCATGGAACGGCGCAGAGGGCCTGGAGAAATTCAAAGCCTCGGCCCCGGGTACGTATGATCTCATCTTAATGGACATCATGATGCCCGTGATGAACGGTTTGGAGGCGGCGGAGAAGATCCGCGCGCTCGACCGCCCGGATTCGGAGACCGTGCCGATCTTCGCCATGACGGCAAACGCGTTTTCCGACGACGCCGCCCGCAGCCGCAAAGCCGGTATGAACGAGCACCTCACAAAGCCGCTCGACCTTGAAAAGATCACAAAAGCGGTGCGCAAATATTGCAAGAAAAATAGCCGATAAAAGCCATAAAACGGCGGCGTGCCTTTAAAAGCGGTTGCGCCGCCGCTTTTTTATGGGCTGCAGTGTGCCTGTTTCTACCAAAACACCAATGTGCAGAAATTTCATAAATTGATTCTGAAAATAAGATGAATTCCTGTGGGAATTTTCTCCGCATGAAGGTTGAAATCATAGTGTTGATATGATAAAATAATAGCGCGAATTATGCAGAAAATGAGAATTTCAGACGCGGCTTTCGCATTTTAAGCCTATAAAACTGCTTGATTATGCGAAAAGCAGCATAAATATACGAAATACGAAGCTCGGTTTAGAAAGGGAGGACGTTCCATGGCTTATATGCGACTTGGCGATCTGCTGATTGCGGCAGGTGCCATTACGCAGGAGCAGCTTGAAGAAGCGCTGACCATTCAAAAGCAGAAGAAAGAACGTCTCGGCGACGTTCTGATTGAAAGTAATATCATCACGGAACGGCAGCTCATTGAAGCACTGCAAATGCAGCTCGGCGTCGATTTCATCGATTTAACGGCGATCTCTATTCCGTTGGAGCTCGCCAAATTTGTGCCGCGCGCCATCGCGAAAAAATACAACGTGGTGCCGGTAAAGCTTGTAAAAGACGAGCTCTTTGTTGCCATGAGCGATCCGTTGAACTTCGTTGCGCAGGAAGAGATTAAGGCCGCTTCGCATAAGCGCGTTGTGCCGATGATCTCCACGCGCCGCGCGACCGAGCAGGCCATCGGCACATTGTACGGCAGCGAAGGCACGGCCCGCGCCATTGAAGAAATGAAGCGAGAGGTCGGCACATCCACACCGGATATCGTGCCGGTGCAGATGAACCAGACGGATGCCGGCAACGCGTCTGCCGCGCCGACGATCCGCTTTGTAAACTCCGTCATTGAGCGCGCCTTTTTGGAGCGCGCGAGCGACATCCACCTTGAGCCGCAGGAGGGCGAAATGGTGGTGCGCATGCGTATCGACGGCATTTTGAGAAAGATTTTGACCGTGCCCGCGAATTTGCAGAGCAACGTTATTTCCCGCCTGAAAATCATGGGTGGCATGAATATTTCCGAGCGCAAGATCCCGCAGGACGGCCGTGCCATGGTGCAGGTGCGTCACCACGAGATCGACCTGCGTATCTCCTCCATGCCGACGATCTACGGCGAAAAGATTGTTTTGCGTTTGCTCGATAAATCCGGGCATACTATTACGAAGCAGTCCATCGGCCTTGAGGGCACAGACCTGCAAAAGTATGATGCGCTGCTCAAAAACAGCAGCGGCGTGATTTTGATTGTGGGCCCGACCGGTTCCGGTAAATCCACGACGATGTGCGCCATGCTGCAGGAGCTTGCAAATGAGGAAACGAACCTCATGACGCTGGAGGACCCGGTGGAATACAACATTCCGGGCGTTAACCAGTGCCAGATCAACGAAAAGACCGGCATGACGTTTGCGGCAGGACTGCGCGCCATCTTGCGTCAGGACCCGGATGTCATTTCCGTCGGTGAGATTCGCGACGGAGAGACGGGCGCCATTGCCATTCGTGCTGCTATTACGGGCCATTTGGTGCTTTCTACTTTGCATACGAACGACGCCGTTTCCGCCATCGACCGTCTGGTTGATATCGGCGTGGAGCCGTACCTCATTTCCAGCGCGCTGCGCGGCGTCATCTCCCAGCGCCTTGTGCGCAAGGTCTGTCCGCACTGCAAGAAGGCGTATAGGCCGGAGGCGGAGGAGCTTGCCATGCTCGGCCTGCCGGAGAACGCCAACGTGCAGTTCTACCGCGGCGAGGGCTGTCAGGAGTGCTACCACACCGGCTACAAGGGTCGCCGTGCCGTCTTTGAAATCTTCATGCTCAACGGGCGCATTCGCCGCATGGTTACAGAAGGCGCAAAGTACGATGCGCTTTTAAGGGCAGCAACGGAGACGAACTTTGTCACGATGCGCGAAAATTGCCGTAACCTTGTTTTGCGCGGCGAAATCAGCGCAGCGGAAGCCGCGCGCGCCATCAATTCCACAGCGGATTGACATTCTGCTGAAAATCTGTTGAAAACTTGCTCATAACTTTCGGAAAGGACGCAGTCGCCGCGTTTCGGCGATGGTTTTAATATGCTTGAAATCAGCGAAATCATCGCGCAGGCGCAGCAAAAAGGCGCTTCCGATATTCATATTGTCACCGGCCTGCCGGTGAAATGCCGCATAGACGGCAAGGTGCAGAACCTCACGGAGAAAGTCCTCACGTGGGAAGACTGCGAATACTACGCAAAATGCCTTGCGGGCGACCTTTTCCACGAGATCGAATGCATCGGCGAGCTTGATTTGGCGCGGACGTTTCCGTGCGGAGCGCGAACCAGAATCAATCTGTTCCGCCAGCAGGGGGCGGTTTCGGCGGCAATCCGTATTTTGGCGGATACCATCCCGGAGATCGAGGCGCTGAATTTGCCGCCGGTCGTTTCCGAATTCCCGGAGTACCGCAGCGGCATCATTTTAGTCACGGGTGAAACGGGTTCCGGCAAATCCACGACCTTGGCGGCGATTTTAAATCGCATCAACCATACGCGGTGCAGCCACATCATCACGCTGGAAGACCCGATTGAGTACATCTACGAGCCGGATCAGTGCATCATCAACCAGCGCGAGATCGGCAAAGACACCAGAAGTTACGCAGACGGCCTGCGGTCTATCCTGCGTGAGGACCCGGACGTTATCCTCATCGGCGAGATGCGCGACCTCAATACCATTGAGACCGCATTGACGGCGGCGGAAACGGGCCACTTGGTCTTCGCCACCCTGCACACAAACTCCGCGGCGGATTCCGTTGACCGCATGGTGAACGTGTTCCCGGAGGGGCAGCAGCGTCAGATTCGATTGCAGCTTTCCACTACGTTGCGTGCGGTGCTTTCGCAGCAGCTGTTGCCGAAGCGCGCGGGCGGCCGGGCGGCGGCGTGCGAAGTCATGATGGTGAACAGCGCCATCAAAAATTTAATCCGCGAGGGTAAGACCCCGCAGATTGACAGCTTCATTACCATGAACGCACAGGACGGCAGCATTACGATGGATAATGCCCTGCTGAAAATGGTGCGCGAGGGCACCGTAACGTATGAAACGGCGCTCGGCTACGCCAGAGACCGAGAAGCGTTTTCCAAGGGAAGACGCGGCTAAATTTAGGAAGAAAGCGAGGGAGCGGGCTTGACGACCTATAAATACAAAGGGCTTTCCTCGGACGGCGCAAAGCTTTCCGGCGTCATCAAAGCGTATAACGAGTTTGAAGCGGTCGCGCAGCTGCGCGAGACCTGCTCCGTCATCACCAAAATAGAAGAAGTCAAAGAGACGCAGAGCTGGAACAAACAGATCGGCACGAAGAAAATCAAAGACAAGGAGCTTGCCATCATTTGCTCGCAGTTCGCCATCATTTTGACCTCCGGTCTGCCCATTGTGCGCTGTGTGGAGATGGTTGCGGCACAGGCGCGCACCAAAGAGCTGCAAAGAATGCTGAAAAAGGTCGCGGAGGACGTCTCCGGCGGTTACAGCCTTGCGCAAAGCTTTGAAAACAACGCTACGGGCTTTCCGACCACGTTTATTGAGACCGTACGCGCGGGCGAACAGTCCGGCACACTGGAAGAATGCTTTAAAAAACTACATAAGTATTACGATAAAACCGCTAAAATGAAAGCGAAGATCATCAGCACGCTCACGTATCCGGCAATTGTCATTTGCGTCGCCGTCATCGTGTTCATCATCATTATGGTGGTAGCCGTGCCGGCGTTTACAAGCGTGTTTCTGGAGCTCGGTACCGAGCTGCCGGGCATCACAAAGGGGCTCATCGCAACGTCGGATTTTCTCACGAACTACTGGTGGTCGCTTATTTTGATTGTGCTCGCGTTCTTCATCGGCAGGCTTCTGCTGAAAAAGAACGAAAAGGGGCGTGCGTTCCTTGCGGAAAACAAGCTAAAGCGCTCACCGCTCCAAAAAATGCACAGTCTGAACGCCGCTTCGCAGTTTGCAAGCACCATGAGCACCATGCTCACGGCGGGCTTGCCGATTACAAAGGCGCTGGAGGTCACGGCAAATGTGGCAGATAACTACATGTTCGCGGTGTCCATCCGCAAAGTGCGGCAGGGCGTGGAGCAGGGCCGCAGCCTGGTGGACTGCATGAACGAGATTTCGTATTTTCCAAAGCTGCTCACCGAAATGGTGGGCGTGGGCGAACGCTCCGGCAACATGGAAGAAACGCTCACCGTCATCGGCGATTACTTCGATAACGAGGTCTCGGTGTTCACGCAGCGGTTGCTCTCTATGTTAGAGCCGGCCATCACCATTGTTTTGGCGGTTGTCACCGTCATTTTGCTGCTGGCCGTTTACCTGCCGATGTTTACCATGTATGGCAGCATCGTTTGATTTATTTCGCTGTACCCCGTCGGCGATCCAACCCGAACCGGCGGAATACATAAATTTCGATGGTGAACCCCGAAAAGTACGTTTTTGGGGCGAGCAAAATTTCAATGAATTGGAGAATGGTTCCTATGATGAACAAAATGCGTAAGATGAAGAATAAGAAGGGCTTTACGCTCATGGAAATGCTGATTGTTGTTGCAATCATCGCGATCCTCATTGCTATTGCTATCCCGACCTTTGCTTCTTCTCTGAATAAGGCAAGAGTTGCAACCGACGAAGCGAATATCCGTTCCGGTTATGCTTCCGTTATGACCGACGTTCTGATGGACGATAACTACTCTGTTGAGGGTGGTACCACGAAGTCTGCTACTTATGCTTTGAACAAAGACGGTTCCGTTACAAAGAACACCGCAACCGATGCCTACCTCACTCAGGGTAAGAACGACAAGGAAGATACCGCTGTTGCTGGTAATAAGGTTGGCAAGTGGGACAAAGGCGTTGGTGTTACGTACACCTATGACTATTCCACAGGTAAGGTTCAGATCAAGGTTGGCACGACAACTCAGACTGGCGGCACCTCT
>OLGA01003185.1_pt1 | contig 10798 bp, 8 predicted proteins | sample 1604881 | NCBI WGS metagenome assembly OLGA01 (sample SAMEA3888896, study PRJEB22519) | human gut metagenome | biome: human gut; feature: human-associated habitat; material: faeces | place: Denmark | collected 2009
CTCCTCTCATTGCAGTTCTTCAGGCTGTGCCTGGTTCTTGGTCTGCGACTCGTAGATGGAACGGTATTCGTCGCAGGTTTTCAGTAGTTCCTCATGGGTGCCGGATGCGGTGATGCGGCCTTCCTCCATGACGAGGATCATGTCGGATTCCTGCACGGATGCGATGCGCTGGGCGATGATGATCTTCGTGGTGTCGGGAATCTCGTTATGGAACGCGGCGCGGATCAGCTGGTCGGTTTTGGTGTCGACCGCAGAGGTGGAATCGTCGAGGATCAGGATCTTCGGCTTCTTCAGCAACGCGCGTGCGATGCACAGACGCTGGCGCTGACCGCCGGAGACGTTGGTGCCGCCCTGCTCGATGTAGGTGTCGTACTTGTCGGGGAATTCCTGGATGAAGCCGTCGGCCTGGGCCAGCTGGCAGGCGTGGCGGATCTCCTCGTCGGTGGCGTTCGGGTTGCCCCAGCGCAGATTGTCGGCGATGGTGCCGGAAAACAGGACGTTCTTCTGCAATACCATGGCGACCTGGTCGCGCAGTACTTCCATGTCGTAGTCGCGCACGTCGACGCCGCCGACCTTGAGCGAGCCGGAGGTCACGTCGTACAGTCGCGGCACGAGCTGCACCAGACTGGATTTTGCGGAACCGGTGCCGCCGACGATGCCGACGGTCATGCCGGAGTCGATATGCAGGTTTATCCCGGCGAGGGCGAACTTCTGTGCCTTGGCGGAATATTTGAAAGAGACGTTCTCAAAATCAACAGAGCCGTCCTTTATCTCCGTGACCGCGTCCTCCGGTGAGAACAGGGACGGAGTCTCATCCAGCACCTCGCAGATACGGCGTGCGGACTCTGCGGACATCGTCAGCATGACATAGACGAACGAGAGCATCATAAGCGACATGAGTATCTGGAAGCCGTATGTCAGCATGGCGGATATCTGGCCGACGTCGATGAGCGTGCCGCCGCTGGTGATGATGAGCTTCGAACCGACGGTCAGGATGAAGATCATGTTGAAGTATATACACAGCTGCATGAGCGGGTTGTTGAGCGCGACGACACGTTCGGCATATGTGAAGTCCTTGCAGATATCGCGCGAGGCATGGCCGAACTTATCCTTCTCATAGTCCTCGCGGGCAAAGCCCTTGACCACGCGCATCGCGCGCACATTCTCTTCGATGGACTCATTGAGCCGGTCATACTTCTTGAACACCGCGCGGAACGCGGGCATGGCCTTCTTCGCGATAAGGAAAAGGCCGAACACCAGCACAGGGATGACTATCACGAAGGTCAGCGCAAGCTTGCCGCCCATGATAAACGCCATGATGACCGCAAACAGGAACATCAGCGGCGAGCGCACCGCCATGCGGATGAGCATCATGAAGGTCATCTGGACGTTGCTTATATCCGTGGTCATACGCGTTACAAGCGATGCCGAGGAGAAACGGTCTATATTCTCAAATGAGAAGCTCTGTATGCGCGCAAACATATCGTGCCGCAGGTTCTTCGCGTAGCCGGAGGAGGCCTTCGCGCAGGTGACCGCGGCGACGGAGCCGCAGCCGAGCGAGGCCAGCGCCATTGCCACGAGCAGCAGACCCTGCTTCACAACATCGTGCAGCCCGGCAGCCTCCTGCCCGGCTGCGGAAAAGGCCTTTATCGCGTTCACGAGATCGGCCGTGAAGAACGGGATCAGCACTTCAAAAAACACTTCGCCCGTTATAAATATCAGCGTCAGGATCGTGGGCTTTTTATATTCCCGCAGACTCTGCGCAAGCTTTTTTATCACTTTCGCATTCGCATCCTTTCTTTAAGGCGTCATCACAGCATGCATTGCCGCCTATATATTTGATCGCATTTGCTACCATCACGTCGGTGATGGAAATGAGCTGGGCGCGCTGCTCCTCACTCAACCCCTCGCAGAGACTTTCAAAGGCAAATTCGTCTGCCTCGGCCATGCGCCGGCTCAGACCCTGTGCCTTCTCGGTGGAGCGGACGCATTTGTAGCGCCGATCCTGCTCGCTGCGGCAGCAGCTGATATAGCCCTTTTTCTCAAGGCGCTTGAGGATCTCGGTCATAGTCGGGTGGGAGACATGGCTGACATTCTCAAGGTCGCGCTGGTTTATCTCCCGCGTCTCACTTTTTTCCAGCTTGTGCAGCTCGCACAGCACAAAAAGCTGGACGCCGGTCAGCCCCTCGCCGCTCATATAATCGTCTATCTGTTTCTTCATCGCCCGGTGGAGTATCGAGAACCGGACTCCCCGCGGCGGCGCTTCTTTCAACGTACAGCACCCCCTACAAAAATAATAAGTAGTGTACTACCTATTATATCCGCGGCAATTTTTTTGTCAATCAGCAATCGCAACAAAACACTCTGAAATGTCCTGAGATGTTTTCGGAAATGTTGACAAAGTGCCTCATATCTGCTAATCTGAATTGAAATTTTTATTAACAGATTGTTGACGGGAGGAGACGGCGATGACGGATTTCGGCATGCCTACCCTTATTGAAATACTTGACCTTGAGCAAAGCGCCGCGCTCTGCCGCAGGCTCGGCCTGAAGTTCATGGAAATAAACATGAGCTTTCCGCAGTATCAGCCGGAGTGTCTGGACGCAGACAGGCTGCTTGAGCTGAAAGAAAAGTACGGGATATACTTCACCGTGCATATCGACGAGAGCCTTGACCCGGCCTGCGTCAACGCCGGTGTTGCGCAGGCATATCTTGACACGATGCTCAAAACCGTGGCTCTTGCGAAGAAGGCCGGGATCCCGGTGCTGAATATGCACTTACAGCGCGGCGTGTATGTGACGCTCCCGGAGCGGCGCACATATATCTATGCCGAGAATCAGGACTTCTACCTCGGCAAAATGCGCGAGTTCCGCGACAGGATCACCGAGGCGATAGGCAGCAGCGACGTGATGGTCTGCGTCGAGAATACCGACGGGGGCGACTGCTTCGCGCTGCCCTTCCTCGCCGCCGCGGCTGACACGCTGCTTGAAAGCCCCGCCTTCGGCTTGACGCTTGACGTCGGGCATGACTATCTCAACCGCAATGCCGATCAGGCCTTTATCCTTGCGCGCCGGGAAAGGCTCCATCATATGCACCTGCATGACGCGCTCGGGAAAAACGTCCACCTCGCACTCGGCGATGGGGAAATAGATAAGGAGCGCTTCCTGAAACTTGCCGGGGAGCAGGGCTGCCGCGTGCTGTTGGAGACGAAGACTGTTGAAGCACTGCAAAAATCGACCGTGTGGGTGAACCACTGGCTCAACCGCGGCTGCAATTCGGACGAGATCTGGGATGTGTATGACGCGCAGCGGCAGAAAACCGGCAAGCGCCACCGCCGCGGCGAACAGCTCGGCGAAGGGGAGTTTCATCTTGTTATGCACTGCTGGATGAGAAACAGCCGCGGGGAGTATCTGCTCACCCGGCGCTGCCCCGAGAAGAGCTATGGCGGCAGATGGGAGAGCACCGGCGGCTCCGCACTCGCGGGCGAGGACAGCCTCACGGCTGTGCTGCGCGAAGTTAAGGAGGAGACCGGCCTGACGCTCGATCCGGCAAAGGGGAAGTGCCTCAGGCGCTACAGCCGCGAGCATTATATCTGCGACGTCTGGCTTTTTGAGCAGGACTTCGACCTTAACGATATCGTGCTTCAGGAAGGCGAGACCTGCGGAGCGATGTACGCGTCCCCGGAAAAGCTGCGTGAGCTTGTTGATGCGGACTGCTTTGTGCCCTTCGAGGAGCTTGAAGGCATACTGGAAATGTGATTATCTGCTTGTTTCTGACCGGCCCAATAAAAGCCGGTCAGATTTTTGTACTTGAACTTGATGAAGATAGTGGTAAAATGATATCATAGATATAGTCTGCAAAGGAGACACGCGTTTGAGCTTCTCTGTTATTGTTTCTATTATAATCATTATAGTCGCCGTCTCAGCCGCCGCGGCCTTCGTTCTGCGTGATAACGAGGGGCGCATCAAGCCCGCGCTTGCGGTGCTGTCGCTGGTGCTGGCGGGCTTTGCCGCGGTGCTCTGCGCCTATGGCAGCGAGAACGGCACCGTCTGCGCCAAGGCTGACGGTGACCCGCAGGCGACGGTGCGGCAGTTCTTCGACGCCGTATGCGCCGGGGACTATTCCTCCGCCTACGACTGTCTTGAGAATTACGGCAGCCTCGGCCTTGAAAACTCCCCCTCGACGGAGACGGGAGAGCTTGTGTATGCGGCGCTCCGGGAGAGCTATGCTTATGAGCTTTTGGAGCAGGCCGAGGTCGATAAGCTCAGCGCCCGGCAAAGGGTGAGCTTTACGTACCTCAACCTCCCCGCGATGGAGGAGGACGCCGCCGCAGAGACGGAGAAGGTTCTGGAAACGCTCGTCCGCTCCCGCCCGCGCAAGGAGGTATACGACGCGGACGATAACTATCTCCCCGCCGTCACCGATGAGGCGTATAAGACCGCGATCACCAACGTGCTGAAGAACGCGGACAGCTACCGCACGGCTGCGGAGCTGACGGTAACGCTCGACTATGTAGACGGCCGCTGGCTCATAAACGCGGACAGCGCCCTGCTCGGCGCCCTGATGGGCGGCGCGGCATGAATGAAGCGAGAGGATATTTCCCATGAGTGATAATACCGATTACGGCTTTGACCTTGATTCTATACTGGCGGAGTTTTCGTCGGACAGCGGCACGCAGGATACCGAGCCGCCCAAACCGGCGCGCCCCGCGGCTCCCGCACCTGCCACGGTACGGACGGAGCCTAAAAAAACGAACGCAAGAGAATTTGATCCTGAGTTTTTCAGGTACGGACCCGAAACTGAAAAGCAGCAGCGTCCGCCAAAGCCCGCCGTGCGCCGCGCACCGGTGATGAGAGAACCCGAGCCCGAACCGGAGCTTGACGAGGAAGCTGCTGTTTCCCCGTCGCTGCGTGTGCTGCTGAGCGCGCTCTCGCTGCTGCTGGCGGTCGTGCTGCTGCTGTTCGTGTCGCTGAATGTTCACCCCGGTTCCGAGGCGGTCAGCACCGCCGCGGGAAGCGCGAAGTCCGACCTTGTCGGCAGACTGAATGTCTATATGAACAATGCCGCGAGCGACGCGCTCGGCGAGCTTGCGTATATCAAGAAGCAGTACACCATCGACTATTCCGCGACCTCTGCCCCGAAGCCCGATGAGAGCAGGTTCGTTACCTACAGCATCGATGAGGCGGATAAGGTCATGGACGTCATAGAGCAGGCGCGTACCTTCGGTCTGCTCGACGGGCAGGATGTGATCTTTGATCCGAGCGTTGAGTTCTATTGGGATTCGGACATCCGCTGCTACTGCGACGAGACTATACTCGCGATCTGCTGGAAGGAAAAGATCAATGACCGCGTCTGCTCCTTCGTCGAGGTGAAGCTTGCCGACGGCTCACAGATACGCCGCAAGCTCGTGAACGACACCTTCGGTTCGAACGAGAAGGCTGTGGCGTCCGAGCTGTCGAGAAGCGCGAACGCCGTCATCGCCATGAATGCCGACTATTATAAGTACCGCGACCTCGGCGTGTGCGTGTATCAGGGGCAGCTGTGCCGCTATGAGACCTCGTGCGACGTGCTGTTCATCGACTCGAACGGCGACTTCCGCATGCTCAGCGCTTCGGAGCTCGGCAGCCGTGAGGATGTCGAGCAGTATATTGCGGGCAACAACATCCAGTTCAGCATGTCCTTCGGCCCGATACTCGTGCGCGATGGTGAGCTCCAGCAGCTCACCGGCAGCTACGCCGGGGGCATCGGTGAGATGCAGGAGCAGTATTCCCGCTCCGGTATCGGCCAGTATGATAAGCTGCACTACCTTATAGCGACCGTCAACCATTCTCAGGACGGCACACCGAGAGCGACCGTCAACCAGTTTGCCGAGATCATCTACGGCAAGGGGGTGCAGAACGCCTATAACTTCGACGGCGGCCAGACCAGCGAGGTGCTCATAAATAACGAGCGCTATAACTATGTCGACTGGGACAATGAGCGCGAGGTCAGCGATATACTGTACTTCGCGACTGCGATACCCGAACAGGAGGTGGGCTGATGAACGCAATAGCCATTTCCGTCGGCAGCATCACCGTCTATTGGAGCTCGCTTATCATCGCGCTCGGCGTCCTCGCCGGGCTCGTAATGGGGCTTTCACTGTGCCGGGACGATAAGTGCCGCGCATCGGCGGTGCTCTGCTTTTACCCGCCCGCGATCCTGTTCTCCGTGTTCTTCAGCCGCCTTATCCATTGGTACAGCTACATGGAGCAGTATGCCTCCTTCGTCGCTGCCGTAACGGATTATTCCGCCGGCGGCTACTGCGTCTCCGGTGTCGTCCTCGGTGTGCTGCTCGCGGGCGCGGTAGTCCGTTGGGCAGGGCTCGTCGGGCGCATCGGTTCGCTGTTTGATACGGTCCTTCCCGGCGTTGTCCTGAGCGTCGCCATTCTGCGCCTGTCGGAGAGCTTCGGCAACATCTGCCGCAGCAAGATATCCGTGACGGCTCCGCTGCTCCAGCGGCTCCCCTTCGCCGTTGCCTCGACTGACTCTGCCGGGAATGTGTCGTATAAGTTTGCGACCTTCTTTGTGTCCTTCCTGCTGCTTGCGCTGCTGTCGCTGGTGCTGGTGCGGCTGTGCGTACACCGGCGGGATGTCCCGATGCTGCGCGGCATGAGCCGCACGGGCAACGTCGCGCGGCTCGGACTGGTGCTCTTTGCCGCAATCGAGATCGTCCTTGACAGCACGCGGAGTGACCCCGTCTCCATCCATTTCGCGTTTCTTACCATGTTCAATAAGTATGTGGGCTTCATAAGCGTGACGATGTTTGTCTGCGCCGTCTGCATCCTTTGCGTGTTCCTGCGCTATTTCAAGGCAGTCAAGCGGAACGGGACAGGCCGCCCCGCCCCGCTGCTCGCGGGATATATCGTTTCGCTCGTCGGCGTCGGTGCGTCGGAGTATCTGGTACAGCGCTTCACCGGCATGTTCATGCTCTACCGCAGTATCCAGACGCTCTCTGCCGCACTAATGGTGTTTGTCGTCTGCCGCTGCTATGCGCTCTGCTGCGATGATCCGGAGTATTGATCCGGCACACTGATAAAAAGAAGGAGACTTCACTATGTTCAAGACCCTTAAAATGATCGTTAAGTACAGCCGCATGAAGAAGGAGGACGATAAGCGGAGACGCCGGTATTTCAAACTGTCGCAGGAGGAGCTGAAAGCTCTGCCCGATGATGCGTTGTTCGATGCGCTCACGGCGCGGGCGGAGGCAAAGCTCATCAAGGCCGGAGGATTCATTGATGGCATCGATTCCCTGTCAGACGCGGAAAAGGTGTTTTACATAGCGTCGTATTACGAGATGGAGGTCAACAACGGCGGGCTCTGCCAGTTCTTTGTTAACTCCAGCCGAATGCTTGCTCCGCGTCTGCCCGACTGCCTTAGGGAGATCGGAGCCGATGAGCATGCAAAGCTGTTCGAGACATTTGTTGCGGACAACGGAATTGACGTTAATGAGCTGTCCTCGTTTGCTGTCGACAGCTACGAGGAATACGAAGCACGGTGTGAGAGCTATCCTTTTGATGACTTTGACGACAAGTTTTATGAGCTTGACGCGATCACTGATCTGCTCACGCCGTATGCAAGGGAACATATCTCGGAGTTCTGATCCTGCCGCAGAGAAGTAGACTCCGCATAGATAATCTCCTCCAACAGCGCACAGTCATAGGCCGGGCGCTGTTGGAGGAGACAAAAACTGATGTCGAAATAAAAATCCGGATTATTTTATTTTCTGTATTGACTTTGTACGCCCGGTGTGCTAGTATATATAGGCTAAAGAAATATCGCGGGGTAGAGCAGCTGGTAGCTCGTCGGGCTCATAACCCGGAGGTCGTTGGTTCAAATCCTTCCCCCGCAACCATCAAAGTCCTGAAATCGCAAGATTTCAGGACTTTTTCTGCACTTATGTGGTCAAAAAGTTCGGCCCATTTTCGCCGAAATCGCGCTGACCCAAACCGTGACCCAAATGCGGATATCAGCGGATAGGACGGGAAAGGATTAGATGGGAGAATTGCGTCTTTTTAATAATGCTGTTATAATAATTTTAGAGAAACTTGCTGAAGGAGGTCAGGATAGTGGAATACAGAAAAATTTCAACTGTGCTCAAAAGGTACTCATTTGAGCAGAAAATGAATATCTCACATGAGTATTCAATTCCTTGGGTTAACGGTGTAGATGAATCGTTAGCGCGAACCGGGTGGCCGCTTCCGTGGGAGCTTGAAGCGTTTGTACTCCTTTCAATAATTTCCCGTGAATGGTACAGTAATTCTTTTGATGGACGAAATCAGCATGTTTTCTTAGATATAATCTCCTGCATACGCAAGTATATACCTCCCCAAATAAGTGCTTCAGTAGGAACTCCTGCATTGATAAAATATTTTGCAATCTCGGCTGGACTAACACAACTTGAAATACAGGAGAACCATATCTACAAGCTTTTTAGATATAATTATTTTTTTAATTTCTCTAATGACAGAATTGATATGCCAACTGTGTTCCGCGAAAAATTTGGTTGCAGCTACAAAGAAGTACTTTCTGCTATATTGGGTGTATTGTTATCCTATAGTGTACTCAAAGAAGGCCTCTCCCCAAAAGAATCTGCCGCATTATACCGATTATATCCAGAAATAATGAATAATCTTCGTATCTCGCGAGATGATTACATATCCAAGCTAAACGAAATCACGCCGGATTACAGGGATTATAACTATTGCTTGCGTCCTTCGTGCTCATACCCATTTATAGTTGACAATGAGGAAATCTACCTTCCACTACCACACTTGCTTTTGCAATCTATAACTTCATCTCTATTGTTCAGGCTTACTGATGGACGTAATGATTTGCAAAAAACTATCGGAAAAGAAGTGATCGAGGCATATTTGTTCAAAATAATATGTGCAAGTAAAGCCTTTGATGAGGTTCTTCCTGAGAAGCAATACTCTGTAGGACATCAACACAATCTCCTAACTGCCGATGTTATGGCAAAGAAAGACAGTTGTGTTGTCTTTTTTGATAGCAAATCATTTTCTCCTAAAATTGATTCTCGGATTCTCTGTGATAGTGCTATAGAGGCGGATACCGCTCGGCTGGCAGACGGAATAGTTCAAATATATAAGCATATCCACAATAAATTTCAAACAGAATATGATTTCTTTGATCCTAAGGTTGATGCCCCCATGGATTATAGATTTGGTCTTATCATTATAAAAACAGATCCTCACATACAATTAGAAGATATTTATAAGTATGCTGCTGAAAAATTAGGTATAGATATAGATTCTCCTGAGTATGTGTGGCTTTGCCTGCATATAGGTTTTGCAGACTTATACGATGTAGAACGATTCTGTTTCACGCAATCTGACATTTGTGCCATATTATTGAAACGCGCAGCTTCTGGTGAGTTATATTCACCATGGTTGCTTGAGCTCCCCGGCAACAATGAGGACTTTATATGCGGAGAGGTTAAAGATTTCGCTGATAAGGTATATGCGTTTGCACTTGAATCCTTGAAAAGAATCGAGAGCGCAGCAAGAGAATAAGAACAAACAAAAGTGGATAGAGAATGTATAGTTCTCCATCCATTTTTTACTTCATCTCACGGCGTTAGCAAGCAGTCCGCCCATCGTTTCGGCAGCTTTGGTCTGGGCGAGCGTTGTGACGTGGGTGTATGTGTCGAGCGTGAAGCCCGCGGAGTAGTGACCGAGCATCCCGGAGACCGTTTTGATGTCCACGCCGTTCTGCAAAGCCAGGGTTGCAAATGTGTGACGTAGATCATGGAAGCGAAGCCTTGGCAGTCCCGCACGGTCGAGCACCCGGTGCAGCATATTCAGTACACTGTCCGGTGAGATCGGCCCGCCGGTCTCGGAGCTGAATACGTATTCGCTCCTGCCGTTGTCATCGACTTTCTTTTGCTTCAGCATAGCCGCCACGTCCTGCGTTATCGCCACGCAGCGATAAGCATTCTTTGTTTTCAGTGGGGCTTCGACTACATTGCCGTCTATCCTTGCCACCTGTCGGTGGACGCGGATGGCATTATCTTTGAAATCTATGTCACCCCATTTCAGTCCGAGGAGCTCACCGCGCCGCAGTCCTGTCGCAAGCTCTGTGTAGTACATTTCATACACGCCTGACCGACGCGCTTCCGCGAGAAAGGCCGCGAGCTGATCCTGCGTCAGCGTGTTCATCTCATGATGTTCGACTTTAGGGAGCGCGCACTTGTTTGTGGGATTTACGGAAATGAGTTTCTGCTCGATTGCCATATCCATTGCCGACGAGATGATTTGATTCAGATTGCGCACAGTTTTGGCGCTCAGTCCCTTTGGCTGCTTTTTTGACTCGATGCGCTCGACACGTCCTGCCTTCATCAGCTTTTTGTATAGCTTCTGCAAGTCCAGCGTAGTTAGCTTATTGAGCGGTATGCAACCGATATGCGGCTTGATATGGTGCTCGATATATCCTTTGTACGTTTGGTGTGACGATGGGCGGACCTTGATTGCGGCATAGTTTTCAAACCACACGTCCATCCACTCGCCGACAGTGTACTGCGCAGATTTGTATACGTCTATCTTCTCGCACTCCGCCAATGCGATTTTGAGTTTTTCTTTCACCTCGGTCTGAGTTTTGCCGAGGACATTTTTGTATATAGGCTTGCCGGACGTAAGATTCCGCCCTGCGGTATATCGTCCTTCCCAGCGACCGTCGCTGCGCTTGCGTATGCTGCCCTCGCCGTTTGCTCTTTTCTTTGCCATGTTTTTATCCCCTTTTGCAG
>OLGA01003190.1_pt1 | contig 10785 bp, 7 predicted proteins | sample 1604881 | NCBI WGS metagenome assembly OLGA01 (sample SAMEA3888896, study PRJEB22519) | human gut metagenome | biome: human gut; feature: human-associated habitat; material: faeces | place: Denmark | collected 2009
TGCGTGATTTTGGGGTTGATTTTTTTGTTTTTTACGTTCCAGACAAAAACACCCTTGTGCATTTTGTCACCATTTACTCTTGCAATGCAGTTTATTCATCCAGATAATCCCGCAGGCGCTTGGCCCGGCTGGGGTGGCGGAGCTTGCGCAGGGCCTTGGCCTCGATCTGGCGCACTCGTTCCCGGGTGACATGGAACTCCTTGCCCAGCTCTTCCAGTGTCCGGGCCCGGCCATCTTCCAACCCGAACCGCAGGGCAATGACCCGCTCTTCCCGGGGCGTCAGGCTCTTGAGCACATTCATCAGCTCCCGCCGCAGCAGCTGCCGCCCGGCCTCGTCCACCGGGACGCCCGCCTCCTCGTCCTGGATAAAATCCTCCAGATGGGCGTCCTCTTCCTCGCCCACCGGCGTTTCCAGGCTCACGGGCTCCTGGGCCAGCTGTAATAATTCCCGCACCCGGGCGGGCTCCATCTCCAACTGGGCCGCGATCTCCTCCGCCGTAGGCTCCCGCCCGTTTTTGCGGAGCAGCTCCCCTGCTGTCTTCTTCACCCGGTTGATGCTCTCCACCAGATGCACCGGGATACGGATGGTGCGCCCCTGATCCGCAATGGCGCGGGTGATGGACTGGCGGATCCACCACGTTGCGTAGGTGGAGAATTTGAAACCCCGCTCCGGCTCAAACTTTTCCGCCGCCTTCATCAGGCCAAGGTTGCCCTCTTGAATCAGGTCCAAAAAAGGCAGTCCCCGCCCGGCGTAGCGCTTGGCTACCGATACCACCAGCCGCAGGTTTGCCTCGCTCAAAGCGCGGCGGGCATCTGCATCCCCTGCCCGGGCGGCCTTTGCCAGCGCCATCTCCTGCCCGGCGGTCAGCAGCGGCACCCGGCCGATCTCCTTTAAATAGGTCTTGACCGGGTCATCCAGCGCCACACCCTCCGAGGAAAGCTCATTTTCCAGCCTGCCGATCTGGGCATCATCCAGCACAGGCAGCTCGGCAGGCTCCTCCTCTGCCAGATGGACGCCCCGCTGCTCCAGCGCCGCGTAGAGTTCATCCAGCTGTGCAACATCGAAATCCGTTTCTTCCATGGCGCGGCTGATCTGCTCCGGGGTCAGGGTGTGACGGCGAGCCTTTGCGGCAAGGCTGCGGGCAAGTTCTTCCGTTTGCGACAATTTCTGCATGATTCCTGCTCCTTTTCTCTCCAGCTCCAGCCGGAGGGAAAACAGGGATCAGTCTTGTTCGGGCAGCGTCCCCTGCTTTTTTTCGCGCATCGACTGAAGATACTGTGTGATCTCATCGCCGGACATTGCAGCAGCTTTGCTTGCGACCGGCATCCCCCGGGCGATCCTGTCCAGATACAGATGGATGTCCTCCGGGGTGCAGTTCACATCGCTGTATTGTGCCGCAAGTCGGCTCAGTTCATTCAATGCTTCTTCGCTTGCAAATGCCCGCAGTGCCGTCAGGCTGAGTTCCACGCCCTCCCGGCTGCAATTGAGCATTGCTTCATATAATTCCTTCTGCTGCGGCTGGATGAATTGCTCCGCCGTCAGCTGCTGTTTGGCCAGTTCCAGATAGCGCGGCTCCCGCAGGATGGCTGCCAGCAGCCGCTGCTGGGCACTGGCAATGCCCAGCGCCTGACTGCCGCCTGCGCTGTATGGTACCTTGATCTGATCCATCTCGCCGGAGTGCAGGCGCTCGCGGTTTTTCTCCCGGCGGTACTTGCCGCCCGCCCGCTTTGCTGCGGTGCCCAGCTGCGCCAGAATAGCGGTTTTGGAGATGTTGGTCTCCTCTGCCAGCCGCCCGGCGTACACCTCCTGCTCGGTGGGGTTGGAGCGCTCGGCCAGCATCTCCACAGCATCCTTTATATATTGCAGACGCTGCGCGTCCTGCGAGAGATCATACTGATCCCGCAGGCGCTTGAGCCGGAAGTCCAGCGCATTGCCCACCCCATCCAGAAGCGCCTGAAAGCGCTCCGGGCCATATTTTTTGATATACTCGTCCGGGTCCTTTGCACCGGGGATCTGCAAAACGCCCACCTTTACCGGGCTGTTGCGGAACAGCTCCAGCGAGCGCAGGGTCGCCTTCTGACCGGCCTCATCCGAGTCATAGCTCAGAATGACCTCGTCGGCATATTCGCTGATGATGCGCACCTGCCCGGGGGTCAGGGCGGTGCCGCAGGCGCAGACGGCGGTATCAATGCCCGCTTGCTGCATACTGATGACGTCCATGTAACCCTCGCACAGCACGAACCGCCGGGAGGCGCTGCGCTTGGCGATCTGCATGGCAAACACCGTCTCGGATTTGTGGTAGACCAGCGTTTCCGGGCTATTGACGTATTTGGGCTTGGAGTCGTCCATCACGCGCCCGCCAAAGGCTATGATATTGCCGCGCAGATCAAAGATGGGGGTCATGACACGCTTCCAGAACAGGCAGTAGATGCGACCGGACTGGCTGCGCTTGAACAGACCGCTGGCGTCCAGCTCCTGCTGGTTGTAGCCCTTATCCCGCAGGTACTGGTACAGTGCCTGCCCGTCGTTGGGGGCATAGCCCAACCCGAACCGGACGATGGTCTTATCGTCCAGTCCGCGCCGCCGCCAGTAGGCACGCGCCTGCCGTGCCTCCTCCACAGTAGAGTTCAGGCAGGCGTGGAAAAACCGTGCCGCCTCCTTGTTCATGGAGAGGATGCGGCTGCGCGCGGGGACGTACATGACGCCCGCGGGGAGGACTTCACAGTCATAGCGCCCGCCGCCGTTTGCTTCGAGCGCGAAGAGGTACAGCAGCATCTGAAGCCCCATGCCGTACCAGACATCGGACATGGAGAACTCCTTGCGCCCGGTCTTGTAGTCGACGACGCGGAGATAGAGCTTGCCGTCGTGGTACCAGCCGTCGACACGGTCGGCAATACCGGAGAGGACAAGACTGTCCTCCCCGCCGCCGAGCTCGACCGGCGGCATTTCGCGCGCGTCGGAAAAATCAAGCTCAAAGTCCAGCGGCTCGAAATCCGACCGCCGCAGCTCCGCCGCCATATCCTCGACGACGCGCCATACGTCGCCGCACAGGCGGTTGAAGAGATAGACAAAGCGGCGGCTCTTCTCGTTAAAATCGTTGAGCTCCTCAGAGACGTACTGCGCGGTGAAGCGCTCGCACAGCTCACGCAGGGTCTTGTCGTCCACCGCGGCAAAACCGCCGCGGCGCTTGACCTCGCGCGCGGTCTTCTCAAGGACATAGTGCATGAATGTGCCGATCTCCGGGGGGCGGAAGGCGGCGGGCTCATAGGGCTTTGCGCGCAGGCCGTACTGGCAGAAATACGCAAAGCGGCAGGAGGCAAATTTATCTATGCGCGAGGCGCTGAGGCGCAGGCGCTGTCCGTAGAGCTTCTCGACCGCCGCCGAGGAGAGCCGCCCGCGGCTCATGTTCGCCGCGGCTTCAAGAGAAGAATAGCGCGCGGGGTCTTTTTCTGCGAAATATTCCGCAGCGGCGCGGGCACGGCCGTCCCCGCCGTGCATGGACTGCGCGGCAAGGCCGAGCGCCGGGGAGGGTGCGGACATGCGCGCGTCGCTTAAGGAAGCGTTTGTGACGTTCAGGCCGAAGAGAGCCTTTGCGCGGTTGAAGACAAAGGCGGGGCGAAGCTCCGCGCCCTGAGTATCGGCGACCGGGCAGAGCATGGTAAGGCTCTCGGAGGGCATGGTGAGGCAGGTATAGATAAGCGAGAACTCGCGCCACAGCTCGCTCTCACCGCCCGCGCCAAGCTCAAGCTGCATTTCCAGCAGGCGCTCCCGCTCCTCAGGGGAGAACACGCCGGCCTCGTCATCCGTGCGCGGCAGGCGTTGGTCGGACGCGCCGAGGACGATAAGGTGCTTTATGCTGCGGCGGCGGTTGCGGTCAAAGTCGCCGGCGGAGACGCGGTCGAGTGACACGGGAATGGTGCCGATATCATATTTTGAAAGCATGAGGGTAAACAGGCGCGAGAACTCCCCGCTGTCCATTGCGGTATCGCCGAGGACGGCGGCGCACTGCTCGAGCGCGGAGACGACGATGTCCCAGAGCTGGCGGTATTCGGCGGCGGTCTTTTCATCGCCGAGCTGCGCAAGCTCCCCGGCGCGGCGCGAGAGCTGCTCGGGAAGCGCCAGCGCTTCAAAGAGCCCGGCGAGCGCCTCGGCCTGCTGCGCGGCGGTCTGCGCCTTGGCGGTGGCTTCCTCAAAGGCGAGGAGGGGCGCGGCAAGCGTACGGCGCAGGGCGTTCACGCGGCGGAGCGTTTCTTCCGTCTCATCGGTATACTCGCAGCCGTAGCCGTCCGGGTGCTGACGCCAGTCGGCGCTTCTGTGCCACGCGCCGCCCTGGAGCTGCCATTTGAAGATATAGTTTTCAAGCACGTCGCACTCGGCGGGGGCGAGCCCGGCAAGGCCGGTGCGCATATAGCTGATGACATCATCGACCGCCCAGCCGCCGCGCACGATCTCATAGGCGAGGGCGATGAGCGCGGGCAGGGGCTTTGACATGAGGTCATCACGGCGGGCGGTGAAGAGCGGGACACCGTAATGCCGGAAGGCGCTCTCAAGACTGCCGCGGTAATCCTCAAAGCCGCGGGCGACGACGGCGATATCACGCCAGCGGCAGCCGCCGTCGCGTACAAATTCAAGGCAGAGCGCCGCGGTCTGCTCGCACTCGGCGGCCATACTCTCCGTCCGGTAAAGGCGGAGGGCGTCACGCGCGGGGGTATATTTATCGCTTGAATAGCTGAACATATTATCGGCAAAGACCGTGAGCTCGGGTGCCTTTGCGCTCTGCTCGGAGAGCGTGACGATCTCCGTTTCCGAGCCGAGCGCGCGGGCATAGGCGAGAAGCTCCCTGCCGGCGCGGCGGGAGAGCTCGAATATCTCATTATCGCCGTCGAGCGCGTCGACCGTCAGGCACACGGTGAGCTGCGCGCCGCGGCGGAGCATGGCATGAAGTATCTCCCGCTCCTGCCGGGTGAAGTCGATAAAGCCGTCGACGTATATCTTTACGTTCGCGTCAATGTCGGTGTTCTCGTCTATCTGCCCAGCGAGGATACTGAGCCTGTCGGCAGGGTCGGCGTGGCCGTTCGCGACGGCGGCGTCATAGGCTTCGAGGATGAGGGCGAGGTCGGAGAGCTTATCGCCGAGGCTGTCCGGGCAGGAGGCCGCGGCGGTCATGAGCGCGTCATAGCCGATGCAGGCGCTCTTGAGCTCGTCCACGGCGGAGAGCAGCAGCGCCTGAAGCTCCGCGCGGCGCTGGGCGGCGGAATAGATGCGCAGGCGCGAGCCGACGCTCTGCAGCGCAAGCGCCATGCACAGGAGCCGCCCGCCCTTATCGAGCCACGGCTCGGCTCCGCCGCCGTGCTTTGCGGCAGTCTCGCGCGCAAGGCCGGTGAAGCTCAGAACTTCCGCATAGAGCGAAAGACGATCCCCGCAGACGCGGCAGAGCTCGCGCTCGGCCTCGTGGCTGTACTGCTCGGGGACGATCATCAGGGCGCGGCCATGCGCAGAGGCCATATCGCGCTTTATTTCGTTTATGATGGCCGCCGTCTTGCCGGCACCGGCCTTGCCGATCATCAGTCTGAGCAAATGTCCGTCCTCCTGTTCACGGTTTTCCTAATGGATAAGCAGATGTATGAAAATTATTCTTGTGACATTTTATCAAAATCTGCCGCGGCTTACAAGCCGAATGCTAAAAATAGGCTAAAATTTGAGTTTTTTATTGATAAGTTCAAAGAAATGTGTTATCGTACCTAATCATACAAGAATAAAGAAAGGAGTGTTTTTCTTGAAGCTTTCATCAAAAATGGAACTCTGCGGCCTTTCCCCCATGCGTAAATTCGCAAGCTATGCGGCAAAGGCCGAAGAACGCGGTATTAAAATTTATCATCTGAACATCGGCCAGCCCGACGTTAAAACGCCTGACGTATTTTTCAAAGCGCTCCGAGATTTCACCGAGCCCGTGCTCGCCTACGCGCCGTCTGTCGGCATGCCCAAGTTCCTTGACGCAGTGCAGCATTACTACTCCCGCATAGGCGTGGAGCTTGAGCACAGCGATATCCTGCCCACCACCGGCGGCAGCGAGGCTCTGCAACTCACGATGGCCTGCCTGCTCGACGACGGCGACGAGATCATCATCCCGGAACCTTTCTATCCGAACTACCATACCTCCGTCACCCTCGCGGGCGCGACCATCTGCCCCGTGCCGACCGACCCCGAGGAGGGCTATTTCTACGCTGACCGCGAGCGGATCGAGGCGCGCATAAACGAGCACACCCGCGCCATCATGATAACGAACCCCGGCAACCCGACCGGCAACGTGCTCACTCCGGAGCAGCTGCACCTGATGCTCGACATTGCGAAGGAGCATGACCTCTTCATCGTCTGCGACGAGGTGTACAGAGAGTTCACCTACGGCGGCGAGCACCTCACGAGCGCATTGCAGTACAAGGGCTACGAGCAGAACGTCATCGTTATCGACTCGATATCCAAGCGCTTCTCCGCATGCGGCGCGCGCGTCGGCATGGTCATCTCGAAGAACAAGGAGTTCATGGCGCAGGCGCTCAAATGGTGCCAGTGCCGCCTGTGCTCGGCAACAGTCGAGCAGGTCGCCGCGGCTGAACTCTACACGCTCGACCCCAGCTACTTCGACGCTGTGCGCGATGAGTACCGCCACCGCCGCGACACGCTTGTCTCCAAGCTGCACGAGATCCCCGGCGTCGTCTGCGAGACGCCGAGAGGCGCGTTCTACGCGATGGTGTCCCTGCCGATAGACGACGCGGATAAGTTCCAGCTGTTCCTGCTCAATGAGTTCGACGACAACAAGGAGACCGTGCTCATGGCCTGCGGCGAGCCGTTCTACGCCACTCCCGGCAAGGGTCTCAACGAGGTGCGCATGGCCTACACCATAAACGCCGAGGACATCTCCCGCGCGATCGATATACTCGCTGTCGCAATAAAGGCGTACAACGAAAAGTACGGGAAGTAAACGAATAATATACAAACATCGCCGCTCCGAATCGGGGCGGCGATGTGGTCAATGATACGGATGTCCTCAGGTATCATATATTCGGGGAGATGATCTTTGCAGTACCGCTGGATCTGATCGACAGTACATTCCTGCACTGCAGCAAACGCAACGGGAACATGGAAAATGCCATCTGCACTTTTTACAACAACTGCGCATTCCAAAACATACGGGCACTTTAGAATGACCCGCTCGACACGGTCAGGAAAGAGCTTATAAATGCTGTTGTTGCGTCCTTTGGCAAGGTATATTCGCTTGATACGCCCGCGCAGGTATAGAAATCCGTCCTGATCGAGCTCGCCAAGATCGCCGGTTCTCAGCCAGCGTGTTCCGGACTCATCAATAATGAGCCCATCTCCGTCTTCGTCGGTATCGCGGTAATATCCATGCATCAGGCTCGGTGAGGTCATCCATATCTCTCCCGTCTTTCCGCAAGGCAATTCATCCCATTTGTCAGGATCGACGATTTTTACATTCGTCAAGGGAAGAGGAATGCCAACGCTACCTTCTTTCCAAACCGTGCTGCCGGTAGTAACAACTGTTCCGCCAAACTCCGTCATGCCGTATCCGGGAGCAAGGTGCGAAATAGGCGCTCCGTTGTCTTTGAAAAACAATACATACCGTTTTGCATTCTCGGATGAGATCGCTTCACCGCCGTAGCCTATCGTCCGGACAAATGACAGGCTCTGCCGCTTATACGTCTGCACGATGCTGCGAATATGCGCAGGTCCGCCGAGAAAATGAACCGGTTTATAGAAGAAAAAAGTTTTCCCGTTTGTTTCGGGATCAGGGGATGGACTCAGACAAACCTGCATCCCAAGGCACAGCGGCGTATGAATGGCAAGACAGATTCCAAAAGCAACGAACGGCGGAGCAATATTCAGAATGGAGTCACCCGGCCTCAGTTCCAACAGTGAGTTTTTATATTCCACGGCAACAGCATTTACATTTTTGTTGCTGAGCAAAACTCCCTTTGGAACACCTGTAGTTCCGCTGGTATGAACGATCAGGGCGGGGTCCTCCGCTTTGCCTGGCGGGATTGGGTCATGCAGGCCGACCAGTATGCCGTCAAAACTCAGAATATTATCTGCTTTGGTACGGCACCTCGGCGTTGGTAAAAACAACCGTTTCAAGGGCGGCAGAGAGCGAGCCGGTGAAACCGTGATCACCTGCACAGAAGTTCCGAAATTACCCAGCTCAAGTGTATCCTGAACCAGAGGGAGAAATGTATCCGCCGTCAAAATGAAGCGGGCATGTGTACACTGCAAATTTTCCAGTGCTTCCCTTGGCGATTGGTCTGCATATTGAAGATCAACAATCGCCCCAAGCCGGTGCTGTTTTCGTGGATTAACCCTTTTGAGATAATTAAAACTCAAAAGAGTTAATCATTTTAAGTTCTTTTGTTTATGCTCTTTCTGAAAAGGAGGGCATAAGCGGTATGAATATCGGAGAGGCCGTCAGGGAACGGATCATCGAACTATGCAGAGAACGAGACATTTCCATCAACAAGCTGTGCAGCATGAGCGGCGTCACACAATCGACCATCAACAACATTGTCAGCGGGCGCAACAACAGCGCAACGATCTCGACAATTAAAAAGCTGTGCGACGGACTCGGTATCACGATACAGGATTTCTTCAACGCGAGCCTGTTCATGGATCTGGATCAGGAAGTGGAATAGATATAAAGGAAAAAGTGACTGCATGATATGCAGCCACTTTTTTAAGGCTCGGGGCGTTTATCTCCCCGGGTGCAGTGCCTTATCTGACACCGGCGGCGGAGAAAACGCTCTGTGCCGCCGCAAAGGCGGCGTCGCTCCAGGGGTATGCGCAGTCGGTGCTGCCGGACTCATCGAGCAGCTCCTGCGCGTTATCCTGCGAGAGGGACTCGCAGCTGGAAGCGACAAGATCCATGCACTCACTGAACAAGGAGAGCGCATCCTCAGTTGCAGCGCTCTTCCATGTCTCTACCGCGGCGGCAATACCGTCGGCGTCAAGCGGGGTCTCCGCCGCCCAGTCGAGCAGCATTGCCGCGCACTTTATGCCTCTGAGCGAGCAGCCGGAGGAACCGGGCTGAACATCGTTCACCGCATAGTCGAGCACGACGCCGAGAGCGTCAGCGGACTCCGTGGACGCAGCAGTATCGGCTGTGCTCGCCGGGGTTTCAACTGCCGGGGCGGCAGTCTCGGCTGCGGGAGTCGGGTCAACATAGACGACCTCGCCCGTGCCCTCTCCGCCGCAGGCGCACAGCGCGAGCGCCATCGAAAGGACAAGAATAAAAGCAAATGTCTTTTTCATTTTATTGCCTCCTTGGGGATATGTGCCGCAGCCTCGCCGCGGCTGGTTCAGTGATACCACCGGTACAAGGAAAAATCAATATAATTTTTATTAAGAAAGCTTCTTCCGTCTGTAAACAAATTCCTTGTCGGATATCACAAATTTCTCCCGCCGTCTTTGGACAGGTTCTACATTTTGGGAGATTCTGAAAATATGCTTGCAATTTCCGCGCGCAGCCCTTATAATGACCGTCGAAAAGATTTTTAAGTTCGGTACAGAGAGACCGGCAAAATCGCTTATAGCTTACGGGTGCAGTGCGCCTGTGCTTTTGTGTGTCTTGCCGGATACCGGCAGGGCATTTATTTTTTGGCGAAAGGGGATACATCCATGAGGCAGAAGGCTCAGATAATGGACGAGGCCGCGCTCGGCAGAGCGCTGATGCGCATATCCCATGAGATCACCGAGAAAAACCGCGGGGTCGATAACGTTGTCCTCGTCGGTATACGCCGCCGCGGCGAACCGATCGCCTGCCGCATACGCGACAACATCAAGAAGATCGAGGGCGTTGAGCCGCCCTGCGGGAGCATCGACATAGGCTTCTACCGGGACGATCTCTCGACGCTTGCCGAGAGCCCGGTCATCCGCAAGGCGGAGCTGCCTTTCGACGTGAACGACAGGGACGTTGTTCTCTGCGACGATGTACTTTACACCGGGCGCACGGCCAGAGCCGCCATTGAAGCGGTGTTCAGCTGCGGCCGCCCGCGCACGATACAGTTCGCGGTGCTGGTCGACAGGGGACACCGGGAGCTGCCCATCCGCGCCGACTACGTCGGCAAGAACATCCCCACCTCGCACAGCGAGCTTATCGAGGTTCGCCTGCCGGAGTTCGACGGCGAGACGGGCGTGTACCTCATGGCAATAAGCGACAACTAATTTAATAAGGTAACACGCGGCTATGCCGCTGGTTATAAATAGGCCGCGCCGCATTTGCGGCAAAGCTACAGTTCAATTAAAAAATCTACAGAGAGAGGTAAATTGAATGAAAGACAAGAAAACCATTGACGGTCCCATTTTTGATGCGCGCGAGCTTGGCACTCCGCGCATGCTCATCCTCGGCCTCCAGCACATGTTCGCCATGTTCGGCGCCACCGTGCTTGTTCCGGCTCTGACCGGACTTGACGTCGCTACCGCGCTTCTTTTCGCCGGTATCGGCACCCTGCTCTTCCACCTGCTCACCGGCGGCAAGGTTCCGGCCTTCCTCGGCAGTTCCTTCGCTTTCATCGGCGGCTACAACGCCATCCGCACCATCGGCGCGGCAGCTGACGGCAGCCCGATTTATGACAACGCGCTCCTGCCCTATGCATGCTTCGGCGTTCTTATCGCAGGTCTGATGTATGTTATTCTCTCCGTCCTCTTCAAGACCTTCGGCGTCAAGAAAGTCATGCGCTTCTTCCCGCCCATCGTCACCGGCCCCATCATCATCGCCATCGGCC
>OLGA01003197.1_pt1 | contig 10760 bp, 9 predicted proteins | sample 1604881 | NCBI WGS metagenome assembly OLGA01 (sample SAMEA3888896, study PRJEB22519) | human gut metagenome | biome: human gut; feature: human-associated habitat; material: faeces | place: Denmark | collected 2009
GGAGACTCTGCCGGGGGGTCTGCGAAGACAGCCAGAGACCGTATGTTCCAGGCAATCCTTCCAATCCGTGGTAAGATCCTGAACGTGGAAAAAGCAAGTATCGATAAAGTGCTGGCGAATGCAGAGATCAAGACGATGATCAATGCATTTGGCTGCGGATTTTCCGAAGGATATGGAAATGACTTTGATATCAGCAAGCTGCGGTATGACAAGATCATCATCGTGGACGGTGCCCATATCTCGACATTGCTTTTGACGTTGTTCTACCGCTTTATGCCGGAACTGATTTTCGAAGGACATGTCTATATTGCGATGCCGCCTCTTTATAAGGCGATGCCGAAGAAAGGCGAGGAAGAATATCTGTATGATGATAAAGCACTGGAAAAATACAGAAAGACGCATGACGGTCCATTTACCTTACAGAGATACAAAGGTCTGGGAGAGATGGATGCAGAACAGTTGTGGGAGACAACCCTCAACCCGGAAACCAGACTTCTGAAACTGGTAGAGATTGAAGACGCAAGAATGGCATCCAGCGTAACCGAGATGCTGATGGGATCAGAAGTACCGCCAAGACGTTCATTTATTTATGAAAATGCGACAGAAGCGGAACTTGATATATAGAGATATATAGGATAGGAGAAATACAATGCAGGATTCACAGATCATCAGAACCGAATATTCGGACGTGATGAAAAAATCATATATCGATTATGCAATGAGCGTAATCATTGCCAGAGCCCTGCCGGATGTAAGAGACGGACTGAAACCAGTACAGAGACGTACACTTTACGATATGCACGAACTGGGGATCCGGTATGACAAACCGTACCGTAAATGTGCGCGTATCGTCGGAGATACCATGGGTAAATATCACCCGCACGGAGACAGTTCCATCTATGACGCACTGGTGGTCATGGCACAGGAATTTAAAAAAGGAATGATCCTTGTAGACGGACACGGTAACTTCGGTTCGATCGAAGGAGACGGTGCAGCCGCAATGCGTTATACTGAGGCGAGACTTGCGAAGATCACACAGGAAGCGTATCTGGCTGATCTGGACAAGGATATTGTAGACTTCATGCCGAACTTTGACGAGACGGAGAAGGAACCGGTCGTACTTCCGGTGCGTATCCCGAACCTTCTGGTGAACGGTGCGGAAGGTATCGCGGTCGGTATGGCAACCAGTATCCCGACACACAATCTGGGAGAGGTTGTAGACGGTGTCAAAGCCTATATGAAAAATGAGGAGATCACGACCAGACAGCTGATGAAATATATCAAAGGACCGGATTTCCCGACAGGTGGAATCGTGGTCAACAAAGACGACCTGCCGGAGATCTACGAGACAGGAACCGGAAAGATCAAGATCCGTGGAAAAGTTGAAGTAGAAGATATGAAGGGCGGAAAGAAACGTCTGGTCATCACAGAGATTCCTTATACCATGATCGGTGCGGGAATCGGGAAATTCTTAAATGATGTCTGCAATCTGGTAGAGACCAAGAAGACAACAGACATCGTGGATATTTCCAATCAGTCGTCCAAAGAAGGAATCCGTATCGTCATTGACCTGAAGAAAGGTGCGGACGTAGAGAATCTGACCAATATGCTCTATAAGAAGACCCGACTGGAAGATACCTTTGGAGTTAATATGCTGGCAGTTGCGGACGGAAGACCGGAGACCATGGGCCTGAAACGTATCATCGAGGCACATGTAGACTTCCAGTTCGATATGGCGACGAGAAAATATAAGACATTACTTAAGAAAGAGCAGGATAAAAAAGAGATCCAGGAAGGTCTGATCAAAGCCTGTGACGTGATCGATCTGATCATCGAGATCTTAAGAGGAAGCCAGAATGTAAAAGACGCAAAGGCATGTCTGATGAACGGGGAGACAGAGAACATTAAGTTCAAGTCCTCCATTTCCAAAAAGATGGCGGGAATGTTAAGATTTACAGAGCGTCAGGCAACAGCGATCCTGGAGATGCGTCTGTACAAGCTGATCGGTCTGGAAATCGAAGCACTTCAGAAAGAACATGAAGAGACGCTGGCTAAGATTGAAAAATATGAAGATATCCTGAATAATTACGATTCGATGGCAGCAGTTATCATGGAAGATCTGGACCGTATCAAGAAGGAATTCGCAAGAAAGAGACGTACGGTTGTAGAGAATGCAGAAGAAGCTGTATTTGAAGAGAAGAAAGTCGAAGAACAGGAAGTTGTGTTCTTAATGGACCGTTTCGGATATGCGAAGACGGTAGATGTAAGTACTTATGAGCGTAATAAAGAAGCGGCAGATAATGAGAATAAATACATCCTGCACTGCATGAATACCGGCAAGATCTGCATTTTCACAAAAGATGGAAAGATGCATCAGGTGAAAGTGATGGATATCCCATATGGAAAATTCCGTGACAAGGGACAGCCGATCGACAATATCAGTAATTATGACAGCACGCAGGAAGAGATCGTGTACATCTGCGACTCCGAACAGATGCGGTATGCGAAGCTTTTATTTGCCACAAAGCAGGGGATGATCAAGAAGGTCGAAGGAACGGAATTCCAGGTAACAAAGCGTACCATTACAGCAACTAAGCTTCAGCCGGAAGATGAGGTCGTGAAGATTCAGGTTGTGACGGAGAACCAGCATATCGTACTGCAGACAACGGACGGATTCTTCTTACGCTTCCCGGCAGCAGAAGTGACGGAGAAGAAGAAAGGTGCGATCGGAGTGCGCGGCATCCGTCTGAAGAAAGACGATGCACTGACAGATGTGTATCTGTTTGAAGAAGGAACCGAGTGTAAGATTTCATACCATGAAAAAGAAGTTACCCTGAACCGCCTGAAACTTGCAAAACGAGACGGAACAGGAACCAAATACAGAGGGTAAACGATATGATACAGAACATAGAACCACATGTATATAGAAATGAATATGTACCGGAGCCGCCAAAGGAAGACAGCGTGATCTTATATTATGAAGGAAGAAAGATCCTGGTGAAGATTGAGGATCAGGAGATCTCGTTCCTTACATTTAAAGAGGCGGCAGTTTACAATCCGGATGTATATGAAGAGTATACGTATCTCTTTTCAATTGACGGACAGGGATATTATCTGGCAGAAGGAATTGACCCGGAGAATTTCCCGGGATTCGAACTGAAGGACAATCAGTATTTCCGCGAGGCAAGACCGAAATACAGACAGTTTGCGGCAGTGACGGGATGGCAGCTTTACCGCTGGTATCAGTCGCGGAAGTTCTGCGGTCACTGCGGACAGCCGATGGTGCATGACGACAAAGAGCGTATGATGCGCTGCCCGGACTGCGGTATGATGGAATTCCCGAAGATCTGTCCGGCGGTGATCATAGCTGTCACACATGGGGATAAGATTCTGATGTCAAAGTATGCGGGAAGAGAATACAAAAAGTATGCACTGCTTGCAGGATTTAATGAAACAGGCGAATCCATTGAAGAGACGGTAAGGCGTGAGGTCATGGAAGAGGTCGGACTGAAGGTGAAGAACCTGCGGTATTATAAGAGCCAGCCGTGGTCATTTACCGATACGCTGCTGATGGGATTCTTCTGTGAACTGGACGGGGAGGACGGTATCACACTGGATACCGATGAACTTGCCATGGCGGAGTGGTTTGAACGGGATAAGATGCCGGTAGAGGCAGAAGACTTAAGCCTGACAAACGAGATGATGATGGCGTTCAAACACGGAAAAGTGTAAAAAATACGCAAAATCCCTTGATTTTACAAAAGAACAGTGCTATAGTTAATTTAGTTACATAAATCAATCGGCAGAAGAGTGGACATATTGTTCACTCTTCTTTGTTGCATATCAAAGTATGTGCAGATAAGAGTGTGCCGACTGATATAGAAACATAGATAAGTAAGGTCTGCATAAGGAGGATTTTAGATTGTCAAAAAGAGAAATGTATGAACAGAAAACAGAAGAGATCCTGCTTCCAATCGTGGAAGAGTATGGATTTGAACTGGTGGATGTCGAATATGTAAAAGAAGGAAGTAACTGGTACCTTCGTGCATATATTGATAAACCGGGTGGAATCGGAGTGAATGACTGTGAGGTTGTAAGCCGCAGACTTTCCGATATTCTGGACGAGAAAGATTATATCGAAGATTCGTATATTCTGGAAGTCAGCTCACCGGGACTTGGCAGACCACTGAAGAAGGAAAAGGACTTCAAGAGAAGCCTTGGAGAAGAAGTTGAGATCAGAACCTACCGTATGATCGACAGAAAGAAGGAATTCACCGGGATCTTAAAGGATTACGATGAGACAACGGTTACGATCGAGATGGAAGATGAGACTGAGAAAACATTTGAAAAAAGCGAAATCGCACTGATCCGATTAGCATTTGATTTTTAAACGGCATGGATAAGTAAGGAGGAACAGACCATGAATACAGAATTATTAGAAGCGTTAAATATACTGGAGAAAGAGAAAGATATCAGTAAAGAGACACTGTTAGACGCCATTGAAAATTCACTGATGAATGCCTGTAAGAACCATTTCGGTAAGACAGACAACATCAAACTGATCATGAATAAGGAGACATGTGAGTATCAGTTATACGCTGAGAAAACGGTTGTAGAAGAAGTGGAAGACAAACTGGAGCAGATCAGTCTGGAAGATGCAAAAGAGATCGACAGCAAGTTCGAGCTTGGTGATATCGTGCATATTCCGATCGAGTCCAAATCATTCGGACGTATTGCAACACAGAATGCAAAGAACCTGATCTTACAGAAGATCCGTGAAGAAGAGCGTAAGGTTGTATACGATCAGTATTTTGAAAAAGAAAAAGATATCGTGACAGGTATCGTACAGCGTTATGTTGGAAAGAATGTCAGCATCAACCTTGGTAAAGCAGATGCTATGCTGACAGAGAATGAGCAGGTAAAAGGTGAGGTCTTCAAACCGACAGAACGTATCAAATTATATATCGTAGAAGTAAAGAATACGACAAAGGGACCTAAGATCCTGGTATCCCGTACACATCCGGAACTTGTAAAACGTCTGTTTGAATCAGAAGTTACAGAAGTAAAGGACGGTATCGTAGAGATCAAGAGTATCGCAAGAGAAGCAGGAAGCAGAACAAAGATCGCTGTATGGTCTAACGATCCTGATGTAGATCCGGTCGGTGCATGCGTTGGTATGAACGGAGCCAGAGTCAATGCGATCGTCAATGAACTGCGCGGCGAGAAGATCGACATCATCAACTGGAGTGACAATCCGGCAATCCTGATCGAGAATGCATTAAGCCCTGCAAAGGTTATTTCTGTAATGGCTGATCCGGATGAAAAGACAGCAAGCGTTATCGTTCCGGATTATCAGTTATCACTGGCTATCGGTAAAGAAGGTCAGAATGCAAGACTGGCAGCAAGACTGACAGGATATAAGATCGACATCAAGAATGAGACACAGGCAATCGAATCCGGTGAACTTCCGGAGAACTACATGGAATTAAGCGAAGGCGTATACGAAGAAGAGTACGATGACGATGCAGAAGAATTCGATGTAGAGAACACAGCAGATGCTGAATATGATGATGACGACGCAGAGATCACATTCGATGAAGTAGAGGATACAGAGGAATAGGTGATAATTCGTGGGAGCAAATAAAAAAGTTCCTATGCGTAAATGCGTAGGATGTCAGGAAATGAAGAGTAAAAAAGAGATGATTCGTGTCATCCGCACATCGGAGGGAGAATTTCTACTGGATGCAACAGGAAGAAAGAACGGACGCGGTGCTTATCTCTGCCCGAACAGTGACTGCCTTGCAAAAGCAGTGAAGAATAAGGGCCTGGAGAGATCCTTTAAGCAGGCTATCCCGAAAGAAGTGTATGAAGCACTGGAAAAGGAGATGGAAGTACTTGAGTCAGAATAAAGCATTATCTATGATCGGTCTTGCCACGAAAGCCGGCAAGGTTGCAAGCGGGGAGTTCTGTACGGAGAAAGAAGTAAAATCCGGAAGGGCATATCTTGTGATCGTTGCAGACGATGCATCCGATAATACCAAGAAGAAATTTCAGAACATGTGTGACTTTTATCAGGTCCCGATCTATTTTTACAAAGATAAAGATACATTGGGGCATGCAATGGGAAAAGAGTTCCGTGCATCTTTGGTTATCCTGGATGAGGGATTTGCAAAAGGAATCCGGAAGCATATAGACACAGAGAATCAGACAATTGCATAGAGGAGGCAGATTATATGTCAAATAATAAAGATATAGAAACAAATACAAACGAAAATACACAAAAATCAGAAACACCAAAGAAAAAGAATATCGTGCATGTAATACGTCCGCAGAATGCACAGAACGGTGGTAACAAAGGAAGAAGATCCGGAGGAAATCGTCAGAATTCCGGACAGGGAAAACCGATGCAGGTAAATAACGGCCGTCCGGCAAGACGTTCTGACCGTTCCGCAGCACAGAATGCGTCTGCAGAAGAAGCACAGGCTCCAAAGAGGACAGAGAAGCCGGCAGCAGAAAGAACACAGAACAGACGTCCGGAAAGAAGTGAAAGACCGGAGAGATCTGAAAGAAATGAAAAATCTGATAGAAACGACAGATCCGATAACAGAAATAACCGTGGTGGTGAAAGACGTGGCGGAAGAGACGGACGTAACGGTGACCGCCAGGAAGGAAGAGGCGGACAGAGATTCCAGAGAGGAGACCGCCCGCAGAACGGACGTTCCGACAGAAACCAGGGAGACCGTGATAACAGACGAGACAATAACCGTGGCGATGACAGACAGGGACGTAAATTCGGAGACAGAAACGACAACAGAAGAAATGACAGAAAGAACAACCCAAGCATTCCGGCTCCTGCAATCGAAGGACAGAAACCACAGAGAAAGAATGCCAAGGGAAAAGACGATCATAAGAAGAAAGATTATCGTCGTGATGATGAAGAAAGAATGCCAAAGGGCAAGAAGAAAAACGAGCCAAAACAGCAGCTTCAGAAACCACAGCAGAAAGAGCAGAAGGTAGAGGAAGAGATTAAACAGATCACAATCCCAGAGGTTCTGACAATCAAAGAACTGGCTGATAAGATGAAGATTGTTCCGTCTGTAATTATCAAAAAGCTCTTTATGCAGGGAAAAGTTGCTACGGTGAACCAGGAGATCGATTATGAGACAGCAGAAGAGATCGCGCTGGAATTCGACGTTCTCTGCGAGAAAGAAGAAGTTGTAGACGTGATCGAAGAACTTCTAAAAGAAGAAGAAGAGGACGAAAAGAAGATGAAGAAACGTCCGCCTGTAGTCTGCGTTATGGGTCACGTTGACCACGGTAAAACTTCCCTTCTGGATGCAATCCGTCATACAAATGTCATCGACCGTGAGGCCGGCGGTATCACACAGCACATCGGTGCTTATGTTGTAGAGATCAACGGAGAGAAGATCACATTCCTGGATACTCCGGGACATGAGGCGTTCACAGCAATGCGTATGCGTGGAGCAAGCTCTACAGATATCGCAGTTCTCGTAGTAGCAGCAGACGATGGTGTTATGCCGCAGACAGTAGAAGCGATTAACCATGCAAAAGCTGCAGGTGTAGAGATCATCGTAGCTGTCAACAAGATGGATAAACCAAGTGCCAACATTGACCGTGTAAAACAGGAACTGACAGAATACGAACTGATTCCGGAAGACTGGGGTGGAAGCACAATCTTCGTTCCGGTATCTGCCAAGACAGGAGAAGGTCTGGAAGATCTGATGGAAATGATCGCTTTAACAGCAGAAGTAATGGAATTAAAAGCCAATCCAAACCGCCGTGCAAGAGGTCTTGTACTGGAAGCAAAACTGGATAAGGGAAGAGGTTCCGTTGCAAATATCCTGGTTCAGAAGGGAACACTCCGTGTCGGAGATCCAATCGCAGCAGGTTCTGCATTTGGTAAAGTAAGAGCCATGATGGATGACAAGGGAAGACGTGTGAAAGAAGCAGGTCCGTCCCAGCCGGTTGAGATCCTTGGTCTGAATGATGTCCCGAATGCGGGAGAAGTATTCGTAGGATGTGAGTCTGATAAAGAAGCAAGAGCGTTTGCAGAGACATTTATTTCCCAGAACAAGGTAAAACTTCTGGAAGAGACGAAGTCCAAGATGTCTCTGGATGATCTGTTCAACCAGATCCAGGAAGGTAACCTCAAAGAACTTGATATTGTTGTTAAGGCTGATGTTCAGGGATCTGTAGAGGCAATCAAGCAGAGTCTTCTGAAGCTGAGTAACGATGAAGTTGTTGTTAAGATCATCCATGGCGGTGTTGGTGCAATCAATGAATCTGACGTTATCCTTGCATCTGCATCAAATGCGATCATCATTGGATTTAACGTTCGTCCGGATGCAACAGCGAAAGATATCGCTGAGCGCGAGGGTGTTGACTTAAGACTTTACAGAGTTATCTACAATGCCATCGAAGATGTAGAGGCAGCCATGAAGGGTATGCTTGATCCTGTCTTTGAGGAGAAGGTTCTCGGTCATGCGGAAGTACGTCAGACATTCAAGGCATCAGGAGTTGGAACAATTGCCGGTGCATATGTGCTTGACGGTATCTTCGAGAGAAACTGTTCTGTTCGTCTGATCCGTGACGGAATCGTTGTATTCGACGGACCGCTGGCATCTCTGAAGCGTTTCAAAGATGACGTGAAGGAAGTTAGAACAGGATATGAGTGTGGTCTCGTATTCGAGAACTACAATGACATTAAAGAAGGCGATCAGGTTGAAGCCTACAAGATGGTAGAGACAGAACGCAAGTAAGAATAAAAGATGCCGACATTTGCAGAGTGTTGTAATTGTCAGCAGGTGACAGAATTGTTACTCGTGCATGGGTCATACATTGCAGGAGTAACTTTTCTGTATAAAAAAGGAGTTATAACATGAGAAAGAACAGTATTAAGAATACAAGAGTCAATGCAGAAGTACAGCGTGAGCTGAGTAATATCCTGCGTGGCGGGATCAAAGATCCACGTGTTGCACCGCTGACATCTGTTGTTGCTGTTGAAGTAGCACCGGATCTTAAGACATGCAAGGCATATATCAGTGTTCTCGGAGACAAGAAAGCACAGGAAGATACGATCAAAGGTCTTCAGAGTGCAGAGGGATATATCCGCAGAGAACTTGCACGTACAGTGAATATGCGCAACACACCACAGATTACATTTATCGTAGACCAGTCCATTGAATATGGAGTAAATATCAGCAAGAAAATTGACGAAGTGACAAGAGATTTGAAGGATGGAGCTGAGGAATAGATGATCGTATTAAACGATGTATTAAAAGGAAAACACAGTGTAGCCATTGGTGGACACATTCGTCCGGATGGGGACTGCGTTGGTTCTACAATTGGATTATATCTTTATCTGACCACTTATTATCCGGAGATTGAGACAGATCTGTATCTGGAGGAGATTCCGGAAGCATTTCAGATGATGGGACACTTGGATGTGCCGAAGCATGAGATTGTAGAAGGCAAAGTTTATGACCTTTTCATCAGTCTGGATTGCGGGGACGAAAGACGTCTTGGTTTTTCCGAGCCGGTGTTCCAAAAGGCAAAGGAAACTTTATGTGTGGATCACCACATCAGTAACGAGTCTTTTGCAGACACGAATTATATCGTGCCGGATGCAAGTTCTACTTCGGAACTTGTTTTCCGTCTGCTGGATGAGGAGAAGATTACGGAAGAAATCGCATCTTTCCTTTATATGGGGATTGTGCATGATACCGGAGTGTTCCAGTATTCCTGTACTTCACCGGAGACAATGGAAGTCGGTGCTGCACTTTTAAGAAAAGGGATCAATGGAAGCGCGATCATTGACGGAACATATTTTGAAAAATCCTATGTTCAGAATCAGATGCTTGGGAAGGCACTTCTTGAGAGTATGATGATCCTGAATAAGAAAGCGGTTGTCTCAGTGATACGTTTGAAAGAAATGGAGTTCTTCCAGGCAAAACCGTCTGATCTGGATGGAATTGTCAGCGTATTGCGTCAGACAAGAGGTGTGGAGGTTGCAATCCTTCTTTACGAGCTCGAACCGCAGACATTTAAAGTAAGTCTTAGATCAAAAGAAATCGTTGATGTAAGTGCAGTTGCGAAATATTATGGTGGTGGCGGTCATGTGAGAGCAGCCGGTGTTACAATGAAAGGTTCCCCGTATGATGTGATCAACAATCTGACACTTTTAATTGAAAGACAGCTTAGAGCGGCAGAAGAGAAAAACGAGGAAAAATGATAAACGGAATAGTTAATATTTACAAAGAAAAAGGATACACTTCCCATGATGTGGTTGCGGTTCTTCGAAAAGTTGTCGGACAGAAGAAGATCGGCCATACAGGTACGCTTGATCCGGATGCAACGGGAGTCCTTCCGGTGTGTCTTGGAAGAGCAACAAAGGTTTGTGAGCTTCTGACAGATCATGATAAGACATATGAGGCTCTGCTGCTTTTAGGAAAGACGACAGATACGCAGGACATTTCCGGAGAGGTTCTGGAGGAGAGGGATCCGGGCAATCTGACGGAAGAGGAAGTACGTTCCTGTATCGAATCATTTATCGGAGAATATGATCAGATTCCGCCGATGTATTCTGCGTTGAAAGTGAATGGAAAGAAGCTTTATGAGCTTGCAAGAGCAGGGGTAGAGGTTGAGAGAAAACCGCGCCGTATAAAGATTAATTCTTTGAGGGTTAATGATATTAACCTTGTAGCTCACGATCAGCCAGAACGCGAGCAGCACGATCGGCA
>OLGA01003199.1_pt1 | contig 10758 bp, 7 predicted proteins | sample 1604881 | NCBI WGS metagenome assembly OLGA01 (sample SAMEA3888896, study PRJEB22519) | human gut metagenome | biome: human gut; feature: human-associated habitat; material: faeces | place: Denmark | collected 2009
CATTATTTACATTCAAATAAGAAAGGTGGAAATTGATTATAAAAAAATATTAAGTATAATTTTAGTTATGGTATTCATGATTACTTTCAATAACAACGTATATGCTGCAGAATTAGATAATATGCAACATAACGACCAAGCATATGTGTTAAATTCATTTTCAGGAAATAACTTGGAAAGTATTTCAGTGAGATTTTAAAATCACAGAAAATCAAATTGAATTTGAACAGTTTGGAAGAAATTTTTTATTTTCTATACACAAATTAAATATGGATACAAGTGACGGGAAAAACATTCCAGATGCCAATTTTTATACAGGTATATCTTCTACTATCTTAAAAACAAATATTTTATTTGCCTACAAATACAATTTTATTGTCCTGCCAGAAATTAATATCGTATTCCAGTTCAATATGCTTGGAGCGCCGCATTCTCCTTTGAGGAAACACAAACGCTCTTAAAACAAACCGGATATCCCCACGGAATAAGAGGTTTGCGATGTTCACTATGCTTCCATTCCTTTAAATAATCCATTATTTTTCTATACATCACTGCACCTCCATGAAATGTTTACTTTTGGCATATCAATTATTCATGTAAAAATCAACGTATTTTTCATTTGTTTTTACACTAAATTGCATGAATTATTTCTAAAATTATACATTATTTAACACGATTCCCCGTATTACGATCAAATAATTAAAAAAGAAACCGGGCATCCACGTTGTAAACATGAACTCCCGGTTCCACTTTTTTAGTTAAAATTTAAATACTGCTACTCCGTAAGGCGGCAGCTTATAAGCAAATGAATACGGTCTTCCATCACATTCTTTTGCCTCAGCCTTATAGATCTTCTTCCTTACCTCTCCGGTTCCGCCGTATTTTTCCTCATCACTGTTCAGAATCAACTTATACTGTTTCTTTCTCGGAACTCCGACTCTGTAATCATCTCTTGCCATCGGCGTAAAGTTGCAGACGAACAACAGATTCTTCTTTGCACCTTTGGAATGTCTCATGAAACTATAGATACTTCTGTATCCATCATCCGCATTGATCCATTCAAATCCTTCCCAGCTCTGATCCATCTCATACATCGCCTTATGACTCTTATACAGATGAAGCAACGCTTTTACCCACTCTTTCATCTGCTGATGCTCCGGCTCAGCCAACAGGAACCAGTCAAGTTCTCTTTCCTCGCTCCATTCACGAAGCTGTGCGAATTCCTGCCCCATGAAAAGAAGCTTCTTACCGGCGTGTCCCATCATGAATGCATAACCAGCTTTAAGGTTAGCATATTTATCAAATCCCAGTCCCGGCATCTTATTAAGCATCGAACACTTAAGATGCACCACTTCATCATGCGACAATACCAGGATATAATTCTCACTGTATGCATAACTCATGGCAAATGTCATCAGATGATGATTATCCTTACGGAAATATGGATCCAGCTTCATATATTCCGTGAAATCGTGCATCCATCCCATATTCCACTTCAGGCTGAAACCTAAACCGCCTTCTTCCACATCACCGGTAACCTTCGGCCATGCTGTAGATTCTTCTGCAATCATGAGTGCTCCCGGATTTCTTCCAAGAACAACAGAGTTCAAATGTTTGAAGAAATCAATCACTTCAAGGTTCTTATTCTCACCATACTTATTCGCTACCCATTCGCCATCTTTCCGTCCATAATCCAGATATAACATAGACGCAACAGCATCTACACGAAGTCCGTCTATATGGAATTTTTCAATCCAGAACAATGCATTGGAGATCAGGAAATTGCGGACTTCATTTTTTCCAAAGTCAAACACTTTTGTTCCCCAGTCCGGATGTTCTCCAAGTCTTGGATCTGCATATTCATACGTCGCAGTTCCGTCAAAATCAGCAAGTCCATGTGCATCCTTCGGGAAATGGGCCGGTACCCAGTCCAGAATGATACCGATCTTATTTCTATGCAGATAATTGATCATCCATGCGAAATCTTCCGGTGTTCCATACCGGGATGTCGGTGCATAATAACCAGTCACCTGATATCCCCAGGAACCGTCAAACGGATGCTCCGCGATCCCCATCAGCTCCACATGTGTATAACCCATTTCTTTAATATATTTGGTAATTGCTCTGGCAAACTCTCTATATGTATAGAAACCTTCATCTTCCCGTCCCGGATGGCGCATCCAGGAACCAATATGTGCCTCATAGACAGACATCGGCTTATGCTTATGATTCCAGGTCTTTCTGTGGGTCATCCATTCTGTATCCGTCCATTTTATATTCTCGATATCTGTAACTCTGGATGCTGTTCCAGGTCTTAATTCCGCATAATTGGCATATGGATCTGCCTTAAATATCTGTTCTCCCGAATAAGTCTCAATACAATACTTATACATCTGATTTTTCTTCACACCAGGTATAAAACAGGTATAGATTCCCAGAGGTTCTTCTCTCTTCATCGGGTTCGCCTCTGTATCCCATTCATTGAACTCTCCGACTACCGAAACTGCCTGTGCATGCGGTGCCCATACCGCAAAATACACACCTTTTTGTTTTCCGTCCTGTACCAGATGTGCACCCAGCTTCTTATAAATCTCGTAATGATTTCCCTGTCCGAAAAGGTATTGATCCAGCTCGCCTATTTCATACGGTTTCTTCTTTTTTTCAGCCATAATTACCCCTCGCATTCTGTTGCATATTTATAACAACATTATACTTTACAAAAGGGCAAAAAGAAAGAGTTTTGACAGTTTAGTTTGTCAAAACTCTTCCAAAATCTGACTTAAATTTTAAAATCTTCTTCTTTCAGAATAATTCTGTCAGAATCATCTGTTCCCTTACCAAATACTCTTCGTGCAAGGTGTTTTACATTTGCTTTCTGTGAATGAGCAATTGCTTCATCCATGATCTCTTTAACTTCTGCAACAGATACTGCATGGTCTTCTCTTTGCATTACATCGATACGGCTGTACAGTGCAAGGATTCCCATCTCATCCAGTTTATATCCATTCTCTTTCGCATATGTCTGACCGAATGTTACCAGTTCATCATTAATGAATACCGGAAGTTCCAGTTTCGAACTGAATTTCTTCTTGAATTCCGGATTAGCTGTCATCAGACGCTCCAGAGGTTTTCTCTGATCTTCCAGTACGAAAAGTAATTCACCTGTCTTCTTTTCCATCAGATAATTAAGTTCTTTTACCGTTCTTGAATTCAGCTTGCCAGCATGTTCAATGATGATTGCTCCTCCACGAAGCTTCTGGATGATATTCGTAAGTTCTTTCTTATTCAAAGACTCACCTGTAACGATCGCTACTTTACCCTGTTTCAGATTTCTCTGTTTCTGGATTGCTTTTACGATATCAACCGCAAGAACTGTTTTACCAGATCCTTTTCTTCCGATTACCAGAAGGTTTCCTGTCTTGGAAGTACCCTCTCTCTGGGCACGTCTGTCATTATCAAGAACCTCTACGATCTGTTCACTCATTCCTCTTACCGGAACGAAATATGAGAATAACTTCTTCTGTTCTTCCGTAAGTCCTGCCTTTAATCCGATTTCACTCGTTGCACTCAGATCATATCTTCCTGTTACAACGAATCCGGTATCAAATGGAACTCCACCTTTTGACTTTTTAATTCTTGCCTGGATCTCTTCTTCGGATGGCTCTTCAATCTCTAATTCTTCTGTGTCATCCTCATCTTCGATCTCTTCTTCGTCAAAATCTTCTTCATCAAAGTCGCCTTCGTCAAAGTCTCCTTCATCAAGATCCTCTTCCTCAAAGTCAGCTTCGTCAAAATCTTCCCCTTCAAGGTCTTCGCCAAAATCAAGCTCTTCGTCATCGTCGATCTCTTCTTCGTCGAAATCCTCTTCGTCCATATCTTCTTCAAAGTCGCCTTCGTCAAAATCGGTTTCTTCATCATCTATGTCTTCAAAGTCGTCTTCGTCTTCGTCAAAATCGGCCTCTTCAAGTTCTTCCTCGTCAAGATCTTCTTCCTCAAAGTCAGCTTCGTCAAAGTCTTCCTCGTCGAAATCTTCTTCCTCAAAGTCGCCTTCGTCAAAGTCTTCTCCTTCAAGATCTTCTTCCTCAAAGTCGCCTTCGTCAAAGTCTTCCCCTTCAAGATCCTCTTCCTCAAAGTCGCCTTCGTCAAAATCACCTTCCTCGAAACTGCTTCCGTTCATATCCAGTCCGGCAAGCTCATCTTCGATTCCTTCTATGAAATCTTCATCCATTCCCGGACCGTCTTCAAGTTCTTCCTCATAAATCTCATCTTCGGAATCTTCATTTTCACTCTCCATCTCTTCCATCAGACGGACAATGTCATCCGGTATTCTCTGTGTATTTCTTTCAGATTCTTTCTCGTCGGCTGCCTCTTCCTCAGCTTTTCTTGCTGCCTCTTCCTCGGCCTTTCTTCTGGCCTCTTCTTCGGCTGCTTTTCTTGCTGCCTCTTCCTCAGCTGCTTTTCTTGCTGCCTCTTCTTCGGCTTTTCTTCTGGCCTCTTCTTCAGCTTTTCTTCTGGCCTCTGCTTCAGCTGCTTTTCTTTCTACTTCTTTGCGCTCTTCTTCCTGACGGATTCTTGCCTGTTCTCTTTCCTTCTGGAGACGCTCCTCATCTTTGGCTTTCTGCTTTGCAATCGCCTCTTCATGATCTTTCTGTTTTGCTTCCCATTTCTGAAGGATATCATCGATCATCATCTGACCGTTTGCCAGGATTTCATCCTCGCGCTCTTTCATTGCTTCTTCTTCAATATTAATACCGCTTGCAACAGCAACACCCTGTGCCAGAGCTTCTTCTAATGTGGCCCCCGTAACTACCTGTTTGATTGCTGATGCATGCTCTTCAGGTGTCTCAACAGATGCTTCCGGTTCTTCTTCCCTGTACATCGGAGTCTCTTCCACTGCTGCAGTTGCTTCCGGTACAACTTCCTCCGGTACGACATCTGCCTGTGCGGCTTCCTCCGGTATTTCAAACTCTTCCTGCATCGGAACCGGCTCCGGCGGAATCTCCTGTACTTGTGCATCATCTATTCTCTGCACCGTACTTTCCTGTACCTCTTCCTCAGAACCTTCATCATATTCATTCTCATCGTCAACTTCTTCCAATGTTGACTCCGTCTGTTTTACAGGTTCCGGCTGCTTCTTTACTGCTCCCGGACGGCTGTCATATTTTTCCTGCTGAAGCGGCGTCAGTGGCTTATACTTCATCTTAAGTTCCATCGCCAGGTATACATACTTTCCTTCGCTGAACCAAAGAATCAGGTCATCACATTCTTCCAGACATTCCGCAGTCATTCCCGCCTCATCATATAACTTGGCAAGTTCATATGCCCATTTTTCAATATATTCCGCTTTTTTAAATTCTTCCAACGCCGCAATCTGATCCGAAAGTGCTGCTCCCTGAGTTCTCAGGATCTTATACTTCAGGATATATTGATTCGGGTCTTTTGGCGCCAGCTTAACAAACTCTTCATAACAGTCTGTCGCTTCTCTGATATCCTTAATCTTTAATGCCAATGTACCTAATCGATATACGATTTTACGGCTTCCCGGTGCTCTGTCAAATGCCAGGAATAAAATATCTCTCCCTTTCTTAAATTCTCCGTTATATTCATAAATCTCACTTACCGTATTAAGCATAGAAGCGTTCTTTACTCTTCGCCAGTCTATACTTTCAGCTATATCCATTGCTTTCTGGTATTCCTTTTTTTCCAGATGATCAAGCATCTGCTCGGTCTTTACCCTATATTCATATTTATCCAATATTTCTCACCTCAAATATTTATTTTAAAAAAGCGTATTTCCCTACAATTTTACTTATATAAGTTTATCATATGACCTGTCTATTGTCAAAATATCCGGTTAAATATGTTAAAAAAATATTACAAAAGTTACAAAAGTTTATAATTTATTGTCGGCAGCTTCTTCCGAATGCATGGCAATACAAACACCTATCTGCGGCCCGGTATCATTCCTGAAATGATCCAAGTTACAGACAGGTGTTTTTCATATTTTCCTATATTATTTTTTTAAGATCAATGCCATAAAGGTAAGTTCTTCATCACCGGTGTTCTTAATTCCATGTGCATCTCCGTCTTTACACAGGAACAGATCGCCAGGATTTGCCGGCTGTTTTTCGCCGTTATCGTCATAAGTTCCGTGTCCGGTCAGAATGAAGTAAGACTCCGTCTCACCATGATGATAATGGTATCCTACTTCACATCCCGGATCCAGATGAATCTTGGCATACATCTTACATGCTTCTCCAACTTCTTCCGAAGTAACCATTGCTTCTCTTACAATATAACCGTCTCCGCCATTTACATGTTCCACTTTTACCAGTTCTCTTTCGCCTTCTCTTGTCATTTTTAAGTTCCTCCTTGATTCGTAAAACATTCTAAAACAACAATACAACCTGAAAGATACAAAGTCAATGGTAAACCCTTAATCTTAATTCACGATCCGGTAATATTCTTTCGCAGTTATACTGTAAACGATGATATAGAATACCGCAAACACCGCTATCGTAATGATTGTGCATACCGCAAACAACGATACATTCGTAAGATTTAATACTCCCAGAATTTTTGTCATTACTTTAAAGGCTACTGCAACATGGATCACTGCTACAACCAACGGCAGGAAGAATACGCTTAAGACCTGGCTTCTGATGGAACGCTTCACTTCTTTTTTACTCATGCCAACCTTCTGCATGATCTGGTAACGCTCCCTGTCATCATAGCCTTCCGATATCTGCTTATAATAAATGATCAGTACCGTTGCCATAATAAACATACTTCCCAGATAGATTCCAATAAAGAACAGTCCGCCGTACAATTCATAAAAAGAAGAACGGCTTAACATACGGCTTTCCATCGTTCCATCCGGAAACTTTTCATAAAATTCGTTCTGTATCTGTTCCAGTGTCTCTTTTTGTTTTCCGTCATCTCCCTTCAGGTTGAATTTATCTGCATAAGAAAATGACTCGATACGTTCAATCTGCTCTGCATTTGCAAATACAATGTATAATGTCTTATACATTTCTGCCGTGCTCTTCGGCTGGCTCGTCATCTCGGACAGTTCTTTTTTCACCTGATAGTTCTGTCCTGCAATGTTTATCTGTTTTTTTCCACATTTGCCGTTCGTGGTATAGGTCAGTATCTCCTGTTCCTTTAACGAAACATTCTGTTTTTCTATCCGGTTATACTCTTCCTGTGTGATCATCTCTACATAGTAAAAATGATTGTCCGGATAGTACTGCTCTACCTTTTCCAGATTATTTCCTTTCAAAACCGCATTCATACTGCCATATCTGTACCGGACTCTGTCTGTTATTTTTACCCCTGCTTTCTCACATTGTTCTTTTATCAGTCTCTGAAGAGTCTCTTCATTATTTGTATCGGCTTCATTGCAGACAATTGAAACATCTCTCGGAAAACGTGAGTCCAGAATATCTTCCATTCCCGCATACAAAGATACCGTTGTGGATACCATAACCAGCACCATCGTACTTAACACACAGATGTTCGCAAGTCCCGCTCCGTTTTGTTTCATACGATAGATCATGCCTGATACACTGGTAAAATGCTTTGGATTATAATAATAAGCTTTATTTTTCCGGAGTATTTTCAATACCACAATGCTTCCGGCAATAAAAAGTGCATAAGTTCCAATAATCACACAGACCACTGCAACAAAGAATTTCAAAAGTGCTTCTAACGGTGCCTCTGTTGTAAGTGCAATCCAGTAACCATTGCCAAGTGCCGCCACACCGACGATCACAAGCAGCCATCTGCTCTTCGGCTCTTTCTCCCCCTGATTGCCTCCGTGCAGAAGTTCCACCGGATTCACCAGCTGTATCTGTAAAATGTTATATAAATACGTCAGAAGAAAAATTCCTGCAAATAATATGACAGTCTGTACAATTGCAGTCCCATTGACCGAAAACTGCATATCTACGCTGTTGTGCAGAATCTTAAGGAGCAGCAGATACATCAGTTTCCCAAATATTATTCCAAACACCAGACCGCCAAGAATACTGATTCCCGCCGTCAGGATCGTCTCAACTGCCATCATTCGTGCAATATGCCGCTTTCCCATTCCAAGAATATTGTATACTCCGATCTCTTTCTTTCGTCGTTTGATCAGGAAACTATTCGTATAGAACAGAAAAATCACTGCAAATACAATGATCACACCCGTTGCATACTGAAGACATATCTTCAATGTATTCTGGGTAATACCTTCCCCCCTGCTCAGTGCGTCAATGATATAGAACATCATGACGGTCAGAACACCTGTAAAGATATAGGGTACATAGGTCTTACGGTTATTCTTAAGATTGGTCACAGCAAGTTTTTCATAGATGAAATTATTCATCCTCCTCACCTCCTGTGGTAAGAATCTTCAGCGTATCTGAAATTCTTTCATACATTTCTTCGTTCGTAAGATTCCCCCTGTAAAGCTGATGGAATACTTTTCCGTCCTTGATAAAAAGCACCCTTTTCGCACTACTCGCCGCTTTCACACTATGTGTCACCATAACAATCGTCTGACCTTCCTGGTTAATCGTTGTAAAAAGATTCATCAAACTGTCTGCCGCTTTCGAATCCAGTGCTCCCGAAGGTTCATCGGCAAGAATCAGCTGTGGTTTCGTGATCAGCGCTCTTGCAATTGCAGCTCTTTGTTTCTGCCCACCGGACACCTCATATGGATATTTCTCCAGTAGTTTTTCAATTCCAAGTTTTTCTGCAATCGGTTTTAATCTCTTTTCCATCTCCGAATATTTCTTTCCGGATAATACCAGTGGCAGGAATATATTATCCTTTAATGAAAATGTATCTAACAGGTTAAAATCCTGAAATACAAAGCCGAGATTCTGACGTCTGAACGTTGCGATCTCTTTTTCTTTTAATTTTCCCAGATCCCTGTCTTTTAAATAAACCTTTCCTTCTGTCGGTTTATCAAGTGCCGCCAGAATATTCAGCAAAGTCGTCTTTCCCGATCCAGACTCTCCCATGATTGCAACATATTCCCCGCGTTCTACCGTAAAATTCACATCTCTTAAAGCCTCTACCTGATTGCTCCCAAAACGAGTCGTATATATCTTCTTCACATTTTTTACTTCCAGTAATGACATAAGTTTTTCTTCCTTTCTTTTTAAGATTTCTTCTTTACGGTATCTATTATAAAAAAAGAGGAAATATCCTGCCATCGAAGCATGTGACATTTCCCCTGTTTAATCTTACATTCCTGTAAGGTTTTCTCTTTTTATCTGATCGTTATTCCGGATTCCATTCTTTCCTTGTCAATTCCAGATATACACGGGTTCCTTTTCCCACCTCTGAATCAATCCATATCTTATGTCCCATCTTATCCATGATCTTTTTGCAAAGATACAGTCCAATCCCGGTAGACTTCTTATCTGCTCTTCCATTATATCCGGTAAACCCTTTTTCAAATACTCTAGGAAGATCTTCTGCCTGAATACCGATTCCATTATCCTCGATCACCAGACACTCCCGTCCTCTTTTTTCTTCCAGACAGATTCTAATCTCGCCGCCATTCTTTGTGTATTTCAAAGCATTAGACAGGATCTGTTCTATCACAAACTCCAGCCATTTTTCATCTGTAAGAACTATTCGTTCCACCGACCGGTAATCCAGACGGATCTTCTGAAGAATAAACATCTGAGAATATTTCCGGACAGATTGTTTCAGAATCTTATCTAAAGACACCTTCTCAAACTGCAGATCCCCAGACATATCTTCCATGCGGAGATACGTCAGCACCATCTCCACATACTGTTCCATTTTAAAAAGTTCCATCTTCATCTCTTTTAATTCCGGCAGTGCCGGGTTTTCATCTTCCACCGATTGCAGCAATATGTGCATCGCAGCGATAGGTGTCTTGATCTGATGCACCCACATACCATAATAATCACTTAAGTCCTGGCCTTTGATTCTTGCCTCTGATTTCAACTCCAGAATCTTTTCGTCAAAGATCCCCAGTAATTCCTGATAATCCAGTTCCAGAAGATTCCTGCACTCTGGAAGTTCTTTTGTGCACTCCTGCGTGCTCTTCTTAAACCGTTCCAGCAGAAGATGCTTCTTCCGGAAGCGATGATATTCCGTTATTACATAAAGGAGCAGCCACAATATCACCAGCAGCAGTGCATATTTCAACGCATCCATCCTGATATTATAAAGAAATGCTACAACAATAAATATTCCGACCGTTCCGGCATAAAGGCTGATCTCTCTTGTTTTATCTTTAAAAAATGCTATTAACAGTTTCATGCCTCCACCATATATCCTATTCCTTTTTTTGTGATGATCTTTCCGCCAAGGCCAATCTGTTCCATTTTTTTACGAAGTCTTGCCACATTGACCGTCAGTGTATTGTCATCAATAAATTCATTGCTGTCCCAGAGTCTCGTCATAATACTTTCACGGCTTACGATCTTCCCTGTATTTTCCAGAAGTATCTGCAGAATCTTGAATTCGTTCTTGCTCAGTTCCAGTTTCTGGTCCTGATACAGAACTGTCGCATCTGCCAGATTCAGGATCGCACCGTTCCACTCCATGACATCTGCCGTTCCACGAAATTCATAGGTTCTTCTTAACACGGCCTGCACCTTTGCCGTCACCACATTCAGGTCAAACGGTTTCTCGATGAATTCATCGCCGCCCATATTCATTGCCATCACAATATTCATATTATCATTCGCCGATGACAGGAAAATGATCGGCACCTTCGAGATCTTC
>OLGA01003209.1_pt1 | contig 10716 bp, 10 predicted proteins | sample 1604881 | NCBI WGS metagenome assembly OLGA01 (sample SAMEA3888896, study PRJEB22519) | human gut metagenome | biome: human gut; feature: human-associated habitat; material: faeces | place: Denmark | collected 2009
GCTTTTCGATAAGCGAATTGAACCCGCCGATCGTGTCTTTTTCAAGTCCGCTCATAGAGCCGCTTTTGTCAAGGACGAAAATCATTCTCGTCAAATCTTTTTTCATAAATACAATCTCCTTTTTTATTTCGTGATTGCATTATAACATTTTGAAAAAAGAAAAAGGTCGCCTTAAAAGCGACTTTTTCAACGATTGAATTTCAGGTTTTATAATACGGCAAATTGAAACTGTAGAACATATTATTTAAGTCTATGACGTCGTAAGCCTTATGCTCGATAAAATATCTGATGATAAGATCCTGCTTGATCGACATCGATAAAGTGTATCCCGCTTTAGCCAATAAGTCAACGGTTTCGTCGATATTGAGTTTCAAACCGAAACACATTTTTACCGCCGTTTCTTTATCCGGGTGATAGTTGGTTTCGTTCCGGATTTTAGAAAAAGTCTGTTTCGTTATCATCGCCCGTTTATAGACTTTCGAATCCTTCCATTCGGTAGGATTCGACTCGTATTTTTTGTCTATAATCGAAAAAACCGATTGCTGCCAGGTAGACGAAACGTTCCCGAGATATTTTTTTACCGACTCTTCGCTGCACGTAACGTATTGTATCGCCGACGTATCGTTTAAGTTTCGGCAAAAACGTACGGTTTCCGCCTGCAACACGTCGTCGAACGGACTTTCGACGTAATTTTCGTCGATATATTTTTTCACGTCTTCGATTTTATCGATTCCGATATGCATATTGCCACCTCGCGCTCTTATTTTTATTATAATACCATATCGGCGAAAATTTTTCAATCGTTTTAATTCGTTTCCGATATTTGCCGTTTAATTAAAGTTCGCCCCGAGATTTTTTTCGTCAAACGTATCCGACGATAACTTCCCGCAATGCCTTGCTTCGAGCGGCGTAGAAAAACTCGTGAATTCAAAAGCAAGCCCGGCGTTTTGCGACGACGTTTCTACGTCGTAAAGCATTTTAACGAAATCTCTGTAATTACCGGCGTTATCTTCGGCGTATAATTTTTCTAATTTTTCGACTGCCGAAATTCTGTCTTTATAGGCGTTTTTTACGCTTTTATACGCCTTGCACGCTTCGATAAAATCAAATTCCTTATCTCCGACGTTCGTATATTCGCCGAAAGCCATCGCGTCGTTTATAAGATAATCCGCTACGATAATCTCGAAAATATAGGATTTTAGATCTTCGAGCGATTCCGCCCATACCCATCCGTCGTTGAACGGGCTGCACATGAACGGCGGAATATCGTTAAGATCCGCTTCGAAATGCAGCATAAAAGTGTTTGCCCCGATTGCCCCGTGAACTTTTTTCGTTATTTCTTTTACGTTTTTCATTTTTATTCTCCCTCGTCTTTAAGGTCTTCGAATTTTTTCTTCATAGTCGGGTTATCTTTGGTGAGTTTTTTTATGGATAAATCCTGCGCCTTATCGTTCGCGATTCTGAGTTGTCTTTCCGAGCCCAAAAGTCCGTCTTTAACTTTTTGCAGGTGATCGATAGTTTTATCTATTTCGTCGATTGCGTTCTTGAATTTGTCGCTTGCGATGCGATAGTTGTTGGCAAATTTATTCTGGAAATCGGCAAGATTTTCTTCAAAGTGCGTTATATCGATATTCTGATTCTGTATCAACGCCAATTGTTTTTTGTATTCGAGCGAATTCATCGCCTCGTTACGGATAAGCGTAATAAGCGGAATAAAGAATTGCGGTCGTATAACGTACGTTTTGGGATATTTGTAAGACATATCCACGATACCGGCGTTGTAGAATTCGCTGTCCGTTTCGAGCAGCGATACCAAAACCGCATATTCGCATTTCTTCTCGCGCCTGTCTTTATCCAACTCCTTTAAGAAGTCTTCGTTTTTGTGTTTCGTCGCAGTCGCATCGCACTCGTTTTTCATCTCGAACATTATGGAAACGAATTCCTGTCCGTCGTCCGAAAAATCTCTGAAAATATAATCGCCTTTGCTCCCCGAGGACGCGTCGTTGTCTTTTTCGAAGTACGCGTTTTTGAATCCTGCCATGCGAATCTTGTTAAATTCAACCTGACAATGCTGTTCAAGCGTTTCTCCGACCATTTTCGTCGACATTCTCGTTTTCAGGTCTTTATAAAAATCGATCTGCTCCTGCATCTGACGCTCTCTGTCTTTCATCAGATTTTTTTCGGACTCTCTTTCCGCTTTCAGCCGGCTTATCTCGTTTTCTTTGATCAATACCGCCTTTTCGATTTCACTTTGCGTTTCGGCGTTTTTAATAGCCAAGGTTTGCTCGAGCGCAGATATTTTTTCGGCTTGTTTTTGCACGGCTTCGTTGATTGCGGCTTGCCGATTTAATTCGTTTTCACGAATTTTAGAATTTAATTTTTCGATTTCCAACTCTTTATTCGCCATTTGTTTTTCGAGATCCGCCTGCATAACGATTTTGAGCGACGTTTCTTTTTCATTTACCGCTTTGGCGATTTCTTCGGTTTTTACCTGGTCGACTATAGATAAATAATCGGCGTCGGTCAATTCAAATTCTTCTCCGCATTTGGGGCATACTATTTTGTTCATGGTTTCTCCTTTATATTTTTGTTTTTTGTACCGCGCCTGAAAGACGAACAGAAACCGGCGCGGTAACGATTTTTTATTTTGAGGTATTTATATGAAACACTGCTTTCGTCTTTTGCGCCTTTATTATAGCACGGTAAAAAAGCATAGTGGTCGCTTTCAGATTGACTTTTTGCCCCGGGATAATTTTTTCTCGAAAATATCTTTTTCTGATAATCACACGCCTTTTGTCTTTCGTATTATATTGAAAGTCGGTTTCCGACTTGTCAGCCGCCGCGGGTTTTCACGCGGTGGCGAATTATCGCGAAATGCCGTTCGTTGCATTCGCCTTATCCTGCTTAGGCATTGTTTTTTTATAACAAATAACGCAACGAATTATTTTTTATCCTAATAATTGTATCGCAAATAATACAACCCACATACCGCAAATTACTAAAACAAAATACCGCAAATCTATAAATTAAACTTGACTTTTTCTATGCTTTCGTATACAATATTATCGAGGTGAAAAATATGGAATATAAAAAAAGAATAGCAGACGAACTGCTCGACTTGAAAATGGAAGCCTTTGGAGCGACTTTGATAGTCGGACCGAAAGGCTGCGGAAAAACAACCACCGCCAAACAAAAAGCAAAAAGCGTAGTAGAATTTCAGGATGAAGATAACAGAGAGAAATATCTTTCGGTCGCGGATAACGTGCCGTCGAAATTACTGATCGGTGAAAAGCCTCGACTGTTTGACGAATGGCAGGACGCACCAAAAATTTGGGGAGCAATAAGAAAATCCGTCGACGACGAGCAAAAAAACGGTTTGTATTTATTGACGGGATCTTCATCTCAAACGGTTACGACGCCTCACACGGGAACTCTCCGTATTTCAACGCTTAAAATGTATCCTATGAGTTTATATGAAAGCAAAGAATCGAACGGTACTGTATCTATAAAATCATTATTTGACAATCCCGAAATATTAAAAGACGGCTGTATATCCGATTTAACTATCGACGATTTAATCTTTGCTATTTGTCGCGGGGGCTGGCCGAGGTGTTTTATAAATAAAACCGACAGGGCAAAATTGGCTATTGCGAAAGATTTATTCTGGCAAACCTGCAACGTAGACATTTCCAATATCGACGGAATTTCAAGAAATGCTCTATGGACGGAAACGATTTTAAAGTCTTACGCAAGAAACGTATGCACGACGGCGGAAAAGAAAACTATCGAAGCCGACGTACAAAGTGCCTGCGACGTTTCAACCGTAACTATAAACGACTATATAAACGCCTTAAAAAAATTATATATAATAGAAGATATCGACGCGTGGTGTCCCGCAATAAGATCCAAAACCGCAATACGCTCGTCCGTAAAACGTAATTTAATCGATCCGTCGCTTGCCGTCGCCGCCCTGGGAATAACTCCCGAATATTTTAATACCGACTTTAAAACGTTAGGTTTTTTATTTGAATCTTTAGTAATAAGAGATTTAAAAATCTATTCTTCCGCAAGTAACGGGCAAATTTCTTATTACAGAGACAGGTACGGCTTGGAAGCCGATTGCGTTTTACATTTAGAAGACGGTCGATACGCTTTAATTGAAATAAAATTAGGCGCGAAAGAAATAGATGACGGAGCAAAACACCTTTTGGAAATAGAGCGGCTCATTAAAGAGAAAAACGAAACCGAAAAACAATGCCCTATTCCTTTGCCGACACTCAAAATGGTCGTAACCGGGACACAATACGGATATAAGCGTGAAGACGGTGTTTTAGTCGTTCCTATCGGTTGCCTCAAAGATTGATCGCTTTAAAACGTTCAATTATATAATTTAATAAATACTGACTGAATCTGTCATATTTAATATTGTAGAATAGTGCTATGGATAAATTAGCGTACCATTTTAATAAAAAGAAGATTCCCGCTAAATCTGCAGGAAAATATAAGTATTATTATCCGTGTTTGCTTAAAGAAGAAGCCGACGAACAATACGGAGATAATTATTATATCGTTACCGAAGTTTCCGAAAGCGAATGGGAATCATTGCTTGAACTTGACAGACTTGAATATAATAACACTCATAAATTTACCCGTCATTCCTCTACAATGCCGAGCGCGAACGAAGACCGACTTTCCGTAAAACAACAGCAAAAACGCATATCTGACGATGACTCGTTAGAAACGGTTTTAGAACAAACCGCAGACGAAAACAATCTACGTAATGCGGCATTGAATGAAAACGAACAAGCCATAATAACTTTATACCGAAACGGCTACACGCAAGCGGAAATTGCCGAAAAAACGGGCGTAACGCAAGGCTACGTTTCCTCCGCGATTAAACGGATAAATTCTAAAATAGCAAATGAATTTATTAAAAACGCAACTCCCGACGAAATCGTTTCATATTATTGGGAATCGTTTATGGATAAAGGCGAACTTCCGGATTATCTCGACGTAGAAACAGAGTTTGTTATTCGCTCTATATGGCAGGATTTATTGCCTTTTCTTTATAGTTTTTACAGCGTAGGTGAATTGTGCCGTTATACTCTTAAATACTATCTTTTTAATAACGAAACGATGCTTTCGGATATTGAAAAATATCTCGATTCGGCTACCGAAAGCGAGCGCAATCATTATAACGAATACTACAAAGATAAACCCGAAATTGTCGGCGCAGTATTCGTCAGGTTGACAAACGAAAGCAAATTAAGGCAAGCGACAGGTTTTAAGTCGAGTGGTAAATTTTATAGCGGCTTATATTATACTCTTGAAAAAATAACTAATCGGCTGCACGTTACGCCGTATGAATTTTTAACCGAAAGACTTTATCCGTTCGTCGCAAATTGGCGCAACAAACGGCTGACAAATTTTTATAAGTATTACAAAAAATAATTTTAGACTTTTGTAATATTTTCGGCGTTCTCGTGGCTTAATAGTAGAAAACGCGTAAATCGACCTTTACAACAAAGGTCGATTTTTTTCTGCGTTAAAATTTTTAGCCGAATGAAGGCAATGGAGGTGAAAAAAATGAATAATTATTATTGGAACAAACGAAACGTATCGCTTGATAAAAACGAAATCGCACCGTGGAAATTACCGAGAGAAAAACACGCGACGATCTCTGTCCTTTTGCATAGAGAAAACGAACTGCAAACCGTGGACGATTATCTCGCAACTTGCGAAGAACTTTACGACGTCGATTATAAAAAGCGATTAAACGGTTCGACGACCGAAGCGTGGGATAAAACCTTAAACCGATTACACGCCCGCTACAACAAGCGAAAAAACAACAAAGTTTTAGAGTGTTTACAATTCGGCGGCAACAAAGAGTTTTGGGACGGATTTCAATCGAAGAATGAAATACTTGCTTATTTTGAAAAATGTTACGAATACGCCGTTCAAAAAATCGGTTATATGCAAACGGATAAAAATATTATCTGCGCCGTCAAGATTTTTCAGCCGAACAGGCGAAATCTTTTCGTATATTACTTGCCCGTTACCGAAATATGGCAAGAAAAAGTTATGAGCGACGAGAAAAACGAATACGGCACACGTTTACAAAAAACCAACGAACACGGCGAACCCGTATATCGTTTGAGAATAAATCGCGAAACACCGATTTTATCTCATTCGGCGTTCTGGAAACGACGCGGCGGACTTACCGCGTATTCGGAATTGCAGGAAGATTTTTATAATCGTATATCGTCGCCATACGGAGCGGTACGCGGCAAAAGCACTTCGCTCATTAAGAATACCGCGCAAGAACAAATCAGCCGTTATAACCGCGAACAGGGCGACGCTTACGACGAAAAATATTTCGACGATAGCCCCTACTGACAAAAGTCTATCAATTTTATGTTTAATAAAAGGAGGAAAGCAATGAAAAGAGAACATAGTATTCAAAGCAATAAGGGCTAAAAACATTTAAGTCCGAATAAGCAGATTGAGTACGAGAAACACGCAACAACAATTTGATAATAATTCTATTACGCTTTTATTAAAAGCAATTAAAAAACAAAATGCCGTTTACGAAAACGTTTTATCGCGAATGGCAATCGAAAACCACAAGAGTAAAACTGAAAATCGTCGGAATCGACTGAAATTTACCAAAAAGGAGATTTTACGAATGCCGACACAATACAGAAGTTTTTTTGCCGCAAACGACATGATAGTACGCTACCGTTATAGGAAAGACGGCGTATACGAGGCACGGTTTCACAGAAAAGGAATCGACGTCGAAGTTTCGTCAAAAGACTTGAATAAATTAAAAGATAAATTCATAGAAAAATTAAATAAAAAAGAAAAACTATCCAACCCTAAACCTACCGAGGAAACTTACAATTCCACGATAAAAACAAAATCTTTTGCGGAATACGCAACCGAATGGTTAAACGTAAAGTCAGTTACTACTAAACCGTCTACGTACAAAGAATACGTCAGAATGCTCGAACACGATATTCTTCCCGTTTTCGGCAATCGTAATGCAAGCGAAATAGAAAGAAATGATTTACAAAAATTTCTGCTCGGTTACGTCGAAAAAGGCGTTTTGCGCACGGCGCACAAATTATGGCTTGTACTTCGCTGCATTTTCGATATGATGGCGGAAGACAACGGAAAGCCTTCGCCGATGAATAAAGTCGTCGTTCCTAACTACGAGGCAAAAAAAGGTTCGGCGTTTAATTACGACGAAGAAAAAACGCTCGTCAACCATTGTATTGCAAACGCCGATAAAGATACGGCAAGCGCGCTGCTCGTGCTTTTGTATACGGGACTTCGCCGCAGCGAACTGAAAACGTTAAAAATTATAGACGGAACGTGGCTTGAATGCGAAACGAGCAAAGAAAGAATGGGCAAAAACATAGTCAAAAGACAAATTCCGTTTACACCTATGATGAAACGAGTGCTACCTTATATCAACTTTGAAAAGGCAAGAAACGTTAATCTTAATAGTTTGAATACGGCGATAAAACGAATCTTCCCGAATCATCATCTGCACGAACTACGCTACACGTTTATTACCCGTTGTAAAGAATCGGGCGTTCACGGCGAAGTCGTTTTACTTTGGGACGGACACGAAGAAGATAAAACGATTCATTCTTCCAAGGTTGACAGAGGATATACGGATTTTTCAAAAGAGTTTCAATTGAAAGAAGCAACGAAAGTAAACTATCTCGAATGGAACTTTGAAAAAACCGAAAAATAAAGCGTTTCGGTCCACTCCCAAAAATGCTCCCAAATTTACTCCCAAAAAATTATTAAGTTGTATTCGTTACAGGATAGTTTTCAAACAAAAAAGCGGTTTTTAGCCTTATATCTGCTAAAAACCGCTTAAAATGGCTGGGGTAGAGCGATTCGAACGCCCGAATGACGGAGTCAGAGTCCGTTGCCTTACCGCTTGGCGATACCCCAGTATGTCCGCCAAATCGCCTCGCGTTTATCCGCAAAACAATTCAGCCTTTATATAATACACGCTTATTCGTCTTTTTGCAAGTGTTTTGAGGCAATTTCTTGCAAACTTTCTATTTTTTTCGCTCCTTCGTTAAAACTCAGATACAGCGCGACCGTATCATATCTCGCATCGTGACGCGTAACGTCCGACGAAAACAGTTCCATCGTCTTGCGCGTAACGTCGTAAGGATAAATATCGAGAAATTCGCATAGTTCGGTCAGTTTTGGAAACTTGTACCCCTGACCGCTCTTACGCGGCAATTTCATTATCGGCGTAAAAAACCGCATCGTATCGAAATCTTCTTTATAACGGAATCTTCTGTCGCGACGGTAATATTCGTTTATCATGAAACCTATATCGAAAGGCGCGTTATGCGCCACGATCAGGTCGGCGGAAAAGAAATCGTCATAAATCTCTTCCATATACTCCGAAAACGTATGTCCGCCGGAAAGTTCGTATATTTTTTCGACCGTAAACCCGTGCACCTCGGTTGCCGACGGCTCGATATAATCGACGGCAAAAAAGAAGTTTTTGGCTTTCGTCTCTTCGGCAGTCTGCATTACGTACGAAAGTTGTATTATTCCGCCGGGAGTAAGCCCCGTCGTTTCGGTATCGAAAAAAAGTATCATGGCTTCACATTCTTTCGGGCACTTCTATGCCGAGCAGTGTCAGAGCGTTCGTCAGAACGGTGAGCGTAGCCCTGCACAAATCGAGCCTGAAATTACTCACGTTTTCGTCTTCGCCGATAATCTTACAGTCGAAATAGAATTTATTGAAAGTCGACGCCAGATCTATGGCGTAACGGGTTATGTAAAACGGTTCGAGTTTCTCTACCGCTCCCTTTACCGTGTCGGGAAAGTTCGACAACACGGTAACAAGGTCGTATTCCTCTTCGTTCACGGCGGCGACGGTATAATTCTTCGGTTCTCCGCCTTTTCTCAGAACGCTCTTTATTCTCGCCGCGGTATACTGAACGTAAGGTCCGGTCTCTCCGTCGAAGTTAAGAATTTTATCGTAACTGAACGCTATATCTTTGATCTTACTGTTGGAAAGCGCGCCGAAAACAACCGCGCCGGTACCGACCTGACGCGCGATATTCGCCTTATCGGCAAGGTCCGGGTTTTTACTCTCGATTACTTCGAGGCATTTTTCGTGGCATTTTTTAAGCACGTCTTCAAGCAGAACGACGGTTCCGTTACGAGTACTCATCGCGACCTGATTGCCGTTTTCGTCGAGCAGGGAAACCATTCCGTACGCAACGTGAACAAGGTCTTTCGCCCACGGCTTGCCCATGAGTTCGAGTACTTTGAAAATCTGTCTGAAATGCAGGTTCTGCTGATACGCCACGACGTACAGGCATTTATCGAAATTATAATGTTCTTTACGATAACATGCCGCCGCGAGATCGCGCGTCGCATAAAGAGACGCGCCGTCGGAGCGCAATATAATGCACGGAGGCATACCGTATTCTCCGAGGTCGACCACCTGCGCGCCCTCGCTGGTTTTAAGCAGGCCTTTCTCTTTCAGTTCGTCGATGACGGGTTGCATTTTATCGTTATAAAAACTTTCGCCCGCATAAGAATCGAAAGTTATATCGAGTTCTTTATAAATCTTACCGACCTCTTTAAGGGTCAGTTCTTTGAATGTATTGAACAGCGCGACGCATTCTTCGTCGCCGTCTTCTATCAGTTTGAAATATTTTCTCGCCTCGTCGTCCATCTCGGGATGAGTTTCGCTTTCTTTATGGTATCTGACATAAAGCCGCGTAAGTTCTTTGACTCCGCCCTTTTCGACCTCTTCCGCGCTGCCCCAGTGTTTATACGCGTAAATGAGTTTGCCGAATTGCGTGCCGTAGTCGCCGAGGTGATTTATGCCTACCGTGTTATAGCCGAGAAATTTATAAAGACGATAGAGCGCGCCGCCTATGACCGTAGTCGATAAATGTCCTATATGGAAGGGTTTCGCGATATTGACCGACGAATAATCTATGCAGATCGTCTTGCCTGCGCCCTCGTCGGAAGAGCCGTATTTCGCGCCAAGCGAGCTTATCGCGTCGAGCGTGGATTTTGTAAGCCCGATACGGTTCACCTTAAAATTAAGGTAGCCGTTGACCGCCGAAACCGACGTTATGACGTCGTCCGTCACATACGAATTTTTAAGTTCTTCCGCTATAATCGCGGGGGATTTACGCATGATTTTCGCAAATTTGAAACACGGCAACGCGTAATCGCCCATGGTTTTATCCGGCGGAACGACAACGTTCGCCGCTATTTCGTCTGTCGGGAGTTCGCCTACGGAAAGTCTTTCCGCGATATATTTTCTGTAATCCATATTAAACCTGCCATGCAACGACGTTGCAACGTCTAAATTTTATCATAAATTTTGAAATACCGCAACAAAAGCATTGAATAAATTTCCGCTTTATGATAAAATTATCGAGGTTTACGACCGAAAGAGGTATAAAAGATGAAACTGGGAGTCGTAGGGTTGCCCAACGTAGGCAAATCCACACTGTTCAACGCAATAACGCACGCGGGGGCGCAAGCCGCCAATTTTCCGTTCTGCACGATAGAGCCGAACGTAGGCGTCGTAGCCGTCCCCGACGAGAGACTGCCTAAACTCGCCGCGCTGTACAACAGCAAAAAAGTTACGCCCGCGACGATAGAATTCGTCGACATAGCGGGGCTTGTAAAGGGCGCGAGCAAGGG
>OLGA01003211.1_pt1 | contig 10712 bp, 9 predicted proteins | sample 1604881 | NCBI WGS metagenome assembly OLGA01 (sample SAMEA3888896, study PRJEB22519) | human gut metagenome | biome: human gut; feature: human-associated habitat; material: faeces | place: Denmark | collected 2009
CAGCGGATATGCTCATAAGGCAGGTTCTCCAGACGGATCTCCACGTTATATTCGTTCTCCAGACGGTATTTCAGTACATCGAACTGCAGCACGCCTACCACACCGACGATGATCTCTTCCAGACCGGTATTGAACTCCTGAAAGATCTGGATAGCACCTTCCTGAGCGATCTGCTCTACGCCCTTGACGAACTGTTTTCTCTTCATGGTATCCACCTGACGCACTCTGGCAAAATGCTCCGGAGCGAAGGTCGGAATACCTTCATACTGGAACTTCTCCCTGGGCATGCACAGGGTATCTCCGATGGAGAAAATGCCGGGATCGAAGACACCGATAATATCACCCGCATAAGCCTCGTTTAAGATCTTACGTTCATCCGCCATGATCTGCTGGGGCTGGGATAATCTCATAACCTTATTGCCCTGCACATGACGCACTTCCATGTTGGCATCGAATTTACCGGAGCAGATACGCATGAATGCAATTCTGTCTCGGTGAGCCTTGTTCATATTGGCCTGAATCTTGAATACAAAAGCTGAGAAATCTCCCTCTTCCATCGGATCGATCGGACCTCTGTCAGATATTCTCGGAAGCGGTGAGGTCGTCATCTGAAGAAAATGCTGAAGGAATGTCTCTACACCAAAGTTCGTAAGAGCGGAACCGAAGAAGACCGGTGAAAGTTCTCCTTTGCTTACCAGTTCCTGATCAAATTCTGCTCCGGCACCGTCCTGAAGTTCAATCTCCTCTTCCAGCTGTAATTTCTGGTCATCTGTAATAAGCCAGGAAATCTCCGGATCATTGATATCGACCTTCTTTACCTCTCCCTGAGTTGTTCCTTTTTTCGTATCGGAAAAGATCTCAACTTTTTTAGATGCTCTGTCATATACTCCCTTGAATTCTTTACCGGAACCGATTGGCCAGTTGATCGGACATGTGGCGATTCCAAGTTCATTTTCAATATCATCAAGAAGTTCAAATGTATCCATTGCTTCACGGTCCATCTTGTTAATGAATGTGAAGATCGGGATATGGCGCATCGTACATACTTTGAACAGCTTTCTTGTCTGCGCCTCGACACCCTTGGATGCGTCAATGACCATCACTGCGGAATCTGCCGCCATCAATGTACGGTACGTATCTTCCGAGAAGTCCTGATGTCCCGGTGTATCCAGAATATTGATACAGTATCCGTCATAATTAAACTGCAGTACAGAAGAAGTAACCGAAATACCTCTTTCTTTTTCAATCTCCATCCAGTCAGAAACCGCATGCTTTGCAGTTGCCTTTCCTTTTACGCTTCCCGCCTGATTGATGGCACCTCCGTAGAGAAGGAACTTCTCTGTCAGTGTCGTCTTACCTGCATCGGGATGTGAGATAATTGCAAATGTTCTTCTTTTCTTTATCTGATTCTTTACTTCATTCGTAATCTGTGACATATATTATACACTCCTAATTTATAGTATATCCGTTTATAGGCACTATTAGTCAGTATAACATATGTCTATAAAATGCTCAAATACATTTTTCCTGTATTTTCAAGGTTTTCCTGTGTTTTTAGATAATTACTTCGAATCTGCATTCACTGGATTGATCACAATATTCTGCGCTGCCACGCCCGTCTTTCTTGTCACAATGTCCTCGATCTGCGCCCGGTTCGCATCACTTAATTCCGAAGCACCTACGATCACATCTGCCTGATCATCCGTAATACTTACCACAGAATCGTTAAATCCTTTTGCCGCGAGCAGTGATTCTGCTGCCGCTTCTTTTTCTGCGATTTCTGTCATCTGTACCATCTGGTTCACTGCATTTTCTTTCTCTGCATCACTAAGATTCTTATTGTCGATAATGCTCTGTAATGTCTCTTTATTCTTGGAGCGTACCTGTTCCCTGCTCACCTTCGCCTGTGCTGCCACAGAACTTACCGTTCCGTTGGCGAGGACTGCTTCCCCAGGCGTTCCGTCTATACTGCCGTCATCTGTACTGCTGGCATTACCGTCTGTGCTGCCAGTATCTCCATCCTGACTTTTAATATCCCCAGATGATACAGATGTATCTTCATCAGAAATATCTAATAATTCCTTATTTGCAAGTTCCGAATTTGTTTCCTGTGTTTTCGTCTTACCTGGGAATAATTTGCCAGAGTAATTCATATACCCTGCTGCCGCGATCATTACTGCCAGCGTTGCAATCACAATCTGATTCTTTTTTGCGATCTTTTTCACTATCTTGCCCTCCTGCTCTTTCATACTGCTCTTAATTTGTCTGCTTTTTCATTATTCTAATCTTATGCGTGTCTATCTCAAATAATGCCTGCACAGCTTCAGTAATATTTTTTACGACTACTGCATCGTCCTTCCGTGATCCACATCCGATAAGTGATGCTGCCATAATTCCTGCCAGTGCTAATATTAATGCTCTTTTTTTCATTTATCCTAACCTGCCTTTATTTGCTTAATGGGTCAATTATACCGCTTTTTTCTTCGCCTATCAATCTTTTCAACCCATTTAACACATTTTTTGTACTTTCCAATGCGTCTGTCTGCTTCTCTTTCAGATTCCTTCTCTTCTTCTCATAGATAAAGCATGGCTGCACCCCATCCGCTTTGAACGTCAGCTCGCCACGAAAATCTTCAATCAGCTTCGGAATCCGCTCCGGATGTACTTTTGCTTTTTCATACATGGTAAATGTGTAAACCTCGCCTTTCTGCTCGACCGCCGTTACATACAACTGATGTGCCTGCGCCTTCAGAGCCGCTACTTCCAGAAGCTTTTCTACTTTCTTCGGAATATCTCCGAAACGGTCGATCAGTTCTTCTGTCATATCTTCCATCTCTTCTCTGTTCTCGATTGCAGCGATCCGTTTATAAACATCCAGTTTCTGATATTCATTCGGAATATACGAAGCCGGAATAAATGCATCCACATTCAGATCCATCGTCGTTGTAAATGTCTCCTCTTCTTCCATCTCGCCTTTCAGCTGCTTCACCGCCTCGTTCAGCATCTTACAGTAAAGGTCATATCCGACTGCTTCCATATGTCCATGCTGTTCTGCTCCTAGAAGATTGCCTGCTCCGCGGATCTCAAGATCCCGCATTGCGATCTTGAATCCCGAACCAAGATCCGTAAACTCGCGGATGGCCGCCAGTCTCTTTTCAGCCACTTCTTTTAACATCTTGTCTCTCCGGTATAGAAGGAATGCATATGCCATGCGGTTAGAGCGTCCGACACGCCCACGCAGCTGATAAAGCTGTGAAAGGCCGAGACGATCCGCATCGTGGATGATCATCGTATTCGCATTGGAAATATCCAGTCCGGTCTCTATAATCGTTGTAGATACCAGTACATCAATCTCACCATTAATGAAATCATACATAATCCGTTCCAGTTCGTGTTCCCGCATCTGTCCGTGTGCATAGGCAACCGTCAGATCCGGCACCAGTTTCTGCACATGTCCTGCCACTTCATCAATATCTTCCACGCGGTTGTAGACATAATATACCTGTCCCTGTCTTGCGCATTCCCGTTCAATTGCCTCACGTACCATCTCATCGTTATATTCCATGACATACGTCTGGATCGGCATACGGTCGTTCGGCGCTTCTTCCAGCACACTCATGTCACGGATTCCGATCAGGCTCATATGAAGGGTTCTCGGGATCGGAGTTGCCGTAAGCGTCAGTACATCTACATTTTCCTTTAATTTCTTGATCTTCTCTTTGTGCTGTACTCCGAATCTCTGCTCTTCATCAATGATCAGAAGCCCGAGATCCTTGAATTTCATATCTTCACTTAACACTCGGTGTGTTCCGATGATAATATCTACCAGCCCCTTTTTCGCATCCTCGACTGTCTTCTTCTGCTGCGCCGGCGTACGGAATCTGCACATCAGATCGATCCGCACCGGAAAGTCTTTCATACGCTGCACGAACGTCCGGTAATGCTGCTGTGCAAGGATTGTTGTCGGAACCAGATAGACCACCTGTTTACTCTCCTGTACTGCTTTGAATGCCGCACGGATCGCAACTTCTGTTTTTCCGAATCCGACATCGCCACAGACCAGACGGTCCATGATCTTGTGGCTTTCCATATCTTTTTTCACAGCCTCGATCGCCATCATCTGGTCTTCTGTCTCTTCAAACGGGAACATCTCTTCAAATTCCCGCTGCCAGACAGTATCTTCTCCATAGACATAACCATCCTGTTCCTGTCTCGCCGCATACAGCTTCACCAGATCCCTTGCAATCTCTTTTACCGCACCGCGCACCTTTGTCTTGGTCCGGTTCCATTCCTGCGTTCCCAACTTGTTCAGTTTCGGTTTCTTGGCATCGGCACTTGCATATTTCTGGATCAGATCCAGCTGTGTTGCCGGGATATAAAGATTTCCGCCCTGTGCATACGAAATTTTCATATAATCCTTCGAAATCTTGTCTACGACGATCTTCTCGATCCCCTGATAGACCCCGACACCATGATTCTCATGGACCACATAGTCTCCCGGTTTCAGTTCCGAAAAGCTCTGGATCTTACGGCCTTCATATGTCTTTCTCTTTTTCTTCTTTTTCCGTTTGCCGAAAATGTCCGACTCTGCGATCACAGTGAATTTGAGCATCGGATATTCATAACCTTCTGCGATATATCCGTATGCCGTCATGATCTCTCCCGGCTTCACTTCCCGGTCCAGATCTTCACTGTAATAACTGCTCAGATTATAATCTCTTAAATCTTCCGCCAGACGCTTCGCACGGGTCCTGGAACCTGACAACAGAATTACCCTGTATCCATTTCTTTTTAACCGTTTCAGATCCTGTGTCAGCATTTCAAAACTGTTATTATACGGATTCACACTTTTCGCCTGGATCTCATAAGACTCTCTCACTTCCAGTCCTTTGCATTTCATCCCCAGTGCATAGAATCCGATACTACTGTAACAATTGATCTTTTTCAGGATCTCAGTGACCGGAAAGATTTTTGCTTCTTCCTCTTCCAAATCATATCCGCTTTCCAGACGTTTCTTCTGTGCTTCCATGAATTCATCTTCAATATTCTGTCCACGCTCCACAAGACGTACCGGTTCATCCAGAAAAAGGATCGTATCCTCCGGTGGAAAATAATCCAGAAACGAGACACCCTTCTCACCATTCTGTGGGAATTCTACCGCCGGATAGATTACAATATCCATCAGATTTTCGATCGACCGCTGGCTCTCCACATCAAACGTACGGATGGAATCCACCTCATCTCCCCAGAGTTCGATACGCACCGGAAGTTCTTCCGTCAGCGGATAGATATCCAGGATTCCTCCACGTACCGCAAACTGTCCAGGTCCTTCCACCTGCACTTCCCGGTCATAACCTATAACCGAAAGCTTCTCTGCCATCTCATCCAATTTGAGAACGCTGTCATTTTGTACCTTAAGTACTTTTTCCGCAATACTTTCCTTCGGTGCCAGATGATCCATGAAGCCGTCCAGGCTTGTCACAACCGTTACCGGTTCACCCGAAAGCACTGCCTGGATTCCTTCCATTCTCTGCTTTACCAGTTCTTTACTTCGGATATCTGCCTGATAGAAGAGAAAATCTTTCGCCGGATACAGATACGTATTACTGTCCAGGAAACGGTATTCTTCATAGATTTGTTTTGCTTTTGTCTCACTGGAACAGGCGATGACTTTATATTTACAGCCATCGCCAAGTGCATACATCATATGAGATTTCTGGGAATTCACACATCCGCACACACGGATCATTCCCACATCTTTTTTCTTATTCTTGCAGAGTTCTTCAAACTCTGCCAGTTCTTTTAACGGCCCGATTAAGCCCTGCATCTTTTATGCCTCCTTAGGCTTTACTTTCCTGTTATACTGATTCATGGCAGCCTCGATCTCTCCATTTAAGATCATTCCCACCGCATGGTCTGCGCGGTCATAACCTTCTTCCATCAATTCACGGTCTTCTTTTGAAAAATGTCCCAGCACATAATCCGCCAGGTCATATTTCTTCGGCTTCTCACCTACCCCGATCTTGATTCTCGGAAATACATCCGTTCCCAGATTGGCAATGATATTCTTGATTCCGTTATGCCCTCCGGCACTTCCTTTTTTACGGATCCTTAGCTGTCCCACATCCAAACTGATATCATCATAGATCACCAGAAGTTCATGTTCTTCATCGATCTTATAATAATTGACCAGTTCTCTTAAGCTTTCCCCGCTGAGATTCATGTAAGTCTGCGGTTTTACCAGAAGCACTTTCTGACCCTCAATGATTCCCTTTCCGACCAGCGCTCTTTCTTTTCTTCCATCTACAGAAATATTATATCTGTCCGCCAGCATATCTATGACATCAAATCCTACATTGTGTCTGGTTCCTTCATACTGAAGTGTAGGATTCCCAAGTCCTGCAATAATAAACATAATTCTTCACCTTCCATTTCTTTTACCATTCTACAAGAACCTTTCCCATTTGTCACGGAAAAATTAAATGAATAATTCTTCCACTTTTTTCATACATTATAGAAAATAAAACAATCTTTGAAATAAAATACCAGGAGGTCTCGCTATGAGTTCCAAAACCAAAATTGTTGTACTTCACATGAAGGAAATCATCTATACCGTTATTTTTGCAGTATTAGCCATTGTTCTGATCCTGCTTTTGATATTCATGTTCCGTCCCGGACACCATTCCGGATCCAATGATAAGAAGATCTACACTCCCGGAATCTACACTTCCGATATTACGTTGAATAATACTGCTTTAGAAGTTGAGGTCACAGTGGATGAAACGCATATCAATTCAATCCGTTTTACGAATCTGAATGATTCCATCACAACCATGTACCCTTTTATCGAACCGGCGATTGAAGATATTGCCGAACAGGTCTATAAAAAACAGTCTCTTGAGAATATACAGTATTCTTCCGATACTCCTTATACTTCCCAGTTGATTGTTCAGGCCATTGAAAACGCACTAAAAAAAGCCGAAACTACAAAGTAGTCGCGGCTTTTTCTTTTGCTCTCTTTTGTTCTTGTTCTGATCTTAACCCTCAACGATAAGATAACGTCCATCTGGAAGTGCAAATACTTCCGATGCCTCTTCGATCTCTTCATCAGACATTCCGCTGATATCCATTCCCTCCTGATCCAGGAATTCTTTAACTTCTTCAATGCTGTCTACGATAGAAGCCATACAATCCTCCAGAAAAGCCTCAGCCTCTTCTAAAGTCTCAGCAACTGGTTCGTCAAACAGCTGTCCCTGGTTCAGGATAAAGGTCTTCAGACATTCTTCATCATATTCGTACATACATCTCAACCTCCCTTATCGTAATATTACACAAACTGCAACAGTTCTTCCGGTCTTTCGATCAGATGATCTGCTCCCGCAGTTTCTAACGTTTTCCTGTCCCGGAATCCCCACAGCACACCTATTGTCTTAAGGCCTGCATTCTTTCCGGTTGCCGCATCGACTTCCGAATCTCCGATATACAGACATTCTTCTTTCGATACCTGCATCTGCTCCATCAGATACCAGACTCCGTCCGGTTCTGGTTTTCTGCGGATGCCGTCTTTTTGTCCCTGTGCATAGTCAAAAATGTTATCTCCAAAGATTTCTTTTACAACCTTTACCGTCTGACGGTCCGGCTTATTCGAAAGGACTGCCAGATGGATTCCTCTGTCTTTCAATGCTTTTAACATCTCCGGAATCCCCTCGTAAAGTGTTACATGATATGTACAATTCTGATCAAATATACGTCCGTAAATTTTCATTCCTTCTTCAATTCTTGAAGCCTTAGGATCCCCCGACACTTTCAGAGATTCTTCGATCAGAACTCTTGCTCCGTTTCCGACAAACATTCTGCACTGATCCTTTGTGATCTGGGAGAGCCCCATCTCCTTCAGTGTCAGATTCACAGAATATGTCATAGATTCCAATGTATTTGTTAATGTTCCATCTAGGTCAAATATACAAGCTTTCATTATACAAATCCCTCCTGCAAATATCATAGTATGAGACTGTCAAAAATGCAATACTAAAAAAATCTATCAGACTTTTTTGTCATATACATGACACACAAAGCGATACGCCAGCCCTTAGATAAGGTACTGGCGCATTGTTTTCAACGCATTCTTTTCAAGTCTGCTCACCTGAGCCTGTGATATCTGTATTTCATCTGCAACCTCCATCTGTGTTTTTCCCTGAAAAAACCGAAGCTTTATAATATACCGTTCCCTCTCTCCCAGATGTTTCATTGCTTCTTCCAATGATAAATCTTCTATCCACTTTTCTTCTTTATTCGTCTGATCACTTAACTGATCCATTACATAGAGTGCATCTCCTCCATCATTGTACACCGGTTCCTGAAGGCTCATAGGTACCTGGATTGCATCCAGTGCAAATACAATATCTTCTTTGGATATTCCGATCTCCTCAGCGATTTCCTGTACTGTAGGCTCTTTCTGATTCTTCTTCATATAGTTTTCCTTAGCATAAATTGCCTTGTATGCAGTGTCTCTGAGTGACCGGCTGACTCTTATGGAATTATTATCTCTCATGTACCTTCTGATTTCTCCGATAATCATAGGTACTGCATAAGTGGAAAATTTTACCTCTAATTCTGTATTAAAATTATTGATTGCTTTAATAAGGCCAATACAGCCAATCTGGAACAGATCATCCGGATTCTCTCCACTTGCACCGAACCTCCTTATTACACTTAAGACAAGTCTTAGATTACCTTTGATATATTCTTCTTTCGCTTCCTGATCTCCCGCTTTAATACGCACAAACAAAGCTTCCTTCTCCTTTTCATTCAGGATCGGAAGCTTTGCTGTATTCACACCACATATTTCTACTTTTCCCTGTGCCATTGCGAACCTCCTGTCAGAATCTTCTCTATCAGTTTCTAGTAAAATGATTCTCCATATCGCACAGGCTTATGCGGATTCTTATGAAATTAAAAAAACTTTTACTCCTTGACATCCGGTCTGACGTCGGTTATCTGTCCCATTTGTCTGCCAGATTTTGGATCTGTGTTTCAAATTTTGCCATATCTTTATTGGCAATTCCTTCGTTCTTATATACTACATTTAACAGACGTTTGGCTGCTGCCACCAGACGGTTAAATGCAGATGCACTTTTAATCTTATTCGGCTTTTCTTCTGCCTTCTTCGGAATCTTCTGACCAATGGTAATGATCTCATTTGTCGCAAGATCTACGGAACCTCCGGAATACGGTGCAAATGCCGGGCAGCCAAATTGCTCTTCTACAAGCGCAGCAAAATGATCCGTCACTGTATCCTCACCATGTACAACCATCACACGGTCCGGTACCTTTTCAAATCCTGCGAGCCAGTCTAACAGTCCATTCATATCTGCATGTCCGCTGATTCCCCTTAACACTTCTATCTTTGCGTTGACCGTGATGTTCTCACCAAATAATTTCACACTCTGTGCACCTTCGATCAGCTTTCTTCCAAGCGTTCCCACTGCCTGATATCCAACAAAACAGATGGTACATTCCGGCCGCCACAGATTATGTTTCAAGTGATGCCTGATACGTCCGGCCTCACACATACCGGATGCAGACAGGATTACTTTAGGTTTCGTATCAAAATTAATCTGTCTGGATTCATCACTGGTAATCGTTGTCTTGAGTCCCTGGAACAACAGTGGGTTAATTCCCTGATTGACAAGCGCCATTGCGTCTTCATCAAAGCATCCTTTGACATTTTTATTAAACACATTGGTCGCTTCAATTGCCAGCGGACTGTCTACATACACTTCAAATCCCGGGAATTCCGGAAGCAGATTCTTTTCTTTTATCTCTCTGATAAAATACAGGATTTCCTGCGTACGTCCTACCGCAAACGATGGGATTACTACATTGCCTCCTTTTTGGAATGTTTCCCGTAAAATTCTTGTAAATTCGCCGACATAATCCGGAATATCCTCTCCATGTGTCCGGTCTCCATATGTAGATTCAATCACTACATAATCTGCTTCTTTTACCAGCTGCGGATCTTTGATGATCGGTTGATTCTTGTTACCCACATCTCCGGAAAATACGATCTTTTTAGAAACTTCTCCTTCTGTTACCCACACTTCAATACTTGCGGATCCCAGAAGATGCCCTACATCATTAAATCTGACTTCTATTCCGTCACACAATGTAATCTTCTGACCGTAATCCACAGGTGCCAGAAGCTTGGTCGCCGCATCTGCATCTGCAACCGTATAAATCGGTTCGTATTCCGGTTCCCCGCTTCGTCTTGCCTTCCGGTTTCTCCATTCCGCCTCAAATTCCTGAATATGGGCACTGTCACGCAACATGATATCGCACAAATCTGCCGTTGCAAATGTTGTAATGATCTCTCCGGAAAATCCCTTTTTAACCAATAACGGAATATTTCCCGAATGATCGATATGTGCATGTGTCAGAAGAATGTAATCTACCTCTCCCGGTGTAACAGGAAGTTCCTGATTCTCATAAAGATCCGGTCCTTGTTCCATTCCACAGTCAATCAGAATATTCTTTCCACACGCTTCAAGAAGATGGCAGCTTCCAGTCACTTCATGGGCTGCTCCAAAAAAGCTAAGTCTCATATGACCAACCCCTTTTTTCTTTTTATTGTATCATATTTTCATGAATACTTCACCATCTCCCGACGCAATCTTTGCATAATCTTTTTCTCCAGTCTGGATATGTAGGACTGG
>OLGA01003214.1_pt1 | contig 10698 bp, 15 predicted proteins | sample 1604881 | NCBI WGS metagenome assembly OLGA01 (sample SAMEA3888896, study PRJEB22519) | human gut metagenome | biome: human gut; feature: human-associated habitat; material: faeces | place: Denmark | collected 2009
TATACCGGCATATAAGAACTTCTAAAAAGATAATCAAAATTCATATCTAATTTTAAGAATAAAATTTGTGATGCTCATTCCGTTATTGACGAATAGGAAAATATCAAATACATTTTGTATTATAAAACAAGCGTAAAATATACAGGGAGACAACAAACGAAATTAGGCGAGCAATCTATAGTATACATTGACAATAGCTGGAAGTCAGTATATACTCAAAACCAAGGAACTAAGGATGCAAAAAAGAAAAAAACTATGGGTGGGCTCTTGACAGCGCGCGGAAAAATCCTTATAATAGCTGTGTTGCACATCCGGGTGTAGCGCAGTTGGTAGCGCGCATGGTTCGGGACCATGAGGCCGTGGGTTCAAATCCCGCCACTCGGACCAAGTAATGATAATCCGAACTACATTATCCAAGTGGGTAGTGTGTTCGGATTTATCATTTCTATTGAAAATATACTTTAGTAGACAAGGGCAGGAACTAACTTCCTGCCCTTTCTTGCTTTTGCTCTTGTAATTGGGTTTTTATTTTCTCCATTTCACTTTTGACTTGTTCAAAATCGAGAAATGTTACTTCCTTCTTAGCCATGTCTTTTGAGTCAAAAAGCTTTAGAGCCTCATAGGGTTTGCGAAGTTGCTTCCAGCAATCAATATTTTCCAAAAAAGAATAACCAGAAGAGGCAATTAAAAAGCAATCACGATCATGGGTAATATATCCAATTGGCAAATGTGTGTTTAGGCTATCTTTTCCGCCTATAATGCCGATTAGACCACCATTGCTATCGGTTGCCATAATATGAAATTGTGGAACAGAATAAAAGTCAACCTCTGGGATGTCATTCTCAAAAATAAAATGTATGTCATACTTATCAGCAAATGATTTCCATTTTCTATTCTTTTCGGTATCTGGCATGGAAAAAATGCTCGTTCCCGCTGGAATTGGCTTCATATTCTTCATCACGAACGCATCTGAACAAAGCCCTTTTTCAAATTCTTCGCTATCATAATAAATAATATCCATAGCTATCCTCCCAATCATATAGTATATGATAACAAATTAAATTATGGCAGATATGAACATAGTGTAAAAAGGCGGGAGAAAGGTATTACTCCCGCCTTTAACGCTATTCTTATTTGAGTGTTTTATCGTATTGTTGTTCTTTCCACTCAGCAAACTCCTTTTGTCCTTCCTCGCTCTCGAAAAATGCCTGTATCTCCGGGAGCAGGACACGGGCCAGGGCTTCCACCTCGTGATAGGGTATCCCGGTGCCGTAGTCATTGGGTTTCTTTTTGCGTGGCATGGAATCACCCCGTCAAAGCTGCTTCTCGTCGAGCAGATAGCCCTGGAACACTGTCCCATCTCCCGTGATGAAGCGGCCCCTTGCGTCCTTGGGTATCTGTTCGGCGGCGCTGGTGTTGTCCAGAATGATTTGAGAGAGGACATTGTCCGCCCTGCCGCATACCCGGAAATCCAGGTTGTTCTTGATCTGACCGGGGAGAATATTGGCGTCCGGGCGCTGGGTGGCAAGAATCAAATGGATACCAAAGGCCCGGCCCAGGCGTGCAAGGGTGGCAAGCCTGTTTTCGATCTGGGCCAGCTGCTCCTTTTCCTCCTTGCTCCGGCCTGTCTTGTCCAGCAGCTCCGCCACCTCGTCACAGGCAAACACCAGCCGGGGCAGATTGTCCCCCGTGGCCTCGTTGTATGCGTCAAGGTTAGGACACCCGGTTTCCGCCAGCCGTCCCTTGCGGTATTCCAGCACCGCCACAAGCTGACCCAGGGTATAGAGCAAATCTTCCTCGGTGAAGCACATCCGGCATTTCTTGTGCCAGACTTTGGGAAAGTCCACGCCGCCTTTGAAATCGGCTATACAGACCTCCGCCCCCTTACGGAGCGACTGCATAAGCAGCAGCTTCAACAGCACACTCTTTCCGCTGCCTGTGGAGCCGCCCAGTAAGATGTGGGGGATGTGAGCCAGATTGACCGTCACAGGCCCTGTGAGGCTTTCCCCAAGGGTCAGCACAAAGCTGTCCAGGGAAAGATAGGCGTCACTCCACCGCAGCACATCCGGCAAGCTGGTTTGGGCGGAAACGGCATAGACCAGCACCTGGCTCTTGCTTTTGCCATAGGCAATTTTCACGATGGACACATCCAAGGCTGCTTCTATCGCCGCCCGCTTGTCCTCCCATACCGTGAGGGGGATGCTCTGGTTTCGGAACTCCCAGACCGTCACACGGGGATTGTCCTTGTCCCGCTTCTTACGGAGTAGGTTGGGAGCCATCCCGGCATGATTAGCAAGGCCGATGCTTTGCAGTTGGTCTTTTGCTGCCTGTCTGCCAAAGGGATAGAGCAGGAGCGCCAGCAGCGCCGCAGTGCCTACCAGCAGATAGGCGGTCAAAGCGTGTTCCATTGCGGCCTTGAGCAACGGAGAGAGTAGCTCCATACTTCCTACCAGTGTCCGCCATGCCGCCTGCCTGCTGCCAACAAACACAACACCTATGAAGTACAATGCCACGAACAGCAATTTCAATGGCAAATCGGGGCTGCCGCACAACCGCTGCCAGAAGTCACGCCGGAGCGTTCGCCGCTTGATTTGATACTTTTCATTTTGGGTCACAGGGAATGCCCCCTTTCTTGTGCTGGACGGTGGAGCCGTCCGGCAGATACTCAATGACATTCTGCACCCGACGGAGGAACGCCCGCCAGGTCTCCATCTGATACCGCTGAATATCCCGGTACTGTTCTTCTAAGGGGATATTGCTGGTGATATAGACTTTGGTATAGCAAGCGATTCTGTCGGTGTATCGTGCGGGAAGTGTCAGCGGATAGATGTCCAGATAATTGAGCATGGCGCTGATGGGGATTTGCGAATGAAATTCCTCCAGCACCAGCACATCCTGACAATGATAGGCGTCGAAGCGAACGCCGTTCTTGCCACCGTAGTCGGTGATACGGCAAATGCTTTTCCTGTCATGCTTCTCGAAAATGCCCCGTGTTTTTCCCGTTCCGCTTGCGCCGTAGAGGTAGGTCACTTCCAGCGCCCGATTCTCGGCGCTGTACTTTTCCTCCAAAATGGCTTGACGGAGGGTTTCGATCTCCCGAATACGGAAAGCAAGTTTTGGATTATCCTCGATGATCTCCATAACAGTCTTTCCGGCGCGGAGGTCTTGAATGAGCTTGAACATTTCCGGGGCCTCTTCCTCCTTTTCGGCGGGGAGGTCTCCCCATTCCTCAAAGGTGCCGGAAACGGAGGTTTCTGCCTTGTCGGTATCGGCCCAGCGCCCCTCTTTGAGAATGTAGGCACGGTTCGTCTTTGCACTTCCGTATGCTTTCTCAATATGCGCCGTGGGGAAGCGGTTTTTGATGGTGGAAAAGCGTATAGGCGAGGGAGCAAGCAGAAAGATATGCGTGTGATAGGTTCCGGTTGTCGTTATCTCGTCCGCCATGCAGAAATAGGTCGGAGAAAAGCGATGTAGGATTTTCCGGATAGCGGCGTGGTCGAGTCCGGCCTCCAATGGGTTATTGATGACCAGCGCCCACTTGCGGGCTTGTGTATTGTTTTCCATGTCAGGCTCCTTTGTGATTGCTACATGCTACATGGTTGCCATAAGGGTAATACTAACCCTTATGGCAAGCGGGCGGCGCTGACGCTGCCGCCGGGGGATATTTTTCTTAGGGAAAAATATCTGTTCCCCGTCTGCGCCCCAGCGCCGCCCCGGAGCATTAAGCCTTGGAGTTTACCAGATGGATACCGGTGGCCTTTGCGCCCACATGATAGTCGCCCTTGGACCAGTAAATAAACACTTCCAGGTTGTCGAAGCGCACTTCCACATAGCCGTTCGGGGCCTCTGCCTGCTGCCGTCCGTCAATGCGTACATCGACTTTATCCAGGCCCTTTTCGGGCAGCGCGACAGAGTAGCGATAGCCGAGGACGGTATCGGTGCGCTTACCATCCTTGTACTCGTAGGCCGGAGAGACATCCACCAGCCACAGCTTGTCCCCAAGGCTCTTGGGGGAAACAATCAAATCAGTCAGCTTCATTGCTAAATCCTTTCTTACGGCGCAATGCGCCATCCATCGGTTGACAGGTACATAACACGCGGCCTTGTGTTGTGCCTATCATAGCAAAGAAACTTTCAAATGTTGTTTCATGCGTGAAACACTTAAAAAGAGCGCAAAAAAAGCCGACGCCCCTGTGCTGTATAGGGCGTCGGCTTTCGGTTTATCGTTCAGTTGTCAGTAATGGGAGACCTTTCTCATACAGAATATCGTTGGTTTCGTCCACAGTATAGCCGTGCTCCACCGCCTCCTCCCATACGCGGAACTCCGGGAAAGCCGTGTCAAACAGCTTTTTCCTTTGTTCGCGGGAGAGCTTCAGCGCCAAGGCGATAGCCTGTATCGTTCTCAACGATGGCTGGTATTTGGGGTTTCCGTTCTTGTAATTTGTAATTCTGCTGATAGTCGCTTTAGACTGGCCGGATTCTCTTGCCAGCCGTGCGGGACTCCATTCCCGTTCGGCTAAGTATCCGTTTATCAGCTTTGCTAATTCGACTCTATAATCCGGGTTTTGCTTTGGCACATAAATAGCCAAAGCTCGGTCCTCGGATTACAGATTACAATTTAGTTGGGTTTGACGCCGGAGGTGGCGCGTTGGAAATTGCGTCGCTGGGGACTATGGTATCGGTGCGAAAGGGTGTGCGAAAAAAGAACATATACCATAGCGACCACCTCCTTATCGTGAAATACGCCTTGGGTGAATAGTTGTTGCTATCCACCTCCGACGCGCAAAACCCGTTCACGATAATTCAATGTTATATTGGAATACAGAATTGGAGCCGTATTCCATCTCCGTCTTTCGGGCATTCAACGGGATTGTGTACAGCAACCACTTTCCCATGCCCTGCCAATTTGGGCGGCTCAAAGAGCACCCCCGTGTCCTTTACTTTGCTGCCAAAAGCAGCGTTCCTCTTGAGTTGTTAGTTGTTTTCATTCATATTCTATCAATTAGCTCTGCAACAATTACAGTATAATTTATGCAAAAAAGTTTGTCAATACGTCGAAAAGTAAACAGTTTATGAACGAATGGGCTATGTTGTGCTATATGACGTTATATGCAGTTATATCGCGTTATTCCGTGTTATCTCATACCGAGAAAATTTTTACCATGCACGCCCTCTGTCCCCTGTCAATGGTCGAGATGAACGGCAGAGCCGCCATTGACAGGGGCCGGAGGGTGTGCTTTGTCTGTTTTTCAATATCCAATAATGCTCATTTCTGCTAATGCTCAAAAATCCGTTACAAATATTGATGGAACGCCTTGTAATATCAGTTTACTGCGTATTTCATTCGATAGTGGGAAGTGAAAATGACTGTTACCTTTGATATACATACCATCTTCAATGGAAGTATAAAGATTTCCAACAAAGTCCAGCCAGTTTGGTGCATATTGGTCTGCGTCAACAACTTCAAAAAAGTCATAGCCACCTGCTTCGTAAAAAACATAGAGTGCGTCGCCTAACGAACTCGTTTCGCTAAGTTTTAATTCATCGGGAATCTTAAAATTTGGCTTATCCCATTCGGCATAAAGATAATTTTCCGGCTTTTTAGCAAGAAGTCTATTGAATACGGTTTTCATGGTCTTTTTCATGGTTAGACCCTCCTATTCCTGAAATAGAATTCCGATTTTACAAGCTATATAGTACCACTAAATTGATTTGTTTTCAATATTATCCCAATAAATGCTATTTACAAATATATCTATTTGTGATATTCTGACTTCGAAGGAGTGATAAACATGGAGCAAATCGGAAAGCGGCTGCGGGCCTTGCGGGAAGGCATCCGGCTGACACAGGTACAGATGGCGCAGATTTTAGGCGTCCAGCAATCCCGCATCAACCGCTTTGAAACCGGACAATCCACACCGTCACCGGAGGTCTTTTTGAAATATGCGGATTACTTCGATGTGTCGATGGATTATCTCTACTGCCGCACAGATGAGCCACGGGGCAAGCTGTATGATTACCAGCCAGAGCGGTTGAAAGGCAAGAACATTCAAAATCAGGAACTGCGGGATTTTATCGAAATGTGCTTTGACCCACAAGCACCAGTCAATAAGCGTCTGAAAGAGGCATTATTCCGCATCATGGAGGAGGGACAGGAAAAGACATGAAAGCCGTGATTTATGCCCGCTATTCCAGCGACAACCAGCGGGAAGAAAGCATAGAGGGCCAGCTTCGGGAGTGTATGGCCTATTGCAAGAAAAATGATATTACCGTTCTGCGGACATATATTGACCGCGCCATGTCTGCCAAGACCGACCATCGCCCGGACTTCCAGCGAATGATTAAGGACAGCTCAAAGGGCCTTTTCGATGTTATCATCGTCTGGAAGTTAGACCGCTTCGCCCGCAACCGTTATGACAGCGCCCACTACAAGGCACAGCTTCGCAAGTACGGCGTCAAGGTGCTGTCTGCCACCGAGAATATTTCAGACGGGCCGGAGGGCATCATCCTTGAAAGTATGTTAGAGGGCATGGCGGAATATTACTCCGCCGAGCTGTCCGAAAAGGTCATACGGGGCCATACGGAGAACGCCTTGAAAAGCAAATACAACGGTGGTACGCCGACTTTCGGCTATGTCATCGACAAGGATATGCAGTATCAGATCGACCCGCGCACCGCTCCCGCTGTGCTGGAAATGTTCACCATGTATGACGAGGGCGCAACGATGAAAGAAATCGTTGCATATATGAGCGAACGAGGCGTTACCACGGTGCGGGGAAAGAAAATCGACCTTAATTTTATGGCCCGCCTACTGAAAAACCGAAAGTACATCGGAGAGTACAGCTACCGCCATATCGTCACGCCCAACGGGATTCCCGCTATTGTCCCGCAAGACCTGTTTGACCGGGTACAGCAGCGGCTTGCAGTAAACCGGAAAGCCCCAGCACGGCACAAGGCCGAAGACGATTATCTTTTGACAACAAAGCTGTTTTGCGGCACTTGCGGGGCTATGATGGTAGGCGAAAGCGGAACAAGCTCCAGCAAGGGCCGGAAGTACCATTATTACCGCTGTGTGAATACCAAGAAACACCGTGCCTGTGACGCCAAGCACAAGACCGTCCGAAAGCTGCCGTTGGAAAACGCCGTTGTCAATGCGGTCATGGCGAAAATCATGGACGATAATTTTGTAGAGTATGTGGCGGATGCCGTGATGGACATTCAGAGCCGGGAAAGCAGTGTACTCCCCGCCCTCCGCAAGCAGCTGGAAGAAGCCGAGAGCGGCATCACCAATATGCTCAACGCTATTCAGATGGGGATTATCAATGCCTCCACCAAGCAGCGGATTGATGAACTGGAAGAACGCAAAAAGGATATCGAGCTTCAAATCATCCAAGAGGAAATGAAGCACCCGGCTGTGAGCCGTGAGGATGTCATTTATTTCGTCTGCCGTTTCCGTTCGCTGGACACAAGCAAGCTGGACGCCCGCAGGAGGCTGATTGACAGCTTTGTAAACGCCGTTACCATTTTTGACGATTATATCCTTATTACATTTAACTACAAAGAGGGCGAGACAAGGATTGATTTTACCGATATTGAAAGTTCGGATTTGCAATCGGTCGGGGGACCAAAATGTGTTGATGAAAGATGCAGCACAGAAAACGCCGCGCAAAAGCGCGGTGTTTTCATATATTTATCGTCACTTTTTAACGAAAAAAGTTGCAAATAGAAAATTTTGAAAAACGAGTTACTCTCGAACTCCCAGACAATAAAAAAGGAGAAACATGTCAGAGCCGCCGTTCCCTCCCGCTGGAGAGATCGGCGGCTTTTTCCTTTTGGTACTATCGTTGTTTTTGCTTGATTCGTGCGTCATTCCTTGGTGGTGTTGGTGATAGCTTTCTGGGAGCCTTTCGGATATGATTGTGTTGCAATCATACGAAGGAGGAAACAGCATGGCAGAAACTAAAAACCTCTGCGCCCAGATTCCCATCGTCCTGCATGAGCGGGTCAGTGGAGAACGGGAACGGCTGGACCAGACCACCAGCGAGTACATCGCAAACCTTATCCTAGAATACTACAACATGATTGAAAATCAGAATGGCGGTATTACTACGATTGTTTCCATCATTCAAAAACAATCTCTTCTTCAGATTTTACATAGATATCCAACTGATTGTGAACATCCAGCTGATGTACCAACCAACCACGAGCCATGCACAATTTGATAAAATCATTGATGCGATTGGTACCGTTCATTTCTTTCAATGTCACAACAACGCCAAATGTGAGTTTATCCTTTTTCCGGTTTGTCAAACGTTCCTTGGTTTTAATGCTCAGTCCCCACAGACCAGACTCATATGATTTTCTGGCTCTTCCATTTGGCTTAATTTCCTCGCAGAGGTGCTTAACATTATCCCATTTACGATATTCTTGACGAGCATCTTCTTCGTAAATTACATGCAGACCTTCTTCAGCCTGTTTGTTATTGTCAATCGGTTTAATTACCGCTTTTCCGTCCTTGATCTGAACGCGTCCAAAGTGGATGTCCATTTCAGTATTGGTGTAATCAACACCTTGGTTCCGATTGCATTGAGGAAAATACACCAAAGTTGCCTTGGCATAGAAAGGGTGCGTATTATTAACTACAGGCACAGGCAAATTGTATGTGTATGTTTCGTATTAATCTGTGGTGCCTGTAAGAATAAAACGGATCTCATCATCTGGCGTATAGATAATATTATCGATGTGCTGCGGGACGACACCATAACCAATAGTGTAACTGAGGTCATCGCGGCTGTTCCAGCCAGCTGCCGCATCAATAATCAGTGCTTTTGCAATTTCCTTACTCAATCCCATGGCATAAATGAGGTAGGCCATCTTTCTGGTAATCCAAGGTGCCGCAAAAGAAGTACCTGTCACATACGATGCGCCCATTGAGTCTTTACACACGACCATTCTTTGATCAATTGTATTTCCATCTCCGCCATAATAACTGATATCCGGCTTATAAAAGAAGGAAAGGACGGGGCCGACTCGGGTAATCTGGAAATTCGCCCTGCGCCAAGAGGCGTTCCGCTCGCTCTGCGTCCGGATGCAGCAGCACTTTGTTCTGCCAATGGGTGTTATAGGCTTCTTCCAGTGCATTTTGATAATCCTGCGCTTCGCCCATTTCCTCATCCTTTTTCCCGCCGAAGTAGGCATAGGCAGAGGATAATTCAGAGAGAAGATCAAACAAGCCGTCCGGATCGGCGCGGTTATAGTAGTCTTCCACCGGGCGCGTCGAGAGTAATTCCGTCCAGAACGTGCCGCAGTCCGTTTCGGAAAGGGCTGATTCTTCACAGAACAGAACGCCGTGTTTGGCATCGCGCATGATCTCTTCTGCGTTTTCGCCCAGATTTAGATCAGTGGTCGTAGTCAGAAAAGTCCGCAGTTCCTCCGCCTTCTTCTCGTCAGGCAAAGCTCCCGCGTTCTGGATTCCGGTGGAAATGTTGTGCAGCAGCACTTTTCCGAGAAGCTGAAAAAGCAAGGTGTTCTTGGGCGCAAGCTGACCCAGCGCCTTTTTAGATCACTCCAAGTTTCCGTCAGATCAACATGATAAACGAAAGAAAAGGTCAATGTGACCTGTGCTGAGTGGTTTGCTGACAGTCTTCTTAATGTTCCGCTGTCGCCGCAATAATAGCACTCCCACCGATCCCCGTGCGTTGTTGCCGGATTTCCACACCAAGGACAGCGCATATTGCTCTCACTCCTTTTAATCGGAATTACTCAACGCCCAATGCCTTATACGGAATACCTGAAAATTCTGAATCTGAACAGTCCAAACTATACGATTCTGAACTGGATTGCTGTTCTGGTAGCGCATCGTCTGTTTTCTATCAAAAGCCCAGCCGCACAGCGGGCAAAACGATATCTGATGACATGCTGCACACCTACTACCGCCACAGGGAGGGCCGCACCATCCGGCAGTACGAGCTGGAGGACTTCCTCTATCTCTACCGGGGGTACAAGGCCCTCGGCGGAAACAGTTTCATTGACCGCATCAAAAGCGAGATCGACGAGTGGGAGGTGGTAAGTTGATGGATTGGGCCGAAACCATCCTCGCGGGCGTGTGCGTGGTCTGCATGACGCTTCTGGGCATCGACCTCTATAAGTCCGCGCGGGAAAAACTCAAGACCATGCGCAAGCGCGACAAGTACGTCTGGGCGGCCATCTTTAACCTGACGTGGTACTGCATCGTGAGCCTCGTACTCACCGCCAACAACAAGGCCGTGCCGGACAGCCTGACCGTCGCGTGGTTCGCCGCGTGGACGGCGGAGCTTGCCCTGCTGGCCAACATTAAGATCAAAGGAAAGGACGATTGAAATGAAACTGCAATTCAACGACAAGGTCTACGACATTTTGAAGTGGCTGTGCCTTATCGCGCTGCCCGCGCTCTCCGTGCTCTACAGCGCGCTGGCGGGCGTGTGGGGATGGCCTTACGCGCAGGAGGTGGCGACCACCATCAACGCCGTGGTGGCCTTCGTGGGCGCGCTCATCGGCATCAGCACCGCGAGCTACAACAAAGCCAATGGCGCAGGCAAGTGACGTCCTCGCCGTGGCGGCCCGCGAGATCGGCACGGTCGAGCAGAGCGGCAACCGGCAGAAGTACGGCAAGGCCTACGGCATGGACGGCGTGTACTGGTGCATGCAGTTCGTGTGGTG
>OLGA01003215.1_pt1 | contig 10695 bp, 13 predicted proteins | sample 1604881 | NCBI WGS metagenome assembly OLGA01 (sample SAMEA3888896, study PRJEB22519) | human gut metagenome | biome: human gut; feature: human-associated habitat; material: faeces | place: Denmark | collected 2009
TGATACGCTCCTCAAATTCGCCCCGGTACTTGGTGCCGGCCACCATGCCGGAAAGGTCCAGAGACAGGAGCTTCTTATCCAGCAGGTCCTCCGGCACATCGCCCATGGCGATCTTCCGGGCCAGGCCCTCGGCGATGGCAGTCTTGCCCACGCCGGGCTCACCGATCAGGCAGGGGTTGTTCTTGGTGCGGCGGGACAGGATCTGGATGACCCGCTGGATCTCGTCATCACGGCCGATGACAGGGTCCAGTTTGCCGGTCCGGGCATCCGCCGTCAGATCACGGGTGAACTCTGCCAGTGTCTTGCTGCCCTTGCCGTCCTCCTTGGCGGAACCGGCTGCCGGAGTACGGCTGTCGCCGCTCTGGGCCGCTCTGGGCGCGGCGGTGAGTTTCTTCATCAGTGCGGTATAGAGCTGACGGGCATCCACACCGGCAGACCGCAGAATACGGACTGCCATGTTGTTGCCCTCCCGCAGGATACCGGCCAGCAGATGCTCGGTGCCGATGTAGGCATAGCCGCCCCGGATGGAATCCTCCATGGCGATCTCCACAACGTGCTTGGCGCGAGGGGTCAGACCCTGAGCGGGATTGCCGCCGGGAAGACCGGCGCCGACGCTTTTCCGAACCATTTCCGTCAGCAGGTCATCGGTCAGGCCCGCCTCCGTCAGGACGGTGTGGGCCATGCCCTCGTCCTCACGCATCAGGCCCAGCAGCAGGTGTTCCGTCCCCACATAGCCGTGACCCAATTCGCCTGCGGCCTCTTGTGCCAGCCGCAGGGCTTCCTCCGCAGTAGGAGTAAATTTATTTTCATTCATAGTTCAATACCTCTTTTATTCTGGGGTGTGCGTTTTGTTTGAACGCGCCTGTTAAGCGCTTTCCTTGCCGTCCTTGTGGGACTCCTTGGCCTCCTTGTGGGCCTCCTCCAGCTTGTGGATCTCGTCCCGCAACTGGGCAGCCCGCTCGAAGTTCTCCTCGTGGATAGCCTTCTTCTGCTCCAGCTTCAACGCATTCAGCTGACGCAGATAGGAGAACCGGCTCTGTTCCTCATGGCTCATGAGGTCATCCTTCTTTTCCTCCTTGACCTCCTGCACCGGCGCTGCGCCGATGGCGGGCATGGCGTCGAAGAAATCATCGAAGGGGCTTTCCAGCATCCGGTTCATCCGGCTCAGCAGAGAGGGCATGGGGCTGAAGAAATCTCCGAAGAAATCATCATTGCCAAAGAAGCTGTCCCGCATGGACGGCCGCCGGTTAAAGAACTTCTGGGTATACCCCAGCTTTTCCGCGCAGGCCTGGCAGAGATGGTGTTCTTCTGTTCTTCCGTTGATGCTGCTGCGATATACAAAGCTGACTTCATTCTTTCCGCAATTCTCACATTTCATAATGCATTCCTCCATAAACTGTATATAAATTTTTTCTTAACTGTGTTGCGTGCCCTTCTTCAGGCGTTCAAACCTGTAAGATCAGCACCTGTCGCAGGATATCCGCCCGGACAGCGTCCCGGCTCTCCCGGGGCACCCGGCTCAGGGCCTTATCGCCCACGGCGGTGAGGATCGTCTGACCCATGTCCCGCTCCAACGCGCCGGACTGCACCAGATTGCTGAGGATAGCTCTGGCCGAAGCCAGATCCACGCTGTTGCCCAGACTGTTGATGACGTGCATCATCAGCGTCTGCCGGTCCACCTGCACCCGGGTGATGCGGATATATCCGTTGCCACCGCGCCGGCTCTCTACGATGTAGCCCCGCTCCGGTGAAAACCGGGTGGACATCACATAGTTGATCTGGCTGGGTACACAGTTGAACCGCTGGGCCAGCTCGCTGCGCTGAACCTCCAGCACACCGTCCTCCGCCGTATCCAAGCTATCCTGCAAAAAGCTGGCGATCAAATCTGAAATCCCCATGGGGACATCTCCTTTCTCGTCTCCGTCTTTTGACTTTGACTATCTTTAACCTTTGTTTGATTGTAGTATAGCACGATCTTTTCCAATGTCAATAGCTATTTTTGACTTTCTTTGACCATTTGTGTAAACAGTTTGTGAACGCTCATTTCCCCCATAGTTCGCATATGCAGTTCAATACCTCTAACCGCCGAAAGGCCCTGCTTTTTCCAATGTTTTTCCGGTTTTTGTGACATTTTCACAGTTTTCTTTTTCCTTGGTAAGAATTTAACAAAACGCCCTTGCTTTTTAGAAATTGTATGATACAATGAAGGCACATTCTAATGGAGGTGTGTACACATGGCTTATAAGATTACTTCTGCTTGCGTCAGCTGCGGTTCCTGCGCAGACGTTTGCCCCGCCGGCGCTATCAGCCAGGGCGACGATCAGTACGTGATCGATTCTGCCGCTTGCCTGGACTGCGGTTCTTGCAGCGACACCTGCCCCAACGGCGCCATCGTCCCCGAGGAATAATTCTTAAAGGGATACATAAAACCGTCTCAGGCCCGATCCTGAGACGGTTTTTTTGTTTGCCGCCGGGACTTGCGGAGAAAGCGGTTCCCCTATATAATAATAGAAACGTTCAATGGGAGGTGACGGCGTGGAGCATTGGGAATACCTGAAGCCAGACGGGCTGCGGTTCGTCTGGGATGATACACTGTTCCGCCCCGGCACAGACTCCTTTCTGCTGTCCTCCCTGCCGAAGCTCTCCACCGGACTGCGGGTCTGCGATCTGGGCTGCGGCACCGGCCTGCTGGGGCTGCTGCTCCTGCAAAGGCAGTCGGAACTGACCGTCACCGGGATCGACATTCAACCGGCGGCTGTGGCGCTGGCAGAGCGGGCCGCCGCCGAAAACCGCCTGACGGACCGGCTCACGTTTCGGTGTATCGACCTCCGGCATGTGCGGCAGCACTTTTCCACCGGCTCCTTTGATCTGGTGGTCTGCAATCCACCCTATTACCCGCCCGCCAGCGGAAAAGTCTCCGGGGACAGCGCCCGCCGCACTGCCCGCTCCGAAACGGAGGCGAGTCTGGCGGATATCTGCGCCGCCGCGTCCTATCTGCTGCGGTGGGGCGGAAAATTCTGTCTGGTCCACAAGCCAGAACGGCTGACGGACACAGCCTGCGCTCTGCGGGAGGCCGGCATGGAACCCAAGCGGCTGCGCTTCGTCCAGAACCGACCGGACACAGCCCCTTCCCTCTTTTTGATAGAGGGCTGCCGGGGCGGTAAGCCGGGGGTGGACATTCAACCGCCCCTTCTTTTGCAAACGGATACCGGCGCTCCCACCGGGGAGCTGAACGTCATTTACTTTCGAGATCAGGAGGTCTGACCATGGCAGGCATTTTATATCTGGTAGCTACGCCCATCGGCAATCTGGGGGACTTCACCCCCCGTGCGGTGGAAACGCTGGAAAACGCGGACTTCATCGCCGCGGAGGACACCCGTGTGTCCATGAAGCTTTTGAACCATTTCGGCGTGAAAAAGCCTTTGATCAGCTATCACGAGCACAATCACGTCACCGCCGGGCAGAGCGTTCTGAATCGACTGCTGGCCGGGGAATCCTGCGCTCTGATGACGGACGCCGGCACCCCCGCCATCTCTGACCCCGGCGAGGATCTGGTGCGGCTGTGCGCAGAAAACGGCGTGGAGGTCCGGGCCATTCCCGGCTGCTGCGCCGCCGTCAACGCCTTGGCTGTCAGCGGTCTGCCCACCGGACGCTTCACCTTTGAAGGGTTCCTCACTGTCAACAAAAAAAGCCGCCGGGAGCACCTGAATTCCTTAAGGGAAGAGACCCGGACCATGATCTTCCACGAAGCCCCTCACAAGCTCCGCACCACACTGAATGACCTGATGGAGGCCTTCGGCCCGGACCGCCGGATCTCCCTGTGCCGGGAACTGACCAAGCTCCACGAGGAGGTCCTGCGTTTCACCCTGGCCGAGGCCGTGGCCTATTACGAGGAGAACGACCCCAAGGGCGAATACGTCCTTGTGGTGGCCGGAGCCGCTCCCAAAACCGGCGCCGTGGTGACGCTGGAGGACGGCGTGGCGCAGGTCCTCGCTCTGAAGGAGCAGGGGATGCGGCTGAAGGACGCCGCCAAGGAGGTGGCGGAGCACACCGGCCTTTCCAAAAACGAGCTGTACGCTGCCGCCTTGGAGCGGTAAGGGCAAAAAATCCCGGCACGGTCAAACCGCGCCGGGATTGCTTTATTTTGTGAAGTGCTGGTGGTCAAAAATGTGGTCTGAGCAGAAGCAGTGATAGCCCTGGCATTTGGAACAGTAGCGGAATTCCAGCTCCGGGTGGTCAGCGTCCGTGCGGCCGCAGACCTCGCACTTGTGGCGGTAGCCTCGCTCCGTCTCCGCCTTCTTCTGCTGCCGGACGGCGGACTTGAATTGAATAGTCTGTCTGGACCGCTGGCGGCTCTGGATCCCCAAAATGCTCTTGATATCCTCCCAGAAGAAGATCACGAAGTTCAAAATTGCCACCACAGCGGCCAGAGCACTGGCGTAGGCACCGTACCGCACGGACCGAGCGATGTTCCACGCCATCAAAGCGATGTCCGCCCATGCCAGCCACTTGGCCTTCAGAGGGATCACCCCGTAAAACCAGACCTGCGCGTCGGGATACATCACTGCGAAGGCCAGGAACATCGTCAGGTTGATGTAATAGGCGTCGGACAGGCTCCAGCCGTAATACCCCGTAGCCAGCGAGAGGATCACCGTGGACAGCACGCTGAACAGCATACCGCTGAGATAGTACAGGGTAAACTTGGCGGTGCCCCACTCCCGCTCCAGCGTCCCGCCCACGAAGTAGCAGAAAGACAGCATGATGAACAGCGATATGGGGCGATAGGTAAAGGGCAGCAGCACAAAGGTCACCAACCGCCACACCTCGCCATGAAGCACATGGTAGAGGTCAAATTTCAAAAAGCTCAGGGCCGCTGCCCCGGCGAACAGCGTCAGGATGTACGTCACCGCATTGGCGATAACAATGTAGAGCATCAGGTTCGGTATGCCGAAACGAGGATGGCTGTACGCAAACCGGTCGATCCATTGGTTCAGTTTCTTCAAAATGGGTCCTCCTGTCATTCGTTCAGGTATCCCGGCGGTCCAGACCCACCGGACAGATGGCATTATTATAACCGTTCCTGTCAGAAAAGTCATCTTTAAATTGTGAACGTTTTCCGCCTGATAAATTTTTATAAAAAGATTCTCCGTTTTCGGTTGACAAACCGCCCCAATCTATGGTAAACTAATCAAGCGTTTGAGAGCCGGAGAACTCCTCTGCCGATGGAGAGATGTCCGAGTGGTTTAAGGAACCGGTCTTGAAAACCGGCGAGGCGCAAGTCTCCGTGGGTTCGAATCCCACTCTCTCCGCCAATTTCATAAAACACCATCGACCTGCGGAAGTACCCAAGAGGCCGAAGGGGCTCCCCTGCTAAGGGAGTAGGCTGGATAAAACCGGCGCGAGGGTTCAAATCCCTCCTTCCGCGCCAACCACGCAATCCTTGTGATTGCGTGGTTTTCTTTATATTTCAACGTTTTCAGCCGTTTTAGGCGGTAAAAATATTTTCCATTACGACAATAAAAAACTCAAAAAAGACATTTTATCTTCGATTTTACGAACGGAACCCCCTCGCTGCAAAAGTGAGGGGGTTTCTTTTGCTTTATTCAATTCCAGGGACTGTCTCCACCCTCTCCAAATATTCCTCGATCCATCCCTGTTCCGCCATGACAATCTCTTTCCCAATCTTCTCCGCATAGGCCCACTCCAACCGTGCCCCGGCACTCTCACGCCAGCACACCAGGAGAACATCCGTCGGCAGCTTCACCTCTTATTGACTTTTGTATGCGGCCTGATAGAATAATAAGGTAGAAAGAGGTGCATGGAATGGATACTGGTTTGAAAATCGTCTGCTGCATTAGTCTCGGTATTCTTTTTCTGTCTGTGCTCTTGTGTTTGGCTATTTAAGTCCCTCCGTCCGGAGGGACTTATTTTTTACGCTATTCCCTCGTCACGCTTCTGTGCTGCGCTCCGTCTGCCAATCTGCCCCAGTCTCCACGAATCTGATCGTACCAGACAGCAGATCCTTGCATCAAAAAAACAGTTCCTGTTTTAGCTTCATTGGCGGCAGATTTTTGTCAAGACACAAAGAAAGAAACCCGAAACCTGACGGTTTCGGGCTTCTTGTTGAAAAGTTCGCTCTTCGGCGCGTGATAGAAATATCAGCGCTTGGAGAACTGGGGAGCACGACGGGCGGCCTTCAGACCGGGCTTCTTACGCTCCTTCATACGAGGATCGCGGGTCAGGAAACCGGCCTTCTTCAGGATGGCGCGGTTATCTTCGCTGGCCAGCAGCAGAGCGCGGGCCACACCGTGACGCAGAGCGCCGGCCTGGCCGGACACGCCGCCGCCGGTGACGGTAGCCACGATGTCCATCTTGCCGGTGTTGCCGGTAGCCTCCAGGGGCTGACGGACGACCATCTTCAGGGTCTCCAGGCCAAAGTACTCGTCAATGTCACGGCCGTTGATAGTGATGGAGCCGGTGCCGTTGGGGAACAGATGGACGCGGGCCACAGAGGACTTACGGCGGCCGGTGCCATACAGATAAGGCTTCTTAGACTGATACATTCTCTTACTCCTCCTTACTCCAGCACGATGGGCTTCTGAGCCTGCTGCTCATAGTTGGCGTCAGCGTAGATGTGCAGGCGCTTCAGAGAATCCTTGCAGACGGTGTTCCGGGGCATCATGCCGCGGACAGCCACACGCATAGCAGTCTCGGGCTTCTCCTGCATCAGGATGCGGTACTTGGTCTCCTTCAGACCGCCGATCCAACCGGAGTGAGTCCGGTAAATCTTCTGCTCGGGCTTCTTGCCGGTCAGGACAGCCTGGCCAGCGTTGATGATGATGACGTTGTCACCGCAGTCAGCGTTGGGAGTGTAGGTAACCTTGGTCTTGCCGCGCAGCAGGTCAGCAGCCCGAACGGCGGTCTTGCCCAGGGGCTTACCGGCAGCGTCCAGGATGTACCACTTGCGCTCGATGTTGGCCTTGTTCGCCATAAAAGTGGACATGGATCGTTTCCTCCGTATATAAATTTGATTTCTTTACAAATCAAGAACTCCGGGGTAAAATCGGAGCATGGATAGTTATACCATGATTTCTCATCCATGTCAACACGGTTTTTATTTAACTCATGTAAATCTCTTAGAATCTCTGTTTTTCTCTTATTATCTCTCGAAATCTAAAATTGTATTTTCAAAAATGCCGCAGGGGCATGACATCCCCCGCGGCAGGACAAGCTATGTACCCTTACAGCACCCACTGCGCCAACAACAGCAGCACGAAACCCGGCAGCCCCAAAACGCCGACGGTCAGGGCGTTCAGCAGGTTCAGTCCCAGCGCAACACCGGTAACGGCAGCGGTGGCGTTCACCGCCCACAGAGCCAGAAACCCCAGTGCCGTGTTCATCAGCAGCTTCAGGGCAAGGCGCAGGGGCGTCCGGAAGATCCGCAGCAGTGTGATGAGAAAAAAAGCCAGCAGCAAGCCGGCAATGATTTTCTGATTCAGGTCCATACAGCCCCTCCCTTGGCGGATCCCGCCGCCACAGGCTCCCGCGCCTTCAGCACCCGGAGGTAGTAATCACACCGGGCCTTGGCAGCGCTGATGCGGTAAATACAGGACTCCACCAGCTCCGGGGCCGTTGCCTGATCGAATTGCCGGTAAGCCAGAGCCAGCTCACTCTGGGCCGCTTGCAGTTCCGCCCGCAGCGCTAGCGTTTCCGGGTCCGGGGCGTATTTTCTGGATTGTTTCATCATAATCTCCCTCCCACCGCCGGGGCAGTTCCTGTCTCGGCACTATCAGTTTACGGAAAGTCTTGACAAATATACCATTTTTCATACAGGAGGACTCACATGACAAAGCCGCATGAATACTATATGTCTCAAGCCCTGGAATTGGCCCGGGAAGCCGCCGATGCCGGTGAGGTCCCGGTGGGGTGCGTCATCGTCCGGGACGGGGCCGTGATCGGCCGGGGGCGGAACCGCCGGGAGGAAAAGCAGGCGGTCTGCTCCCACGCGGAAATGGAAGCCATGGCCCAGGCCAACGCCGCGCTGGGCAGCTGGCGGCTGGATGGCTGCGCGTTATATGTGACGCTGGAGCCGTGCCCCATGTGCGCCGGGGCCATTCTCAACGCCCGGATTCCCAAGGTGTTCTACGGCGCACGGGACAGTGCCTTCGGCGCCTGCGGCGGCGTGACCAACCTGTTTATGGAGCAGTTCCCTCACCGGCCCGCTCTGGTGGGCGGAATTTTGGCAGAGGACTGTCAGGCGGTACTGGCGGAATTTTTCGAGAAACTCCGTCAGGGAAAGCCGTCGACGCAAAGTTTTTAAGAAACGCGGAGAGATTTAAAACTTTTGTAACAACTCCTGCTGGTTTGCTTAATAATTCTCCTGTATCTTAATACTTGCAAGAGACAAAACTTCTTTTCATCCAATCTTCCCAATCATATACAAAGAGACCGTCGAAAGACGGTCTTTTTGTATGTCTGCTGCAAAAACATGGCCCTGACGGAAGCCGTCAGGGCCATGCACTTTTTTATTCTTCCGTTTTGCCCTTTGCAGCGCCGGACATTCTCATGGCTCTTTGGAAGCCCTCCAGAGCGGCGGCACCGCCCAGCGGCAGCAATGCGGCGCTGTGGCCGTCCGCCAGCAGCGTCACGGCCAGAATGGCCGTCAGGTCGGCATAGAACCCGAACATCCGGGGTCCGCCCGCCTGAACGGCAAAGCCGGAGAGCCGGTAGGAGGCCAGGATCAGCATCATCAGTCCCAGCAATTCCAGATAGTAATTCACCAGCACCGGGTCAACGGAATACAGCCGGTAGGCGAAGATCAGCCGGGCCAGCAGCAGCACCGGCACCGCCAGCAGGATCTGTGGTTCCGTATCCGGCGTTTTGCGGCAGATGGCCACGCCTGCCAGCAGGCAGATCCCGGCAGCAACGGACAGCAGGCCCATCACCACACCGGAGCGGCCGGTCCCAGCGCTGACTGTAACGATCTCCATACCGTCCGCAGATACCGCCGTAGCCGTTCTTCCAAACGCATTGGCGATTTCAAGGACACCGGAAAGTGCCATGACGCAGCCGCCGGCCAAAATTGCAAACAGACCGCCCTTGTCATTCCAGTTCAGCAGCTGTGACAACGGGACCTCCACCGGTCCCTTGGGCAGCTTGCTGTTCATCCGGAACAATATCACCGCCGACAGCGCCAGCAGCACCGGCAGCAAAATTCCCGGAATACTGCCGGGAATGGGCAGACCGGTGCCCGGTTCAAACCCAGTCATGTTTTGCAGCAGCCGCAAGGACATACCTGCGGCGCCGAGGCAGAGAGTCAGGAGGGACTTTTTATCGCACTGCTTCATCGCTATGATCCTTTCAAAAACAGCCGTCATTCCTTAAATAGAGAAAGCGGCCAAACGTATTTTTTTATTATAGCATGGCTTGTTTCGCTTGTCCACGGCAGTGCGATTTTTATCTCTTATTTAAGTTGATTGCTGCTTGGTCAACCAACCTTTCTTTATCAGGGGTGCAAAACAGGAGCAAGGCATCTTTCGACCTTGCACCGATCTGTTCAGTATGTGCTATTCAGTCCGCCAAAGCAAACGCTTACTCAACACTGTTGTAAACTTCCATCCCAAGAATTCTTACGATCATCCCTTCAAGGTATTCATCCCCGGCCGTATCAACTGCACCCAGCCTATGTACGTCTTCAACCTGATACAAGACAGCTCGATAGACAACTGTGCCGCCGTCTTTCAGACGCATGGGGATCGGTACCAGAAGAACGATCGCCAGCAAGACGCAAATGCCGATCATTGCTTTCTTTTTCATGCAGCCATCCCCCCTCTTTTCAAATTTGTCATTTGCCTTATACCAATATAGACGCTAAAAATCGCAAAATGTTCCTGTATGTATAGCATACAATACTTTTTTCTGCTTTCTCAAGCCCTCCATCCGCTCACGAGGACAAGCTTACCTGTATGCAGATGGTACAGAAAAGCCCGGGAGGATCTTTCCTCCCGGGCTTCTAATACATGCGGTTATATACAGTAATTCAGGGCATGGCCCGGACCAGACCGCGGGCGCAGTCCACCGTGACCATCGTGCCATCCGTCAGCCGCTGAACAGCGCCGGCGGCTCCCACGATCACCGGCTTGTCCAGAGCCAGTCCGATGGTGGCGGTGTGGCACTCCACGCTGGCCTCCTCAGTGATGACCGCCGCCGCCTGTCGGATATAGGGCAGCAGCTCATTGGTGGTATAGGGCACCACCAGAACATCGCCGGGTTGGAATTTCTCCGCCACCTCGTCAGTGCTGCGGCAGATGCACAGCGGACCGGAGGCTTTTTTCTCCCCGATGCCCACGGCGTTCACCAACGCGCCGCCCACCTGCTGAATTCGGATCATGTTGGTGGTACCGGCTACACCCACCGGCACACCGGCGGTGACTACCACCAGATCGCCTTCGTGGACCACACCCGCCTGAGCCGCCGCCTGAACAGCAAAGTCCACCAGCTCGTCAGTGCTGCTGGCGTAGGGCATCATAATAGGCTCCACACCCCAGTACAGGGCCATCTGCCGCCGGACCTGCTGATCCAGCAGGCAGGCGATGATGGGGGTGCCGGGATGGAAGCGGCTCACCAACCGGGCGGTAGTGCCCCGCTGGCTGACGGTGAGAATGGCATCCGCTCCGATCTCCTGCGCCGTGGTGC
>OLGA01003216.1_pt1 | contig 10692 bp, 9 predicted proteins | sample 1604881 | NCBI WGS metagenome assembly OLGA01 (sample SAMEA3888896, study PRJEB22519) | human gut metagenome | biome: human gut; feature: human-associated habitat; material: faeces | place: Denmark | collected 2009
CTGCTGATGAGCAGCCTGCCCAACAAATATCTGCGCTCTGGCTATGACCGCATCACCGGCCTGAACACCCGTTTCCGCATCATGACCGGCAAGGTGAGCATGATCAACCGGGAGCAGACCTGTGAAGAGCATCTGGAAATTCTGGATGCCGCTACCAAGGGCGACTGGAACACCGCCGCCGATGCTTTGCAGAAGCACCTGGAGATCGCCCGTGACAAAGCCGAGGGTGTGATCAAGGTCATCCGGCTGTGGTAACTGGAAGTAAGCAAAAAAGGACGCCTGACGGCATAAGTCAGGCGTTCTTTTCGTATGGGGCAAAAATCTGGGGCAAAAATCAGAGCGCGTCCAGCTCTTGCTGCAGCTGGGCCAGCGAGGCGCGGATGGGCAGTTTCTGGGGGCAGACGCCCTCACACTTGCCGCAGCGCGCGCAGTGGCTGGCTTTTTCGGCGTCCGGGAAGTGGGCCGCCCACTGCTTTTTGATGGCGTCTTTCTGGCCGAACATGGAAAGTTTGTTCCAGATGCTGAAGTTGTCCGGGATGTCCACGCCCATGGGGCAGGGCATACAGTAGCGGCAGCCGGTGCAGCCGATCTTGATCCGGCTGTGCAGGATGGCAGCGGTCTTTTCCACGGCCTGCGTCTCTTCGGTGGAAAGCGGCTCAAAATGCTCAAACGTTTTGAGATTATCTTCCAGCTGGTCTTCCGCGCTCATGCCGGAAAGGATGACATGGACATTCTGGTGGCTGCCCACCCAGCGCAGTGCCCAGGAAGCGGCGCTGGCCTCCGGGCGCAGGGCCTTGAGGGGGGCTTCGGCGTCCGGGGGCAGGGTGGCCAGGGTGCCGCCCTTGATGGGCTCCATGATGATGAGGGGGACGCCCAGTTCCTCGGTCAGCTGGTAGCCGCGGTCACCGGAGATCTCCTCGGCGCGGTCATCCGTGTCCAGATAGTTGTATTGCAGCTGGCAGAAATCCCAGGGCTGATCCCGCAGGATGTGCTCAAAGCCCGCCGAATGATCGTGGCAGGAGAAGCCCAGGCTGCGGATGGTGCCGGCGGGTTTCTGCTCCCAGAGCCACGATGCCCAGGGCCTTGGCCTCGTCGTAGCGGGCCTTGTGCAGGGAGTGCATCAGGTAAAAATCAAAATAGTCCACGCCCAGCCGCTTTTGCTGGTCGGCAAAGATGCGCTTGGCCTCGTCCAGGCTCTTGCACTGCCACAGGGGCAATTTGGTGGCCAGGTAAAAACTTTCCCGGGGCCATTTGGCAATGACCCGGCCTACAAAGGGCTCGCTCTCACCGCCATGGTAGGGGTAGGCGGTGTCAAAGTAGTTGACGCCTGCGTCCCGGGCGGCGTTGAGCAGGGCTTCGGCCCTGGGCTCGTCGATCCTGCCCTCCGGTGTGGTGGGAAAGCGCATACACCCATAGCCCAGCAGCGAGGTGCGGACCGGGGCGTTTTTCCAGCTGCGATATTCCATAGCTCTCTTTTGCGGCGGGAATTTTGGCACGGCCCGCCGCTCCTCCTGCAGCAAGTATACCATAAGGCAAAAAAATATGATACAATAGGATGCAGCGCAACCTGCAGCAAATCAATTTGAAATACGAGGAAGACAATGGAACCTTTGAAACTTGGCAATATCACGCTGCCCCACAAGGCAGTGTTCGGCCCCATGGCGGGCTTCACGGATGCCCCCTGCCGCCGCCTGATGGCGCAGCACGGCGCGGGCTTTACGGTCAGCGAGATGGTGTCCAGCCGGGCGCTGGTGTACGGCGACCACAAGACGGTGAGCCTGCTCAAGGCCGAACCCAACGGTGCACCCTATGGCGTGCAGATCTTTGGCGAAGTGCCCGAGATCATGGGCGAAGCCACCGCCGCCATCGAACAGTACGAGTTCGACTTTGTGGATATCAACATGGGCTGCCCGGCCCCCAAGATCGTGTCCGGCGGCGCAGGCAGCAAGCTGATGCTGAACCCAGACCGCTGCGGGCGCATCGTGGAGCAGGTTGTGGCAAATACAAAACGGCCTGTCACCGTGAAAATGCGCAAGGGCTGGGATGCCGACCACATCACTGCAGTGGAGTGTGCCAAGGCCTGTGAGCAGGCCGGCGCAGCCCTCATTGCGGTGCACGCCCGTACCCGGGAGCAGATGTACACCCCCGGCATCGACCCGGAGATCATTGCCCGGGTGAAGGATGCCGTCAGGGTGCCGGTGCTGGGCAACGGCGACATCCATTCGGCAGAGGATGCGGTGAGGATGATGCAGGCCACCGGCTGTGACGGCGTGATGATCGCCCGGGGCGCGCTGGGCGACCCGTGGCTCTTTGAGCGGGTGAACGCCGCCATTGAAGGCCTGCCCGCACCCAAGGCACCCAACCTGCAGGCCCGCATGAATGCGCTGCGCCGTCAGGTGGAGGAGATGGTGGAGCAGAAGGGCGAGTTCGTCGCCATGCCGCAGGCCCGCTCTCAGACCATGCACTATATGAAGGGGCTGAAAGGTGCGGCCAATCTGCGCCGCTACTGCTGTACCCTGACCCATCTGGAAGATCTGGACGAGCTGATCGATGCTGTTTTTGAAGAACAGCGCAAAGCGGGCATCGACCCGGACGACGTGCGCGAGGTGCCGTTTCCGTAAGGGGAATATTACTGCTGCCGGGTCAACTCATCCAGATTCTGGGTGTAACAGGGCAGACAGTGCTCTATGAACCAGTCGGCTTCCGGGCAGTGCATGGCCTGCAGGGCCGCTTTCTGCTGGGCCAGCGCCGCGTCAAACTCGTGGTTGCCGCTGCGCTGCTCCTCCGTGCATTTGATGAGGGCGCTCAGCCGGTCGGCGGCCTTCAGCAGGCGCTTTTCCTCGGCGGTGAGCAGTTCCCCGGAGATGAACGGGGACAGCTCTTCGCTCAACTCGTCCGGCAGAAGGCCGGTCATGCAGCGCACGCTCTCGGTTTCCAACGCCTTGTAGGCATCCCGCAGGGTGGGGCTGCTGTACTTGACCGGTGTGGGCATGTCGCCGGTAATGATCTCCGGCGCGTCGTGGTACAGCGCCGCCACTGCTACCGTTTTGGGGCGGCAGGGCGTGCCGGTGTACCGCCGTGCGATCAGGCAAAGCATGTGGGCCAGCAGGGCGGTATCGCAGGTGTGCTCGCTGAGAGATTCGGCCCGGGTGGAGTGCATCAGGCTCCAGCGGGTAATGTATTTCATGCGCGCCAGCAGAGCGCTGAACGGGTACAGCATGGCAGCTTCCTCCTTTTTTCTCCAACATACCTGTCCGGAAGAGCGTTGTCAAGCCCTTTTTTCTGCGCAGTGTTCGTGCTATACTAAAATAAACCAACTTTCTGCCGCTTTGGCAGAGAAAAGAGGAAACCATGGAGCGGTCTGGTACTGCCCGGCAGCCGCAGCTGCTGGGACAAAAAAAGGATAAATTCTGGCTGACGGTGGGCCTGTGTGCCCTCACGGCGGCCCTGTTCTTTCTGCCGTTTTATATCATCGACGGCGGCTTTTTCCACTATGCAGGCGATTTCAACAGCCAGCAGATCAGCTTCTACCGCTATATGAACGGCTTTATCAAGGGCGCAGGCTACCCGGACAGTGCGTTCACCTCGGTGCACAATACCTTCTCATGGGCTACCGACCTTGGCAGCGGCGTGATGAACGCCTATTCGTTCTACCTGTACGGCTCGCCGTTCTTCTGGTTCTCGCTGCTCTTCCCGCAGGGGTGGCTGCCCTACCTCATGGTACCGCTGCTGGTGCTCAAGTTTGCCGTGGCGGGCGGCGGTGCGTACCTGTATCTGCGCCGCTACGTCAAAAATATCGACTACGCCGTGCTGGGAGCCTGTCTGTATACCTTCTCCGGCTTTACGGTATACAATGTGTTCTTCAACCACTTTGTAGATGTGGTGGCGCTGTTCCCGTATCTGCTGTGGTCGCTGGACGAGGCCCTTTACAACGACCGCCGCAGCTGGTTTGCGTTCTGGGTGGCGGTGAACCTTGTCAACAACTACTTCTTCTTCATCGGTCAGGTGGTGTTTCTGGCCATCTACTTCATCTGCAAGCTCAGCACAAGGGACTTCCGTCTCACTGCAAAAAAGTTCGGGCTGCTGGCCTTTGAAAGCCTGCTGGGCGCTGCCATGGGCAGCATCCTGCTGGTGCCTGCGGTGCTCTCCATTTTGCAGAACCCGCGCACCATCGACCTTTCCTCCGGCTGGGGCTTTCTGACCTACAGCAAGGTGCAGCAGTACCTTGCAATTCTCGTCAGCTGGATCATGCCGCCGGATTCTCCCTACCTCACATCCATCTGGTCGGAGGGCGTGATCAAGTGGACCAGCATGTCGGCCTATCTGCCGCTGTGCAGTCTGGCCGGTGCCGTGGCCTACTGGAAAGCAAAGCGCGGCGACAGTAAAAAGCGCATCGTGGGCACCTGCGCCGTGTTCGCACTGGTGCCCATCCTGAACAGTGCGTTCTACGCCCTCAATTCCAGCTACTATGCGCGCTGGTACTATATGCCGGTGCTGGTGCTGGCCGCGATGACCGTCAATGCGCTGGAGGATCACAACACCGATCTGGACACCCCGGCCCGGGGCCTTGGCTGGATCATGCTGGCTACGCTGGTCTTTGCCGTAGTGCCCGTGCGGGACGATACCACCGAGACATGGTCTTTCGGCGTGCTGAAGAACCCGGGGCAGTTCTTTGTCGTGCTGGGCTTTGGTCTGCTGGGGCTTATGCTGTACCGCGTTCTTTGCAGCAAGTGGCGGCAGGACAGCCGCTTTGCCCAGCGCATGACGGCGGCAGTGCTGGTGTTTGGCTGCGCATTCACCATGGTGCACATCGGCATTGGCAAGTTTGGCCAGTGGCACACCGACAGCGACCTTGTGGAGCAGGACACGAACGCCCTGCTGCTGAAAAACGACCTGCCGGAGGGCGACTATCGCATCGACACCTACAAGATCCACGATAACATCGGGATGTGGCTGGATAAGAGCTGCCTGCAATACTTCGGCAGCACGGCAGCTCCCAGCATCCTCAGCTTCTACCCGGGGCTGGGGGTCAAGCGGGACGTGCGCAGCGAGCCGGAGATCACAAACTACGCCCTGCGCGGCCTGTTGAGCGTGGAGTACCTCATTACCACCCCGGAGCAGCGCGAAAGCTTTGAGGATGAGGCAGACGCGGGCTGGACCTATCTTGCCGATGTGGACGGCTACACGCTGTACCACAACGACAACTATGTGCCCATGGGCTTTACCTACGACTACTATGTGACCGAGGCCACCTACCAGACTTCGATCAAGACCCTGCGTTCCAACCTGCTGATGCGGGCACTGGTGCTGACGGACGAAGATGTGGCGCAGTATGGCAAGTACCTGACCGAACTTTCGGAGGACATGCTAAATGATCTGCACTACGACAGCTACACGCAGGACTGCGCCGACCGCCGCGCCCACAGCTGCTCTGTGTTCCAGATGAACAATGCAGGCTTCCATGCCGAGATCACGTTGGACAAGCCAAACCTCGTCTTTTTCTCTGTGCCCTACGATGACGGCTTTACCGCCTACGTCAACGGCGAAAAGACCGACATCCTGCAAGTGGACGAGGGACTGATGGCGGTGCTCTGCCCGGCGGGCGCAAGCAGCATCGACTTTGTGTATCAGGCCGCCGGGCTTTCCGCCAGCCGGGTGGTAACCGCAGTGGCCATCCCGGTGTGGGTGGTGTACGTTGCCTACTTTGTGCGCCGTAAGCGCCGCAGCACCGGTGCCCCGGCAGAAGAATGACTTTGACCGAGTCAAAAAACAAAAATTTAAAAACCCCTCTTGACTTTACGAAGATAAAGTGTATAATGCAATCAAACCGATGAGGCGGAAGAGAACCTGCACAGCGCATCTTCAGTGAGCCCGGACAGTGAAAACGGGCGAGAGCGGGGCAGAGCTTCGTGGGCCGCCGAGGGCCGGGCAAATGGGCAGCAAGCCTTAGTAGCTTTGGACGGAAGTCTCCGTTACAGGACAGGGGAGTGTTGGCTCTCCGTGAGAGGCTCTGCAGTTTGCAAAGCAGGGCAAGCAAGGTGGCACCGCAGAATCGAACTTTACCGATCCTGTCCTTGTGGATAACACACAGGGACAGGGTCGTTTTTATTTGTAAGACCCGTCCCGCAAGGGGAGCGGGTCTTTTACTTTTGCCGCCCGCTCCGGGAAAGGAGTTTACTGTTATGAAAAACGTTACCATGATCTCCCGCCGCAGCTTCCTCAAGGCCGCTATGGCTGCTTCCGCCGTTTCTGCACTGGCATTCACCGGCTGCGGCGGCTCCGCTTCCAGCACCGTGGCTGCATCTTCCACTGCTTCTTCCGCTGCCGCTTCCGCAGCAGCCGAGGGCGGCCAGACCTTCAAGGTGGGCATCGTCAACTATGTGGATCATGCTTCCCTCAACCAGATCGTGGAATCTGTGGAGAGCCGTCTGGATGAGCTGGGGGCAGAGAAGGGCGTTACCTTCGACTACGCCGACTACTACGCAAATGCACAGGCTGACCAGTCCAACCTGAACCAGATCGGTGCCGACCTCGTAGGGGACGGCGTGGATGTGATCGTGGCTGTGGCTACCCCCACCGCCGCAACCATGCTGGCCGCTGTGGAGGATACCGATATCCCCGTTGTCTACTCTGCTGTCACCGACCCCGCTGCTGCAGGCTTTGACGGCGAGGAGAACATCACCGGCACCTCCGACGCACTGAACACCGAGGCCATCATGAAGCTGATCACCGCTGTCAACCCGGATATTGACACCATCGGCCTGCTGTACGACCTGAGTCAGGATGCCTCCACCCAGGCCATTGCAGACGCAAAGGCCTTCTGCGACACCAACGGCATCAAGTACATTGAGAAGAACGGCACCACCACCGCCGAGGTGCAGATGGCTGCCGAGGCCCTGATCGCTTCCGGCGTCAAGGCCGTGTTCACCCCCACCGACAACACCGTGATGACCGCAGAGCTGTCCATCTACGAGACCTTTACCGAGGCAGGCGTGCAGCACTACACCGGTGCCGACAGCTTTGCACTGAACGGGGCCTTTGTGGGCTACGGCGTGGATTACGTCCAGCTGGGCGAAGCCACTGCCGACATGGTGGCAGAGCTGCTGTGCGAGGGCAAGACTACCGCAGACCTGCCCTACCAGACCTTTGATAACGGCATCGTCACCATCAACACCGAGACCTGCGAAGCGCTGGGCCTTGACCTCGACACCGTGAAGGAAGCCTTCAAGCCCTACTGCACCGAGATCTGCGAGGTGACCACTGCCGAGAACTTCTCCTAAATAAAAACGCTCAGCCAGAACCTGACGGTTTTGCCGGCTCTCCCGCAAGGGAGAGCTTTTGGCGGTTCTGGGGAAAGTGGTTTCCCTCTCCCGTGAAAATACGTTTGTCGCACTCCGCAGAGCAATGCGGTGCGCATTCAAAATAACATAAAAGGAGCATACACCATGCTGGCGAGTATCTTTTCCCTCAACGTTTTGCAGACAGCGCTGGAGCTGGGCTGCATCTACGGACTGGTGGCGTTGGCACTGTTTCTCAGCTACTCCATCCTGAATATTGCCGACCTTTCCACCGACGGCTGCTTTACGCTGGGCTGCGCGGTAGCCTGTCAAGTGGCGTTGACCGGCCACCCCATCCTTGCGCTGGCGGCAGCTATGGCTGCGGGGGTGTGCTCCGGCTTTGTCACCGCCTTTTTGCAGACAAGGCTCGGGGTGGAAAGCATCATGGCCGGTATCATCGTCAACACCGGCCTGTACACCATCAATCTGGCGGCGATGGGCTTTTCTTCCACCATGTCACTGGTCAAGACCCCTACCATCTTCTCCATGGCAAAAACTTCGCTGGGCTTTCTGGGCAGCTGGTACAAGCTGGCGCTTGCGGCAGTCATTATCGCTATCGCCTGCGCGGCGATGCTGGGCTTTCTGGGCACGCGTCTGGGGCTTTCCATCCGCGCCACCGGCGATAATGCCGCCATGGTGCGGGCTTCCAGCATTAATCCCGCCTTTACCATCACGGTGGGTCTGTGCGTGTCCGGTGCATTGTGTGCACTGTCCGGCGGGCTGCTGGCACAGTACCAGAAAAGCTGTGATATCAACGTGGGCACCGGCATGGTGACCATTGCGCTGGCTTCCCTCATCATCGGCGAAACGCTGGTGGGCAAGCGCACCATGCTGCGCCGCATTCTGGGCGTGGTGTTCGGCAGCTGCCTGTACCGCTTTATCGTGGCGGTGGCGCTGCGGTTCAACGTGCCCGCCGCCGCCATGAAGCTGGTATCGGCCATCATTGTGGCAGTGGCCATCTCCATGCCCGCCATCCGGGAGCACTTCGCCTTTGAAAAGCGCCGGCACGCCGCCCGTGCCCGCCGCACCGTGACCAACAGGGAGGGACAGTAACATGGAAATGCTGCAGCTGAACGACCTGCACAAGACCTTTAACCCGGGCACCGTCAACGAAAAAGTGGCGCTGAACGGCGTAAGCCTGCAAATGGAGGCCGGAGACTTTGCCACCATCGTGGGCTCCAACGGCGCGGGCAAATCCACCCTGTTCAACGCCATCACCGGCGGCTTTATCGCCGACGAGGGCAGCATTCTGCTGGGCGGACAGGACATCACCTTTGCGCCGGAGCACCAGCGCAGCAAGGTCATCGGGCATCTGTTCCAGGACCCGCTCAAGGGTACCGCACCCAACATGACCATTGAGGAAAATCTGGCGCTGGCCTACCTGCGGGCAGGCACCGCGCCCAACGCCATCTTCTCTCGCATCTCCCGCAAGGATAAGGCGCTCTTCCGCGAAAAGCTTGCCCTGCTGGACATGGGGCTGGAGGACCGCATGAAGCAGCCGGTGGGGCTGCTCTCCGGCGGGCAGCGGCAGGCGCTGACCCTGATGATGGCCACACTGAACCCGCCGAAGCTGCTGCTTTTAGACGAGCATACGGCGGCACTGGATCCCGGTACGGCGGAGAAGGTGCTGGAGCTTACGAAATCCATCGTGGAGGAGCATCACCTGACCTGCATGATGATTACCCACAATATGCAGTCGGCGCTGGATCTGGGAAACCGGACGCTGATGCTCAACCGGGGGCGGATCGTGATGGATACCTCCGGGGAGGAGCGGAGCCGGCTGACGGTACCGGATCTGCTGGTAAAATTCAAGGAAGCGGCCGGTGAGGAGCTGGATAACGACCGGATGCTTCTTATTTAACACAAAGAACCCCCGACTTGGCGGCGCAGGTGCTGCCGGGTCGGGGTTTTTGCATGGGGTGGGCTGGCTGTCGGATGGCGCCTCGGTGAAAATAGTTGCAGAAAAGTTGCTTTTACCCCAAGAATTCAGACAAAACAGACCAAAAAATTCTGCTACAATCAAGTGAATCTGTGCTATTTTTTAAAATACTTTAATGCTATACTGTATCATAGAGTTCATAAGAAAGAAGGCGGATTCCGTGATGCAGGAAAAGCCGTCCAAGGTGTCGGTAAAGGTAGTGCTGCTGTTTGCCATGTACGGCGGCTTTTGTGCGGCCATGTGCAACCAGATCAATATGTACCTCTCCGGTGCGCTTCCCAGCATCGTATTCTTCCCCATCGTCAACGGTGTGGGGCTGCTGCTTTGCGGCATCTTTTGATCGGAAAAAGGATAAAAATCCGCACGGGGCGGCCGGTTTTCCTGGCCTGTGCGGGTTTTTGTCTGTTTTAGAAAGGGCGATCAGGCTTTTTCAAGAGAGGACAGCTGCCGATACGTCCGGATGATGAGGAAGGCGGAGACGAAAGCCGTCAGAATGTCGGAGACCGGCATGGACCAGAGGACGCCGTCCAGCCCAAAGAACCGGGGGAGCAGCAGGGCAAAGCCGACGCCGAAAACGATCTCCCGGATCATGGAGAGCAGGGTGGATTCCAGCGCCTTCCCCATGGCCTGCAGGAAGATAAAGGCGGCCTTGTTGACCGTGGCGAGCGGGAGCATACAGAGATAGATGCGGAAGGCCAGCACGGCGAACCGCTCGTAGAGCGCATCCTCCGAGCCGAAAATGCTGATGAGCTGAAGCGGGAAGCACTGCGTGATGACGAGCGACACCGCCCCGAGCACGAATTCCGCCGCCATCAGCCGCCAGAGCACGCCGCGGCAGCGGTCAAATCGCTTGGCCCCGTAGTTATAGCCGACGATCGGGATGCACCCGGCGGACATGCCAATCGTGATGGCGATGATGATCTGGAAGACCTTCATCACGATGCCGAGCACCGTGAGCGGAATGTCCGCGCCGAATTCCGACTGCGCCCCATATTTCACCAGCATCGAATTGGTTGCGGCCATCGCGATGACCAGCGAGATCTGCGCGAGGAAGCTGCACAGGCCGAGCGGCAGGAATTTGCCGAGGATGCGGCCGGAAAGCCCGAAATCCGCCTTTTCAAACTTCAAAACCTTCGTATGACAGAGATACCACACGCTCATCCCCGCCGTGACGAGCTGCCCGAGTACCGTCGCGATCGCCGCGCCCACCACGCCGCCGTGGAACACAAAGATGGCAATCGGGTCGCCGATGACGTTCGTGACCGCTCCGGCCAGCATACAGCCCATCGCAAAATTCGGGCTGCCGTCGGCGCGGATGATTGGGTTGGCAGCCTGCCCGAAAACATAGATCGGGATGCCCGCCGCGATCCACGCGAAATAGTCCCGCGCGTAGGGCAGATTCGCCTCCGTCGCACC
>OLGA01003217.1_pt1 | contig 10685 bp, 6 predicted proteins | sample 1604881 | NCBI WGS metagenome assembly OLGA01 (sample SAMEA3888896, study PRJEB22519) | human gut metagenome | biome: human gut; feature: human-associated habitat; material: faeces | place: Denmark | collected 2009
GCGAAGTTCAGCGAGCACAGGCAGCAGGCCAGCACGAACAGCGCCGGCTCCGCCGTCTCCATCCCCACGAAGTACAGGCACCCGAAGGCCGTCACCAGCGCCTGGGCCATGGCCATCAGGAAGAAGGTGAGAAACCGCCCAAAGTAGCGCTCCGCCGCCCGGCACCCGGCAAACTCCGGCTGGGTCACCGGTACCTTCAGCATCACGGCGGTCAGCAGGCTGCCCACAAACAGCGCCAGCATGACGTAGTAGGGCGACATGGCCGCGCCGTAGTCCTTGATCTCATAGATGATCTCCGTGTTCAGCTGCACCGGCGAGCTGAGGTAGTCCGCCATGCTTTCGGCATCGCTGCTCTCCATCAGCTCCGTAAAGCGCTTGAAGGCTTCGCTCTCCGTTACCCGGCGCACATCGTCCTCGATATCCGCCAGATACGTCTCCACCGTGTTGGCCAGGGTGATGCCCGCGTCCAGCGTAGGCTGTACGGTGGTCATGGCATCGGCGTAGCTGTCCAGCGTGCCGGACACCTCCCCCAGGCTGCCGCCCACGGCCCCCAGCAGCTGCTGGACGGACCGCAGCGTGGTCTGGGCCTGTGCCCCGGTGGTGTGCAGGTATTCGTTGACCTCCTTATTGGTCTGCACCGCCGCAGCCAGCAGCTCCTGCCGCACCTGATGCAGCATATCCAGCACCGGTCCCTGCAGGGCCGACGGCTCCAGCGTATCCACCAGCGCGTCCAGCGCCTGCAGATCGGCGATGGCCGTCTCCAGCTGCGCCTTCAGGGCCTCGTCCTCGGCAGCCGCCAGCTGGTCCTCCAGCGCGGCGATGGCCGCCTGTATCTTCCGGTGCAGGTCCGCCTTCAGCGCTTCGTCGGCGGCAGAGGTATCCATACTCCGCAGGGCATCCTCGATGTCGCCCAGTACCTTATCCGTGTTGTTCAGCACCGTCAGCAGGTCGCTGTACGCCGTGTCCGCCGCGCTCAGGCCCGTGCTGATAAGCTGCACCGTGCTGCCCGCCGCCGCATCAGCGTCCTCCACCGTTCCCCGTGCGTCCGCGATGGTCACGGACGCCGCGGTCAGCAGCCCGTCCGCCCCGTTCATCACGTCCTTCAGCGACAGCAGCACCTTCTGCAGCTGCGCCATCTCCTGCCGCGCACCGGTCAGCTTATCCATAATGCCGTCCGCCAGCGCCTCCGAATCCAGCCCCATGGCCTTGAACACGGAACCCGCCGTGGTCAGCGCCTCAGCAGCCTTGCCGATGACCGTGGTGTTGATCTGCTCCTGCACGGCGGTCTTGGCCTTGCTGGTGATCTTGGGGGCGATGGCGTTCTTCTTCTCGTTCTCGTAATACTGTATCTGCGGGTGGCGCAGGTCGCCGGACAGGATGCTCACAAAATCCTCGGTAAATTCCTCCGGCACGATCAACGCCGCGTAGTAGTCGCCGGACTCCACCCCGTCCAGGGCCTCCGCCCGGCTGTCCACGAACACCCAGCCCATCTGGTCGTTGCTCTCCAGTCCCTGCAGCACCAGCGCGCCGATGTTCACCTCCAGGCCCAGCACCTCACAGCCCGCGTCCTCGCTGGCCACTGCCACGCTGATGCGGCTGGTGGACGCCGTGCCGTAGGGATCCCAGTTGGACAGGATGTTGAACCAGGCGTACAGACACGGCACCAGGCACAACCCCAGCAGCACCACCACCGCCACCACACTGGCCGTCAGCCGCCGCCAGTCGGCGCGAAAGATTTTCCAGATGTTCTTCATCGGTCCACCTGCCCTTCCCGGCCCTCCGCCGCACCGCGCCGCAGGTCATCGGACAGCCCCTGTATCGCCCGGGTCAGCGCGTCCAGATCGGACGCCAGCTTCTCCGGGTCGTCCAGCAGCCGTTCCAGCACCCGCGCGCCGCTGTATACCGGCGCGGCAGGCGTCGGCGCGCTGTCTGCCTGCGGCGCTCCGCCGTGCACCTCCCGCAGTATCTCGTCCACGGAATATGCCTCCGGCTCCGGCGCTGCCGGTGCCTTTGTGACCGGCGTCTCCGGCACAGGCTCCGCGGATATGTCCTCCGCTGCCGCAGCCGTCTCCTCCGGCACAGGTGCCGCTTCCGCCGCCGTTGCCTCCGTCTCCGGCGTCTCCTGTTCCTCCCGGGTGCCGTGGCGCAGCAGCAGACCCATCCGTGGCACCTTGGGCAGCTCCGGCAGCTCCAGCAGTGTGCCCAGGCTCTCCTGCTCCATCTGGGTGATGTTCTCCAGCTTCTTTTGCAGCTCATAGTCCGCGTACTCCACGGCGATCAGATATGCCGCCACTGCGAACATGGACAGTATCCACAGCATCAGGGTGAACACCTTGTTCCCCCCCGCCAGAAACATCAGCAGCATCAATCCCAGCGTCACCGCCAGCAGCATCCGCATACCGACGCGTATCCGCCGCCGGTTGTTCCGGTGCAGGGTGCTGACCTCCTCCAGCAGGCGGTCATACAACTCCTGATAGTCCCGTTCTCTTGTCATCGGTCAACACCTCCTTTCACAGCAGCTCCGTCTCCTCCAGCTTCTCCTCCATAAAGTGGTTCAGTCCCATGAAGGGCCGCCGCACCAGCAGGCCGATCAGCAGCGCCGCCGCGGCGAACAGCAGCAGGAAACCGATCTGCTGCCAGTAGTAATTCCCATACATCCCGCAGATGCACTCGCGCATGGCGTCGATGGCGTAGGGGAAGGGGAAGAAGCGATAGATCTTCTGGTAAATGGCCGGCAGCAGCTCGATGGGGAACGTGCCGGAGGAGCCTGCGATCTGCATGACCATGATGACCACCACGATGGCCTTGCCCACATCGCCGAAGGACAGCGCCAGCGAGTAGATCAGCAGGCTGAAGGTAAAGGCCGTCAGCGCGCCCGTGAGATACAGCATCCCCGGGTGCAGGCACTGGACCTTCAGTATGTACAGGTCGCCGGTAACGATGACCGCCGCCTGTATCTGGCTCAGCACGAAAAAGAACAGGTACCGCCCGAAGTACAGCTCCGCCGGCTTCGGGTCGATCAGGCCCTCCGTCCGGGCGTGTATCTTGATGAGGGACGACAATATCACGCCGCCCACCCAGATGGCCAGCACCGTGTAGAACGGCGTCATGGCCGAGCCGTAGTTGGCGATGGGATACACCGCATTCACGCTGGTCTGCACCATTTCCGGAAAATACTGACCGTACACCGCCGGGTCGCCGCCCAGGATATCCACCAGCGTATCCATGTATTCGTCTGTGGTCAGCCCCTCCAGGTCGTCTATGGTGCTCTCCAGCGAGGTCAGCAGCTTCTCCGTAGCCGGCCGCAGTAGCGCCATGGTGTCGCCCACAGCGTCAGCGGTCTCCGCCAGCGCGGTCTTCATGGCCTTGGCGTCTCCAGCCAGCGCAGCCATGCCCTCCATGGTGTCCGCCACCTGACCGGCCACGGTGTCCAGTTCCTTTTGCAGCGCCTTTGAAGTCACGGGGATCCTGTCCACCATCGTCCGCAGGGACTTCACCAGCGCGTCGCAGTCCGCCAGCAGGTCGCTGGCGGTGGGCTTGTCAGCCAGCGCCTGCAGCTTCGCCGCCAGACGCGTACACTCGGCGGAAATGGCTCGCGCCTGCTCTGCCGCGGCCGGCGCCTCCATCTCGATATCCTCCGCCCACCGATCCAACGTGGCCGCCGCCTTTTCCAGCTGCGCCGCCGCATCTCGCAGCTGCTGCTGTGCCGACGGCAACTCCGGCGCGTTCCCAATGGCGCTGTTCAGCCGGTCCAGCGCCCGTTCCACCCGGGCCAGGGCCGTGTTCAGCTGCATCTGTATCTCCGCCGCCGTCTGCTGCAGCTGTGCGCCGTCCGGCAGGTTCTTGTTGATATTGGCCACGGCCGCCTCCAGCGCCGCCGCGCTGCTCTCCGACACGCCGCTGCCGCCCGCCGCCTCAAAGGCGTCCATCATCCGCCCGCAGGCGTGCAGCAGGTCCTGGGCCTGGTACAGCACACCCTTCACAGCAGCCTCCGGATCGTCGGCGGTCAGGTCCGCCGCCAGCAGATTGCTCTGCTCCATGATGCCGCCGATGACCACCTCCAGATAGTTTTCACTGATGGAGCGCTTCAGCGTCTCCACCGCCGTGTCGGTGATCTTGGTGGCCACGGCGTTCTTCTTGGCGTTTTCGTAGTAGGTGATGGCCGGCTTTCCCGTCCAGTCCGTCAGCATCCGGTACATATTCCGGCTGAACTGCTTGTCGATGACCACCGCCGCGTAGTAGTTGCCGGACTCCACGCCGCCCTTGGCCTCCTCCTCGGTGTCCACGATGACCCAGTTGATGGACGTGGCCTCCCGCAGGTCGGCCACCACGTCGTCGCCCTTGTTCTCGTAGGTGCCGTCCGCGTCGGTATAGCCCTCGTCCAGCGACGCCACCGCGATGGATATCCCCCCGGTGTTGCCGTAGGGGTCCCAGTTGGAGTAGATATTCAGCCAGGCGTACAGGCTGGGCAGCAGCGCGATGGCGACCACCACCACACAGGCGAAAAAGCACTTGCTCAGCGTCCGTATATCGGTTTTGAACACCGTCCAGATATTACGCATACTGCCTCCTTACGCGCGGCACGCCGCGCTGTATATAAAGCTGTCGTTAACAATAGTGTATCAGTATGTATTATACAGAAAGCCGCCATGATTTGTCCACACAAAACCCGTTTTTTGCCCAAAAATACAGAAAAGAGACGGCTCCCGCCGTCTCTTTCGTTCTACTCTTTTTCTGTATCCTCCGCCACAATGCGGTAGTAGGTATTCCCCGTCAGCTTGTACACGATGGCATACAGCACCGCGAACACCGCAAAGCTCACCGCCGTTGTGCCGATCAGCAGCCCCCGGTTGTCCAGATTGAACAGGATCAGCAGCTTGTGGATGAACGGGAACGCGAAGCACAGGTGCACGCCCGCCAGCACCAGCGGCAGATAGAACACCGTCAGCAGCTGGCTGTTGATGCTGCGGCGTATGTCCTGCTTGGTCATGCCCACCTTCTGCATGATGTCAAAGCGGGACTGGTCCTCATAGCCCTCGGAGAGCTGCTTGTAGTACAGGATAGCCACCGCCGCGAAGATAAACACGATACTCAGCATGATGCCCAGGAAGAACAGGCCGCCGTAGGTGCCGTAAAAATCCGCGCGGTTGCCCGCCTTGGACTCCACGCTGACGCCCGCGTCCCACTCACTGCTGACGCCCGCCAGATAGTCGTCCAGCGCATCCTTCAGGTTGGGAGTTGTGCCGTCCATGTCCGCCTGCTGGTTTTCCGGCAGATCGGTGTCAAAGGCGTAGTGCCACGTGGCCGTGGGATACCAGCCGTATTTGTTCGTCAGATAGCTCTGCAGCTCCGGCACGAACTGCTCAAAGTCCGGCACCACCACCGTCAGGGACGGCGTGATGTCCGCCACCGCAGCGCCGACCAGCGCGGGGATCTCCCGCTTCATCACATGGCGGGTCATGCCGCCGTCGATGGACAGCGTGTCACTGTGGAACTCCGTCCGCAGAGCCGCCACATACACCTGCCCGTCCTCCAGCGTCAGGCTCTGGCCGGTGACGGCGTTGTACTCCTCCAGCGGCACGAAGTATATATGGATGACGTGGGTGCTGTCCGCTGCGGACGCACCGGCGTTTCCCAACCGCAGATCCCCGCCGTCCGGCAGACCGCTGACGCTGATCTCACGGTATGTCGCCACATTGCTGGTTTGCCCGCCGAAGTTGAAAACGGTGCTCTCCACGCCCTGACGCAGCTGCTCCGCCTCCGCCTCGTCCAGCGGATGATCGCTTCTGCCGTATACCGTCACGTCCATGTCGCGGGGATACCGGGCATTCACCGCATCCTCCTGCCCCACATACAGGCAGGTGGTGGAGGAGATCATCACCAGCACCATGGTGGCCAGAATGCACACCGAGGCCAGCCCCGCGCCGTTGCGCTTCATGCGGTAGGTCATAGACGCCACGGACACGAAGTGCTGGGGCCGGTAGTAGTATTTTTTGTTCCTCTGCAAGCCGCGGCACAGCGTCACCGAGCCGCTGATGAACAGCAGATAGGTGGCCAGTATCACCATGATGACCGCCGCGAAGAACCACAGAAACGCCGCCAGCGGCTCCTTGATGGACACCGCCAGCGCGTAAGCGCCGCCCAGCAGCACCACGCCCGCCGCCGTCAGCACCCACTGGGCGCGGGGCGGCTTTTCGCCCACGCTCTCGCTGCGCAGCAGCGCCACGGCACTGACGCCGTGCAGCTGCCGCAGGCTGTTCAGCAGGATCAGCGTGTGGATGACCGCAAACAGCGCCGCTGCTGCCAGCAGCGAGCTAACGGACACCGTCAGGGTGTAGGTCACGGGCACCCGCAAAAGCCGCACCATGCCCAACTCCGCCAGCTTATACAGCACCACGCCCAGAAGCAGCCCCGTACCCGTGGTCAGACCGTAGGTAATGGCCGTCTCCCACAGCAGGATGCGGGCGATGCTGCCCTTCCCCATGCCCAGCACATTGTACAGGCCGAACTCCCGCTCCCGGCGGCGAATGAGGAACGAATGGGTGTAGAACAGAAAGATCAGCGCAAACACGGCAATGACCACCGTGCCCAGCCGCAGGATTATGGCGCTGCTGCCGCCGCCGGACATGTGCTCCAGCACCGGCGAGCCGGACAGCCCCGTAAGAATGTAGAACATCAGCACCATGCCCGCGGCGCTGAGGCCGTAGGGCAGATACAGGCGCTTGTTTTTCACCATGCCCGTCCACGCAAGGCGGGCGTACAGTCCCCGCTTCATGCCGGCTCACCGCCTGACTGCAGCATGGTCAGCGTATCGGAGATACGCTGGTAGAACCGGGTGTCGCTGTCCTCGCCCCGGTACAGCTGGTGGAACACCTGGCCGTCCTTGATGAACAGCACCCGGCCCGCCCGGCTGGCGGCCTTCACGGAGTGTGTCACCATCAGTATGGTCTGCCCTGCCCGGTTGATGGCGGCGAACAGCCGCAGCAGCTCGTCGGTGGAGCCGCTGTCCAGCGCGCCGGTGGGCTCATCCGCCAGCAGCAGCTTTGGCTCGGTGATGATGGCCCGGGCCACCGCCGCCCGCTGCTTCTGCCCGCCGGAGACCTCATAGGGGTACTTCTTCAAAAGCTCCGTCAGTCCCAGCTCCCGGGCAATAGGCAGCAGCCGCGCCCGCATATCCTCGTAAGACATTCCCATCAGCACCAGCGGCAGATAGATGTTGTCCTCCAGCGTGAACGTATCCAGCAGGTTGAACTCCTGGAACACAAAACCCAGGTTGTCCCGGCGGAAGGCCGCCGCGTCCTTCTCCCGTATCTTGCCCAGCTCATGGCCGTCCAGCCGCACCGTACCCGCCGTGGGCTCGTCCAGCGCCGCCAGAATGTTCAGCAGCGTGGTCTTGCCGCTGCCGGACTCACCCATGATAGCGACATACTCGCCCTGCTCCACGGTGAAGCTGACATTCCGCAGCGCCTCTACACGGCTGCCGCCCAGCCGCGAGGTGTATACCTTCCGCAGCCCGCTTACTTCCAGAATACTCATAGTCACTCGACCTCCTTATCAACAAGGCCATTATAGTGCGCCGCGCCCCGCCAATCCATCGGTTTGCCTTACCAAAAACGAACAACTCTGTCACCTTTCACTCCGCCACGAACGCCGGGCGGCCCAGCGTCAGCCTCACCGTGGTGCCCACGCCGGGCACGGACTCGATCCGTATCTCATGCCGCAGATTGCGGCATATCCGCCGGCACAGGTACAGCCCGATGCCGCTGGACCGCCGGTCCAGCCGCCCGTTCTGCCCGGTATAGCCCATGTCAAACACCCGGGGCAGATCCTCCGGCGCGATGCCCATGCCGCTGTCCCGGATGCACAGATCGTCTCCCTCCCGGTAGATCCGGACGGTCCCGTCCTGCCCGGTGTACTTCAGGGCATTGCTCAGCAGCTGCTCCACCACAAAGGTCAGCCACTTGCCGTCCGTCACCGTCTCCCATTCCACCGGCGTGTAATCCAGCGCGATGCGCCGGTCAATGAACTCCCCGGCAAACCGCCGCACAGCGGCGCACACCACGTCATCCACGGCGCACGTTCGTATCACGTAGTCGCTGCCGCCCTCCTCCAACCGCAGATAGGTCAGCGCCATGTCCACGTACTGCTCCACCCGGCCCAGCTCCGTCATCAGCCGCCGGGCGGCCGGCGTGTCCTCCCCCTGCAGGGTCAGGCGCATAGCGGCGATGGGCGTCTTGATCTGGTGCACCCATGCGGTGTAATAGGCTGTCATATCCTCCCACCGGGCGGCGCGCGCCGTCTCCTGCCGGCACAGCTCCCGCCGCAGCGTCTCCACCACGGCGGCGCAGTCCGCCCCCTCCACGGTGATCATGGCCGGCAGGTCCAGCAGCACCGCCTCGCCCGCCTCACGCAGACGCTTCAGCGCCTTGTGCCGCCGTGCCGCGCGGCCGTAATCCCACGCCGCAAGGCACGCCCCCAGCAGAACGCACAGCCCTGCCGGATAGCCCACCGCCGCCAGCGGCAGGCCGTACAGGGCAAAGGACACAGCAAACACCCCGACAAACAGCAGAAATGCCGCCAGCGTCAGCCGGCGCTCCTTCAGATATGCTTTGAGCAGCTCCATATCTCTCACTCCACGATGTACCCCACCCCGTGCCGGGTGGCGATAAATTCCACAAGTCCCACGCCCGCCAGCTTCCGCCGCAGGCGGTTCACATTGACGGTCAGCGTGTTCTCATCCACAAAGCTGTCCGTCTCCCATAGCCGCTGCATCAGCTTCTCCCGGCTGACCACCTTCCCGGCGCTCTCCATCAGGCAGGACAAAATACGGTACTCATTCTTGGTCAGCTCCACCGTCTGCCCCTGATAGGTCAGCTTCTGGTCGTCGGCGGACAGCTGTGCGCCCCGCCTCTCCCGCAGCACCGCCGGCGCTGCCATGTCATAGCTGCGCCGCAGCATGGCCTGTACCTTGGCCATCAGCACGCCGCCGTCAAAGGGCTTGGCGATAAAATCGTCCGCGCCGAAGTTCATGGCCATGATGACGTTCATATTATCACCGGCCGAGGACAAAAACAGGATGGGCGCACTGGTCTGCTTCCGCAGCTCCCGGCACCAGTGATAGCCGTCAAAGCACGGCAGGGCGATATCCAGTATAATGAGGTGCGGCTGAAATTCCGCCGCCTCCGCCGTCACCGCCCGAAAGTCCCGGGCGCACCGGACCTCCAGTCCCCAGCTCTCCGCCAGATGCGCCACCGCCTGGGCGATGGTCCTGTCGTCCTCCACAATAAATATACGGTACATACGCTCACATCCTTTACGCTCTTCATTATACCCTCCCTCGCCTCTGTCCCGCAAGCCCTCTTACTCTTTCAATATTGTCACATTCGCTTACCGGATTTTTTCAAAAACAGGGTTGACAAATCCGCGCCGCCGTGTTATAACTGTACCAACCTACCGAGTTGGTAGTTGTATTTCAGAAATGAGGCGATCACATGACCCGCACTCTTGTTCTCCTGACCGGACGATGTTGACTCCTTTTCCCTTCATTCCACACAACAACATCTGACTATAAACGATAAAGGAGATAAACACTATGTCTAACATTTACACTTCCGCTGACCAGCTGATCGGCAAGACTCCCCTGCTGGAGCTGACCCATATCGAAAAGGCCCATGACCTCAAGGCGAAGATCGTCGCCAAGCTGGAGTACTTCAACCCCGCCGGCAGCGTCAAGGACCGCATCGCCAAGGCCATGATCGACGACGCCGAGGCCAAGGGCCTGCTGAAGCCTGGCTCCGTCATCATTGAACCCACCTCCGGCAACACCGGTATCGGCCTGGCCTCCGTGGCCGCCGCCCGGGGCTACCGCATCATCATCGTCATGCCCGAGACCATGTCCGTGGAGCGCCGCCAGCTGATGAAGGCCTACGGCGCGGAGCTGGTGCTCACCGAGGGTGCCAAGGGCATGAAGGGTGCCATCGCCAAGGCCGACGAGCTGGCCAAGGATATCCGCAACAGCTTCGTAGCCGGGCAGTTTGTCAACCCCGCCAACCCCAAGGCGCACTACGAAACCACCGGTCCCGAGATCTGGCAGGACACCGACGGTAAGGTGGACTTCTTCGTGGCCGGCGTAGGCACCGGCGGCACCATCACCGGCGTTGGCAAGTTCCTGAAGGAAAAGAACCCCGCCGTGAAGGTGGTAGCCGTGGAGCCCAAGACCTCTGCCGTGCTGTCCACCGGCGTGGCCGGCTCCCACAAGATCCAGGGCATCGGCGCAGGCTTTGTCCCCGACGTGCTGGACACAAAGATCTACGATGAGATCATCCCCGTGGACAACGATGACGCCTTTGCCGTTGGCAAGGAGATTGGCCACCGCGAGGGCGTTCTGGTGGGCATCTCCTCCGGCGCAGCGCTGTGGGCGGCCATCGAGCTGGCCAAGCGCCCGGAGAATGCCGGCAAGACCATTGTCGTCCTGCTGCCCGACACCGGCGACCGCTATCTCTCCACCCCGCTGTTTGCCGACTGATTCCGCCGTTTTCTTCCTTCTATTTCTCCTCACTTGCAAAAGACCGTGCCCCATCGGGCGCGGTCTTTTGCTATGCCCGCAAAAATTTCTCCCTCCCGCCGAATTTCGCCTTGACTTTTGCTGCAAAATCGTGTATCATAGTCCCTGTTGTAAAGGCGTA
>OLGA01003224.1_pt1 | contig 10668 bp, 11 predicted proteins | sample 1604881 | NCBI WGS metagenome assembly OLGA01 (sample SAMEA3888896, study PRJEB22519) | human gut metagenome | biome: human gut; feature: human-associated habitat; material: faeces | place: Denmark | collected 2009
CGTTCCTGTGAAGATGTGGACGCTACCGCCCTTTCCTATGCTGAAATCAAAAACATTTTCGCTACCTATCTCGCTGCGGCGCGCGTCGCCGTAGGCTGCGATGGCGCGTATGGCCGAATCGCTTTTGCCGAGTGCAAGCATTTTCTTCGCTATCATGGTGCTGCTCCTTTCCGATTTATCGTGTGTGTTGTTTTATCTGAGGTCTGCCAGCTCGTATATAAGTCTCTCGGTCTTATCCCAGCCGATGCAGGCGTCGGTGATGGAGAGCCCATATACGCCGCCCTCGGGCTTCTGGTTGCCGTCGAGGAGGTAGGACTCGATCATCAGCCCCTTGACCATGCGGTGAATATCGCCGCTGTGGCGGGTGCTGTGGAGCACCTCCTTGGCGATGCGCGCCTGCTGATCCCACTGCTTGCCGGAGTTGGAGTGGTTGGTGTCGATGATAACGGCGGGATTGGCCAGTCCGCTTTTGGCGTACAGCTCATAGAGCTGGCTGAGATCCTCGTAGTGATAGTTGGGCAGGGAGCGCCCGTATTTGTTCACCGAGCCGCGGAGGATGGCGTGCGCCAGCGGGTTGCCCTTGCTGTGTACCTCCCACTGGGAGAACAGGAACGTGTGGGGGTGCTGGGCGGCCAGGATGGAGTTCATCATCACCGACAGGTCGCCGCTGGTGGGATTCTTCATACCCACGGGCACGTCCAGGCCGCTGGCGATCAGCCGGTGCTGCTGATCCTCCACCGACCGGGCGCCGATGGCCGCGTAGGATATCGGACAGGTAGTAGTAATTCTCCGGATACAGCAGCTCGTCGGCGCTGGAAAAGCCCGTCTGCTCCAGCACCTTCATGTGCATCTTGCGGATGGCGATCAGCCCCTTGAGCATGTCCGGCTGACCGTTGGGATCGGGCTGGTGCAGCATGCCCTTGTACCCGTCGCCGGTGGTGCGGGGCTTGTTGCTGTAAATGCGGGGGACGATGAGGATCGTGTCCTTCACCCGCTCCTGCAGCGTCCGGAGCCGCGCCGCGTACTCCAGCACGGCGTCCTCCCGGTCGGCGGAGCAGGGGCCGATGAGCAGCATCAGCCGCTGATCCTCCCCGGTGATGACGGCCTTGATCTGCCGGTCGTTTTCCCGCTTCTGCCTCGCCAGCTCCTCCGTGACGGGGTACATGTCCTTGACGGTCTGCGGGGTGGGCAGCTTACGTTTGAATTCCAGGTTCATGGATGAATGTTCCTTTCCGTTCAAGGGTTTCAGGGCTGGATGTCCATGCGCAGCCCCAACGCTTCCAGTGCGGGGAAGAAGTCCGGCCAGCTCTTGCTGACGGCCTCCGCGCCGCGTATGGTGCCGCCCAGCGTGGCGCACAGCACCGCCAGAGCCATGACGATGCGGTGGTCGTTGTGTCCGTCCAGCACCTCCCGCGGAGGGTGAAGTGGACGGTGCAGCACCGTCACCCGATCTTCCTCCTCCCTGATCTGCGCGCCGAATTTCGACAGTTCCTGCGCCATGGCCGCTATGCGGTCACTCTCCTTGATGCGCAGGCGGTGGGTTCCTGTGAACACGCCGCCGCAGCTCCGCGCCGCCGCAGCGAACAGTATGGGTCCCAGATCAGGGCAGGCGGATATGTCCAGCACCGCGCCGGGACTTTCCAGCCGGTGCAGCATATCGCGGCACACCCGGTCGCCCTGCAAGCTGTCCGGGCGCAGGTCGGTGACGGTGACGCCGTCTCCCAGCGCCAGCAGGAACGCCGCGTTGGACCAGTCGCCCTCCACCGCCGCGCGGCGGCTGACGTACCGCTGCCCGCCGGGGATCGAAAACAGGTTCGGCTCCCGCTCCTCCACCCGGACGCCGAAGGCGGCCATGATGTCCAGCGTGATGTCGATATAGGGGCGGCTCTCCACCGGCGGCAGGACACGCAGGATACTGCCGCCCGGCAGCAGAGGCAGCGCCAGCAGCAGTCCGGTGACGAACTGGCTGCTCACATCGCCCCGGAGGGTGTAGTCCCCCGGCGTCAGCCGCCCGGAAAACGTGACAGCGTCCCGCGTCCGGGACACCGATATGCCCTTCTGCGCCAGAATCGTCTCATAGATGCCCACGCCCCGCTCCATGAGCCGGGGCGTGCCGGTAAACACGGCGCTGCCGGCGGACAGCAGTGCCGGAGGGATGCAGAACCGCAGGGTACTGCCGCTTTCGCGGCAGGGGTATGTCCCGCCGGGGCGGATATGACCGCCGGTGCCGGTGATGTACGCCGTATCGTCCTCCAGACGGCACGCGCCGCCCATGGCGCGGATGCAGTCCACGGTGGCCAGCATGTCCTGACTGGGGGCGATGCCCTCGATGACGCTCTCGCCCTCTGCCAGCGCGCCGCACAGGAGCATCCGGTGGGCGCAGCTCTTGGACGGCGGCGCTGCCGCCGTGCCCGCCGCCCGTCCGGGATAGATGGTCACGGTCATGACTCCGCCGCCCCCTTCAGCAGGATGTCCACGGCGTCCAGATAGCCCGCAAAGCCCCGGCCTGTCACAGTGGCGATACACGCCGGGCGGACGTAGCTGATCTGCCGGAAGTCCTCCCGTGCGGCGACGTCGGAGATGTGTACCTCCACCGCAGGGATGGCCACGGCCTTCAGCGCGTCCAGCAGCGCCACGCTGGTGTGGGTATAGGCCGCCGGGTTGAGGATGATGCCCTCCACCCCGTCGAAATACGCCTGCTGGATGGCGTCCACCAGCGCGCCCTCGTGGTTGGACTGGAAGAAGGACACCTCCGCGCCGCGCCTTTCTGCGTGGGCGCGGATCATGTCCAGCAGCTGGGCATAGGTGCCGCTGCCGTAAACGGCCGGCTCCCGGATGCCCAGCATATTGAGATTGGGGCCGTTGATGACCAGCAGCTTCATATCGTCCACTCCTTTTCGATCCGCTCCGCCGTGTCCTCCGGTGAGCCGTCGCCGTTCACCCGCAGGTCAGCGGCAGCGCAGTAGATGCCGTAGCGCTCCTCGTACCGGCGGCGCAGCGCTTCCGGGTCGGCGGAAAGCGGCCTGTCCGCCGTGGCGGTCAGCTTGTCCGGCGAGCGATCCAGAAACACCAGCCGTCCGGTGCGCCGCAGCGCCCGCAGGTTCTCCGGCCGCAGGACGGCGCCGCCGCCGGTGGCGATGACCTTGCCGCCGCTTGCCGCCGCTGATGCCACCGCCTCCTTCTCCCGCTCCCGGAAGGCGCTCTCGCCCTTTGCGGCGAAATAGGCCGGGACGGGCATGCCCACGGCCTGCTCCACCAGCGCGTCCGTATCCACGAATTCCTTTCCGGTGCGCTGCGCCAGCAGCCGCCCTACGGTGGTTTTGCCGGAGGAGGGCATGCCGATGAGCACGATGTTCTCCATCTGGCGCAGCACCGTGCGATAGGCCAGCTCAATGTCCCCCGCCGTGGCTTCACAGCCCCGGAACAGGGCGCTGGCATAGGCGGCCTGCGCCGCCAGCATGTACAGCCCGCCCTCCGCAGGGATGCCCCGCTGCCGGGCGCTGAGCACCAGCTCGCTGCGCAGAGGGTTATAGATCACGTCCACCACGCCCTCATTCAGACCCAGGTTCAGAATGGTGTCCATCATGCCGGGCATGGAGGCACGGGCGCCGGAGCGCACGGATACCAGCAGGGGATTTTCCAGATCGCCGAACTTCTTGCCGGTGATCTTCTCCATCTTCTCGATATACTCCATGATCTCCGCCATGATCTCGCCGTTGATCTGGCGGCCGTCCTCGTAATACTGAGTGCAGGCCTCGGTGGTGATGGTAAAGCCCTGGGGCACGGGCAGACCGATATTGGTCATCTCCGCCAGGTTCGCACCCTTGCCGCCCAACAGCTCACGCATCTTGGCGTTGCCTTCGGTGAACAGGTAACAATACTTCTTGCTCATTGCAGTTCCTCCGTATATTAAATAGTTGTACCAAACATTGAGAACAATTTATTATAGTCATATTTTTTTTTAAAAGCAACCCTGTCGCGGATATTTTTACAAAAAATGTTGTTTCCTCTGCGGACACTCGCCGTAAACCGATAACACATTTCCGTTTCCTCTATTTTCCGTCCTTTTTGGCGCAGCACCCGCAAAGCCGCCGTCCCGGCGCGCTTCTCCCGGCGGAACGGAGGGAAGATTTTGTGTCTTGCCTATTCCCCCACTCCTGTGGTATACTATTATATTGAATTAGTAGGCACTTTACCGGGAGGTACGCGCATGGTCCAGCTGCCCCAGGAAAACAGCATATTCACCCGCACCGTGCGCCGCGCCGCCGGGGAGGACCGTCTCAGCCACGCGGTCATCCTGACGGGCCGGGGTGACCTGACCGCCGCTGCCCGGTTTCTCGCCGCCGCCCACGTCTGCGAGGGGACGGACAGGCCCTGCCTGCGCTGCCGCCACTGCCGCAAGGTACTGGAGGGCATCCACCCGGACGTGATCCCCGTGCTGGATACAGAGCACAAGGAGCTGACGGTGGAGGCAGTCCGCGCCCTGCGTAAGGATGTGTACATCCGGCCCAACGAGGCCCGGCGCAAGGTATACGTCGTCTCTGACTGCCGCCAGCTGAACCAGCGGGACCAGGATGTCCTGCTGAAGGTGGTGGAGGAGGGACCGCCCTATGCCGCTTTCATCTTCTGCGCCGACGCTCCCGCCGCCCTGCTGGAGACCGTCCGTTCCCGCTGTGCTCTGCTGAAATACGACGGGGAAGACGCGCCCCTCAGCGACGGTACCGCGGAGCTGTGCCGTGCGTTTGCCTCCGGGCGTCTGCTGCCGGTGACCACGGCGCTGCTCTCCCGCGAGCAGTCCCTGAAGCGCGAGACGCTGCAGGCCCAGCTAGAGGAGCTGTGGCGCGCCGCGGCCGAAGCCCTGCTGGTGCAGCAGGGCAAGGCGCGGCCAGATCCCTCCTGTGCGGAGGCAGCCCTTCTGCTGGCGGACAGGCTGACGGCGCGGCAGCTGCTGGGACTGTGCGCGGCCAGTCAGCGCTTTGCCGAACAATGTGACCAAAATGCGGGCGTGGGCCAGATATTGGGCGCCCTCGCCGTGAAATGGGAGGAACTTTTATGACCGATGTGATCTCTGTCCGCTTCCGCAGCGGCTGCAAGGAATACTACTTCGACCCCAAGGGGCTCACGATCCCCGCCGGCACCGACGTGATCGTGGAGACCGCCCAGGGCCCGGAATTCGCCCACTGCGCGGCGGGCAACCACCAGGTGCCTGATGACGCGGTGGTCAAGCCCCTGCGATCCGTCCTCCGCATCGCCACCGACAACGACAAACACACCGCCGCCTACAACCGCAGCCGTGAGAAGGAAGCCTTCGACGTCTGCAAAAAGAAGATCCAACAGCACAAGCTGGAGATGAAGCTGGTGCGGGTGGAGTGCAGCTTTGACGGCAGCAAGATCCTGTTTTTCTTCACCGCCGACGGCCGCGTGGACTTCCGCGAGCTGGTCAAGGATCTGGCCAGCGTGTTCCGCGCCCGCATCGAGCTGCGGCAGATCGGCGTCCGCGACGAGGCCAAGATGATCGGCGGCCTGGGCATCTGCGGCCGGCCCTTCTGCTGCGCCCAGTTCATGGACGAGTTCCTGCCCGTGTCCATCAAGATGGCCAAGACCCAGAACCTGAGTCTGAACCCTACCAAGATCTCCGGTACCTGCGGCCGGCTGATGTGCTGCCTGAAATATGAACAGGACGCCTATGAGGATGCCGTTAAGCGCCTGCCCAAGAACGACTCCTTCGTCCTGACGCCGGACGGCACCGGCAACGTCAGCGATGTGAACGTGCTGAAGGAGACGGTGAACGTCCGCCTGGATGACCGCACCGACGGTCCCCGCTGCTACCACAACTGCGAGGTCTGCGTCCTGCGGAACGGCAAGGGCAGCCGCGACGGTATCGCGGTCCCCGACAAGCGCCCCGAGCGCTATGTGGAGCCCCTGGCCGAGGAGGAGCTGCCCACTATCACCCTGCTCAGCGATTTCGACCCGGACGCCGCGGCGGAGAGCGAAAAGAAGCGCAGCCGCCGCAGCCGCAGCCGCCGTCGGGGCGACGGCGAGAAGCGCACGGCGGAGAAGTCCGCCGCCCCTGCGGAAAAAGCCCCGCGTTCCGATATCCCCGCCGAGGGCGGCAAGCCCCGCCGCGAGGGCGGCGATCGCCGCCGCAGAAGCGGGCGCCGCGGCGGAAACGGCGGTGCCAACGCCGCCGGCAGCACCGGCGCACCCGCACCCAAGGCAGTCAAGCCCGCCGGGGACGGCCAGGGTACCGTGAGCGGTGAGAAGAAGCGCAGCCGCCATCGGCCCCGCCGCAGAAGCGGCGGCAATAAGCCCAACGGCGGCACGGAGGCGTAAATCATGCGTAAATTCAACGGTTTGCTGCTGGTCAGCGATTTCGACAACACCCTTGTCTACACCGAGGAGGCCCTGCAAAAGTGCGTGGATATGCCCCCCGTCTCTGACGAGAACCGCGCCGCCATCGAGTATTTCATGGCCAACGGCGGCATCTTTTCCGTGGCCACCGGCCGCGCCAAGCCCGCCTTTGAAACGGTTGTGGACGGCATCCCCATGAACGGTCCCACCGTGCTGTTCAACGGCGCGGCTATCTACGACTTCCCGCAGAAGAAGTACCTGGTCACGGCCTTTTTGCCCGACTCCGTCCGGCAGCACGTCACGGAGGTCGTCACCGCCCTGCCCCAGGTGGCTGTGGAGCTGTACCACGATGACAACACCATCCACGCCCTGAACGCCAACGACGTCACCCGCCGTCATATGCACATCACCCACGCGCCGTCCATCGAGGTAGACACCATGGACGACGTGCCGTCCCCCATCAGTAAGGCCCTTTTCTCCACCGAGGAGGCGCACCTGCCCGCCCTGCTGGACTTTCTGGCCTCCCGGCCCTGGTACCACGACTATGAGGTAGTCCCCAGCGCCGTGACCCTGGTGGAACTGACAGCCAAGGGCGCCAACAAGGGCGGCATGGTCCGGCGTCTGGCGGACCTGCTGGATGTGGCACGGGAAAACGTGATCTGCGTAGGCGACCACGCCAACGACATCAGTATGCTCACCTGGGCCAGCCAGGGCTACGCCCCCGCCAACGCCATTCCCCAGGTGCTGCACACACCCGGCGTCCGCCGCCTGCCCGACTGCCGCGACAACGCCATTGCCCAGCTGATCCGTTCCCTGGACAAGCAGCTTTGAAAAAGAAAAAATCCAAGCCCCCTTTCGGGGCTTGGATTTTTATTTTATATCCCTTTTACCTTTTGTGTTGATATAAGCCTATCCGCCAAATCCTTCGTCGATTTAACGGAACTCTAAGCACATGAAAAGGAGCAAGGTATATTTCAACCTTGCTCCTCCTATGGGATATATACTATTCAGTTCGACAAATTGAAATTGGCTAATCTATTTACTCAACATTGTTATAGACTTCAATGCCAAGGATTTTTACTATCATTCCCTCAAGGTAATCATTTTCGGACGTGGCTTCTGGGTCTATTCTATGCACATTCTCAACTTGATACAGGATAGCATTATATACAACTGTGCCGCCGTCTTTCAGACGCATAGGAATGGGTATCAAAAGAACGATAGCCAACAAGATGCAAATACCTGTAACTACTTTTTTTCTCATATTATCACACTCCTTTGTCAAATTTGAATTTGTCTAGTTGCTTCATTATTTGTATAGACGGAAAAGCCAGCAAATTGTTCCGACTTTTCTATATTATACAATATTTTTGTGTTACTTTCAAGGTATGAAAAGATGCCAAAGTTACCTTCGGCTCTTTTCGGTATCCAGTACCGGTTAAGTGCGTGATTTAGTGAAATCACCGAAGTTCTACCCTATCCACACAAAAGGTAAAAGGGAGTATTTTATCAGGAACAATACAGACCGCGTTTGACCGCCCCTGCCACTGTCCCGTCGCTTTTCATCAAAAAGTTTTTTCCGAAAACCCGCCGTTCCCCCCCCATTAAAGCCCCTTTTTATAAGGTTTTCTCTTCACAGCAAGGTTTGTTTACAATTTAATCCTTGACGTGAGGGGAAAATCATTGTATCATACGCTTTGTAACTATTTGTAACTTTTAGGGGCTTACACCATGACGCAGGATCAACAACAGAAAAAAGCCGCCGGCCGCGACCCCAACCGGGAGCACATGACCCTATCGGAGCTGTGGCAGCTGTGGCGTGACAATTTAATGAGCTGGCGGAGCTTCTGCGATGAGCACCACGATCTGTTCACCCTGAACATACAAGCGGGCTTCCGCCGCATCGGTCGGTGGCTGTCCGATCTGCGCAGCAATGCGCGGGCTCTGGCGGCCGCCAACCGCGACAGGCGGTTCCCCGAATCCGAATACGGCGCAGCCCAGCTGTTCCTCTTCTTCCGCGGCAGCCTGGAGCGCCGGGCCGCCGTCATACGCGAGGGCTTCTCCAACCGGCGCAAGGCACTGACCTGGATGGGCGGCAAACGCCGCCACTTTTTTGAGAAGATGCATCTGCACCCGGTGGCATTCCTGTGCGGCGCCATGGCCATCGCCGCCGCGGCCACCGTTCTGTCCCTGTACACCCTGGGCGCTCAGGTGACCTATGACGGTCAGGACCTTGGCATCGTCTCCTCCCGCCGCGCCGCCGAAAAGGTGGTGGCGGAGCTGGAGGATGTCACCCGCGCGACCACCGGCGACGGCGGCTACACCGTGGATACGGCGCTGCTCACCGCCGAAACAGGCGTTTTCCCCCGCCGCGAGCTGATCTCCGACGACGAGTTTGAAGAGACACTGAGCGACACCCTCGGCGTGGTGGATTACGCCTATGTCCTGTATGTGGACGGCGAAAAGGTGGTGGCCACCACCCGCTCCGGCGCGCTGGAGGACCTGCTGGAGCAGCTGAAGCTGGGCTATGAGACGGCGGACACGGTGAACGCCTACTTCGCGGAGGAAGTGGACATCCGGCAGGAGTACGTGGAGTCGTCCTACGTGATGAATCTGGGCTACATCGCCGAGATCCTCAACGAGACGAAGGAGGGCGAGGTGACGTACACCGTCACCTCCGGCGACAGTTATTACAGCATCGCGGAGAAATACGACCTGAGCGTGGAAGCGCTGATGAAGCTGAACCCCGGCTATGACCCGAAGATCCTGCGGGTGGGCGATGTGCTGACCATCAGCAACGCCGTGCCCTATCTGACGGTGGTGAACGTGGAGCGGCAGCGGTACGTGCAGGATGTGCCGTACCAGGTGGAGTACACCGACGACAGCTCCATGTACCAGGGTGAGTATAAGGTCACGTCCGCGGGCGTGTACGGCAAGGCGGACATGACCGCCAACGTGACGTACATCAACGGCGAGGAGACGGAGCGCGAGGTGGTGGCCAGCGTGACGCTGTCCCAGCCGGTGACGGAGCAGCAGCTCCGCGGCACGAAGGAGCGGCCCACCTGGTATCCCACCGGGTCGTTCTCCTGGCCCTGCACCGGCATCCTCACCAGCCGGTTCGGCTATCGAAGCCTGCTGGGCAGCACCTACCACAGCGGCATCGACATCGGCAACAGCTACGGCACGTCCATCTATGCCTCCGACGGCGGCACGGTGACGTACTCCGGCTGGATGAGCGGGTACGGCTATCTGATCATCATCGACCACGGCAACGGGTATCAGACGTACTACGGGCATAACAGCAGTTTGGTGGCGTCCCTGGGGCAGAAGGTCCACAAGGGCCAGCTCATCGCCCGCATGGGCTCGACGGGCCGCTCCACCGGCAACCACTGCCACTTCGGCGTCAAGTTCAACGGCACGTTTGTCAACCCGCTGAACTATCTGTAAACCGCAGCGCCCCTGCCCATCGGCGGGGGCGCCGGTCCTTCCCTGCGGCAGGGCGCACGTTTCCGGGGTTGCAAAACCCAAAAACTATGGTACAATAGACCTGCGCCTGTATGTATTTCCCCGCCGGCGGCGGTGGAATGGAGAAACCGTTAAAATGAGGTGAAAAAGATGAAAAAACTGATCGCGCTGCTGTGCGCGGTGTGCGCCGCGGCCATGAGCCTGTGCGTCGCCTGTGCCAGCCCCCTCACCGGCGACACCAGCAACATGGGCCTGTGGATCACCCTGGTGGTCGTGGCCGTCATCGCCGTTGTAGTGCTGCTCATCGTGGGCAAAAAGAAGAAAAAGTAAACAGCGTGCAGACCGCCCCGGACCAATGGCCCGGGGCGGTTTTTATGCTGCTGGCCCTGGCCATAGACCTAAATCTGGCTGCCTGCGGCGAATAACCCGCCGGCGCTAACGGTATGCTCTATTTCGGCGCATGATCCAGACCCATAAAAAAGAGACGGCCTCGGGGTGTTTCTCACAGGTACACAAAGTGGCCTGACCTTTTGTATGGGCAGGCAGTGGCGCAAGCCGCTGCCTGCCTGTTCTTTTTTCTGCCTTGATTTTGTCTGTTCTGTGCTTACGACACCTGCGTCTGCGCTGCCATCTGCTGCACGACCATTTCCAGAGAGGGAATGAAGTGGACTTCGGCCCTCTCGGCATCTTCTGCGGACATGGTGCTGTCTACGACGCCGATGTCGCGGTAGATGATTCGTACCTCCTGCATACCATTGCGGTTGTAGCGTCCGGGCCTCTCGCCGATGTCGATGCGTTCAATGAACAGCCACAACAGCTCCGGCGTCAGCTCGGTTATATCCGTGTACCGGC